>Ga0209537_1000071_pt1 | contig 105924 bp, 101 predicted proteins | sample BioPla4DNA1_FD_187698 | JGI IMG/M metagenome (GOLD analysis project Ga0209537, IMG submission 187698) | Biogas fermentation microbial communities from Germany - Plant 4 DNA1 (SPAdes) (version 2) | ecosystem: Engineered > Bioreactor > Anaerobic > Digestate | place: Bielefeld, North... | reverse complement strand
AGGTTGTAGTTAGGTTACGCACATAATGGCCGGAGCGATAGCCCTTACGTTGCTCGGTACGTTCATAGCGTCCTGCGTTAGTCAGTTCTTCTGCCTCTTGTTCCAGGAGGCTGTTGAGTGTTTCCTCAACGCTTTGACGTACAAGTTCCTTCAGTTCGTTCTTTATAGCCCCTTCGTTTAAGTGTATAATCTTCTCGGACATGGTACTGCAACTCCTTCTTGGTGAATTTTGTTTCGCGACTTTTATTCTACCAAGCGGTTGCGTCCATGTCCTTCTGGTTTTGGACGCTATTCAAATTTGCGAAACTTATTGTACCTTATCTCCCTGTCCTGCATGAATTAAAAAAACTGGGCGTGAGCATTGCCATAGATGATTTCGGGACCGAGTATTCGTCTCTGAGCCGGTTAAAGGAATTACCGGTAGACCGCATAAAAATTGACATACGGTTTGTGCAGAGTATCACGGAAAGCGATAAAGATGAAGCCATAGCCAGAACGGTCGTTCAACTGGCCAAAAACCTGAGGCTTAATGTGACCGCCGAGGGGGTCGAAACCGAAACCCAGTTTCAGTTTTTTGGCAGCCAGATGTGTGATGAAGTACAGGGGTTCTACTTCTTCAAACCTATGCCGGCAGCAGAGGTGGAGACCATCCTTGTTGGGTAATAACAGCCGGGGGATCCCGACAAAAGAATGCCTCCCCAGTTCACCTCTTGTACTGCCGCAGATAGGACTCTATATAGTCGCGAACGGCCGTCGCCGGCTGGTAGATGCCAAAATGGCCTTCACACAGTATATCTGCCTCCAGCTCCAAGAGGCGCTGCATAGAACGGCCCCATTCTTTGATATCCGATCCCCATTCCTTGTTAAAAGGCCCATGGATGTCCTGGCCGAAGAGCACCTTGAGGCCGCTACAGCGGCACAGAATGGAAAGACTGCCGGGGGTGTGCCCCGGGGTGTGCAGAAAAACGAACTCCGTGTTGCCCGTGGTAAGGGTTTCACCGTCCCGCCTTATGACCCGATCCACCTTGACCGGCCGGTATTTCACTCCATACCAGGAGGCGGCGGTTAGACGGGGATTGCCCTTCTCAACCGCATCCAGTTCCAGTTCATGGGCCACCACCTCGGCTCCGGTCTGCGCCTGCAATTCCTGCAATCCCCCGATATGATCTATGTGTCCGTGGGTGATAAGGATATAGCTAACACTGGCAGGAGAAAAGCCGCAGCGTGCAATATTCTCCAGTATGCGTGTAGTACCCCTTCCGGCCCCGGCATCGATGAGGGCCAGATTATCGTTCGCTTCCACCAGGTAGACACAGCAGTCGTGAGGGTGGGATAAACCATCACCACCCACCTGGTATACCTGTGGGCATATCTGTAAGGTCATCAGCCTCGCATCCTTCCGGTTAAAATATTGGTGATATACTATTATTTTAACCCTTTCCGGCGGCTGGGGATGATAATACCGAGTAATGGGATCGACGAGCGCCGCATAACGCTATTCTTCTCGATAGGGCCCAGCTGAGTGGGCCGCCCAGCGGCGGAGAAATGCCACCGCATCTTCCCGGGTGGTGATCAGTCCGTCGAATTTGGCGTCGGCCAGGGCCTGTAGCGCCTCTCCCACCAGAGGAGAAGGTTTAAGGCCCAGAAGTTCCTGGATCTCATGCCCGTTTAACAGCGCAGTTTTTTTGATATACTCCTCACCCCTGGTCAAAAAGGCCGTCAAAATCCTGCAGATGAATTCCCGGTAAGCGTTGATAGCCTCAGGGTTACCCCTGCGGGTAGCCATATAGTCGGCCAAGGCCAGTAATAACAAGCCGATAGTATCCTGTCCCGAGCGCAAAAAGAGACGGCGCAAGGCCCGGGACGATGGGGATGAGGAAATGGTATAGAGGGCAAGCGGTGACATATGTTCTCTGACCAGCAGCCTCAGCAGTTCAGCTTCTTTACTGCTAACCCTCAGTCTCCGGCTGATACCAACTGCGATCTGTTTCCCCATCCGATCATGACCATGAAACGAATACCCGCCGCCCTCTTTCGGTTTCTGACAGCAGGGTTTGCCGATGTCATGCAGGATCGCCGCCAGCTTCAGTATAATTAAACGTGTGCGATTACCGCCGGTTCCGGCCTGCAGGTAATCTGAAATCTGAGGAGCTATGCCCGGGGTGTTAACGATTGACTCCAGGCTTTCCAAAACGTTGAGCGAGTGGTTCCAGGTGTCTTCATGGTGGAACCCGCCCTGCTGCAGTCCCTTCAAGGGGATTATTTCAGGAATTATGGCTTCCAGAAGGCCGGTTTCTGAATCCATCAGGCGGAGGAGGCCGGCGGCTCTGTCCTGGGAGAGGATCCCCGCCAGTTCCTCCCAGATCCTCTCAGGTGCAACCGTGACCATCAATTGGCCGGCTTCTCTGATGAGGTTGAGGGTTCCGGAGTCGATAGTAAGGTCCAGCTTCCCTGCCAATCGAAAGGCCCGGAGGCACCGCAGCGGATCATCCTGCATCACCGTAGGCGAAACAGCTCTCACGGTTTTTTGGCGCAGGTCATCCAGCCCCTTACAGGGATCCAGGATATATCTCTGCCAGTCCGGTTTCAAGCAGTCAGCCAAGGGCAGCGCCAGGGCGTCGATGGTGAAATCCCGCCTTTGCAGATTACCCCGCAGCCCGTCCCGCCCGGCTTCCTCCAGGTCGATCCGGGCAATGTCTGCCACCACCCGGTAGATGGCCCGAGACGGATCCGGTTCAAACATACGGCCGGACAGGAGCGAGGCAATCTGTAACGCTGCCTCCCCGGCACCTCCTTCCACCACCAGGTCCAGATCGGACGGCTCATACCCCAATATGGTATCCCTGATAAACCCCCCGACCAGGTACATCTTATCAACACAGCCGGAGGGCAGCCTGGAATGTAAAAGTAGTAGAATGTCCTGCAATGTTCCCGATCCTTTACCAGATGAGTTTTCCCATCATATTTGAATTATCTTTTCTGCTCCGGGAGAAAATCCCTGCCCACCAGGGGGGAGGAAAGGGAGTATGCATCCCGCTGAAGTCGGACCGTCCCCGATGCCGGAACCAGCCTTTCTTTACCAAAGAAACCTGTGACCAACATTATTGTATCTCATGCGGCGTACGTCTACCAGGCGGCAACAGCTTATGATTTGCGGTAGACCCGGGTGAACAAAGTCGAACAGGCAGCGGTCTTCACCGCTTTAACAAAAAGATTACCTGCATCCGTCTCCGAATGCCTTATTCTACGGTTTTTGTGTCACCGGATGGAAATCTAATAGACGATTAAAGGGTAATTGCAGGGAAAGAACGAAAGATTAAGGACAGGGTGAGGTTGTGTGACAGTATCTCTTGGAGGTGTTAAGTCTTGCATTGTATCTACCATGCAACCTATTCTACCACGGTTTTTCGCCGGGATGATGAACTGTGGTCGCAATGTGTGTACTTGAGTACGGATACCGAAGCTGCAGGTATGCTGCGGGTTGAGGTTTCCAGCTTTCACGTTAAAGAAGCACGCTGGTATGTCTACCGGTCACCGGGCCGGGCTCTGAATGGTGGCGGTGAGGTGCCGGAGCTTCATGGAGTGGAGGCGTTCGTGCATATCGGACCGGTGCTGCAGCAGCAGGTGGGTGAACAGGGGGGAGGGTTGGCCCGGGAACTCCTGGCCGAGTGCGTTAGAGGACTTATGCAGGCCGAAACCTTTGTCTACCGGGAGAGAGGTTTTGCTTCGGCAGAAGAGTACGATGATTATTGGAACGATGCCCTTAAGGACAGCTGCCACTATTTTTCCAACCTTGATCGCATTGCTCAATCGTGGATGGAATACATAGGCGGAGACGTTCGCGACCATTCACTGTATAACCGGGTCAAGTCCACCAACATTCTCGATTCTGATAACGGCCTTTTGATTAATGCGAACTTCCTGGATTCGTTCCATGAGCTGACCGTCAATATCACGGTGGATTCAGATGGTACCGTTGGGAGATGTTCAGGTAATTATCTGCGGGCGCCGGATAAGATTTGCTTTGAGAGTTCTGAACTGCTGAAAAAGATGGCAGGAAAGAAGATTGCGGGACTGACAAAGAAAGATATCGCTCGGGATCTGGGGTTTTCGGCAGGCTGCACCCATCTTGTGGACCTGGTTTATGATATAAGTCAAGCAGTGGCAGCAGTCGAGGAGAGAAAACATCAAGCCTGACACGGCAGCTGTATGCTGTACAGTGTTCATCGGATCGAGCCTTCAGGGTATTCACCGTACTGCATAGCGATTGTGAGGATTGGTCGAAGGAGGAAGGGATTTGGATAGCTTTGTGGTCCGAACGCGAAGCCGAAACGAGCTTATCGACATCACGCAGGAGGTAAAGCGAATTGTAAGCGGCAGCGGGGTAAGAAACGGATTGGTCACCGTTTTTGTACCCCATACCACCGCGGCCGTTACCATCAATGAGAACGCCGATCCCAGTGTTGTGCATGATCTGCTGACGGGTTTGTCCGACCTTGCACCGGCCAACCTGCCCAAGTACCGCCATGCCGAAGGCAATTCCGATGCCCATATCAAAGCGAGTTTGCTGGGGGCTTCGGAGACCCTGATCATCAGCGAAGGCAATCTGGTCCTGGGAACGTGGCAGGGAATCTATTTTTGTGAGTTCGATGGCCCCCGCACTCGAAGCGTGCATGTGCAGGTAATTAAAGGGTAAAGGCTTCACAGTAAGGTGCCGATGACGTCGCCCAGACAATGGGCGGCGTTTTGGGCGTACTGCTCGGGCAGTTGCGACGTGCCGATCTCGAACAGCAGAGCCCGGGGAAACAGGTCCTGATTATAGCTGCCCCGACCGATAAAGATCCCGCGGATGAGACCCGGATATAATTCATCGGCCCTTTCTTTGATCTGTTCGGCAAAGGCCAGGTTGGCGTTCAGGTTGGGATTCTGCCGCCCTACTACGATCATGACCTTGGCCGACTCAACTCCGGTGATGTAGGTGAGGTAGGCTCGAGCGGGAGCCGAGTCCCGGTGGATATCAAAGACTGCAGTGGGCCCCTTTTTCAACAGCTGCATCATGGTGCGCCGGGAACGGGCGTAGGCGTTTATATCATGGGGGTCATGGGTAGCGAAACTCTGGTCAACGATGATGCCGTCTTCCACCAGGCTGGAGGCCAGAGAATAGCCCACCCGATAGATGGCTCCACTTCCCCTTTCGGATTCCGAAACCTGAGTTGGTTTGTAGGATTCGTCGGAGTGGGTGCAGTAAATGCCCACCCGGGGTTGGTCATCAAACTCGGCCTGAACAGGCTCGGCCCGCCGGATTAGAGCGGAGAGACCTTTCTGGCCGGCCGGCTGGCGGAAAACCCGAACCATGGTTCCGTTCCATCCATTCATAGAGGAAACCCGGTAACGGGTGTTGTTCTCAGTTATAAATTCATCGCCTATCCCTACCGGCAGACCGGTCTGAAGGATAATACGGCCGGTAGAGTCCACCAGGGTATAGTACTTGCCCGGTTTGGCTTCATCGGCATCAGCCGGATAATGGTACCTATTTGATTGGGGTGATCCGGGACCCCAGGCGGTCATCACGTATGCAACTCCGAAAATCAAACCGAATGAAAACAGCACCAACCATAACCTGCGTATTTTCAAATTCCCTACCTCCCTTGGCCAATGATTTATTCTTGACCCTCCCTTTGGAGTAGGATTCCAAAATCCGAAGGGTTGTATGATGTTAATGTTTGTAAATGCCCGTAATTTCTTAGCTGGGCGGGAGCGGCTGGTCGCAGGTGGAAAAGCCGGGGGTGGTTGGTCTATACTTCAGCTATTTTTAGGCAGAGGGATGAAAATAGAAGAAGACCATCAGCGGTGAAGAGGAGAGGAAGTCGAGAGGGGCGGATAACCATAACCGCCTCTCTCAGACTGTTGTTGGCTTAGACTTCCCAACTTGCCAGGTATGTCTCCTGGTCGGGAGTCAATTCATCGATGGACACTCCAAGAGTCTGCAGTCGCAGCCGGGCGACTTTATGATCAATCTCAGTCGGTACGTTGTACACCCGGGGTTCCAGTGCCTGGCGGTTCTGGCACAGGTATATTAATGACAGGGCCTGGAGCGAGAAACTTAGGTCCATAACCTCTGCCGGGTGACCATCACCGGCTGCCAGGTTTACCAGACGGCCTTCACCCAGCAGATATATACGGCGCCCGTCGTTCAGAGTAAACTCTTCAATATTGTTGCGGACAAGCTTTCTAGAAACTGAAATCCGGTTGAGATCCGGTTTTGAGACCTCCACGTCAAAGTGTCCGGCATTGCAGAGTATAGCCCCATCCTTCATACGCTCCATATGAGCGGCACGGATAACGTCTATGTTACCGGTTACGGTGATAAAAACATCGCCCAAGGGGGCCGCCTCGCTCATGGGCATAACCGAAAAACCGTCCATCAGCGCTTCATTGGCCTTGATGGGGTCGATTTCAGTGACAATCACCTGAGCGCCCAAGCCCTTGGCACGCATAGAAACGCCCTTACCGCACCATCCGTAGCCGACCACTACTACTGTCTTACCGGCTACTACCAGGTTGGTAGTCCGCATGATGGCATCCCACACCGACTGCCCGGTCCCGTAGCGATTATCAAAAAGGTACTTCATATATGCGTCATTAACAGCGATCACCGGGAAAAGCAGGAGACCCTCCCGCTCCAGGGAACGCAGCCTGTGAATACCGGTAGTTGTCTCCTCGCAGCCGCCAATAACGTTCCGGGCCTGCTCTCTACGGCTCTTGTGCAGCATAGCCATCAGGTCCTGGCCGTCATCAATTACGACATCCGGCTGACAATCAAGAGTCGCTGTCAGGTGAGTATCGTATTCTTCAGGGGTGGCGCCATGCCAGGCGAAAACGGTGATACCGCTGTCGACCAGGGCCGCGACCACATCATCCTGGGTGGACAGGGGATTGCTGGCACAGGCAAATACCTGTCCCCCGGCTCGCATAAGGGTCTGAGCCAGGTGAGCGGTCTTGGCTTCCAGATGGAGACAGAGCGCGATCTTCAGCCCCTCCAAGGGCCGGTGAGCCTCAAATTCCTGTTGCAGAAGGTTTAGTACGGGCATATGCCGCCTGGCCCATTCAATCTTACGATAACCGGAAGCGGCTAGAGACAGGTCCCTGATCATGGACTGCGGCTGCCGACCGGCTTTCTTCGGGGAATAAGCAACGGCGTTATCGACTCTGCTCATATAATTAAGCCTCCTACAAACCTGATGGTCTAATTCTACAGAAAAGAATTCGAATTGTACAGGAGGAGAAGGGAATGGAATTGTGGAACTTAATAGGAAATCAAAGGGGGAACATTATTTGCGGGTCTTAATGCTGAGTTGGGAATTTCCTCCGCAGATCATCGGCGGGCTTGGCAGACACGTCTATGAGCTCTCACGACGGTTGGGGAATTATGGGGTTGAAACCTATGTATTAACACCCCTGGTTGATGGCTGTGTCAGCTATGAGGAATTCCAGGGAGTTAAGGTGTTCCGGGTGGGGACTCCTCTGACCGGGTCCAAAAGGTTCAAATCCTGGATATTCAGCTTTAATACCGAGCTTATCCGGGAGGGAATCCGGCTCGATTATCAGGAAAAGGGGTTTCACCTAGTTCATGCTCATGACTGGCTGGTGGGTTATGCGGGACGCTCACTCAGCCGGGTGCTTGACGTGCCGCTGGTATCCACCATTCACGCTACCGAGTATGGTCGTAACCTGGGATTGCACAATCCCATGCAGAAAGAGATCCACGATATTGAAAGGAACCTGATCCTTGATTCAGAATGTATTGTCTGCTGCAGTAATTACATGCGTGATGAGATACAGAACCTTTTCCATCCCAGCCCGTCAAAGATCGCGGTTATACCCAACGGTGCCAGCATGAACCGTTACCGGGTCACAGACCTGCCTTCGGATCAGGAATTTGAGGGGATAGATAAGGGAGAACCGGTGGTTTTTTACGTAGGAAGGCTGGTCCCGGAAAAGGGGGTATCTATCCTCATCAAGGCCTTCCGCCTGGTACTGCAGGCGATACCGTCCGCCAAGCTGGTAGTGGCCGGTCGGGGGCCGCAGGGACCCGAACTGCAGAGACTGGTTGCGGAATTGGGTCTGGGTGACAGGGTGTGGTTTTCGGGCTATGTCAGCGATGACCTGCGTGACCGGATTTATCACCGCGCCAATGTGGCTGTCTTTCCCAGCCTTTATGAGCCGTTCGGCATCGTAGCCCTTGAAGCCATGGCTTCCGGGACTCCGGTGGTAGTGAGCGATGTGGGGGGACTGGGGGAGATAGTCATTCATGGAGAGACCGGACTTAAAGTAAATCCTCTCGACGAGGATAACTTGGCGTCGGCTTTGATTCGCATTCTGTCAGATCCGCGCCTGGCCAATCGCCTGCGTTTTCAGGCCCTGAAGGTTATTACGGAAAAATACAACTGGGATAAGATAGGAGCCAAAACCTCTCAGGTTTATCATGCGGTAATCAGCAGAGCGAGGAAAGACGGGGTGGGATAATGAAGGCTGTAATAATGGCCGGGGGCGAAAGTACCCGGCTCCGACCACTAACCTGTAAGCAGCCCAAACCGATGGTTCCAGTAATGGACCGTCCGATTATGGAGTATATTGTTGAACTGTTAAAGTCTCATGGATTTGAAGATATAATCGTAACCCTCTTTTATCTGCCCGGTGCCATCCAGCAGCACTTCGGAGACGGTTCCCAGTTTGGAGTCAATATGCGTTATTTCGTGGAAGAGTTTCCGCTGGGTACCGCCGGCAGTGTGCGCAATGCCCGCCGCTATCTGGATGAAACCTTTCTGGTCATCAGCGGTGACACCCTAACCGATATAGATCTGGGGCGGGTAGTCGACTTTCACCGGCAGAAGAAGGCGGTGGCTACCCTGGCCTTGACGAGGGTTGACAACCCGGTGGAGTATGGGATTGTGATGACTGACGATGACGGCCGGGTGACCAGGTTTTTGGAGAAGCCCAGCTGGGCAGAGGCTTTCAGCGACCTGGCCAATACCGGGATATATGTGCTGGAACCTGAGATTTTCGATATGTTTGAGGATAAACAGGTATTTGATTTTTCCCGGGACCTCTTTCCGCTGCTCCTGGCCAAGGAGAAACCCCTTTATGCAACCCTGTGTCCCGAATACTGGTGTGATATCGGGAATATCCAGCAGTACCGGCAGGCCAACTATGACATCCTGAAAGGGGAGGTAAAAGTAAATATAGATGCCCCGCAGGTAAGCGACGGACTTTACATGGGGGAAGGAGTCAGCATCGCTGCCGGGGTCAAGATCGAGCCTCCCTGCTATATCGGCGCCGGAAGTCGTATCAAGAGCGGGGCCGCGGTAGAGGCTTATTCAGTTATCGGGAAAGGCACGACTCTAAATGAGGGTGTGTCGGTTAAGAGGAGCATCCTCTGGAATAAGGTATTTGTCGGTAAACGGACCCAGTTGCGCGGGTCCATTGTCTGCAGCAACACGGTTTTGAAAGGAAACAATACCGTATTGGAGGGGGCGGTGCTGGGGGATGATTGTGTGCTGGGTGCGGACAGCACCGTGCGCATGGATGTGCGTATCTGGCCGGAAAAGAACATTGAAGCCGGTTCGACTGTTAACTCCAACATAATCTGGGGAACCCGGTTGTCCAAGTTCCTTTTTGGAGCCCGCGGGGTTTCCGGCCTGATCAATCTGGAGATAACCCCCGAGTTTTTGGCCAAGCTGGGCGCGGCCTACGGCACCCTGATTGGTGACGGCAGGTGTGTAGCCGTAGGTTGCGACAGCCTGAACGCCTCCAAGATGTTCAAGAGGTCCTTTTCTGCAGGTATCCTTTCTACCGGCGTCAATGTCTATGACCTAGGGAATACCACCTCGGGAATTGTCCGTTATATAACCCGGCTGTTACAGGCGGACGGAGGGGTTCAAATCCGCCAGTCCCCTGATGATGATACCGCCCTCTTGGTGGAGTTCTTTGACCGATGGGGCATGAATATTCACACCAACACCCGGCGCAAGCTGGAAAACATCTTTACTCGAGAGGCCTTTGCCCGTACGGATGCCGAGGGAGTCGGCGAAGCAGTATTCTTCTCCAATGTTATTGCCCAGTATATCGAGGGTGTTATGCAGACCGCTGATTTTACGCTGATCCGTGAGGCTCAGTTCAAAGTAGCCCTGTACTATGATGCGCGTAACTTTACCTCCTTTCTACCGGTACTCCTGAGCCGGATCGGCTGCGGCATAATTACCCCCGAAGGTCTGGAGGAGGGACGGGGCGTCAAGACCCTGGAGGATATTGCCACCGGTATTGAAGTGCTCAAGGAAACCGTGATCAGCAACGGAGCCGATATCGGAGTCTTGATTGATCAGAATGCCGACCGGCTGGTACTTATTGATGAAAAGGGCCAGGTTATCACCGAGGAACAGATGGTTATTCTGGTATGTTTTCTGCTGCTCAGGTTTACCCGCCGGCAGGCGGTACCGATACCGGTAGCTGCTCCCCGGGTTATCGAGGAGCTGGCTCACGAGTACGACGGCCTGGTGCTAAAATCCCAGGCAGTAAACACCGGGATGATTATGACGGGGGTAACGGAAACCAAGGTCCTTTTTGAAGGTGATGAGATGCCTGAGTTCCAGATCATGTGCGATGCGATAACCTCCCTGGTTAAAATATTGGAACTTATGGGCCGGGAAAACCTCAGCCTATCCGAATTGGTAGCCGCAATGCCCGATGTCTACCTGGATAAACAGGAAGTACACTGTCCGGCTGATGAGAAGGCCGGGGTGATGAGAATGCTGCTGGAACGGTTAAAGGATGAAAAACTGGAATTGTCACAGGGCATCAAGATCTGGCATGATGAGGGCTGGAGCCTGGTGGTTCCTGATGACGAAGAGCCCATCTTTACCGTTTACACCGAGGCGTCTTCCCTGGAAAAAGCCAACGAGATCACCAGAAAGTATGTGAGCATGATAAATCAAATGCGGTTCCTGGGAGGTAAACTGCAGGTTGGGGGCTAAGCCAAATGAACCCGAGGTTTATGTTGGTACTGCACAGCCACCTACCCTATGTCAAGCACCAGGGACGGTGGCCATTCGGTGAAGTCTGGCTATTTGAAGCCATGGCGGAAACATACATCCCTTTATTACAGACCTGGCTGGGGCTCTTGGATGATGGGATCTCTGCTCCCATCACCTTGAGCTTAAGTCCTACGCTTATGGAGCAGCTTGCTTCCCCCTATCTCCGTGCCGAATTTGCTGAGTACCTGCGAGCGTGTGAAAGGCAGGCCGCCTCCGACGAGCGTTCCTTTCTGGCTCACGGGCAGAAAGACCTGGCCCAGGTTGCCATGGATTACCGGCGTTTCTACCAGGATATTCGCCACTGTTTTACCGTGGATTTGGCTGGAGATCTGATCGGTGCAATTAAGGACCTGAGCAGGAAAGTTCCTCTGGAGATCCTTGCCACCTCCGCCACCCATGCCTACCTGCCCCTTATCCATGACCGTGAAAGTCTGGAACGTCAGATAGCGGTGGGGAAAGAATGCTTTCTTAAACACCTGGGGTTTGAACCCCGGGGCTTTTGGCTGCCGGAATGTGGTTATTACCAGGGGCTGGAGGATATCCTGGAACTTTATGATATCAGGTATTTTTTTGTTGACGCCCATGCCGTTGAGGGCGGAAGGCCGATTGAAACCTTTTCCGGATCCCACCAGACCTTGGAGGTGGAAACTGCGGAATTCCAAAAAACCGGCCTGTCTACCTACAGTCCCTATCGCATCAAAGATCGCTCCCTCATAGTCTTTGGACGCAATACTATGGTCAGTCTGCAGGTATGGTCGAAGGATTACGGGTATCCCGGGGATTCCAGCTACCGCGAGTTTCATAAGCAGCAGCCGGGTTCCGGACTTAAATACTGGAGGGTCACCAACCGGGAGTCGGAGTTGAATGCAAAGCTGGTTTATGACCGCGAACAGGCCCAGGAAAAGGTCAGGGAGCATGCCCGTCATTTTATGGAGACGGTGGCGGCTGTAGCCGGAGAAGCCAGTAGATTGGGCTTCTCCGAACCCCTGATAGTAGCGTGTTATGATACTGAACTTTTCGGCCACTGGTGGTGGGAAGGGGTTGACTGGTTGGGGGAATTGATGCGGCTGATGGCGGTCCGGGAAAACTGGAGGATGGTCCTGCCGGGTGAGGTACTGGAAGAGATGAAAGACCTTCCGGAAGCCCGGGTATTGGAGTCCTCATGGGGTACCGGCGGCAAGCACTTCGGATGGTTCAACCAGGAGACCTCATGGATGTGGGATACCATCGAGAAGGCACGACAGGAACTGAGGAGCATAAACCATATAACCGGGAGTGAGCTCATTGTTCGGGCTCGAACCCAGGCGGTTAAGGAAATGATGCTGATGGAGAGCAGTGACTGGTTTTTTATGGTAAGCAATAACCATACCCGCGACTATGCGGTAAAGAGGTTCCTGGAACACTACGGCAAGCTGGTGCGGTTGGTCGAGATGGTGCGGATGAACCAGTTCAGTCCGGAAAACTGTGAATGGCTGCAGCAGGTCGAAGAGGAGGATGACATCTTCTAGCCGCCCCGGGTTTACCGGTATTCCCGCCCTTGCGGTTTGGGGCCATTACGTTGTTGAGGGGGTATCCTTTTGAAAGCCAACATCGCCTTCTGTCCCCATTTTCATCAACCCCATTTTCAGCTGTATCATACCCGGGAGGAGGTATATCGAAACTCCTATGTTCCCTGGCTTGAATTCCTGGAGACCGCCGCGGGAGAACCGGGGTTTTGTATAAACCTGCATTTTTCGGGTCCGCTCCTGCTCTGGCTGGCGCAGGAGAAACCCGCTTATCTGCAGAGGTTAAGGGTCCTGCTCCAAAAAGACGGCTGCAGCTTAATCGGGGGCCTGGCCGATGAGGCCTTCAGCCAGTTATCCGCCCGACCTGATGATATTCTGTTCCAGGTGCGGGAATATGCCAACCTCACCACCATGCTCCTGGGGGTTGGTCCTCAGGAGTGGGAAGGCATCCATGTGGTGGAAAGGGAAGCCGGGGAATGGACCCTTTATCACCTGGCGGTGGCGGCCCGGATGTTGGGAGCTGCACCTGTTTTCTATCTGGATGCCGAGACCTTTTACGAGCCTCATTTTAATTACCCGGGCGGTCCGTTCGATTACTGCCGCCGGCACTTCGGTTTCCACGATCCCCATTCCCTTACTACTGTTTCCCATCTCCCGCCGGAGATGCTCTTTTTCGGGCTGCGGGATGAGATCGGCGGGGAGGAGTATTTCGTCCTGCCGGTGCATTCGGAGTTCCGCTACCGATTGTTAAAGCGCCGGCCTTTTGCTGCCGGTGACCACAGCTTAATTAAACCGGGGCAATACGTGAGCTACCTGAAGGATGCGGCTGAAAAGTCACGGGAGATGGCTCGGAAGCTGGGGAAAGAACTGGAACCGGTAATCGTGATCTTTGAGGACGCCGAAAAGTTTGGGCAGTGGAGCAAGGACCCGCAGGGAGATACCTCCTGGATGCTGGAATTCATTCGGTTGGTGAGGGAGGACCCGGACCTCGGGTTCTGTGGGTTGAGGTCCTACCTGAAACAAGAGGGTTATTGGGATACCTACCCGGCAGCGACCAGCCGCTCCTACCCGGAGTGGGAGAACTGGACTGCCCGGCGGGGAATTCGTGGGGTAACCTTTGGTGATGAAAGGCTGCGCAAGGTGATAGCTCGACAGCGGGACCTGGAACAGAGGATGCAGGATGTGGAGCGATGGATACTGCAGGAGGTAGAGATATCCGGACTTCCTCGGTTACTGCTCCGGGATGCGGTAATGGATTCACCCCACCGGTTCAGGTTCGTGGAGGAACTCCTGGCGGCCAGGTATCCCCAGGAATTGGCCCGGGCTTACCGTGTTATTCAGCGGGTGAGGAATCTGGCTTACCAGGAGGACCCACGCTGGGCAAGCCGGCATCCCTCCTACGGATCCTGTGCCTATTTCGATCTGCAGGGGCTGGCCTACCTGGAGCTGGCGGAGAGGTTGGCCGACAGGATATGGGAGCAGCTTAAGGATGATGCCCACCGCTGGCCGGAGGTTAAAATCCGGGACTGGGACCTGGACGGCGAAGATGAGGTTGTCGTTCGCACCGGGCATCAGGAAGTGGTCATCCATGTCCGGAGGGGACAGGTGATATTCCAGCATGCAATTGGGGAGAAGCAAGGGCTGGCAGAACTGCTGGAGTATTTGGAAAAGGAGATGCTTTCTCCTGTTACTTACAGCGAGGTACTGGCATTAAGCCATTCCTTGATTTTCACCGAAACAGATTCCGAACTCCGGGAGGAGTTTTACCCGGAAGGGGGGCGGGTGGAGAGGTGCCGCAACAGCATGGGGGTTTCTTTCGCCGCTCTGAAGGATGGGAAATGGGTTCCTCTGGAGCAGGAATCATCCGGATACCGGCTGCTGAGTACAGAAACTCAAGGGGACGAGGCGGTTATCAGTCTGGAACAGTTGGTGCGGCTGCCCAACGGAGAGGCACCTTTGTCGTTCCGGGTGGGTAAACGCTTCCGCATAAGCGATAAATCAATGGCTATGACGATTGAGGTTCAGGTTATTGATGGAAAGCTCCAGGAACCGGTTTGTCTGGTGCCGGAACTGGTTACCTCGGTGGTGCCTTCAGATGAAAGGGAACTGCAGCCCTCCTCCTGGCTGGGTATAGAAGGAGAAGGCGATGAGGTGGTCTATGAAGTGGTGCGCCCGGGAACCCGGGAGGACTCCGACCGGAGTGAGGTGAGCCTTATGCCGCATCCCCGCAGGCTGGCCTACGTCTGCGAAAACATAAACGGCCGGGGAAGCACCTTCCGCAATTCCCTGTTCTGGGAACTTGATCCCGGGTCCCAGATTAAACAGGTGGTGATTGAACCGGCAGTGAAAAGCTATTACCGGGGATATGTGTTTCCAACCCACAGTGAGCTGGGCTACGACGCTTCCGGGCTGCTCATCAGGCCTTATATAGAGATAAGCGAGGGGCAGGCCTCTTTTCAGGTGGAATTCAGCTGGCAGTTGGGGGGTGGTCCCCGGCGTGATGAATACCGCCATGTCCTGCACTTGCTGTGACCTGCTTTCCGGTTCCAGTTTATCACCTGCCGGGCGGGCGGGACCGGATTGACTTAAACATTGACCGGGGGAACTACCGGGTCTGGCTATTGATTGGCGAACATTAATAAACTTGCAGGGGTGAAGCTATGATGCTGGAGCGGTTCTTTGATTACTACCTTAACCATACGGCCCCGGAAATCGCAGAACGAATACTGGCACTGCTGCCGGGCAATCTGGAGAAAACCCCTAATAACCTGGCGGCTATGTTTATGCAGAGCAATGAGGAGGCTTTCGAATTCCAGCTGGCCTTCTTTGAGGCCATGGCGGATATCCGCCAGGCGGACCCCGCTCACTGCATAATGTTCGATGACAGCACCAATACCTGTTATCCGTTCTTTATCCAGTGTGCCTGGGAGCGACTGCCGCCGGCGGCCAAAGCCAAAACCAGGGACCAACTCGGTATCTCCGAAGTTGAAGAATTAATTCGGCTTCTGATCGCCCAGCCTGAGGCCAGAAATTGGTTTCGGCTCAACCTGGCGGCGGAACTTGATCAGGGGGACCTGTTTGCCTTCAACGAGGTTATTGCTCTGATCAATTTCTCCTCCGGGGGGGAGTATTCATTTCTAAACCTGGTATACCCGCAGCTTAAAGCGTTGAGGGGCAAAGCCCTGGATGCCGGCTGCGGAGCCGGCTTTGGCTCCCTGGTGATGAGCCAGCACCTTGAGGTCACCGGTATTGACGCCTGCAGACCCCGTCTCAACCGGGCCCGGGGAATGGCCAATATGCTGCGGGAGGGAAAGGGATCCTTCTTATCCCGGGTGATTGGCCTCATTGAGACCGAGATGGGAGAGATCTTCGGCGGGAACAGGACTTTAATCGGGGAAGGTATCCTGGAGGAACGCCAGAAGCAGCTGACATTCGTCCAGGGGAGTCTGGACCGCCTGGGTTTTCACGATCAGGAATTTGATGTGGTCGTATGCCTTGATGTCCTGGAGCACACCTATGATCCATCAAAGGTTATCCGGGAGTTTGCCCGGGTGACCCGTCCCGGGGCCATGATCTTTGTCACCGTTCCCAACGCCAATGGTGAGCTGTACCAGCGGTTCGAAGAGGAATCCAGCGGAGCCACTTTTCCGGCCATGCTGCACCTGCATCACTGGGAACCGGCCGGCCTGGCCGATCTGTTCCAGGGCCAGGGCCTGGAGATGGTGGAGATGAAGCCCTTCGATTACCTGACCCTGGAAGCATTAGAGCGCCTCTCGGAAGCGGACCGGGCCAAGCTGGTTGCCGACGATTCGGGGTTTCCCCTGCAGGTTTTTGCCGTATTCCGAAAGGTGTAGGTTGTGGTGGAGTTCCCGGTGATTTCACGACTTTTTGCGTCGGTTCAGGCAGGCGCCCATCATCCGGGCAGTTTTCGAGCAGACTGCAGAATTGTCATTATGGGGTGCGTTTTATTGACATGATGTATGATTTCGCTTAATGCGAATAAAGAAAGAGAAAGGTTATTAGTCCCAAAATTATAACTGTGGTGATAACCCTGGCAAAGCGACTTCCTCTAGTTAACTCCCCGGGGTCACCTATTATTGAACGGTTAATCGAATCCGCCAGATTAACCGTAGGATTCTTTTTGTACTCCTCTAATTTGCGTTTATCATGTTTTTCTTTTTCATTCCTGATGTCCATATGTTACAATTCCACCTCTCAGCAGGTTTGCAACAGTTCTTGAACGGTGTCACGCCGTGTTAAGATCAAGGGTGGCCCCACCCGGGGATTGGCATTACAAGGATAATCCGTACCAAACACATTAACAAAAGAGAACCCCTTCGCTTGAGGCTCTCTCATCCTCGGCATATACAAATAACAGAACGATGGTCCCGCTTTCCCCGCCTTTCCGGGGGCCGGCACCGATTTACAGGGTTATGGTCCGGCTCTGGTACGACTTTTTCAGAGAGTTATAGTATACGTCAAACGGTTCGATCTCACCCCGCAGGGACTTGCGGCCCAAGACCGTCCCCATGGGGTCTAGGGTGCGCATAACCGTTATCTGTTCAACGGTTGGAGGATCCATCACATACAACTGCGGGGACACCTTTAGCTCCCAATCTATTAATTCCTTAATCTGCTCAACGTTCATCCCCGGATATATGGCTTCCAAATACATCTCTTTGGTTTCCTGATCGAATTTGAAGAGGCCGCGGTCGGTTACCACTGCGCTGGGGCCGTCGCCTAAAAGGCCGGCTTTTTCGCGGGCACCGGGACCGGAGAGAAAACCGGGACTGGTAATAAAGTCTACCTTGTTGACGAATTTTCCTTTCTCGAGGCGCATAACGATGACCGTCCGCCGGGCCGAGGAGGCTATATCATTGGCTCCACCGCTGCCGGGTAATCTGACCTTGGGGTGATGGTAGGTTCCGTTCTCCCCGAAGATGGTGGTTGTGTTCAGGTTGCCGTATTTATCAATTTCCGCTCCGCCAATAATGCCCACCGTAATAAAGCCCCGCTGTTGGTCACCAAAAACCCGGTGCATGGCTGTTGCCGCCAGCGCATTGTCGGTGGTCGGCGTATCGGAAATGGTCCAGGGCATCCTGCGGCTCTTGGCCCCTACGCCTCCCCCTTCATAGACAATGATGACCTCCGGAGCATGGGTGGCTGCTGCCACTGCACCGGCCATCAGGGGAATTCCGACTCCGACAAAAGCCACATCATCGTTTTTGATCTGCAAAGAACACACGGCGGCCATCATTTCGGAAATGGTATAATCCTCGGCGTATTTACTCATCACATTCCCTCCCTCGTCCTACATATAATCTCGGGAATCATGCAGTTGTCCTGTTCCAATTCCTGGAGCTTGGCCAGACGGTCTCTTCCCACCTTATCCAGGTACTGCTTATGGTCTTCCACACCATATACCCACTCATCCATCCAGGCTAAAATCCCGTCTCTTGTCCGGGAAGCCTTAATGAATTCCTGGCGGAAGGGATTATCCATCCAGTAGCATCCGGTTACCGACAGGGGATGGCATCCAAACGGCAGTTCCACCACCGCTGATACAACATATTCCGGAATAACGGTCATATTCGGGATTTTACGTATCTCGCCGGTGGGGACAATCTCTTCACAGGTAATGACCACGTTTTTCGCGGCCCGGGCCGCGTAATCGTCATTGCCCAGCATGCCCCATATCTGGCAGTTGCCCGCCATATCAGAGCGTTGAACGTGAATGAATGTAGTATCGGGATTGGCAGCCGGAACCAATGCAACCGGTCCGCTCCCGTATGGATCATCGATAACCTTTATTTTGGGATTGTGGGTGATGATATCGCTGCCCAGGAGCGACTTGGTGGGCAGAAAGGGAACCCCCATGGCTCCGGCCATCAACCGGAGTCCCGCCGTGTAGTTGGAGTAAGGCTCAATTTCGATATGATGGGGAATACCCTCTTCCACCGCGCGGCGGATATTGTAACCCTGCCCGACCACCCCGATCCAGATGTAAGCAGCCTCAATCCGACTGAAGCAATCGGCCGCGACTAATAATTCCGCCGGGTCAGAGGTGGTGTCAGTCACAAAAGTTATGTTCTTTCTGCCTTGGCGAATGATTTCATGTGCAACCGCCATTGGTTCACGTGCACAGATGCTGCCGATGTTCAGAGTACATCCGTCCCAGGTGTACTTGCTGACGGCTTCTTTTAACGTCATTCTTTTGTCCTTCACCTGCTACCCCCCTTGTTCACACTAAAACATAATATGCAAACGGATTATATATTTATAAAACCCTTTAACCTGATAATAACGCGAAAACATGGTGGCTTTGCCGATGTCCTGTTTTTTACAGTCCATTCACGTCTGGAGATATGCACCGTGTTGGGGGATTAGACCCCAAAGTCCGGATAAGTTGATTTCCCAAGGGATGCAGGCACTTGGTCGACATTGAAAAGCTTGTTTCTGCGGGGCTGGGAAATTTAGATTAAGTTTATCATAAACCTTTGCTGTCGCACAACAATATGACCTTTTCACCCGGGACCTTTGGCCCCCTTTGGTTAACCCTTTATTCTTCGGTTTCAGGCCTATTTCCAATGTGATGCCGGGTTCCCAAGCGGCCGACCTTCTCTGTTTCCACTGTAAAACGCTCTTTGAAAGCCTTTGGCCGGATTTAACCGGGACTATTCTTGCTCCATGCCCCTGCTTACCCTATAATCGTGGTAGTTATCCATTTGTAGTACGGGAGTTGTTGTTGATGAAAGCCGTGAACAAAGGCATTGATGAGAGGATTTATAACACCATCGTAGCCACGAATGCGCAGGCGCCCTTTTACCAATTGACGGGCATCCAGACCAAGACTCTGGGTCCCGGCTGGGTGGAGATGTCGGTGAAAACGGAAAGCAGACACGGTAATCCCCTGGGCCTGATCCATGGAGGACTTGTATCCACCCTGGCGGATGCTGCGATGGCTAATGCAGTGCGGACTACCGGCAAAAAAGGTGTTACTGTCCATTGCGATATAAATTTTTTGGCTGCCGCCCCCGTGGGCCAGGAGATGATCGGTCGAGGGCAGGTGGATAGGGCGGGAGCGAAGATCGTCTTCACCAGTGGCGAGGTGGTGTGCGGAGACAAGGTTGTGGCCACCTGTCAGGCCACCTTTTATGTTGTAGGAGAGATGTAGCTTGACCAATTCTGATGATATTGGAAGTCTGATTAAGCTGAAAGAGTACTGCGTGATCACCTTTGCTTCTACTTCAGGAGCTCTTAAAGGGGAGAGATTGATGAAGGCCGCTGAACGCAGGTTTGTCATGATGCCTACTCCCCGGGAGTTATCCACCAGCTGTGGCCTGTCTCTGAAAGTCGAGCCTGCGGATGTTGGAGAATCGTACCGGATACTACGTGAGGGCGGGGTGGAGGTCGACGGAGTCTATCGCCTGAGCCGCGATGGAGACAAAAAGAATGTGGTAACGCTTCATCTGGATTAGGGCTTGGTTATCATGTCCTATATCCTGTATTAATCCAGTCTGCGATAGGGAGCATGGAGTCTCAATACCGGGTTGACCGGGTGGGTGAAAACAATTGCCGTGCGGTGAAAGCCGGGGGAGGATGGGCTTGAAATCTGTAATTATTCTTAACCATATGGGAAACGGGTGCTTAGAGGAGGCGGCCTTTACCGTTGAGAACGGTGAGCTGAAATCAGTGCCTGTTGACCACGGTTTTACCAGCCGGTTTCTACATCTCATTCAGAAGGCTCCCGGCAGGCCGCTGCTGGTATTTGATTCGGGGAGACACCTTTTCCTGGCGGAGTTGTGGAGCGTACTGCGACCGGATAGGGCCTGGAATGGAGTGCCCGGAGACGATGCAATTGAAAGCTTGAGCCGGATTTTGCAGGAGTTATGGCAGGAGGCCCGCCAACTGGGCTTGACGGTCTTGCATGATGCCATACCTCTGCTCCCGGCCGAGGATCCCCTGGGCGATTTCCTGGATGCGGCCAGTGAGGGGCTGATGTTGGAGGGGGTATTGGATAACCGTGAAGACCGGGGGATTGAACCGGAATGGGAACCGGTTCTTGTGTTCTCCCGTGATCAGGTGCTGAACACCCTGGGATCAAACGGCCTGCTGAGCCGGAATATGGAATCCTATTGTTACCGTCCGGCGCAAGAGGCGATGGCCGGGGAGGTATGTGCCGCCTTGGAGCAGGATGAGTTCCTGTTGGCGGAAGCCGGCACCGGAGTGGGTAAGACCCTGGCCTATCTGGTTCCTTCGATATACTGGGCACTGGCTCACCGAGAAAAGGTGGTCATATCAACGCGGACCAAGGCTCTGCAGCGCCAGTTGGCGGAGAAAGACCTGCCGCTGTTGGCCGCCCTGCTGCCGGTTTCCTTTGACTGGCGGGTCGCCTATGGCAGGGACAATTACCTCTGTTTGTCCCGCTGGCACAGCTTGAGGCATAATCCGGTAGATCTGCCCCCCGAGGAAAGGCGGCTTATGGTGGGAATCTGCATATGGCTGGCCCGGGGAGGAGAGGGTGATTTCCAGGAACTGCGGTGGGACAATCAGGGAGGTTCTCTGTGGAAACGGATTAACTGCCAGCGTCACGGCTGCACCGGCAGCCTTTGTTCCTGGTACCATCAGTGCTACTTCTTTGTTGCCCGGCGGAAGCTTAATAAGGCCGACATCATTATCGTCAATCATGCCCTGCTGCTGAGTGATACGGCCACGGAAAACCACATCCTGCCGTCGTATAAACGCCTTGTAATCGATGAAGCCCACAACCTGGAGCGGGCCGCTTTCGAAAAACTGGGGAACTCCTTTTCGGTGGATGAGGGCTTGCGCCTGCTTGCCAGGCTTTCCGAGAAGAGGCATGGCATCGAAAGAGGGTACCTGGCTTCATTGAAGGCCCGCTACCCCCAGTGTCTTAAAGAACTGACACAAGCCACCCATCTGATTGACCTGGCGCGTCACAGCATACAAAGTCTGGCCACCTGTGATATAGCGGGTTATTTTGGCTCACCGGGTGCCCGGCGTATAAAACTCGGGATGACAGGAGCACAGGAACTCAGCCGGGAGTGCCGGAGAATGGCGGCAGCCCTCAATGATATTCAGTGGTCACTGCAGGAGATTGCTCAATTGATGGCTGATGACGGGGAGGAACTGACCCTGGCCGGTCTCGCCGGCGAGGTACAGGAAAAGGTATCGAGTCTCTGGATGATTGCGGAGAGCCTGGATTCAGAAAGCGACGAAGTGGTGGTCTGGGTAGAGACTGATGCCAACGGATTGTCTCTGGTGGCAGCAGCTCCCCTGGATATCGGGGACGAGCTCAACCAGTTGTTGTACCCGGGACTCAGTTCCCTCATCATGGTTTCCGCCACCCTTACCGTAGGTGGGAGCTTCCAATACATGAAAAGACGTTTGGGTTTGGATCGCCTGGAACCGGAACGCATTAGGGAATGGACTTCACCGTCGCCCTTTGATTTTGAACGCAACTGCCGCACCCTGGCGGTGAGAGATCTGGCTGAACCGGGGAGTTCAAGGTATGCCGAGATGATTGCCCGGTGCCTCAAGACCATTGCCGGCACTGTTCACCGCCGCACCCTGGTTTTGTTTACTGCCAAAAGCCTCTTGCTGCAAACGGCCAACCTGTTAAGGGAGGAAGGGCCGGATTTGGCGGAACGGCTGATCTGTCAGTATCAGGACGGGGATTACGGCACGCTGGTGGCTCGGCTGGCAGCCAGGCCGGACGGCATACTCCTGGGGTCGGAGGTGTTCTGGGAAGGGGTTGATCTGCCGGGAGACATGCTGAACTGCCTGGTTTTGACCCGGCTTCCGTTTCGTCCTCCTACGGAACCCCTGGTGGAGGCCTGGACGGAGTTGTTGACCAGACAGGGAAGAAATGCCTTTCAGGAATATTCGTTGGCGGAAGCGGTGATCCGCTTTCGTCAGGGAACCGGTCGCCTGATCCGGAGCGAGGTTGACTCGGGCGTGGTGGTGGTACTGGACCGCCGCTTCTGTCACCCCCCGTCCGGACGTGCATACAGCAGTCTTTTTCGTGATAGCATGCCGGTGCACAGCATAATCGAGATTGGATATGCCGATCTCGATCGGGAACTGAACAAATGGTTTGCCGGCTCAAAATAAGTATGAACCTTTTTGGTCCTTCCTTAGTATAATAAATTAAAACCTAGAGGGGTGACCAAGTTGCGTGTTTACTATTTCCGGGTTCCCAGGTTTATCCGCAAGATTCTGTTAAAACTAATAGGTTAGGAGTAGCGTGCTACTCCTTTTCTGTGGAGGGAACAATATGCCAAAGGGTTGTTCCGTTGGTCTGATGATTGGGGTGCTCATGTTTATAATTGGCCTGGTCTTATGGTTTTGCAGCATCCTCTGACCCACCTAACCGGCCATTCCTACTCCCAGTATGCCTCCCAGGCCGCCACAGGCCACCGCAAAGAGCAAATCCTTAATAAAGGAACCGAAAGAGACCAGCGCGGGATTGACTACCAGGGTCACCAGGAGCATGAGCGTGAAGAATAGTAAGCCGATGATAACACCTCGGACAAGCCCCCGGTTGCCTGCACGGTAAGCTGAATACCAGCCACCGATGAATACGCTTATCATAAGGGTAAAATCAGCCAGGGGATCGAGCAGGGTTTCTTTTAATGGACTCCAGTAAACGATTAAGGCCAGCACCGAACCCAATATCAAAGCGGTCAATAGGGCCACCAGGAAACCATGGATTTCACCGGCAATTCGACGCACCATTAAACACCTCCTTGCCTAAAATTATGGCCATAATGAGCGGAATATTACCCCCGACAGTTCAATTTTATGGAAAAGCTTTCGGTTGGGAATTGGCAGAATAGTACCCGCCGGTAACCCCATAATCTGGAATTGAATATGATAATTCACAGCCGCAACCAACCATATAATGGGAAACAGACCATGATAACCCTGTCACCATATAATGGCGCACATCATCACTGGCTGAGTCAAGCGGAAGGAAGATTCAGCATGAAGGACATCAACCTTTTACATCCCCGACTGCGATCTCTTTGCCGGGAGCTTATTGATCTTGCTCGGCGAAACGACATCGAGATTGTAATCACCCAGACCCTGCGCACCCGGGAGGAACAGAATGCATTGTATGCTCAAGGGAGAACTGCAGCCGGAAACATAGTTACCAATGTCCGCTACCCCTACAGCATGCACTGCTGGGGACTGGCCTTCGATTTTGCGGTGGTGATCGGGGGACAGGTGAACTGGGGGCGCCTCGACCTGTATGATCGAGTGGGTCAGTTGGGCAAATCCCTGGGCCTGCGGTGGGGAGGAGATTTCAAGACCTTCAAGGATAGACCCCATTTTGAACTGCCGGGGTATGAAATAAACCGGCTGATTGCGGAGTATCAAACTCCGGAAAGGTTTATCACCACATTCAAGGAGGGTGATGAGGTGTTTTACGACCTGATCAACCACTGGGCGGAGCGGGATGTACGGTGGCTGGCGGAAAACGGAATAATACAGCCGGTAAATAAATACCGACCCAATGACCCGCTAACCCGAGCCGAGGCCGCCGCCCTGATCGCCCGCACCATAGAGTATATACTGGGGCAGACAAAAGACACCTAGAGACTGGACCCTCCCTATGACTGGTTGGGTAGAAAAGAGAAATCAACTCCTCGTTACCCTGCACGGTATACAAATCAGTTTATTAGCCAAACTGATCTGATACCGTGCTTTTTTGCATGAATGGTGAGCAGTCTTTGGAGGGGTTTAATCAGGGATAAAGGATATTGTGGCCAATTGTTGAAATTCAGGTTAATCGCAGGGGTCCTAAATTATGAATGATAGGAGAATGTGAGATGAGTGTTAAGCAATTAAAGGTTTCCGGCATGAGCTGCCGGCATTGCCAGAGGGCGGTCCAGGATTCTCTGCTGGCTTTGCCGGGGATAAAACGAGCTGAGGTTGATCTTAATCAAGGTACGGTTACCGTAGAGTACGATGCGGCCCGGGTAGACTTGGATGACATGAAAAAAAGCATCGAGGATGCCGGTTACGGTGTTAACGGCGAGCTTTAGGAACACGGAGATTTAACCGCGAGGGTAGCCATCGAAAACGCCTGCCCTGTGAGAGCAGCGGGAGGAGTTAAATAAGGCGATGAACCGTTTTGTCAGTGTATAGAACTTATTCCTTGGCGTAACAACAGAACCACTATTATCCTCCCGGCATATTATTCAATACAGGTTATATGTCGGGGGGAGTTTCCTAATGAATATAAAAAAGACCTGGCCTGCGAGCAAGTTCGGTTCCAGACTCCGGGGAGGCAAACAGGATGAGCATTCCAAGCCCCGGTGGTATGCCTACCAGGCGCCTTATCCCGAACCCAAGGCTGAAAAACCCAACCTGTATTATGCCCGTCTCCTAATGGATGACATGGCAGGCGCAGTAAGTGAACTTACTGCATTGGCCCAGTATTTATATCACCACCAGGTACTGTATGAACGCTACCCGGACGTGGCAGAACTTTTGGAATGTACCAGCATTGTAGAAATGACCCATATGGAACTGCTGGCGGAAACGATTATGCACCTTGGTGGACAGCCCAAACTTGGGGTCAGAACCAATTGCGGCATGGAGTGGTGGCGAGGTGATCAGGTTTACTACGGATACGATATCTGTGACATGCTGTCGGCTGATATAGAGGCGGAGAGACAGGCAATCATTAACTACAAAAGACACATCGAGATGATTGACGACAAGTATGTTAAAGCACTGCTGGAACGGATACTTTTGGATGAACAGCATCATCTGGAGGCCTTCAAAGCGAAAAGGCAGAAGTACTGTTATCCGCATAGATAGTGAGATGAAGTCGGTGCCTTTATCATGCAATCCATCTTGGTACCTGCGGCCGGCGGATTGATAGGCCGCTGGTACCGGAGTACCCCTTGGAGGGACTGATAAAAGGTTCTGGGATAAAAAGCAATTAGTATCCGCTTTTTACACATCAGATGACGTGACCCGCCATAAGTTTTAATAAAACAAGGCGGGTTCTTTATGGTTTTAAGCGGCTTTGGTTTGAGTTTGGCAGCAGGAGCCTGCACCTTCCTGGGAGCAGTTCTGGTCTTTCTGCGTTCGAGGATAGGGATAAAGGAGCTTTCCTTTTTTTTAGGTTTGGCCGCCGGGGTTATGGTTGCGGTAGTCGCTTTTGACCTCATCCCTTCTGTCCTGGTCAGTGGAGGGCGGGGAGGATTCATATTTGGGGCCCTGGCCGGATGGGCTCTAATAGCCTTGATCACCATGTTAACCAACCCTCGGAACGATGGGAATGGTCACCGCATGGTGCGTATCGGTTATCTGATCATGTTGGGGATCGCGCTCCATGATCTGCCTGAAGGGATGGCAATCTCCCTGGGGTATGAAGTAAGCACCCGCACGGCTGCTGCCATCGCGTTGGGAATTGGTATACACAACATCCCCGAGGGCATGGCCATAGCTGCTCCCCTTTTAATGGGCGGCAGGCGGAGGATAAAGGCTGGAATGGAGATCCTGGCGGTGGGGCTGGTTACTCCGCTCGGATTCCTTTTGGGAAAGCTGGCGGTATCAGTTCTGCCTCACTACTTTGGGTTCTTCATGGGACTTGCCGGCGGGGTGATGTTATACCTGGTTGTCCGTCAGCTATGGCCGGAAGCCCGGCGGACCAAGTCCCGCTGGCGGTATATAGGGGGCTTGCTGGGAATAACAATCATCCTGCTCGCTACCTACATCTAAGCCTCCCGAGATACCCTGGCGGGATGGGAGCAGTTTTCCCCCCGTATTTTCTTTATACATCGCCGGTGGTCTGCAACTTCTTAGGAATAGTGCTGTATTGTATTCCACCGGCTGAAAGATTAAACTGGGGGAAATGCAAACATGTGATTCCAGGCAGGGGGATTTTAACGTGTTCAAAAACAAACTGAAGAAGGCTCTCTATGAGGGTCAAGCCTGCTACGGCACCCTCATCTGCAACAATTCTCCCGATATTGTTGAGATCTGCGGTTTGGTGGGATTTGACTTTGTTATCCTGGATCTCGAGCACGGGTACATGTCTCCCGAAAGCATGGTACACCTGATTCGTGCCGCAGAGGTGACCGGGATGACTCCCATAACCCGGGTAACGGAGAATTCGGAGACCATCATCCTGCGCAGTCTCGATGTGGGGACCCACGGAATACAAGTACCGATGGTTAACGATGCTGCGGCCGCCCGGCTGGCGGTGCGGCGGGCCAAGTATTACCCGGAGGGGATGCGCGGGGTAGCCTTTCCGCGTTCCAGCAATTACGGCCTTTCCCCGTTGTTTGATTACTTCAAAGAGGCGAATGATGAGACCCTGGTAGTGGTCCAGTGTGAAAACCTGGAGGGGCTCAACAACCTGGAGGAGATTGCTGCCGTTCCGGGTATCGACGTCATTTTTCTTGGGCCGTTTGACCTCTCACAATCATTTGGCATTCCCGGGCAGGTAGAGGATATGCGGGTGCAGGAGGCCGCAGCCCGGGTTATCCAGGTCTGCCGGGAGCACGGAAAGATACCGGGAATCTACTGCAGCACCGCCGAGGATGCGAGACAAAAAGCCGACCAGGGATTTAAGTACATCCCCATCGGGGTTGACTCCACCCTGATTGCCGAAGCCTTCAAAAGAGTGGTTGACACGGTGAAAAACCGATAAGGTATGGGAAAAGCCACGAATAAACGCCATCCCGCCAAGCAACACTAAGGTATATTGTCTGAAGAGGTGACTTTATTGAAGCTGGAGTGGGCGTATCTGCTCATTGCCATGGCGGCGGGAGCGGCGATGGCTGTTCAGGGTACCATGAACTCGGTTTTGGGCAAGGTTATCGGTTTGTGGGAATCAACCCTGGTGGTGCACGTAATTGGACTGATTACGGTAGTGGGTATAATCCTGGCCGGAGGAATAGGCTTTGCCGGGTTGGCCAAGGCTGGCGAGGCCCCATGGTATGTTTACCTGGGAGGGTTGCTGAACGTTATCATTATCTTTGGAGTAGTCAAGAGCATGCCGAAAATCGGAGTCGGGAACGCGACTACCGGGATCATATTCGCCCAAATATTGACAGCGGTTATGATCGACAGGTTCGGGATTATGGGGGTGGAAAAGGTGCCTTTCCGCTGGATCGACCTTCTGGGAGTAGTCCTGCTGGCGGTTGGTACCAGGATAATGCTGAAATAACCTGCTAAATATTTGCCTGCTGCCGAGCCCGGTACTGACGGTTCCAATAAGTGATAATTATACCCCCCGGTGCAGTCATTTCCTGTTACTTCTTCCTCTGGGCAGTGGGGATGGAGACCCGCGACATACTGCCAACAGGCATAATCACGTGCCGGCGCCTTCCGGCGACCGTTGATAGGGCCGACAGGTTAAGATATAATTTAGGAAAAATCCAGGCGAGGTTTAAGAATGCTAAACCATAAGATTCTAGCTGCTACCCGACGCCTGAACGATTATTTCCTCTATCGTGATTCCCTCTATCCTTCTCTGGAAATCAGGCGCCAAAGCCTGCGCCAGTGTGCCCAATTCGGCTTCCTGCGGCGGCTTGATCGGCAGGAAATCATAGAGGCGTCCCGAGGACGGTCGCTGGTGGCTGTTGACGGTTCACGGGCTGATTACGGTGGTCTCTATCCCTATAACGTCTGTGCAATTCAGGTGCTGGCCCGGGCAAGTACAGATAACGATCCTGATCGTCTGGCTGAGGCTGCGGTTTATTGTCCGCTGGATCCAAACCTGTACGCGGAAATCAGCGAATCGGCCGCTCGGAATCGGGTCGAAGAGGGCGAGGCCTACCGCAGGCTGATGGGCGAGAAGATGGCTCATATGGAGATCAAACTGGCCTTCAAAGCCTTACAGATAATCAAACCCTATATGCTCATGCTTGATGGGGGTTTTTTGCTGTTTGACCGGTTCCCCGAATGGAACGAACTGGTTGCCCAAGCCATTAACCTCGATTGTATTCTGGTTGGGGTAATTGAAGAGGTAGCCACCTCAGAACTCTGTTCCCTGACCGGACTTGAGGTCCCGGAGATACGGATTTACGATCGCGAATTCCTCTTTGGGCTCCTTAAACCGGGGGAAATGGCGGTGGTCGGCGGGGAAAAGGCAATCAAACGGGATTATTACACGGTGTTTGCCCGCATGGGCAGCACCCCCCAGGCAGTGGCCTGTGATTTCCTGCCCGGCCAGGAAGAGCACCTGCTCCCGGCCATGAATCTCATCTATTCCTTAACTCCTCCCCAGGGGAGGGGGATACCGGCCTGGCTGGATCTGGTGGACCGGGAAGTTCGGCTGAACAAAAAGTCTATGGAATCATTAGTCATGAATGGGCTTGACCCTGCGGTGAGGGAGAGGTTTTTTAAGAGCAACCGCGAGCGACGCGGGCTGTGATCGGGGAGTGTTGTTGAGTGCAGGTTGTGGGGAAAACCAATGAACGAGATGTCTGGGTCGCCAGTAAAGACAGGCCTTTTCGTCTCAATGAGCTCTTGGTGGTGGAAGGGCATAATCCGGATACCGCCGTGGGAGAGGTGGTTGAAACTTACTCGCTCAATCCGCTGGTGCCTCTGGTTGACGAGGGTTCTCCCTACCTTATGGGTCATGAGATAGTGTCAACCCTTCGGGACTTCGGATATGAACTGGAACGCGATACGGTTTACCTGGGCAAAATCAGGGTCATAAGTGAACTGTTCTACCCGGTAAAAACCGGATCCCAGGCCCGCGTTCCTGATTTTGCAGAGGTTGCAGACCTCCTGGTGCAGGCCAAACCGGAACAATCGATGGCCCTGGGAGTTATTCTGGGGACGGATACCCTGGATCCTACGCTGCCTGAAGAACTGAGAAGCCTTGCGCCTCTGTTCCAGGACGGAGAAGTGGCGGAACAACAGGGGGTACCCTTTTTGCTGGATTATCGCCGTATGCAGGACTACCCCCACATCGGAATCTTTGGGGGCTCCGGTTCCGGAAAGTCTTTCGGGATCCGGGTGCTGCTCGAAGAGTTCATGAAGAAAAGGCTGCCGGTCATCGTGTTTGATCCCCATTACGAGATGAGTTTTTCCGAACCGCTCCTGCCTGACCTGCCACCGGGTTTTGGGGAGTCATTTAGTGCCTCGTATCGGATCTTAACGGTGGGGCAGGATGTCGGGGTCAGGTTTGATATGCTCAACGAGGGGGACCTGTGCAACCTGCTGGGAGCAGTAAGCCCTCTCAGTGAGGCCATGGAATCGACGGCTCGGGCAGTCCTCATGAAAAACGACAGCCTGGCTACCTTTACCGAACGGCTGAACAATCTAATCGAGATGATGGAAAACAACGAAGCCGACTACCGGCAGGAGTTTTTCAGCCGGGGCAGCGGACCGGACCGGGAGCGTGAATGGAAAAGGCTCAAGGTCCTGCAGAACCAGGTGGGCCAACCGGCCAGTCTGCGGGCGATCCGCTGGAGGCTCTACAGCCTGAAGCGGGAAGGGATTTTTCACCAGGCCGGGATTGCCCGGATTGAAGAAGGCCTGCGCAACCAGCAGGTGGCGGTAGTCCGGGGATCCATCCGGATGCTGCGGGTTTATGCTTCCTATGTGCTGCGCCACCTTTACGGCAAGCGGCGTGAATACCGGGATGCCATGCAGAAGGGTCAGTCGGCGGACGGTTTTCCTCCTTTTCTGGTGGTAACTGACGAAGCCCACAACTTCGCCCCCAAGGGAGATCACTCCTCCCCGTCCTTGAGGGAATTCCGGGAAATTGCACAGGAAGGCAGAAAATATGGGGTATTTCTGGTCCTGGCCAGCCAGAGGCCGGCCCTGCTTGACGATACGATAAATGCCCAGTTGAATACCAAGATCATCTTTCGCACGGTAAGGTCCATGGACCTTTCGGTAATCAGCGAAGAAACTGACCTGGGGAGAGAGGAGATCCGGCGCCTACCGTACCTTCCCTCCGGTTACAGCTTTATATCTTCACCCATTGTCGGGCGCACCGTGGCAGTGAGGATTAGAGCCGCCAAAACCCGCAGCCCCCATCAGGACAACCCCTTCGATGAGCTGGCAGCGATGGCGGACACCAGACTCGGTGAGTTCCAATCAGTTCTGGAGAGGTATTTGCCCCTTAACGAGACCTATCTCAACGATGTCCTGCAGGAACTGGAAAACCGGGGAATCCGAATGACCCGCAGTGAAGTGGACAGCATGCTGGGGCAGATGGTGGAAAGGGGCGAACTGATAAAGGATGATACCTCCTTCGTAACCGTTTATCGCCCGGCTAAATAATTCGTAACTACATTCTGACCCTCGCAATACCGGTCAGTAATTAGAAGGTTGAGAGTAATGAAAATCTTGTTCTTTACGGATACCCATTTTCGGGGGAGTTCCCCGGCTAACCGCAAGGATAACCTCTGGTCCACCTTGAAGGAGAAGCTGATTGAGGTGGTTAGCCTGGCCAATGACTACCAGGTCGATTTTGTGCTGCATGGTGGAGATTTTTTTGATACCCCTAACCCGGCGCTTTCCGTGGTCGGAGACTTTGTCGAGATACTGCGGCAGCTCAAGAAACCGCTATATGGAGTTGCCGGCAACCATGACATCTTTGGCGGCAACCTGCAGACGCTGCCGCGCACCGTCCTGGGGTTTACGGCTCGGATGGGTTTCATCCGCCTTTTGGGTGAGGAGAGTGTGCGTGTGGAGGCTCGGGGAATCAGGGCCAGTCTTACCGGAAGGCCGTATCACCTGGATATCGACCGCAGATCCCGCCACCTCGACTACTGTATAGAAAAAGATGCAGAGTCAGATATTACCATACATCTCGTTCACGGGATGCTGCTGGATAAAAAGCAGTTCCCGGGTGATTACACCCTGATCGATGATCTGGATAACACGGGGGCGGACCTGGTCCTGGCCGGGCACTATCACCTGGGTTTCGGGGCTCTGCAACGGGGTAACCGCTATTTTATCAACCCGGGAGCCCTGGTTCGCCTCAGCAACCATCACCGGGAGATAGAACGGAAGGTGAAAGTGGCTTTGATTGATCTGACAGGGGGGGCGGTCAACTGCCGACTAATCACCTTACAGTCAGCGCCGGTGGGGGAGGAGGTCCTGGACCGAACCCGAGCCGAGGAGCTTGAATCCCGCGTACTGGCTATGGAGAGATTTACCCGGGAGGTTAAAGAGGCTACCGAGTTGCGACGCTGGAATGTAAGCCAGATCATAAGCGACCTCGCCCGGGCTGAAAACCTGGACGAGGAGATACGTAAGGAGGCTCTGCGGCGAATTGCCGAAGCCGAGGAATCACTTATGAGGCAGGAGAATTGAGATGAGGACCTACATAAAGAAACTAAGCCTCAGGAATTTTCAGTCCCACCGCGAGACGGATTTGGAGTTCAGCCCCGGACTCAACATCATCGTTGGTCCCTCCGATCAAGGGAAGTCTGCCATCATTCGGGCTCTGCGCTGGCTGTTTTATAATGAACCTCGGGGTACAGGGTTTATCAGGGTCGGTGAGACCCGTTGTCAGGTACGGGTCGAATTGAGCAACGGGGTGGCGGTGGAAAGGATTCGCGACGAGAGCGGCCGGATAAACCGCTATATCCTGGAGGTGCCGGGTGAGGAGGCTATGGTATTTGAACGGTTTAACCGGGAGGTGCCGTTGGAGGTCAAGAAGGCCCTGGGCATACAAAAGCTGGTCGTCGACCGTGATAAAGCGTTGGAGATCAACCTGGCCGGTCAGCTGGAGGCTCCGTTCCTGCTCGAAGAAACCGGCAGCACCCGCTCCAAGGTTCTGGGGCGCATGGCCAACCTGCATATCATTGATGCCGCCCAGCGGGAAACCAACCGCGATATCGGCCAGGCTCTGCAGGAGATCAGCCGCCTGGACGAAGACATAGCCTCTCTTGATGTGCAGTTGCAGGAATATGCCGATCTGGAAGAGGAGGAGCTGAGACTGCAGAAGCTGGAACATCTCCTGCAGAGATTGACCGAACTGGACCGGGAACTGCAAAAACTGGAGGAAGCTAGGGAGCTGCTGGAGCAAAACCGACTGCAGACGGAGGAGATCAAGAAGGTGCTGGCCGGGTTGTCGCGAGTTGATGACGCCTATGAGTGTCATGCGGCTATTGATCGGCTGCTGCGGGAAATGCAGGAAATACAGAGATTACAGGAACAAAGGAGCCGGACTATGGAAGAACTCACGGCCTGCAGCCGGAAAATCGAAACCACTCAGGGGCTGGAGCAGGTCGAGGGGTGGCTGGAAAGGATGAAAGTCCTGCGACAGGAAGGGTTTGAGCTCCAGACTACCCGCCGGGAACTGATGGCCCTCTACCAGGAACGCCGCCAGAAAACCGGGGAGCTTGGCGCCTGCCAGGCTGTGATTAAATCGCTACAGGGCGTTGATCAAGCTGAACAGGTAATCCAACAGCTATCGATCCTCTCAGCCCGATTAGATTCATACGGTGAGCTTCTCCGCAGCCGGCAGGAGGTGAAGCAGGGGCTGAAGGAAATTGCCGGGGAAATTAAGGAAATTGATTCCCGCGCCCGGGGCCTGGCCGATGAGTACGGCGAGCTGCTGCAGAGGGTGGGCAGGTGTCCCACTTGCTTTGCCGAGATAAACCAGGATACAATTGCCCGTATCCGCCAGGAAGTATTATAGGATATTTTCGCTTCAGCTTTCTGTCAGGTGAGTAACCCGGCCGCTGCAGAGATGCGCAAATGAAAAGGGCGGTCTTAAGAGATAAACCCGAGACAATCCGTAATTATTCCCAATGGAGGTGTGACCGTGGAGAAGGAATCATACGACAGCCGCATCAAGAAGCTGGAAACGGCCCTGAAGGAGGCCAGCAAAGACCGGAACAAAGCCCTGGCTCGTTATGATGTGCTGCAAAAGGACCTGGAACAGATTCATAAACGGATTGAGGATTTAGGATGTCAGCCGGAGGAGCTTGATGCCCGGATCAGGGAAATCAGGAATGAGATGGACATGATTATCAAGGAGATTGAGAAACTAATACCCGGGCAGTACCTGAAGAGTGCGGGGTGGTAACATGGAATACAAGGCCCTAAAAAGGAATGTTGACCGTTTCCGGGATGATCTCAACCAACGCAAGGGACAGCGTGACAACCTACTTGAACAGAAACGTCGGAAGCAAGCGCGAATCGCCGACCTGAAGCAGGAGGTGGATAAACTGCGCCAGATTGCCAGGCTGTTTGTTATGGCCGGTGAGTACGCGCGCCAGGAATCCAAGGAAACCATGGAACGCCTGGTTACCAATGCGTTGAAGATGGTATTCCAGGGAGACCACGCTTTTCATATCGATTTTGAAGAGCGGGCTGACAGGTCCGAGGCCGAATTCACAGTTTCTTCAGCCTATGGGGGAAACCAGACAGTTCAGAATGATCCATACGATTCCCGTGGCGGCGGTGTCGTTGATGTCATTTCTCTGGCCCTGCGGGTGGCCATACTGGAAACCAGCCGGCTTCCGCTGGAAGGCCCCTTGATCCTGGATGAACCGGGTAAACATGTCTCTGAACAGCATGTGCGGCAGGTAGCCGAATTCCTGAATGCGGTGTGCAACTCATTTGACCGTCAGGTAATAATGGTCACCCACAACCAGCACTTGGCTGATGCCGGAGCAACCTCCTACCACATTGAGATAAAAAACGGTGAAAGCGTGGTTTACGGTAGGACCACTGGTTTTGATTATTGAGAGTGCGCCTTACAGCCCGCTGTTAATCCGAGTAAACCCACCGCCAACCCCCCAAAATCCTGATTGACAATTTCAGAACCAGATAATAGCATAAAATTAGAATGATTACAAAAATGAAAACTGTCGAGGAAGGGTCGTTATGATCGAGAGAATCCAAAACCTATTGCGGGCGAATGGCATTAAACCTTCTCACCATAGAATAAAAGTCTACCAGTACCTGATTGAAAAACGGAACCACCCCAGTGTGGACATGATATATCAGGAACTGGTAAGGAATATACCTACCCTGTCCAAGACCACGGTGTATAACACCTTGAATCTTTTCCTGGAAAAGGGGATCGCCGTCATGATCACCATTGATGAGAATGAGACCCGCTATGATGCGGATACCTCTTTACATGGGCATTTCCGCTGCAACGGCTGCGAGGAGATATATGATCTGCGCCTTGATACATCTGCCTTGGAGTGGGAGAGCCTGGATGAATTTGAAATCAGTGAAAGCCATCTCTATTTCAAGGGCCTGTGCCCCAGGTGCCATTAACCAAACATGGGGTCATAGCGCATACTCCGGAGCCTGCGGATGAATGGAGGGCATACGGTGTTCCCCCAAATCTGTGGGTCCGGTGATGGCACAGCCCAACCCATTAAATCTAAAACAGCACCTCTTTCCGAGGTGCTATTCTTTTTGGAAGCGGTTCTTTATGTTATAAGGCGCCGGTACAGTGTCTGCCAGTGCAGCCTTTTTGAGCAGTAACGGAAGGAATCAGCAGGTATATCCCACCGGGATGATTCCCCCAAATCCGGGAAACGCATGCACAGCAACGAGGCCACGCAGGAAACAGCGCGTGGTTGTAGAATTAACATGTCTTAGTCGTCTGCAGGTTGGCTGCGGGTAAGAGGAGGTTGGATTACCTGATTTGCGCTCCTTTAATTACGTGATAGAATGTAGAGTAGCCTGAAATTGCTGCAGGACATGGGAGATTTGATATATGGACAGCATAAAGATTACCGAGGCCGTGCGCATGATCCTGGAAGCCATGGGGGAAGATCCGATGCGCGAAGGATTGAGGGAAACCCCGGAACGAGTGGCCAGGATGTACGAGGAGATATGTAAGGGTATTGATGAGGACCCCGGTCAATACCTGGAAGTCATGTTTACCGAATCCCATGACGAGATGGTAATGCTGAAAGACATACCGATATACTCCCTTTGTGAGCATCATCTGCTGCCGTTCTACGGTCGTGCCCATGTGGCGTATATACCTCGTAAGGGTAAGATTACCGGTCTCAGCAAATTGGCCCGGGTGGTGGAGGGTTTTGCCCGGCGGCTGCAGGTGCAGGAACGCCTCACCTCCCAGATAGCGGATACGATTAATGAGCGTCTGCAGCCCTGGGGAGTTATTGTGATCATTGAGGCCGAGCATATGTGTATGACCATGCGGGGGGTCTTAAAACCCGGTACCCTTACCATTACCTCCGCCGTTAGAGGAATATTTGAGACCAATCCCGCATCGCGAGCAGAGGCTCTTTCTCTGATCAGGGGTTAGCCCTGCCGGTTCTCCCGGGTGTTGAACCAGGTGAGACCGGCAGCAGAACATGCCGGGGGTTTAGATTTCGGGATTAACAGAATAATTGCTAAAGGGAGTGTGATTATGGCCCCAAAGGACTCGGGGAAACTGGAATTACTTGCTCGGAAGACCTTTAATGGCAGCCCGGAATTGAATAAGGTAGTGGACTTTCTTAATAAGACCTTGAAGTTTAAAAAGTTGATGTTTGGACTGACCAGAGACCGGGAAACAGGTGAAATGACCATCAGTATTTATGAGATTTGATGTGGAGGATTAGCTGATGAATAGAATGAGGGCCTTTCTTAGAGAGTTCCTGGGTATTGTAATAGTTGCTTTTCTTCTGGCCATGATCCTCCGCACATTTGTAATCGAGGGAAGATGGATACCATCAGGTTCGATGCTTCCTACCATTCAAGTAGGCGACCGGGTGATGGTCAACAAATTCATTTATTATTTCAAGGAGCCGGAGCGAGGGGATATTGTGGTATTCGAACCCCCGGAAGCAATTAATCAGCAGGATGATTATATTAAGCGTATCGTTGGGCTACCAGGAGAAACAATAGAGGTTAAGGATGGCAAGGTATGGGTTGACGGTGAAGCCCTGGACGAACCCTACATAGCAGAACCCACCAATTATGAATATGGACCGGTGAAGGTTCCGGAGAATGCATTGTTTGTAATGGGGGATAACCGTAACATGAGCTACGACAGCCATCTCTGGAATGGATGGCTGACGGTCGATCATCTAAAGGGCAAGGCCTTTCTTATATACTGGCCTATCAGCCACTTCCAGGTGCTTGATTAGGAGGAAATGATGAGGATACTGGTTACCAACGATGATGGCCTCAATGCGCCGGGACTTCATGTACTGGTGAAGACCCTGGCGGAGATGGCCGAGATATACGTAGTGGCCCCGGACCGGGAACGGAGTGGAACCGGCCATGGGATAACAGTTTTTGAACCCATCATGATCAAGCGGGTTCATGAGGTAGCAGATGCCCAGTCTGCGTGGGTTGTTTATGGAACTCCGGTGGATTGCGTTAAACTGGGGATCTCAGCCCTGCTTCCCCGGACGCCGGACCTGGTGGTTTCCGGGATAAACAAGGGAGCCAATCTGGGCTGGGACGTCTTGTATTCGGGGACTGTTTCCGCCGCTATGGAGGGAGTTATTATGGGCGTGCCGTCCATAGCTGTTTCCCTGTGCCTGAATGGGGAGGAGGATTACAGCTTCGCAGCCCGCTTTACCCGGGCGGTCTGCCGCCAGATGGAGAAGGACGGTTTTGATAAGGATACGATAATAAATATAAATGTTCCCGGCATACCTCGTCCCCAGATTAAAGGTATGCGGGTTACCCGTTTGGGCAGGAGACAGTATGAGAATGTGTTTGAGGAACGCAAAGACCCTCGCGGCAACACCTACTTCTGGATGGGCGGGGATGTGATGGAAGAGGATCAGGAACCGGACAGCGATGTAACCGCCATTAATGAAGGTTTTATCTCTCTGACACCGATTCACTTTGACCTCACCAACTATGCCCTGGTAAAGAAATACCGGCAAATCTATCGTGATTATGTGGATCATTGTTAAATGCTTTGGATAAGCCTGCTTCTAAACTGCCTTGTTTTCGTCATCATAATCAACCTGGGACGGTGGGCCCGGTTTCGCCGGCAGCCGGACGCCGATTCGTTTCGCCCATCCATTCTTTTTCCGGTGGCTCTGGGGTTGGTTCTGACCCTGCTGGACAGCCTTCGACTGATATTCATACAGCAACTGGCATTATTTTTGGTAGCGGCTGTACTGATATACAAGTTAATTTCTGTTTTTCAGCGGAAGTAAAATCAGGTATAATTAAGAGGATTTGCTGTGGGAGTGGCCACGAGCAAATCTGTTTTGGATTACTAGCAAGGAGGGAACTTGATGAAGGTATACCCAACCCCCAAGATAAGGAACATAGCTTTTATAGCTCATGGAGGCTCCGGAAAGACCACCTTAGCCGAGGCCATGCTCTACAACACAGGCGCCACCAACAGGCTGGGCAAGGTAGATGATGGCAATACGGTATCCGACTTTTTACCCGAGGAGATTAAACGCAAGATCAGCATAAGCACCAGTCTTGTGCCCTGTGAGTACCGGGATCACAAGATCAATATTCTGGATACGCCAGGTTTTGCTGACTTCTTAGGGGAGGTCAGGGCCGCAGTAAAGGTGGCGGATAATGCCCTGGTAGTGGTCTCGGCCGTTGCAGGGGTTGAGGTGCAGACAGAGATGTTCTGGGAAGAGGCGCAGAACCTTCCCAAGATAGTCTTTGTCAACCGGATGGACCGTGAAAATGCCAATTTTTATAAGACACTGGATGATCTCAAAGATAAGTTCTCCGGTACCATCGTTCCCCTGCAGCTCCCTATCGGTGCGGAAGCCAGCTTTAAGGGAGTTGTTGATCTGCTGAAGATGAAAGCCCTGATATTTGAACCGGGCAGCGGGAAATACAAGGAAGAGGATATTCCCACTGATATGATGGCCGAGGTGGAGAGCTATAAAGAACAACTGATTGAAGCGGCGGCTGAAGGTAATGATGATCTTCTGGTCAAGTATCTAGAGGGTGAGGAACTGACCGATGAAGAGATCAGGACGGGGATAGCGGATGCCGCCTCCAAAGGTGCGGCGGTTTTCGTGTTCTGCGGTTCGGCTCTTAATAATATCGGGGTACTCCCGGTTATGGATTTTATCGTCGACTGCATGGCAGCACCTCATGCCCAAACGGACCAGGATATGTCCGGGGAACCTCTGGCCGCGCTGGTCTTCAAGACCATAGCCGACCCCTATATCGGACGCTTGAACTTCTTCAAAGTTATCCAGGGGGAAATAAAGGCTGATTCAGTTGTCTATAACGCTACCAAAGAGAGAGATGAGAAGATCGGGCAGATACTGGTAATGCGCGGCAAGGAGCAGCAGGCGGTGCCCGAGGCGAAAAACGGTGATATCGTGGCGGTCGCCAAGCTGGCGGTAACTGCCACCGGTGATACCCTGACAGTTAAGGCCAATCCCATAAAGTTGGAGGAGATTGTATTCCCTGAACCTACTCTGGGAACTGCCATTGAACCGAAGTCCAAGGGAGATGAAGACAAGCTGAGCAATTCTCTGCAGAGACTGATGGAAGAGGACCCAACTATCAGGCTGGAGAAGAATACTGAAACTAAACAGACCATCCTCCACACCATGGGCGAAAGCCATACCGACATCATTGTAGAGCGCCTGCAGCGTAAATTCGGAGTAGAGGTAAAAACCGACGAGATGCGCATACCCTACCGGGAAACCATCCGCGCCCAGGTTCAGGTGGAAGGAAAACATAAGAAACAATCCGGAGGGCACGGCCAGTACGGTCACGTCTGGTTGCGAATGGAACCGTCTGAAGAGGAATTTGAATTCGGCGAAGAGATCTTTGGCGGTGTAGTTCCCAAGCAGTACGTCCCGGCGGTGGAAAAGGGTATCCGCGAAGCTATGGCTGAAGGGGTTCTGGCCGGTTACCCGGTGACCAACATCAAGGCCGTCCTTTATGATGGTTCCTATCATTCGGTTGATTCATCAGAAATAGCTTTTAAAATGGCCGCCATCCTGGCGTTCCGCAAGGGCATGGAGCAGGCCAAACCGGTTTTGCTGGAACCGATATGTAACGTTGAGGTGGAAATACCGGAGCAGTTCATGGGAGACATAATCGGTGATCTCAACAGCAAGCGGGGGCGGGTCCTGGGCATGGAGCCCTGCGGCAAGAATCAGGTGGTAAGAGCCCAAGTCCCATTAAAAGAGATGGTCCGTTACAGTATTGACCTGAAATCAATCACCCAGGGACGAGGCAAGTTCAAGATGGAATTCGACCATTATGAGGAGGTGCCTCCCAAAGTGGCCGAGGAAATAATCGAAAAAACCAAGCGGGAAAGAGAATAGACGGAAAAAGGGCTCGAAACGAGCCCTTTTTTATATCCAGGAGATAATTACCGGTTGACGTATATTTAGTGACGGTGTAAAATGAGCCTCCATGCAAGCTAAACAAAAATTATGTTATAATCTTAAATTAAGAATAATAGGTGGAGGTTGCAGTATTCTAGTCAATCTCACCAGTTCTGAAGGCGGGCCTAAAAATCCGTCACGGGCACATCGATGAAGATTCTGGTGTCAGCTTTCGACGCCCAGTTGGGGGTTGATGCTGGAAGTTAAGGGTGTCGGGGCAGCCCGCAATGGCATGCGGGAACTGACCCCCCACCCGTGGAGGCTCCGAGGAGAAATCCTTGGGGAAAACCTGCATCTGGTTGGAAGCTGGGTGCAGTGTAGCCTGCCTTGAGTGGTATGGGCGGATGAGCTGTAGAAGGGCGGTGACCGATGGCCACGGCGCTGTCTATTCTTCTGAAACCCTTACTGCAAAAGAGGCTAAGAATTGGTCGAGGTTGTCGGGGAAATCCCCTAGACTGTGTGCGAAGGCACAGCCCTCTGTGGATTAAAGTGTGCACTAAGTGGTAATCCAGCCTCGTGTACGGCGACGTTGCGGGTTGAGCGTAAAGGGAAACCGCCTGCTTGGCGACAAGCAGGATGTTCAACGGGAAAACCTGCTGGACCTAAGTCACAGCGTTTACTCAGAGGGCAACCTCCACTTCTGTGTATTTAACAGGGAGTGTATTTTTGTCGAGGCTTACAGATAGCAGCATACTTATATCGGCCCTTTGGGTTGCTTTCTTTACCTTTTTATCCGGTTTGATTATCAGCCTGGGACTAGAGTCGATTATAAATGCGGTTCAGGATCTGTTAATCTCGTTTCTGCTCCTGGGACTGGTGATACTGTCGGGTATCGTTTCCGATGCCATTGGAACCGCAGCCGCGGCGGCTGACGCGGTTCCGTTTAACGCCATGGCGGCCAAGAAAATACCAGGGGCCACCCAAGCGGTGAAACTGGTCAAGAATGCCGACCTGGTAGCCAACCTGACCGCTGATGTGGTAGGAGATATTGCCGGAACCCTCAGCGGAGCAATAGGTGCTTCGATAATATATACATTTAACACCCGGTTTGCCATGTATTCAATTGTGGATACCGTATTCCTGGGAGCGGCTATGACCAGTTTGATAGCCGCCCTGACCGTCGGCGGAAAAACAGTGGGGAAGAGCATTGCCATCAACAATGCCAACACAATAATCTTCAAGGTAGCCCAAATAATGATGTGGTTGGAAAACATAACCGGGTTTGAGCTGTTCCCGGGAAGAAGGTGATTAGCTATTCTGCAGAGCATAAATAACCCCTCCGATTTGAAAAGGCTCCCTCCCGCTAAACTCAAGAACTTATCCCAGGAGATCAGAGACCTTCTGGTCAATACCGTAGCTCAAACCGGGGGTCATCTGGCGGCCAATCTGGGCGTGGTCGAGCTGACTCTGGCCCTGCATTATGTATACGATCTTCCCAAGGACAAAATCGTGTGGGATGTTGGACACCAGAGTTATGTACACAAGATGCTGACCGGCAGACTGGAGAAAATAAACAGCCTGCGCCAGTATCGGGGCTTAAGTGGGTTTCCCCGGGTGGATGAAAGCCCGTACGACATTTTTAATACCGGACATGCCAGTACCTCGATTTCAGCTGCAGTTGGACTGGCGTTGGCACGTGATATGCAGCAGGATGACCATTCGGTGGTAGCCGTTATTGGAGACGGAGCCCTAACCGGTGGATTGGCCTTTGAAGCAATGAACCATGCCGGTCATCTGGGGCTTGATTTTACAGTGGTTCTTAATGATAACGCCATGTCCATCTCCCCCAACGTGGGAGCGCTATCCGGCTATCTCCGCAAACTCCGGATGGATCCTGCCTATTCCCAGACCAAGGAAGAGGTGGAGCAGGCCCTCCTCCGTATTCCCGGGATCGGTGCCAATCTGGTGAAAGCCGCAGGTAAGATCAAGGATATGGTGAAGTACCTGGTGGTGCCGGGGATGCTGTTTGAGGAATTGGGATTCACATATTTGGGACCCATCGACGGTCACAATATAGAAGATATGATAGTGGTGCTGCAGAGGGCCCGCCATATCAAAGGCCCGGTATTGGTCCACGTAATTACGGAAAAAGGAAAGGGCTATCCTCCAGCCGTTGAAAACCCGGACGTGTTTCACGGGATTGGGCCCTTTGACGTGGCCACGGGGAAGGTCATAAAATCCGGAGTCAAGACGTATACCCAGGTTTTTGGCGAGTTCATGGTGAGGAAGGCCGCCAGTTCTCCGGACCTGGTAGCTATAACTGCAGCCATGACCAGCGGTACCGGACTTAATGTCTTCGCGGAAAAATTTCCCGATCGTTTTTTTGACGTGGGCATCTGTGAGGAGCACGCAGTTACCATGGCCGCCGGCCTCGCCAGTGGGGGTATGAGACCGGTGGTGGCGATTTATTCCACTTTTCTGCAGCGAAGCTTTGACCAGATTATCCATGATGTATGCCTGCAGAACCTGCCGGTAGTCTTCGCCGTCGACCGCGCTGGACTGGTGGGCGAGGATGGTCCCACCCATCACGGGGTATTTGACCTTTCTTACCTGCGGCAGATACCGAACATGATCGTTATGGCCCCTTCTCACGAGGATGAATTAAATGATATGCTGGATTCAGCCTTGAAATACGGGCAGCCGGTAGCCATACGCTATCCACGCGGCAGTGGGGAAGGGGTAGACATTAAAAACAGCCCGGAATACATTCCGCCGGGCGAGGCACGGCTCTTACAGGAGGGTGATCAGGTTCTGCTGGTTGCCATCGGCCGGATGGTGAACATAGCCATGAAAGCCGCCGTTTTTCTACGTGAGCGCGGAATTTCTGCGGCGGTTATCAATGCCCGTTTTGCCAAACCGCTGGATACGGATTTGATTGGCTTATGGGCCGGCCGCTGCCGCCGCGTAGTGACTCTGGAAGAGAATGTCCTTATGGGAGGTTTCGGCGGAGGGGTGGCGGAGGCGATGAACTGTAAAGCAATTAATGCGGAATTCCTGCACCTGGGAATACCCGACTCTTTTGTGGACCATGGTGCAGTAAGCTGTCTCTTGGAGGATTTGGGGCTTGATGCTCCCGCAGTGGCCGCATCGATAGTCGACCGCTGGCCGGAGCTGATTAAACAAAGAGCTGTCCGGGGGTTATAGATGTCCCACGAAAGGGCCGATATCAGACTGTATAAAGAAGGCCTGGCTCCCAGCCGTGAGAAGGCCCGGGCCTTGATCCTGGCGGGGTTAGTCTTTGCCGACGGGCAAAGGGTTGACAAACCGGGTCAGAAGGTAGACGAAAAGGCCGAACTTCAGGTAACAGGCAACGACCAACCGAGTTTTGTCAGCCGCGGGGGGATGAAACTCCTGGGAGCAATTAAGGCCATGAATCTGGATTTTACGGATAAGATTGTCCTCGATGTCGGAGCATCCACCGGTGGGTTTACCGACTGTGCCCTTCAGCATGGTGCCCGCAAGGTTTATGCGGTCGATGTAGGATATGGGCAGCTTGACTGGAGACTGCGCCAGGACCCGCGGGTTATCATCCGGGAAAGGACCAATATAAGATATGTGAAACCGGAAGATTTTCCGGAGAAGATGGATCTGGCTACAGTTGATGTGGCTTTTATTTCCCTCCGGCTGGTTCTGCCGGTGGTATCCCGGCTGTTGACCGCTGACGGGGAGGCAGTAGCCCTGGTCAAACCTCAGTTTGAGGCGGGCCGCGAACAGGTGGGCAAAAAAGGGGTGGTCAAGAGCCCGGAAATTCATGAAGAAGTGCTCCGGCGGGTGACCCGGCAGGCGGCGGAATGCGGCCTGACGCTGGCGAATGCCTGCTACTCACCCATTAAGGGCCCCAACGGTAATATCGAGTTCTTCCTTCATCTGCAGAAGGGGATGATCCCGGCCTGCGATCATTCGTTACTCTCCCTGGTGGTGGCATCCGCTCATCGAGAGTTGGGTAAACCGATTGCCGGTGGGGAACAACTCGTCAGGGATACAGATGAACCCTCACCCGGCCAATAACGGGATAGACCAGAGGTGAAAAGCAGTAAGGTTCGAGACTGAAATAGAATTCTTTGACTAGGAGCTTGGAAATGATAGTTGGTTTGGTGCCAAACTCTCACCGGAACGCAACTCGCAGGGTGGCTAACGAGGTAGCTCTCATCATGGAATCACAGGGGCTCCGTGTTATCCGGGACTGGAAGGAAGGTGCCGAGGTTCCTGATCTGCTGGTTGTATTCGGTGGTGACGGAACTATTCTGGGTACTGCGCGGCGGTGTGGTCACCTGGGTATTCCCCTATTAACCATAAATCTGGGCCGGGTTGGCTTTCTGGCTGAATTGGAGGCCCACGAACTGAGTCAATACCTGCCGCGGATAATCGCCGGGGATTATCACCTGGAGAAACGCATGATGCTGAAGGTAACCGTCCGTCGGGAAGGTGGCCCCATCTTTCAGAGCGAGGCCTTGAATGAGGCTGCGATCCTGCGGCAGGGAGTTGCCCGCATGATTCGACTGCAGATACTTATTGACCGGAAACCCTTGATCAGGTACGCTGCTGACGGAATAATCTGCGCTACCCCAACGGGTTCCACTGCTTACTCCCTGTCAGCAGGAGGGCCGGTGTTGATGCCGGAAACTCAGTTGATGGTTATTACCCCTGTCTGCCCGTTTGCGCCGGCCTTAAAACCTTTGGTAATGGAAGGGAACCATAATTTGACCATTATTCCGGAGAACGAAAAGGCAGTGCTTACCGTGGACGGACAGGATACAGTCACCCTGTCACCGGGGGACGATGTGGAAATCGAGCGTTCCCCCTACCATATCAGCCTGGTTAGGCTGAAGGAACAAAGCATTCTTGAGGTTCTGGGCAGGAAATTGCAGCTATGAGTTTTCGCAATGCGGTTAATCTGTCCCATCTTTGTGTAAAAATGCGGGTAAAACCGGATGACACGGTGGTAGATGCTACCTGCGGCAATGGGCATGATACACTGTTTTTGGCTCAGATCGTGACCCGGGGACGGGTTCTTGCATTTGATATTTCACCCCTGGCGATAGCGAATACTGCCGCCAGGCTTAAGGAGCACGGGGTATCTCATCGGGTAGAGTTGTGTCAGGAAGACTTCCGCAACCTCCGGGCTTACGTAAGGTCACCGGTGGCGGCCATCATGTTTAACCTGGGCTATCTCCCGGGAGCTTCCCGGGAAACGGCTACCAAAGCCGAGCATTCCAGAGAGGCTGTGGAAACGGCGGTTAATCTGGTGCGGCCGGGAGGGGTGGTTACCGTAGTTTGCTATCCCGGCCATCAGGGGGGAGCTGAAGAGACGCATGAAATTCTGGCGGTAACCGGAGGCTTGAGCCAGAAAGAATTCGAGGTACTGAAGGTTGATTTCCTAAACCAGGCCCATAACCCGCCGCTGCTGGTGGCGGTTTACAGGCTGGAAGGGGATAGAGCATGAAAGCGCGACGTCACATGGCGATACGAGATATTGTGTCCAACCAAAAGATATCAACCCAGGAGGAGCTGTGTGAAGCCTTATCCGCCCAGGGTTTTATGGTGACCCAGGCTACGGTTTCCCGGGATATCAAGGAGTTAAAATTGATTAAAGTGTTCAGCCCGGAGGGTTACCATTACGCCCTGCCGGAGGCCCCGCCCCCCAGGTCATCGTTGGACCGGATGCGGAGGCTCTTTCTTGACACGGTGGTGGAGATAACAGACAGTGAAAACCTGGTGGTGGTCAAGACCATCCCGGGTTCTGCGCATCTGGTGGCCTCAAACATCGATACCGCGGAGATACCTGAAATAGTGGGAACCGTGGCCGGCGATGATACCATTATTGTGGTGGTAAAGCCGGCAAACGCGGTTCCTGAGGTAATGAAACGGTTCCGTTCTTTGTTGAAATAACTACTCCGGGATTTGCAACCGGCAGTTTTCTTGGGAATAAGACGTTGGATGCCACTGTTTGGTCCCCGGTTGTAATTGTACAGTCTTGGTAAGGGCTGATGTGTGATGCTTAGGGAACTGTATATCAAAAACATGGTTTTAATCGATGAACTGCGGCTGCAGTTCGGTGCGGGGCTAAACGTCCTGACTGGAGAAACCGGTACCGGCAAATCGATTGTTGTTGACTGCATGGAACTTCTGGTGGGTGAGCGTTTCAATTCTGATGTGATTCGCAGCCATGATCAGAAGTGCCTGGTCGAAGGAGTATTTGAAGTAATGCCCGACTCCCCACTGACGCAATTCCTGCAGGAGAAGAACCTGTGGGAGGATGAGGATGAACTCTTGATAATCTGCCGAGAAATTACGCCTCAGGGGAGGAGCATCAACCGGGTCAATGGACATACGGTCACTGCGGCTATGCTGAGAAACCTGGCCGAGTATCTGGTGGATATACATATGCAGAACGATAACCAGCAGGTCTTAAACCCGCGGTTTCACCGTCAATTCCTGGACAGCCTTTCTTCCGAGGTAAGAGAAATACTGCCCCGTTTGGAAAAAGCCTACCACGAATGGCAGACGACCATGAACCGCATTGAAGAATTGAGGGCTCTTAAGGAACAGAAAGCCCGGGATTTGGATTTTATCGAATACCAGATAGGTGAGATTGAGTCTGCGGCTCTGGTGGAAGGTGAGGATGAGGAACTGCTGGCGGAGAGAGCCCGGCTCCTCAACTGGGAAAAGTTATTAAACACCCTGTCCCAGGTTGATAACCTGGTCTTTGAGGACGGCAATGGTGCGCTGGTGCGGCTGGCCCAGGCCCGGCAGGCCTTGCTCGGTATCGATGACAGCTTTTTTACGGAGCTTGCTGCCGTTATCGATGAGGCCTACTATATGCTTGAGGATATCAAGCCCCGGATAGCTCGTTTCCGGGACGAAGAAGAGTATGATCCGGTACGCCTGGAGGTTATCGAAGAACGATTGCAGCTCTTGAACAAGATCAAACGTAAGTATGGCGGCACCATTGCCGCTGCTTCAGATTACCTGATGGAATTGAAAAATCAGAGGAGGTCGCTGGAAGATCTGGAGTATCAGACTCGGGAGTTGGAGGAGAGAAAGCAGGAGCGGTGGAAAGAGTACCGTGAACTGGCAGCCGGGGTTTCAAGTTTTCGTCACCAGGCTGCTCGTGCTCTCGAGGCCAGAATAGAGGAGGAACTGGCCCAGCTATCCATGCCCGGGGTAACATTTAGGATAGATGTCAATCCGGCTGCCCCTACCGCTGCGGGGATTGACGAGGTGGTCTTCCAGTTTTCCGCCAACCCCGGAGAAGCACCCCGTCCCATCAACAAGATCGCCTCCGGGGGCGAATCGTCCCGCTTCATTCTGGCGCTTAAAACCGCCCTGGCTGATGTCTACCGCGTACCGGTCCTGGTCTTTGATGAGATCGACGCCGGTGTGGGGGGACAGGCCTTGCTGCAGGTTGGAGCCAGGCTGCAGAAGTTATCCCGGAATCACCAGGTGATTCTGGTCACCCACTCCCCACAGATCGCCTGTCTGGCAGACAGCCATCAACAGCTGGAGAAAGTCTATGAATCCGGTGAGACCCGCGTAACTGCCCGGGTTCTTGACTTCGAGGGAAGAGTTGTTGAGCTTTCTCGAATGCTGGCCGGGGATAATGCAGACGGTATCGCGTGGGAACACGCCCGCCAAATGTTAATGAACGCCTGTAATAACAGGTAAAACCAGACCCATCAACTACATATCTCCCGTTACTTGAGGTTAAATTAACCGAAAGCATCTCGAAGTCCTGTGATATCATCCATTTCCAGGTGATTACCGTGCCTGAACGGCACTGATGCCGGCTTTAGGTTGGGACTCATAATCAGTTCCGGGTGATTCACCGGCCTTTTCAGGAGTTTGAGCTTTGTCACGGCAAGAGATTCGTAGAATAATCGGATTCATTCTGGCCCTGTTATTATTTGGCGCATCCCTAACCCCGCCGGTGAACCGCTTTCTGTGCCTGCCCAGTACGGCTCGTCTGGTGGTGGGGGAGCAGATGACGGTAAGCCTTCCTCTGCCGGATGCAATTAAAAACAGATTGAGGTTCTCTGTGGGGGATACCCTGCAGTCTACCCAACCGGCGGTAGTGGTTGAAAGCGAAGGGGAAGGCTACCACCTGAAAGCCATGAAGCCGGGTCAGGTTGAGATAACCCTTAAGCTCTGGGGCTTAATTCCCCTTAAATCAATTCGGGTGGAATCGCTGCCTCCTTACCGGCTCCTGCCCGGAGGTCATTCCATCGGTATCATGCTGCAATCACAGGGGATTATGGTGGTAGGATTTGCCCCCATCACCGGATCCAAGGGGCAGAAATACTACCCGGCCCGCGATGCGGGAGTTGAGATCGGCGATCTGATAATTGAGGTAAACGGACAACCGGTCAAGACCGAGCTGGAACTGGCTGAAGCCATTGACCGGCAGGGGCAGAAACGCTTAAAGTCCAGCCTCCTGATCAACAGGGACGAGCAGCAGATGAACATTGACGTCAAAACCGGCTATTGCCAGGAAACGCAAAGGTACCGGGTGGGGCTGTACGTGCGTGACGGGGTAGCCGGAGTCGGAACCTTAACCGCATGGGACCCCGTAACATACCGCTTTGCCGCTCTGGGTCATGTGATTGTGGATACCGATACCAGACAGGTGATCAAAATGAGGGAGGGGAGGATTGTCAGCGCTTCGATTCGAGCCATTCAACCCGGCAGGCCGGGAAAACCGGGAGAGAAAATCGGGCTCTTTGACCGCGAGGGTAATATCAGCGGCCGAATTATATCCAATTCCCACTTTGGTGTATTTGGGGTCACGGATGGAAAACTGGAAAACAATCTTTATTCCAGCCCCCTGCCGGTAGCTTACGCTCATCAGGTAAAAAAAGGCAAAGCCCAAATCCTCACCGTGATTAATGAGCGCAGGATCGAGTGTTTTGATATAATCATTGAAAAAGTGTATCCTTACCGCCGCAACGGTAAGGGCATGGTCCTGCGGGTGATTGATGAGAGGCTGTTATCGGCGGCTGGAGGTATTGTTCAGGGCATGAGCGGAAGTCCTATAATTCAGGATGGACGCATAGTCGGAGCCATCACCCATGTCTTTTTAAACAACCCGGAAAAGGGCTATGGTATATTAATGGACACCCTCTTGGAGGAGATGAATGACTATCAAGTTTTTTCTCGACAAATTGCCCAATAGGGCGACATGCTGAAGAGGCCGACAAAATCCAAAAAATGGAAATACAGCACCACAGCACTTATAAACCAGTATATATCAACTGCTCTTTTTAATTCATAATCTTACAGGTTTATACGATTATCTGTAATATATTAGGGCATTTTCACCACCACAAAATAGAGGGAAATAAGGGGGGGCGTCGAAAATGCTTTAATAGGAGTTTTCAAGTCTAAGCACGATGGGGAGGTTTGTTATGACTGGTGCGATAAAGGTACTTATTGCCGATGACAACCGTGACTTCTGTAGTATCTTAAGGGATTTCTTTTCCAATAACCCTGACTTTGAGTTGGTGGATGTCTGCTCAAACGGATTGGAGGTTTTAGAAGCACTCAATAAAAAGGAGACTGATGTCCTGGTTTTGGATCTGATCATGCCCCATATGGATGGGATCGGGGTTTTGGAAAAGATGGTCGATATGAAACCAAGACCCAAGGTTATCATCCTGACCGCTTTTGGCCAGGAAAATATAACCCAGAAGGCAGTTCAGTTGGGTGCTGATTACTATATTCTCAAGCCGTTTAATCTCCAGGTTCTTGGAGACCGGGTGAGACAGGTGGTCAGAGACAGGGTTGAGTCAGCTCCGCGGGCAATCCCGGTTACCAAACGGGACCTGGAGGTGGATGTTACCCGCATCATTCACGAGATTGGAGTTCCCGCCCATGTGAAGGGGTACCAGTATTTAAGAGATGCTATAATGCTGGTAGTGGAAGAGATTAATTACCTGGGCGCCGTGACCAAGGAACTCTACCCGGCTATTGCCGACAAGTATGACACCACGCCCAGCCGTGTTGAACGGGCCATCCGCCATGCGATCGAGTTGGCATGGGACCGGGGTGACCTGGAACGAATCAACAAGTTTTTTGGGTATACGATAAACGGCGATCGTGGTAAACCTACCAATTCAGAATTTATTGCCATAATAGCGGACAAACTGAGGCTGGAAACGAAAGTCAGTTAACCCTATTAGGCAGGCAATCACATATGCAGGTTGAATAAGCCTCAACGATTGATTTGCAGGATTATGCACAGTTGCGCAAACGCCTCCGATTTACCATAATCGACAGACTTGGATCGACAGACTTGGACCTGAAAAATCCGCATTTGTACCGCACAGCATAGAATGGGTTTATATTTTTGAAACGATGGATACAAAATAAGAAAACCAGGGTTATCCAGCTCAGAAAAGGATAACACTGTATCACTACGGGGTATTCGGGCGAAAAAATCATAACGCTATTCTGTTTCGGAGTCGCCGATTATTTGCATCCGAGGCCTCGTGACATCACAGCCCAAGAAAACAGAAATGGCTCTCTAGCCTGATATACAGGCTTTTTTTTTGACCGGTATATTGGGGAGTGATAACATGTACCACAAGGGCAAAGCCAGGCTGGACCGGCGGACCAAGAACCTGGTACAGCGGCTGCGCAAGGGTGAAATCGCCATAATAGACCATGAGGACATTGACGAGGTGGCGGCGAAGAGCCTGATTGAGATTCATCCCCAGGCGATCATCAACGCCCAGCCCTCAATAACCGGAAGGTATTCAACCAAAGGGGTTTACAAGATCCTGAAGGCGGGTATAACGGTTATTGATAATGTGGGTGATGATATCTTTGACCAGGTTAAAGAGGGCTCACTGATCGAAATCAAGGATGGTGTGGTTTTGGCTTCCGGCCAGACGGTTGCTCAGGGCAACGTTCTTACCCTTGATAATGTCCGGGAAAAACTGTCGGAAGCCAGGGAAAACCTGAAACTGGAGCTGGATAGTTTCGTCGAAAACACCCTGGATTACGCCCGGCGGGAAAAGGATATCATCCTGGGATACATTGAGCTGCCGGAACTTGAAACCAAAATCGAGAACCGTCACGTACTTATTGTGGTCCGGGGTAAGAATTACAAGGAAGACCTGCGGGCAATAAGGGGTTATCTGCGGGATGAGAAACCCGTGCTGATTGGGGTTGACGGGGGGGCCGATGCCCTTATTGAGTTCGGCTACACTCCGGATATCATTGTTGGCGATATGGACAGCGTTTCCGATGAGGCTCTGCGCTCGGGAGCCGAGATCGTGGTGCATGCCTATTCCAATGGTGATGCACCGGGGCTTTCCCGGTTAAGTGACATGGGGATACCGGTCAAGCTTCTGCCGATGCCCGGGACCAGTGAAGATGTGGCCATGGTCATGGCCTATGAAAAAGGGGCTTCATTGATTGTCGCGGTCGGGACCCATTCCAATATGGTGGACTTCCTGGAAAAAGGGCGCAAGGGCATGGCCAGCACCTTCCTGGTGCGGCTCAAGGTTGGTTCCATTCTGGTGGATGCCAAAGGGGTAAGCCAGCTTTATCCGAAGAACCTGAAGGCGAAATACCTGATTCAGCTGTTGGTGGCCGCACTGGTTCCGATCGTGATTATACTGTGGGCTGCACCTTCAACCAGGCCGTTTTTCAGATTGATTGTTCTGCAGCTCAAACTGCTTTTTAATATGTAACACCGGGACGAACCGCAGTCACAAGGTGTTTGAAGCAATACAAAAAAAGAGGAGGGCTGCAACCATTCCGAGCCTTAGAATGGTCCGTACTGCTGATTTGGAGTGGGGTGCTATTGAATGTTCGATATACGTTATCACGTAGCTTCCCTGGTTGCGATCTTTATTGCCCTGGGAGTGGGGATTCTAATCGGGAGCACTCTCGTGGGCGGGGATGTTATGATAGAGCAGCAGCAGAAGATGATATCTCAGCTGGAGGCCCAGTTTGATGAATTGAGACAACGGGAGAGTGAAATGGCGGAAGAAAACCAATTTATGGGCAGGTTAACCCGCTATTACGAGGAATTCAGTAAGGCAGTGAGTCCTCCTCTGATTAAGAACCGCTTGAACGGGTATCGGATTGCCATCATTGTTACCGGAGGACAGGAGATCCCCGCCGGATTGTTGAACAGCCTTACCCTGGCGGGTGCGAGGGTTGATTCCACCACTGTGATACTCCCGGGTATCCAGCTTCGCGATTCCGAACTGTTGATTAAGGTCTGCGATTTTTACCAGTTGGATCACAGTACGCCCCCGGATGAGCTCCGAAAAATGGCGGCTCTCAGTACCGCGGGAATTGTGGTTAAGGGCGGAGACACCGAGGTTCGCGATTTCCTGGAGGATAATAACCTGGTCAGATTTGACGGGGACTACGGGGGAGATCTGAACGAGGTGATCATTCTGGGGGGCGCAGAGGACGAGAGGTATTATCACCCGGGGAGTGTGGATGCCTGGTTGATAAGGAGCTTCCAGAACTACAATAAGAACGTCCTGGGCTGTGAGACCTCCAGAGTTGCCATGAGCTACATACCCACCTACCAGGAGTTTGAGATCAGTACCGTTGACGATATCGACCTGACTCCGGGGCAGATTTCGCTGATCAGAGCCATTGAAGGAGAGGTCGGAGATTACGGCATCAAGGACAGCGCCAGGAAGTTTATGCCCGCCCTGCCGGCGGAATACCTGCGGGGAGATTTTCGATGAGGGTGGCGGCGATAGTCCCGGCATATAATGAGGAGAACCGCATCGCGTCCACCCTGAAGGCCATCCAGGAGATCCCGGAAATAAACGTAATTCGTGTTGTAAACGACGGCTCAACCGATCGTACCGCTGAGATCGCCAGAGAATCCGGGGTGGAGGTTGTAAATCTTACCGCCAACGTGGGTAAAGGCGAGGCTATAAACCGCGGGGTACGGGGAGTGGAGGCTGATGTATTTATTTTCCTGGATGCGGATCTTGGAGATACGGCCCGGGAAGCGGCCAGGATTCTGAGGCCGGTCTTGAACGGGGAGGCGGACCTATGTGTGGCCAGGTTTCCACCCCCTAAGAAAAAAGGGGGTATTGGGATGGTGAAACGTCTGGCAGCCTGGGGCATTGCCCGCGAAGGGATGATAGCTCGGGAGCCGCTGAGCGGTCAGCGGGCTATGACTTCTCAGGTATTACAGGATATTCTGCCCTTCCATTCCGGCTTTGGGATTGAAGTCGGCATGACCATCCGTGCACTACGACGGGGCTACAGGATTATCGAGGTACCGGTTCAGATGAGCCATGCCGAAACCGGCCGCAACCTCAAGGGATTCATCCACCGCGGGCGGCAGTTCCTGGATGTGGCCCGGGTGATACTGGCGGAGAACAGGAGGTAGCAGATTGGGCTGGGACCCTGGATACCTGGCGGCTTTTGTCCTTATCATGGCCATTTTGCTGGAGACGGTAGTGATGCATATTGTGCTGCCCATGCTGGCCCGCTATGGTGCGCTGAGAGAAAACTATCGTCGTGACCTGGTACCGGTGGCCGGGGGTATAACCTTTCCCATAACCGTCCTCTTGTGCTATATCCTTATCCAGCTGTCGACCGGCTATACCGGGAACAGCTTTAACCTTTACCTCTTGGCGGTAATGGGGATGGCTTTTCTGGGGTTTGTGGACGATATGCTGGGGCAGCGGGATTCTCTGGGATTTCGCGGGCATTTCGGCCGTCTGTTCAAAAAAGGGGAACTCACTACCGGAGCCTTGAAGGCATTGGGAGGAGGCATAATTGCTGTTTATGTCTCTCTTTTTTATTCCCGTACCCTTGGAGAATTCTTAGTAAATGTCCTGGTTATCGCTCTTTTCACCAATTGCATGAATCTGTTCGATCTGCGTCCGGGACGGTGTATCAAAGCCTTTGTACTTATTTTTCTCCCCATGCTGGCGTATTCCGGCAGCTATTTAATCCTGTTTATTCCCATAGCCGGTGCGGTTTTGGCCTATTTTCCATACGATGTTAAAGCACGAGTAATGATGGGGGATACCGGTTCCAATGTTCTGGGGGTAACACTGGGCGTTATGGCGGTCTATGGACTGGAACTGCCGACCAGGCTGTTGCTCCTAGTCGTATTAATACTGCTGCACATTTTTACGGAAAGGTATTCGTTGAGTAAAATTATTGATAATAACCGTTTCTTACGTTGGTTTGACCGGTTAGGAAGGAGTGACGGTAGTACTGGTTAACAGGGACAGATTGGTTGACAGTTTTTTAACTCTGGTCAGGATTGATTCGGAGTCAGGGCAGGAAGGGGCTGTACGGGACTACCTTAAGGAGCGGCTGCAGAACCTGGGAATGGAGGTCTATGAGGACGGAGCCGGCAGGGCCCTGGGGGGTGAAGCGGGCAACCTGATTGCCTGGAGACCGGGAAAGCTGTCCGGGCCGTCGATCTTCCTGGGTGCACACATGGACACCGTGGTGCCGGGAAGAGGCGTAAAACCGGTGCTGGAGGATGAAATCATCCGCTCTTCTGGAGACACCGTTCTCGGCGGCGATGACAAGGCCGGGGTCGCGGTCATCATGGAAGCGTTACAGGTGATTGACGAGCGGAATATACCCCACCCCCCGCTGGAGGTCATTTTCACCGTCAGTGAGGAGCAGGGGTTGATGGGATCGAAGCACCTGGATTTCACCCGGGTCAGATCCAGGATGGGTTTTGTTCTGGACAGCGATGGGGAAACCGGCCATATCGTGGTGCGGGCTCCTACCCAGAATGAGTTTTCCTTGACGGTGCTGGGCCGAGCCGCTCATGCGGGAATGAATCCAGAAGAAGGGCTGAATGCTATCTGCCTGGTGGCTTACGCAATTAATCACCTTAATATCGGGAGGATTGATGAGGAAACCACCTGCAACCTGGGTATTATCAGCGGGGGCAGGGCGCGAAATATCGTGGCTGACCGGGTGGAGCTCAAAGGTGAGGTCAGGAGCCTGACTCCGGCCAAACTGGATGCTGTTACTGGTGAGATGATGGCGGTCTTTGAGGAGAAGGTCCGGGAAAAGGGAGGACGGTGTGAGGTGGAAGTCAGGCACCTCTATCCCGCCATCAATCTGGATCCGGAGGAACCGGTGGTGCAGATTGCAGTAAGAGCCGCCCGGGCTTTGGGTAAGGAACCGGTACTGGCACGCACCGGGGGCGGCAGCGATGCCAATATCTTCAACGGTCAGGGTATACGCTGCGCCAACCTTGGGATCGGCATGAAAAAGGTTCACACCACCGAGGAGTATATTGCGGTGAAGAGTCTGGTGGACAGTACCCGCTATATCCTGCAGATTATTGAAGAGGCAGGGAAAGTGGGATTATGATGGAGACTCGAATCGGAGAGGTACTGCAGGTTACGGAGCGGAGGCCGGGTCTGGTGGAGATAGAGGTCAAGGTGGAAGGCACCACCCGCCGGGCCGTGGCCTACGAGGATGTTACCGGCGTTATCGGGATCGGCAACCGGGTGCTTTTGAATACCACCGCCACTACCCTGGCCCTGGGGAGCGGCGGGTATGACTTTGTTATAGTTAACCTGGATCGGCCGGAGCTCCACCTGCAGGGTTCCGGTCACATTATGAAGATGAGGTATACTCCCTGGCAGTGCCGGGTGTTAAGTGTGGAGGAGGAGGCCAGTCCCCATCACCAGCTGCTTAAGTCGGTGCGGGATCTGGGGGGGATACCGGTTCTGGTGGCGACCCTGCATTCAATGCTGGCCCCTCTGTGTGCCTGTCTGGCCGCTCATGAACTGCAGGTGGCTTATTTGATGACAGATGCAGCCAGCCTGCCCCTGCCGTGGAGCCGCACGGTTGATCAGTTGAAGCGCTCCGGGCTCCTCAAGGGGACGGTTACTGCCGGGAATGCCTGGGGGGGCGACCTGGAGGCGGTCAACATCTTCAGCGGTCTTCTGGCGGCCAAAGCGGTCTTTGCCCCCGATGTGATCATTGTCGCCATGGGTCCGGGCATTGTTGGCACCGGGAGCAAATGGGGGTTCAGCGGCATTGAACAGGGGGTGATCCTGAATGCGGTACACAGCCTGCGAGGGCTGCCGGTGGCCGTACCTCGGATCAGCTTTGCCGACAGTCGGGAGAGACACCGCGGTTTGAGTCATCATACCCTCACGGTTTTGGAGGAGGTGTGCCAGGTTAGAGTCCGGGTTCCGCTTCCCCTGTTGGAGCCGGAGAAGGCACGGGTAATTGAAGCCCAGGTGGCGGCCGGCAACCTCTCGGCCAAACACGAGGTTATCTATCGGGACGGCAGCCTGGTTGACAAGGCCCTGGAACGCTACGGGTTTAACCCTACCACCATGGGTCGGACCCGACAAGAGGACCATGATTTCTTCCTGGCCCTGGGTGCCGTCGCCCGGTATGCGATTGAGGTGGCAGGAGCCACATATTCCCCGGCCTGTGAGTGAGCGGATGGCAGATGCAGGATATGTTCAGCATGATAAGATGCAACAAACACCAGCTCGCACCTTCGGTTTTCGGAGCCGTTAACGGGTTATTAATTATGATTTTGACGGATGAAAGCGCATACGGTGACGTGGGGAGGGAGTTTTTTCAGTTCCCGCATCAGTAATCTCACCTTGCCCACATACACCAGGCGGTTATTTAGAATTATAAGGCTCAATTTATCACCCCTCACCCAGCATATGCAAAACGAGGGTTAAGTTATGCACCGCTGCCGGGATCATACCCGGGGATACAGAGACTTCTCCGGCAGGACGGCCGAGGAAAGCGGGCGCATATACTGAAAGGAGACGCTATTGTGGATTTCGCCGAGGTCAAAAAGAGCAGTCGCCAAATTTTTGCCGGAAAGATTATCAAGGTTAGGGTAGATACGGTGGAACTCCCCAACGGCAGGGAGGCTGCCCGAGAGTGTGTCGAGCACCCGGGAGCCGTGGCAGTAATTGCCCGGGATGACCAGGACCGGGTCTGTATGGTCCGGCAGTACCGCTACCCGGTGGGGGAGATGCTCTGGGAGATTCCGGCCGGCAAGCTCTCTCCCGGGGAAGATCCCCTGGAGTGCGCCCGCCGCGAGCTCTTGGAGGAAACAGGGATAACTGCTGCAACATGGGAGAAACTTTACTGCTATTACACTACTCCCGGTTTCACCGATGAGGTAATGCACCTTTACCTGGCTACCGGTTTGATCCGGGGTGATAACCAACCGGACGAGGATGAGTTCCTCGATGTGGAAATGTTTCCCTACCCGGAAGCCTGCGCCATGATGAGGCGTGGTGAGATCAAGGACGGCAAGACCCTGATTGCCCTGCTGCACCTGGGGCAAAGGGAATGAGTCGGGATGGACTTGGACAGCAGAATTATCTAAATGGACTGCAGGGAGAATCGAAGTGCAGTTATATTATGCTGACTTGCATGTTCATATCGGGCGCGCTCAAGGGCGGAAGATCAAGGTAACCGCTTCCGATAAGATGAACCTGGCCTATATCCTGAAGCACGGGGTCTTGGAGAAGGGCCTGCAGATGGTGGGTATTGTAGACTGCGGAAGCCCTCTGGTTTTGCAGGATATCGAAGAGCTGATCGAAGAGGGTGAACTCCAGCCCACCCGGAACGGGGATCTCATAAGCCGGCAGGGGGTTATGCTCCTGCTGGGGGTGGAGATTGAGAGCCGCGAAGGGGTTCATTTTATTGTCTATCTCCCGGACCTGGAGGCGGTAAAGACCTGGCAGAAAGTCATGCAGAGAAAAGTAACCAACCCCGTCTTGTCCACCCAGAAAACTTCCATGCGGGCAGTGGAGCTAATCGATCTGGCAGCGGTTCTGCGGGGAATCTTCGTGATAGCCCATGCCTTTACTCCCCACCGCGGTGCCTACGGCTGCTGGGTTTACCGTCTATATGAGGGATTGGGTCAGCGGGTGAATCATGTTATGGCTATAGAACTGGGGCTGTCATCGGATTCGGATATGGCGGATACGATTAGGGAGTCCCGCAAATATGCGTTTTTGTCCAACTCGGACGCCCATTCACCGGCGAACCTGGCCCGGGAATATAACCTTATTCGGATGGGCAGCCCGGGCTTTGCGGAGTTCAGAATGGCACTGACCGGTCAGAACGGGCGCCGGATCATGGCGAACTATGGGATGCATCCCCTCCTGGGCAAGTATCACCGTAGTTACTGTCCCCAATGCCGGGTAATTGCCAAAACCGATCAGGCAACCTTCACCTGCGACACCTGCGAGCAGAAAATGATCCCCGGGGTATGGGACCGGATTCTCGCTATCAGGGATTATGAGACACCGCATCACCCTATAGGGAGGCCTCCCTATTACTACCGGGTGCCGCTCCATTATATTCCCGGATTGGGGCCCAAAACATTTGCCCGGTTGCGCCGGGCATTCGGGAGTGAGATACAGATCATGGAACACGCGGATCTTGAACTGATGAAGCGCATTATCAAACCTTCTGTAGTACACTATATCGAGAAAATGCGTAATAATGAGCTGGAGATAATTCCCGGGGGAGGTGGTTATTACGGACAAGTTAAAAAAAGTAGTAATGACCACTGATGCCAGCGGGGCGGTATCCGCAGCTCAGCAGGGTTTGGCGGTAATGATAGTGGATGTTATTGATATGTCAACCACTCTGGAGAGTGCCCTCGATGCCGGGGCCGTAAAAGTCTTCGGTGCCAGTCCTGATTTTACCCGCGCACCGGTGAAAGTGGATCCGGAACGAATCGGGAGGATTGCCGCCCGTACAGCCCTGACTGAAGGGGTAGGGGTAATTGTGGTATCAGAACCCCGGACCGGTGGGGATGAGGAGCGGCTCCAGCGGTGTCAAAAATTAATGGAAGGGCTAAATAGCGAAGGGGTTATCATCGAAGCCGTAGTGCCCAACCTGGGAGCTGAGACCCCTCTGCTCACCCATTTTGAGAACCGGGTAGTGGTGGCAGTGACCGATACCGGGGGAGTCGCCTTTGACGCCGCCTACCAGGTCACCGATCAGGTCATTACCGGAACCATTGCCCGGACTCTCCGGCAAAAGGGAACCGCACCGGCTACTACTGCCGCCCTGCGCGCACTCACCCTGATGGAACACGCGCCTGGAATTGCCGTGGTTGCTGCCAGCCGCAATTCCCAGGAAGACATCCTGGCTGCTCGTTACATACTGGAGCTTATTAAGGAACTGGCCGGTACCAGAGATATGGTATGCGAAGACCTGACGAACTCGGCCGGCAGCACCCGGGACACCCGCTAGGAGACTATCAGGCTGAGTGAGACCAAAGAACCGCCCCCGGTGCTGCTTGTTCCCCCGGCAAACTGGATTTGCAGCATGTTGTTATGCAGTCTTATCATATTTGCTGCCTGGCACCTCACCTCATTTCTCCCGCCTGTATTCCCACAACCCGTTTTCCGGGGACGGTACAGCCGCCAAGCCGCCTCAGGCCTAGGTGCCGGTATTTCGCCGTCCGGGATGAAATAGGTCCGCCCGGAACCAAAACCAAACTTGGTATCAGCTTTTCCTTCCTCCTGGTGCTTTTTGGGCATAAAGTCGGCATTGAAAAAATAAGAATGCATCAGAGGCTAGTCCGGGGAATTGGTAGGCCGGAAGTAAATATCCTCCGGTGAGAACGGGTTTTACCTTTACCGACTGCTCCCGCTTAAGAACAGGTCGTGGGGATCCGGTTTTGAGGAGGAAGGCATGAATTTGAGGACCATGTATAAACAGCATATCCAGGCCAACCTCTTCAAGTACCTGCTCATGATTGTGATATTCGGCCTGGGGGTTGCTGCCGGCGAGTTTAAGTCAGGAGATCTGGGTGCGGAAACCAGGAATCATCTGATTGACCTGATTGATCAACTGATACAACATGGGGCCTCTTTAACTGCCAGTAAAGGTGCACTGCTTTCGGCTGCGGGGAGCCAGATCAAGACCGCAGCCCTGATGTGGTTTTTAGGAATGACCGTGGTTGGGGTTCCCCTGCTCCTGGGACTTATTTTTGCCCGCGCGTTTTCATTAGGATTTACCCTGGGTTTTCTCGTCGAGGAGAAAGGCAGTCTGGGTGTTTTGATGGGTATATCATCGGTCATTCCCCAAAACCTGATCTATGTTCCTTTTTTGTTGACCGGAGCGGTGGTATGTGTGAATTTCTCTCTGTTCCTCGTGCGGGGACGTTTTTATTCCTGGGCCGAACTGTGGCAGAATTTCGTGCTGTATACCCTGGTTATGATCGGCATCACCATTGTTCTGCTCGCGGGGGCACTGGTTGAATCGTACCTGTCTCCCTGGCTCTTATCGTTAATAATCGGTTAAGGAGGAGGCTGTATGTATATTGTCGTCAGCAACCTGGGGAAAAAGCTCAAGACTTTAGGCAAGGTCCTGGTGTTTCTGCTGGCCCTGGGTGTGTTAATCCCGGGAGCAATTGCCCTGTACAATAATTACGCCCCGGCGGTTTCCACCTGGTTGCAGGAGAAAAGCCAGGAGGTAGGACCGATGCGCACCGAACCCATGCAGAAAACCTGGTTTGATCAGGTAGTCGACCAGTACGTTATCAAACTGCAGGATTTCTATTACGAGGAGAGGGAATAAAAAGCAGGAAATCACAGGGGACTGTCAAACTACTCTGGAAAGGCTGGATGGGGAGAGGATCGCATGAAGGAACACCTGAATGAGTTCTTGGAGTACCTCAAATTTGAGAAAGGCCTTTCCGATAATACCCTGGAGGCTTATGGCCGCGATCTTTCGAAATTTCTGGCCTACCTGCAGTTGAGGAAGATAGAAACCCCGGGTGATGTTAAGAGGTCTGACATTTTGGCTTTTATCAGCCATCTGCTTGATGAAGGGGCGGCATTTTCAAGTTCCGCTCGCCACCTATCAAGTATAAAGTCCTTTTTTCGCTTTCTGGTGCTCGAAGGACATATTACCATCAACCCGGCGGACAACCTCGAAAGTCCCAAGATCCGGCGCAAACTGCCGGAGGTATTGACGGTGGAGGAGGTTGACCGCCTGATGGCCAGTCCCAACGTGGTTTCTCCGACCGGCCTGCGGGACCGCGCCATGTTTGAGTTGATGTATGCCACCGGACTCCGGGTGTCGGAACTGTTGTCCCTGGAAGTGGATGATATCAACCTTACCGCGGGGTATGTCCGCTGCCTGGGGAAAGGGCGCAAGGAACGGATTGTGCCGGTGGGCAAGATTGCCAGCTTTTGGGTGGAGCGCTACATGGGACGTTCCCGGCAAAAACTTATCAAGGGTGCCTTTAATCGCACTCTTTTTGTAAATGCTAAAGGTAGGAAAATGACCCGCCAGGGTTTCTGGAAGCTGCTTAACAAACACGTGGCTCGGGCTGGGATAACCAAAGAGGTAACACCCCATACCTTGCGGCATTCATTTGCCACTCACCTTTTGGAAAACGGTGCTGATCTCCGTTCAGTACAGGAGATGCTGGGACATGCCGACATAAGCACCACCCAGATCTATACGCACTTGACCAGACAACATTTAAGAGAGGTTTATCAGAAAAGTCACCCCCGGGCTTGATACAGGAGGAGATGCAGAATTATTGACCGCGTTATAATAGTAATCCTGGACAGTATGGGAGTAGGGGAGTTGCCGGATGCCGCCGAGTACGGCGATGAAGAGAGCAATACCCTGGGCAATATCGCCCGGGCTGTGGGCGGGTTAGACCTTCCCCATTTTGAAAGCCTGGGATTGGGAAACATAACCCCTATAAAGGGGATAAAACCGGTACCTTATTGTCAGGCCGCATGGGGCAAGATGGCCGAGATGTCCTGCGGCAAGGATACCACTACCGGTCACTGGGAATTGATGGGGCTGGTAACCGAGCAGCCGTTTCCAGTTTATCCCCGGGGCTTTCCACCCGATTTGATCGAGAGATTTGAACAGGCGATTGGCCGGCGTGTTCTGGGAAACAAGGTGGCTTCAGGAACAGAGATAATTGATGAACTGGGCGCGGAGCATGTTAGCACCGGACGCCCTATCGTTTACACCTCTGCCGACAGCGTTTTTCAGATTGCTGCCCATGAAGAAGTAATACCTCTGGAGGAGCTCTACCGGATATGCCGGGTAGCCCGGGAGATGCTTACCGGCCCCCACGGGGTGGCCCGGGTAATTGCTCGTCCATTTCTGGGGGAACCGGGCAGGTTTGTGCGCACTGAGAACCGGAAGGACTATTCCCTGGAACCGCCCGGAATCACCGCCCTGGATCTCCTGGTGAAGCACGGCCATGAGACTACCGGGATCGGCAAGATAAAGGATATTTTCGCCGGACGCGGGATCACCCGTCACATCCCGAGCAAGAATAACGCTGCAGGTATAAGGCACATCATCGATGTTATCGATTCCCAGGTGCGGGGCCTGGTGCTGGCCAACCTGGTGGACTTTGACACGAAGTACGGCCACCGCAACGACCCGGAGGGCTATTCCTTGGCCCTACAGGAGTTTGATCGGGCCATACCGGAAATGACCAATCGGTTGCGGGATGATGATATCCTGGTCTTGACCGCCGACCACGGTTGTGACCCGACTACCTGCAGCACGGACCACTCCCGGGAATATGTCCCGCTTCTGGTTGTGGGGAAAAGAGTTCGGGGCGGAACCAATCTGGGAGTACGGGAGAGCTTTGCCGACCTCGGAAAAACCGTGCTCGAGCTACTGGGGGTAGAGGGAGAAGGCATGCCGGGGCAGAGTTTTGCCGGCCTCCTCTTCGGCTGACCGGGCGTTGCCGTTTGCTATCCTTAGAAGCGGATTAAAGCGACCGGCGGACCATAACCGTTTACCGTTAGAGCCGTTACCATCAACCGACAGCTATTTCGGGGAAAGAACCGGAGAGAATGGAACTTGACGCCAGGAGAAGGTGAGAATGTGAATGCCGAGGATATTATCCGGGCCAAACGCGATGGCCGGGAACTAACCAGGGACGAAATAAACTACTTTATCCACGGCCTGGTCAATGGCAGGGTAGCCGATTACCAGGCTGCGGCCTGGGCGATGGCGGTGTACTTTCAGGGAATGACTCCCCGGGAGACCAGTGATTTGGCCTTGGCTATGGCCTATTCCGGCGAGGTCATGGATCTGTCCGCCATTGAGGGCATAAAGGTTGACAAACACAGCACCGGGGGAGTTGGAGATAAAACCACCCCGGTGGTGGTTTCGCTGTGTGCAGCCGCGGGGGTGCCGGTAGCCAAGATGTCCGGCCGGGGTCTGGGCTTCACCGGCGGCACCATCGACAAATTTGAGTCAATTCCCGGATTTAGGACGGAGCTCAGCCAACAGGAGTTTATAGATCAGGTCAACCGCATCAAGGCGGCCGTTGTATCACAGACCGGCAATCTGGTACCGGCTGACAAAATACTATATGCCATCCGGGATGTTACCGCAACCGTGGACAGCATACCGCTGATCGCCAGCAGCGTTATGAGCAAAAAAATTGCCTCGGGAGCCGATGGCATCGTACTCGATATTAAAGTGGGCCAGGGAGCCTTCATGAAAGATCTTGACTCTGCCGCTCAGTTGGCAGAGAGCATGGTGGCCATCGGGCGGCAGGCCGGGCGCCGGGTAGCGGCCATCCTCAGCGACATGAACCGGCCGCTGGGTTGGGCAATAGGAAACGCCCTGGAGATCCAGGAGGCAGTAGATACCTTACGGGGCCGGGGTCCGGAGGATCTCGCGGAACTATGCAGTATTCTGGCTTCCTACATGGTTTACCTGGGAGGTGCGGCTCCGAGCGTTGAGGAGGCCCGTGCTAAAGTAGAAGGAATCCTGGCCGATGGAAAGGGTTACCAAAAGCTGTGCGAGATGGTGGCCTACCAGGGCGGGCAGGCCGAAGACCTGGAGAGGATAGCTGAGATTGATCCGGCTCGGCTGCAGGTGGAGATCCGGGCCGATCGGGCCGGTTACATCCAGAGACTGCGTACAGATGAGATCGGAAGGATTGTAATGCGTTTGGGTGCCGGGAGGGAAAGGGCCGGAGAACCGATTGACCATGCCGTGGGAGTTAAGCTGCGGCGTAAAACCGGCGACCTGGTGGAGGTTAACGACACCCTGGCGGTGGTTTATGCCAATGACCGGCAGCGGCTGGAGGAGGCCCGGAAGGCCTGGCCGCAGGTATATACCTGGGGAGAGGAGCCGCCCCGGCCAACACCAATAGTCCTGGGCACAATCGCCGACTAGCACGATCACCGGCCAACAATCGACGGTATAATGAACGGGGAAAGCCAATAGATATACTCTAAAAGACAAAGGAGGATTTTCTCATGTCCTTTAGAAAATGGCTTTCCTTGTTGCTGGTTACAGTTGTGATCGCAGTACTGTGCGGGCCCGCAGTCGGGGCGGCTGAGGCCCTGGATATCACAGCCGAATCCGTGATCCTGGTCGATGCTGAGTCCGGCAAGGTGCTGTATCAGAAGAACCCTGATAAACGACTGGCCCCAGCCAGTATGACCAAGCTTATGACCTTGGTGCTGGGGGTGGAAGCCCTAAAAGCAGACCGGGTCAACTATGATGAGACGGTGGTAGCCAGTGAAAACGCCTGGCGCCTTGGGGGGTCCCAGATTTACCTGGAACCGGGGGAGAAGATGAGCTACCGCGATATGATGGTGGCTATCGCCGTAGGCTCCGCCAATGATGCCTGTGTAGCAGTTGCTGAACATCTGGAGGGCAGCCATGAAGCCTTTGTGGAGAAGATGAACAAAAAGGCTGCGGAGCTGGGCATGAAGAATACTCACTATGTAAACTCCTATGGACTCCACGATCCCAACCACTACAGCAGCGCTCGGGACATGGCCATCCTGGGTCGATATGCCTTGAACTTCCCAGAACTCCTGGAATTGACTGCCATTAAGGAGTATGACCTGCGCGGCGGGGAGTTCAAGCTGTACAACACCAACAAACTCCTCTGGTGGTATGAGGGAGCCGACGGGTTCAAAACCGGCTGGCACAACGAGGCCAAGTATTGCCTGGTATCTACCGTGAAACGAAATAACCTGCGCCTGGTAGCCGCAGTAATGGGTTGTCCGGAGGCAAGAGGCAACTTCAGGGATTCGATGGCCATCTACAACTACGGGTTTGCTCGTTATGTCTATAAGGGTTTTGTCGACCAGGGTGCGGTGTGCGGTCTGACCCGGGTGGGCAAAGGAACCAGCGAGGCGGTGGAGGTGGTGGCTCAGAGAAGCATCGGTGCTACCTGCGAAAAAGGTCAGGAAAAACAGGTGACCTGGAAGCCGAATATCAAATCTTATGTAAACGCCCCGGTGAGAAAGGACGAGGTTTTGGGAGAGGCTCAGGTGTTCATCGACGGCAAACTGGTCAAGAGGGTACCGCTGGTGGCCGCCAAGGACGTTCCTCTGGCCTCACCCTTGAATACCATAAAAAAGGCCTGGAAGAAAATATTTCTGCTATAAATACCAAAATATGGGAGGACAAAGCCTTGCCTCTGTAGAATAAATCTTAAAAGCGAAGGAGGGAAGGCTTTTGCATGTTGAGATCGAAGCAATCCGTGATACGCTGATGGCCAGGATAAGAGGTGAGATTGACCTGGCGACGGCAGATGAACTGCGTGAGATAATTGATGGGAGATTAAAGAATAAGGGATACAAAGCGGTAATCCTGGACTTGAGCGGGGTTTCGTTCATCGACAGTTCAGGGCTGGGGTTTATCCTGGGGAGGTACAAAAAGATTAAGGGGCAAGGGGGCATGTTGTACATAGTGGGGGCCCGATCTTCCGTTTCCCGACTGCTGGAGGTCTCGGGGATCACGAAACTGATACCCGTTTATGCCAACGAACACGAGGTCATTCAAAGATAAGGGGGGGTTGTATTGGCGACAGGAGTTAAGAACTGGGTGAGATTTGAGTTCCCCAGCATCTCCGAGAACATATCTTTTGCCCGCGCCTGCGCCGCTGCTTTTGCGTCTCAGCTGGACTGCACCCTGGAACAGATCGAGGAACTGAAACTGGTAGTCTCGGAAGCGGTATCCAACAGTATCATACACGGATACGGCAGAGGCCGGGACGGGGTAGTGGTACTGGAAATCAAGCTGCGGGAAGAAAAGACCATCGACATCGTCGTGGAAGACAGGGGCTGCGGTATAGCCGATGTGGAGCAGGCAATGCAACCGGCCTACTCATCGGAGTCAGAGAGGATGGGTCTGGGGTTCGTTTTTATGAAGTCGTTCATGGAGGAGCTGGAGGTCACCTCTGAAGTAGGGGTAGGAACCAGAGTGCGGATGGTTAAATCCTTGCTTCCCGGCAGGGATGAACTCGGGGAGTAGGGAGGACAGGTAATGGCCGACACTCCTCACAAACAGCCGGTGCTGAACCATGAGGAGACACTCCGCCTGATCAGGGCCGCCCAAGCCGGTGACCAGGAAGCCAAGGAAAAACTGTACCAGGCAAACGTCGGTCTGATTTATCTAGTAATGGAGAGATTTAAGGGTACCAGAAATGAGTACGAAGATCTGTTTCAGGTAGGCAGTATAGGGCTGGTCAAAGCTATAGAGAGGTTTGACCCCAACTATGAGGTCAAGTTTTCCACCTATGCGGTACCGATGATCATTGGTGAAATTAGAAGGTTCCTGCGTGATGACGGCATCCTCAAAGTGCAGCGGGGCTTGAAAGAGATATATTACCGGGTCAAGTGGGCGGTGGAGAAGATAAGCGCTGAAACGGGGCGGGAACCGACCATTGGCGAAATCTCAGAAGTTCTGGGGATAGATAAGGAGGAGATCGTACTGGCTATGGAAGCCTGCCAGTCGCCGGCTTCAATCTACGACTTCCTCTCCAATCAGGACCGGGATAAGCTCAAACTGATTGATACCCTAGGTGGTGATTTTGAAAAGGAAGACTTCCTGGAACAGGTGGCACTGAGGGAAGCCCTGGAAAAACTGGATTACCGCGAACGGGAGGTCATCCTGCGGCGTTTCTTCAAAGATGAAACCCAGGTGGCCATTGCCAATGATTTGGGGATCTCCCAGGTCCAGGTCTCCCGCATTGAAAGAGCGGCTCTCAAGCGATTGCGGGGATTTCTCTCTGAGATCGGATAGTCGCTGGTTGGTTTGAGTTTTTGTATTTTCCCGGCGAAATAATTGTTGAGCCGTAAGAACCGAGTGTTCACAACATAGGTAAGATATCATGAAGAAAACCATCCCGGGCATTTTAGCCCGGGTTTGCTATACCAGATTATTTCACCGGGACTGCAGAAGATCCCGGTGAGCTGTGCCCGGTATAAACAAGTTCGCTTTGCAAGATAATTTCACCAGATCGCATACTTTCATTGCTAACGACCATACAACTGTATCCAGGGGATTTTACTGCGGGCCTTCCGATTAATACTCACTCATCATGAGTTGCGGCACTGACCAGATAGGCTCCCTGTTCTCCGGCAGAGGTGAAATTAAGGCTTGCTGCCCTTACCGCGGCCGAATAATTAATCACCCGCTCCATCTGAGGGGGGATGGTGAACGCTGTACTAGAATCAATAACCCTTACTCCCACCGGTTGCACAACCTCAACCGCGCCTACCAGGTTTCCATCTGTCTCGTTCCGAACCAGAAATGTGATCTGTTCTTGCCCGACCATGTTAATGAATGATGACTGTCTGGGAGCCCCAGTAAGGATTTCGAATGGATAGAACGTCGTGGTTCCACGGTACCAACGCACGGTTAATGAGGGCCACAGCCGACTGTCCGGAAAACGGGTGCTCCTAAAACCAAGGATATTGTTATTGGCGTTTTCCAGACCCCGCAGTGCGAAACCATTATTGGGTCTGGAACCGTTATACCAATTGATTACTATGCTAGTTACAATAGAAGATACTGTGGAGGGTGCAGGACCAGGAACCCCCTGCGACCCAATATCGGATACTGCCGGCTGGTTGTTGAAGGTAACAGTACTTTGATTCCAGGGCTCAAGTACATCCGTGACGCGTAAATCGGCAACACCGGGATTGTCATTGCGGTACATGGCTAGCTGCAGAGTCGCATTTTCAATGGAGCTGTTCGGCGGAATCCCATGATAAGGCGTGAATAAGTCAAACTGCAGTAAGCTCCGATAGATGTCATTCTCGTTTGTGAAACTGCCAACAAACAGGACATCCCCTTGGGTCCGGTTAAAGAAATTTCTGTCCGGATAAGCCGATGCAATATATACGTCCTGGACTGGAGAAAATGTTGTTTCAGGCACGATATCACCTCCTTCTTAACCTATCCTATTCAGCAAAAATGGAAGATAATACCATATTGATCCCATGATGGTTCGGGACGGCTCTCAGGCATTGCGCGGGCTGCATAAAGAAATTGGATAATTGCGCGGGAGGCCGGTCTATTACTGCTGGTGTGTATGACCGACCACAGTTGCAGATTATTCGATTCTACGAGTTTTATTCCAGGATCTGCTTATGCAGTCTACCGGGTGATGGGGGTTATAAAGTCCCGGGTTTTCCAGCATCTGATACAGTAGCTCAGGTATGCGTAGTCTTCCAGGGGGTTGGTATGGGGTTCTGATGAATGATGGCGGATGGTCACGTAATTGTACCTGTCGACCGAGAAGATCTTCCGGCCTGCGGCCAGGCAGTCCTTTTGAAACTCACTGTCCTCGCCGTAAGTAATATCACGGAATTTTATGTGCCGAAAAACCTCTTTTCTCACGATCATGGTGGCGCCGATAACATATGAGACATATGAGAACTGGGGATAGGCCTCATGGTAGGCCAGGGTAGAAATGTCCTGGAAGTAAATGAACCGGGCTGATTTACCCACGATATCGGCGTAAGTGTAGTCGAAGGCTGCCATTTCTCCGCCGAGGAAATTGGGGGCATAATAGTCGTCATCATCAAACTTGGCCACATAATCAAAACTGGCGTGTTCCACCGCGGAATTGTAGCACTCACCTAAAGAGACCTTTTCATCAAGCTGAAACACCTTAATTCCGCTATATCCTTTAACCCGCCATTGCCATTCTTTCCTGCTCATACTGTTGTTGTTGAGGATAATGATTAGTTCTTTGGGCTGGTAGCGTTGGCGCAGATAGCTCCGGATTACATTCTCCATACGGGAGGGGCGATTGGTGCACGTCATAATGGATACCCCTGGCGGATATGGCCGCTGGTAAACTACCGTGGCGCCATCCGGTTGTCCGCCGGGTAATCCCGGATAACATATAGGGTTTTTCTGCCGGCCACCGGTTTTGACCAAGTTTTGCTCCTCTCCCCAAAGGTCCCTCTCGGGGTTATTAACCTAGTATATGGTAAAGCGGTGAGGACGGTTACCGTTCAAAGGGACTGGAAGCCATTAGTTTTCACCACCATAATAAGCGTCACATAAGATGAGAAAAGAGAAGGCCTCTATTGTTAGAAAAGGAGAGAGAAGTGATTGCTCCGGGCATCAATTCTTATAACCTCTTTTATGAGACCGCACCTTCTGAGATGGAATCTGTTTTCTTTGGCCAGGCAGGAAATCGGGTTTGACTTCGAGACTATTGTTTTGAATGACGGCATCCCGGATGAAACGGAGGCCCTCTGCCGTGAATACCAGGATGTATTAAACCTTAAATACGTTTTCACGGGACAGAGAAACCAGAGGGGAGAGCTTCTTTACCGGGTTCCGGGTTTTGCTGTCAATATCGGGGCCCGCATTGCATCGGGGGACATCCTGATCATCTCATGTGCGGAGATGTTTCATATCAATAATACCATCGGACTGCTCACGGCTCCTCTGGGCTGCGATCCGCGGCTCATGGCTACCGCTATCGGTATGGATGATGACGGTTCGTTTCTTGACTACCTTAATGAAAAACACGGGAGATTCGACTACCAGGCCTATCACTACCGGTATCCCCGATTAAACACCAGTCTTCCCTTCCTGATGGCCGTTCACCGTGATGAATTTTTCGCCATTGGTGGATACGACGAGGATTTTACCGGATTTGCCTATGACGATAATGATTTTGTGGAGCGGCTGCTGGCCAACGGCTGCCGTCTCTGTCTGACCCAGGCCAAGACCATCCACCTGTACCATGTAAGGCATGATCTCGGCTTGGAGCAGTCACCGGAATACCTGTATAACCAGAATCTTTATCTCTGCCGCAAGGGGCAGATTGTGCGCAATATCGGCAGAGGATGGGGTAAGATTATACCTCATACTGCGCAGCCAAAATTCTGATAAACGGGGGGCTATTCCCATGCCGATAAATATTCCGGCCAGCGGGGCAACCCACATATCCGAGTTTTACGGCGACCGTAACCCCATGGCCGTGGATCGTAATCTCTATATAAGTCGGTTTCAAGGAGTGGGCGATAGATACCGCTCGCTGGTCAGGTTTGATCTCCGGCACCTGTCGGAGCTTCTACCAGCCGGTGCTGCGGTGGGCAGCGCTTACCTGCAGCTGACGGTTACGCGCAATGACATTCCGTCGGGGAGTATCAGTGCCGACATTTGGTGCTGTCATGAGGACTGGGATCAGGCAGGTGTAACCTGGAATAACCAGCCGGTCACGGCGGAGAACCCTGATATAACTTTCACCATACCTGCAGGGTGGATGGGAATGATGACTCTGGACGTAACTACCCTGGTCAGGGACTGGATCGACGGCCACTATTCGAATTACGGGTTTATGCTCCGGGGTGACGAAGATAACAGCCGGATAGTAGCTTTCAGTCCCGAGGTGTACCTGGTCATTGTACCCTCGAAGGAAAGATTTGCGGGGCCGGAGGTGCTGGGTGACACCGTGCTGATAGATTACCCGCTGCGCCCCGAGCCCCGGTATGGATACGGCAAACCCCCTCATTCCCGGTTAAATCACCTGCTCAACCGCAACCGACCAACCTATATAAAAAACCTTGAATATATTTGGGGTCTGAGAGCTTTGTTCCGAGAAATTCCCGCGGCAGTGGAGGAACCGGCTTCCATTCCCCGGTGGCACAACCCGTGGATTTCCGGCTTTGATGCCATAACTCTTTGTAGTTTTCTGGCTCGGAACAACCCCAGGAGGTATGTGGAAATAGGATCCGGGGAGTCAACCCGTTTTGCCCGCTGGACGATAAACCGCCTGCAGTTGCGGACCAGGATAACCTCCATTGATCCTAACCCGCGGGGTGAGATTGACAGCCTGTGTGACCGTCTACTCAGGAAACGAGTCGAAAACATCGATCTGAGTATCTTTTCCGAGCTCCAACCTGGTGACATAATTTTTGTTGATTCCTCCCACCGGGTCTTAATGAATTCTGATGCCACTGTGGTTTTTCTCGATGTTTTGCCCAACCTCCGGCCGGGGGTGTTGGTCCATTTCCATGACATATTCCTCCCCGACGATTACCCGCCGGAATGGATTGGCCGCTATTACTCGGAACAGTACCTTCTGGCCGCCTATCTGCTGGCCGGGGGAGAGGCAATCGAGGTGCTGCAGCCAAATCACTTCATCAGCCGTGATCCCGAGCTATCGAGATTCCTGGCACCACTTTGGGAGGATATGCCTCATATTACCGGACACGGGGCGTCTTTCTGGTTTAGGGCCGACGCAGGGTCAGCAAGGGCTGCCTGGGAAGCGGTATAATCCAACCGGCGGGGATAGAGAGGACTAAAGTTGGGGGTGCTGATTTGAAGATCCTGGTTACCGGGGGCAAGGGTGTTGTTGGTACTGCGCTGGTTAGGTGTCTGAAGAGACGGGGACATGAGGTATGGGTGTGTGACCTGAAGCACAGCCATGAGGAAAGGTATATGCGCTGTGATGTCGCTAAATACAGGCAGCTCCTTCAGGTTTTTGAAAAGCAGGAGTACGATTTGGTTTACCACCTGGCGGCTGAGTTCGGCAGGTGGAACGGTGAGGATTACTATGAAGACCTGTGGGTGACCAACTGCATAGGCACCAAAAACATGCTGCGTCTGCAGGAAAAATTCGGATTCAACATGGTTTTTGCCAGCAGTTCCGAAGTATATGGCGATTACCGGGGGCTGATGAGAGAAGAGGTAATGGACAGTGAGGAGATCCGGCAGCTGAACGATTACGCCCTATCCAAGTGGGTTAACGAACTGCAGATCATGAATGCCGAGCTGATGTGCGGCAGCCCGACCGTCAGAGTCAGGCTGTTTAATACCTACGGTCCGGGTGAATACTACACACCTTACCGGAGTGCGATCAGCATATTCGCCTATAAAGCCTTGCATGACCTGCCTTACACCGTCTACCTCGGCCACCGGCGAACCTCCCTGTATATCGAAGACTGTGCCGAGTGTCTGGCAAATATTGTTGAGAACTTTCGAAGGGGTGAGGTTTACAACCTGGCGGGGCAGGAGGTTCATGACATGAAAACGGCCTCCGACCTGGTTCTCGAGTACCTGGGCAAAGACGACCGCCTGGTAAACTACGTTCCCGAGGAAAGGTTCACGGTTCGGGACAAGATTCCTGATAACAGCAAAGCTGTGAGATTGCTCGGCCTTAACCCCAGAGTCAGCCTACGTGAGGGAATAGCAAGGACCGTTGATTGGATGAAGGAGGTATATCAGCCGGCACGGCGCTAAATCAGCCTCTGGCGGCGGTTACGGGGAGTAGCGTCCTTTCCGCTCCGGGGTCATCGGAGGATAACTTCACTAAAAACGTACATAATACCTAAAGGAAATGTGCCGGAACTCGGGAAAGCAGGTAACCTTGAATTGGCATAATCCGGGGACGGTTTTTAACTGTCTTGCCGCAGCGGGACGGTTCAAAACCGTCCCGCTGTATCAGCGACCAATTGATGGAAAGGCTGAATCCATATGGCCGGCAAGAAGATTGGCTTGCAGAGTATAGCCTATAACAATCCCCCACAGATTGCATCCTGGGCTTCAATTGTCGGCCCGATGGAAGGGAAGGGTCCATTCGGCAGTCAGTTTGACTGGGTGATGGAAGACTACCTTTTCGGCACCAGGTCCTACGAAGAGGCTGAGGGCAAGATGCTAAAAGAAGCCCTGCGGTTAGCCGCCCACAAGCAGGGTCTGCAGGAAAGGGAGATTGAAGTTGTATTAGCCGGAGATTTCCTGAACCAATCCCAAGCATCCAATTATGCGGGGCGCGAACTTTCGCGACCTTTTCTTGGCATCTACGGAGCCTGCACCACTCTGGTGGAGGGCATGATACTGGCGGGAATGCTCATCGATGGGTCATTTTACGACTGCGTTGCGGTAGGTGCAGTAAGCCATTATCACACCGCTGAACGTCAGTTGCGCCTGCCCATCGAACTGGGTGGGGGCAAGCTGGCATCAGCCCAGTGGCCGGTAACCGGTGCCGGGGCGGTGATACTGCAGCGGTTACGGGACCAGCCCCGAATTACAGTTGCTACCATTGGCAGGGTGGTGGAAGGGGAGCGTCCGGGAGTCAGCGACCTGGGAGCAGCCGTAGCGTCAGCCGCTGCCGACACATTAATAACTCATTTTAAGGACCTGGGCCGGGGGCCGGACTACTATGACCTGATTGTTACCGGGGATCTGGGGAAACTGGGCTCTGCTTTGATGGAGGAGTTATGCCTGGTCGCCGGTTATTACCTCGGGGAGAAGTATACTGACTGCGGGATCGAAATCTATGATAAAGAACAAAACATACTGGCGGGCGGTAGAGGATGTGGGAGTCTGGCGGCGATGGCATGCGGGCCTTACCTTAATAACTTGACAGCAGGAAAGATGAGACGCTTTCTCCTGGTCGGCACCGGGGCCATGATGGTGGAGCAGGGCGGTTCCATTCCCGGAATAGCTCATGCGGTTGCCATCGAAACCGGGTAATTGGCGGCTCAAAGATTACCGGGCCGGCATCCAGGTACAGAACAACGGTTCTATGGCAATTGTTGGGCCCGGCAATGTCGGGTAGATGAGATACATATCGTGGTCTCCATTTTCCCACCCGGATGGCAAGTATTCTGCTGCACCTGAACCTGGAAAGGGTGAAAGCTTGAAAAAACGAGTGATTCTGGTTACTGATGGCGATGAAAATGCACAGGAGGCCATTATCCAGGCCTGCAAGAATTTAGGTCTTTACCCTTTGCTCAGTTCGGCAGGAAATCCAACCCCTTTAACGGGTGAGAGGTTGCTCTGGGAGATCAAGCAGGCTCCATATGACCCGGTAGTGGTGTTGCTGGATGACCGGGGAGTGGTAGGAGAGGGCAAGGGGGAGAGGGCATTAGAACAACTGCTGCTCGCCGAGAGTCTGGATGTACTTGGGGTTATTGCCGTGGCTTCCAATACCGACCGTGCCCGGGGAATTGAGGTAACTGAGTCAGTGGATCGCCATGGACGCGTTACCCGCCAGCCGGTAGATAAATATGGAGAAAAGGAGCCGCCCGGCCACCGCTTTCTGGAAGGGGATACCTCTGAAATCCTGGCCCGCTTCCCCGAAGTAAAGGTAATCGGAGTAGGGGATCTGGGAAAGATGAAAGGTAGAGATGACCCGGCACATGGAGCGATGATAACGACCAGGTGCTTGCAAGAGTTGACAGGCGATTGACTGGTATAGCCCGACCCTTCGGGTAAAAGAACAGGTGGAAACATGAGAGTTGGAATTCCCAGAGGATTATTCTTTTATCACCTCTATCCGCAGTGGAAAACGTTTTTTAATTATCTGGACTGGGAGGTGGCAACCTCCCCTCCCACCAACAAGAAGATGGTCGAGGCCGGGGTAATGATGGCGGTGAGCGAGGCCTGTTTCCCGGTAAAGGTGCTCTATGGTCATATTCTGGAACTGGCGGGCAGGGAAGTTGATTACATTTTCATGCCCCGCCTGGTGAGCATTGAGCGGCGAAGCTATATCTGCCCCAAGTTTATGGGAATCCCCGATATGCTGCGGGCCCAAATCCAGGGATTACCGCCCCTAATCGACCTGTGCATCGATGTGAGTCGTAATGAAGGGGACCTGTATCGAGAGCTGGATCGCTGGTCAAAAAAGATGGGGCTGAAATCGGGACGGGTTAGGAAGGCCTGGAATGATTCCACCCGTGCAACATGCGAACTGGAAGCCATATGCCGCCAGGGCCATACTCTGGGGGAGGGGATAGGTGTATGGGAGGGCAAACCGGCAGCAAAACGGGGTACCGGTGATCTGACCATTGGTGTTCTGGGCCACTGCTATGCGCTGAATGACCGCTTAATCAGTCTGGGGTTGTTCGAACGTTTGCGGGAAATGGGGGCTGCTGCCGTTACCAGTGAGATGCTCGATCCCCAACTAATTGAAGAGGCAGCCGCCAGGCTGCCGAAAAGGGTCTTTTGGACTGTGGGACGGACGATGGTAGGCACCGCCCTCCTGCTCGATCAAAATCCGGGTGTTGATGGAATGATATATCTGACATGCTTTGGCTGCGGACCGGATTCCATGATGGCAAAGATTATCGAACACCGTGTGAACAAGCCGTTTATGCTGCTTACCGTTGATGAGCACAGCGGCGAAGCCGGTGTAGTAACCCGGCTGGAAGCATTCTGCGATATGCTGCGGAGAAAAAGGAGGCTGGAGCTTGCGCATAACCTTTCCCCATATGGGGAATTCCTATATAGCCATTAGCTCGCTGTTGAAGGAACTGGGACTTGATGTAGTGGTCCCGCCGCCGTGCAGTAAGCGGACTCTGGAGTTGGGGATTCGTTATTCTCCGGAGTTTGTCTGCCTGCCGTTTAAGATCAACCTGGGTAATTACCTGGAAGCCATGGACCAGGGAGCAGAAGCTATTCTGATGGCAGGTGGTTGGGGACCGTGCCGGTTTGGCTATTATGCCCAGGTGGAACGGGATATTCTCCAGGATCTGGGCCGGGAGTTTAACATGGTGATAATCGAAGCACCCGACTCGAAGCTGCCCAGCCTGCTGAATCAGGTACGGCAGATGGGAATCAAAACCTCCTGGTTTCAGGTTTGGTCGGCAATACGCCTGGCCTGGGAAAAACTGAAAGCCGTTGACCGTTTGGAGGCACTGCAGCACTACTGGTTACCCCGGGTGGCTGACAAGAGCCGCTGCGAGAGCATGGTTGACGCCGGGCTGAAATCGGTTGATGGGTGCGGCGAGCTGCGAGAGATGGCCGCGCTTGTTGATAAAGTTGACCGGGATTTGTCCGGGTTAGGGCGGGATGTGGATAATAACAACCCGATCCGGATAGGATTGGCAGGTGAGATCTATACCCTTTTGGAGCCCTTTGCCAATTACTACCTGGAACGTCAACTGGGCCGAATGGGGGTTGAGGTTGTAAGAGATGTAAACCTTACCCAATGGGTAAATGACCACCTTTTTGGGGGGGTCCTACCATCTGCTCCCAGCCTGCACACGACCCTGCCGCTGGCCACGCCCTACCTGCAGTACTGGGTGGGCGGGCATGGACGGGAAACCGTAGCCAGCACCGTCGGCTATGCGCGCCAGAAACTGGATGGAGTAATCCAAGTGGCTCCCCTGACCTGCATGCCGGAGATTGTAGCCCAATCAGTGCTCGAGAAGGTCCAGGAGGAAGAGGGGATTCCGGTCATGACCATGTATTTTGATGAGCATGCCGGAGAAGTTGGGATTATCACCCGGCTGGAGGCGTTCCTGGATATGATCAGATGGCGAAAAATGAAAACGGGAGATACCGATGCTAAAAATTTATCTGGGAGTAGACGTAGGCTCTGTCAGCACTAATCTGGTGGCTCTTGATTCCCAGTTGAAGGTTCGGGAGACGGTTTACATTAGAACCATGGGACATCCGGTAAAGGCCACTCAGCAGGGATTTAAGGAACTGCAGTCCCGACTGCCGCAGATTGAGGTCCTGGGAGTCGGAGCTACCGGCAGCGGTCGTAATCTGGTGGCTGCCATGTTAGGAGCCGATGAAGTTAAGAATGAAATCACCGCCCATGCGGTAGCGGCTACCCATTTCCATCCCGAGGTTCGTACCGTTTTTGAGATCGGCGGACAGGATTCAAAGCTCATACTGCTGCGGGATGGGGTGGTAATCGACTTCGCCATGAATACCGTGTGTGCGGCCGGAACCGGTTCATTTCTGGATCAGCAGGCCCTGCGCCTCAGTATACCAATTGAAGAGTTCGGCTGCTGGGCGGCCAGGGCTCGGCAACCGGTACGAATCGCCGGCCGGTGTGGAGTTTTTGCCGAGTCCGACATGATTCACAAGCAGCAGATGGGCTATCCGACCGAAGAGATAATCGCCGGACTGTGCGAAGCCTTGGCCCGCAACTACCTTAACAACCTCGGGAAAGGGAAGGAGATCCTGCCTCCGGTGGTATTCCAGGGGGGGGTAGCCGCTAATCTGGGCTTGAAGCTGGCTTTTGAAAAGATGCTCGCTACTGAGATCATGGTGCCCGAGTACTACAATGTCATGGGAGCAATTGGAGCTGCGCTGCTGGCCGCCGAGTCCGTAAAAGACCGCCAATCCTCGTTTAGGGGTGCCGATTTCATCCTGGATGGTGAGTTTGAGACCCGGAGCATGGAATGCAACGGGTGTCCCAACCAGTGTGAAGTAGTTTCAATTCACCGCCAGGGACAGGTGCTGGCTTACTTCGGAGACCGCTGCCGCCGCTGGGATGCGTCACTCAAGAGCAGTAAAGTAGTCAGCCGGGAGTTGAAAAAAACAGCCCGGCAGCCGGTTTTCAAAACCCGGGAGCGCTTAAGCCGGTAGCTCTGATCAGCGGCGAAAGGTCCGGCTCGTTGACTGCTGACCGGCTGCGGGAACCTTCACCAAAAGAAATATGCTTTACCGGTTGTCGGCTGGAATATCTGATGTTACAATATAGAGGTCAAAATAAAAAATACTAGCTGAGAGGAGATTAGTGGAGATGAGATCAGATGTGCTTTCCAAGATCATCCTGCCTGAGGAAAAGTTGCCGAAATTCTGGTATAACGTCCAGGCAGATATGCCCAACCTGCCCGCACCGGCGCTTAATCCGGTTACCAAAAAACCTTTGACTCCGGAGGATCTGTTGCCGATCTTCCCCATTGGGGTTCTGGAGCAGGAAGTATCTACCGAACGCTACATCGAGATACCGGCGGAAGTGAGGGAGATCTACAAGATCTGGAGGCCGTCACCGCTGTACCGCGCTCGGCGCCTGGAAAAGGCTCTGGATACACCCTGCCGCATTTATTACAAGTATGAGGGTGTAAGTCCGGTGGGCAGCCACAAGCTGAACAGCGCCATACCCCAGGTGTTCTACAACAAGATCGCCGGCAAGAAACGGCTGGCGACTGAAACCGGTGCCGGCCAATGGGGAACCGCACTGTCTTTGGCCACCAACATGTTCGGCCTGGAATGTACCGTTTACATGGTTAAGGTAAGCTATGAGCAAAAACCCTACCGCAAATCGGTTATGGAGGTTTACGGCGCCGAGGTCATTGCCAGTCCCAGTAACCGTACCGAAGCCGGGCGCCGGGAGCTGCAGAGGAACCCGGATTCCACCGGCAGTTTGGGAATGGCCATTAGCGAAGCGGTGGAGGACGCCCTGGGACGTGACGACACCAATTATTCCCTGGGCAGTGTCCTGAATCACGTATGTCTGCACCAAACAGTTATCGGGCAGGAGACCAGGATGCAGTTGGAGATGGTTGATGAATACCCCGATATCATAATCGGCTGTTGCGGAGGCGGGACCAATTTTGCCGGCCTTGCGTTCCCCTTCGTTCCTGACAAACTGGCGGGAAAGAACATAAGGCTGATGGCGGTTGAACCTTCAGGCTGTCCAACCCTTACCCGTGGTCAGTTTGTCTATGATTACACCGATGTGGCCTGCCTGACACCGATCAGCCGGATGTATACCCTGGGGAGAAACTATGCGCCACCTTCAATCCACGCCGGCGGCTTAAGGTACCACGGGGACTCCCCTCTGGTAAGCCAGCTGTACCATGATGGCATAATTGAGGCGACTGCGGTTGACCAGCGTCCGGTATTCGAAGCGGCCATTCTGTTCGCCCGCAATGAAGGAATTTTACCGGCACCGGAATCATCCCACGCCATCCGCGCGGCTGTTGACGAGGCTCTCAAGTGCAGGGAGAGCGGTGAGAGCAAGTGCATCGTCTTCGGTCTGAGCGGCCACGGTCACTTTGACCTCAGTGCCTACGATGAGTACCTGTCCGGCAGAATGGTGGATGTGGAGATCCAGGATGAGCTCCTGGAAAAGAGCCTGTCGGATCTGCCTTAACGCTCTAAGAGGGCGAAAGGTTTCAAAATAAGCCACAGCATGATGAGGAGAGAAGTCAGGTTAGGCTTCTCTCCTTTTTATTTTTCGGCGCGATACTGATCAGGAACAGACAAAAATTTGAAAATATGGTATCGTCGGTATACTGGACGAGGATGTAATGATAGTACCGTGGGTGCCGGCAAAACTATGGTCCGTATGGCCGTTTTTTAATTCTATCTCCGCCTGGGGAACTCTCGTACACAGTATCGCTGCGATTATATTGGCTTCTTCTTTCTGAGCTCGTTTTCTAAGACTGAGACCGGTTCCCAATAGGGTTATCAGTAAAACCCGTCGGGTTGATGCTGGTCCTCACCGGCTTCTCAGACTGTGGAAGTGTTCCCGGCCCAGGTCAGTAATAGGATTTGATCCCGGCTTATATAATAATGGTGTGATGGGTTCAAATCGGAACCGGGGTGGGGGAATCAAAGTGATTAAGGCACTCTCACTGGACGGCGGGGGAATACGAGGGATAATCCCGGCCATGGTGCTGGCCGAAATCGAGAAACGCACCCGTAAACCTGTATCGGAGCTCTTCGACCTGATAGCCGGGACCTCAACCGGCGGGCTTCTGGCATTGGGACTCACCAAACCGGGGCCGGGAGGCGGACCTGAGTATACGGCCGCGGATATGGTCAGGCTATATGAAAACTGCGGCCGCGAGATTTTTTCGCGTTCCTGCCGGCACCGGGTAGCCTCTCTGGGGTTTCTGGCCGACAGCAAGTACCCGCCGGATGGGATGAGAAAGGTGTATGCCCGGTATTTTGGGGCCGCCCGTCTAAAAGAGGCCCTGTGTGATGTGCTGCTTACTGCTTACGAGATTGAGCTCCGCACCCCGTTCTTTTTCCGCAGCAGCCGCGCCCGAGAAATCCCGGAGTACGACTACACCATGCAGGATGTGGCCTTTGCCGCCACCGCCGCCCCCACCTACTTCTCCCCCTATAAGATTGATATTGAAGGCGGCTCCCGATACTACGCCCTGATAGATGGCGGGGTGTACGCCAATAACCCCGGGATGTGCCTTTATGCCGAGGCCCGTAATACCCGCCCCGGGAAGGATATGCTGATGGTTTCCCTGGGAACCGGGCAGCAGAAAACAGTCTTTCCGTATGCAGAGGCTGAAAAATGGGGACTGGCCGGCTGGGCGCGGCCGCTGATGAACATAGTATTTGACGGGGTGAGCGATACGGTGGATTACCAACTGCGCCTCCTGCTTCCAGCCTCCATACATGACGGTCCCCGCTATTACCGGTTACAGCCGCAGATGAGACAGGAGAGTCAGTTGGACGATGTCAGTCCGGAAAACATCAAGAGGCTGAAGATGATAGCCAGGAAGCTAATTGAGCATTACAGCACGTCCCTGGACCGGCTGTGCCACCAGTTGCTGCATCATTAAAACAGCCCCTGTTTTTCAGGACGACACAGTTTGACACCGATTTTAGGGGAATGATAAAATAACCCCGTGACTTTGATGGCTATTGGCGGTACAATAGCTGTTTTATTTTGGGGGTTGGAGTGATAACGTGAAGCTGCAAGGAACTATGAGGATAAATGAGGCTGGTCACCTGGAGATCGGTGGAGTTGATACCCTGGACCTGGTCAGGGAATTTGGGACTCCGCTCTATGTCCTGGATGAGCAGGCCTTCCGGGAGAACTGCCGGAAGCTGAAAGAAGCCTTTGCATCGGCGGGGGACAGCCAGGTGATTTATGCCAGCAAGGCATTGTGCACCATGGCTACCTGTCTTCTGGTGAAAGAGGAAGGACTGGGGTTGGATGTGGTATCAGGCGGCGAATTACATACCGCACTGGCAGTAGATTTTCCGGTGGAAAAGATATATTTCCACGGCAATAACAAGACTCCGGAAGAGATTGAGATGGCGGTCAAAAACCAGGTCGGGGTTATCGTGGTTGACAACTTTTATGAGATGGAACTGTTAAACCGGATCTGCCAGAGATTTGGGCGGGAGCAGAGAATAATCCTGCGTATCAGCCCGGGGATTGAAGCCCACACCCATGAGTACATCAAGACCGGTCAAATAGACTCCAAGTTTGGGTTCACCCTGCCCGGTGGTCAGGCCCTGGAAGCGGTAAAGCGCTTAAGAGATTATCCTTTCCTGGTTTATGACGGCCTTCACTGCCATATTGGTTCGCAGATATTTGAGATGCAATCGTTCGCCCACACCGCAGAGGTCATGATGGCTTTCGTCGCCCGGATCCGGGAAGAAACCGGGCTTGTAACCGCAGAGCTCAACCTAGGCGGCGGGTTTGGAATCTACTACTATGAAGGGGATAGACCGGTCCCTCCGGAGGCCTGGGTGCAGGCGGTCATGCCCTGTGTTAAGGAAAAGGCCACCGAGTTTGGGGTGCCGGTCCCTCGGGTGGTGGTGGAGCCAGGACGGGCCATCGCGGGTCCCGCCGGAACTACCCTGTACACCGTGGGCTCTTATAAAGATATTCCGGGAATCCGCAGGTATATCGCGGTTGACGGGGGAATGGGGGACAACCCCCGCCCGGCCCTGTATGGTTCAAAGTATGAGGCGACACTGGCCAACAAGGCCAATCAGGCGCCGGAAGAAACTGTATCCATAGCCGGCAGGTGCTGCGAATCAGGGGATATGCTGCTCTGGGACATTAAACTCCCCCGGGTGGAACCCGGCGACATCCTGGCGGTTTTCTCGACCGGAGCCTACAACTATGCCATGTCCATGAACTACAATCGCATTCCCCGCCCGGCTATGGTTCTGGTGGGAGATGGCCAGGCCGACCTGATCCTGCAGCGTGAAACCTATGATGACCTGATACGAAATGATATAGTACCGGCCCGGCTTCGATAGTCGACAAAAATATACGCTTAACCGAGACAAAGCAAGGGAACGGTCCTCTGCTTCATTTATGAGAAGCTTTTATGCGGTTACGAAGGACGTGTACGATGGCTACCCATTGAGGTATACTGATTTTATAATGAAATACTTTTGGCTTTTTTGGAGGAATAGTTTTGTCCGTAGGTATATCACAAATTCTGTTTTCATTTGTCGGCGGTTTGGGATTATTCTTATTCGGCCTTCGTTTCATGTCTGATGGTCTGCAAGCGGTGGCCGGAGACCGAATGCGCACGATTCTTGAAAAAGGAACCAGCAGCCCGATCAGAGGGGTCTTTACGGGTTTACTGGTTACGGGTCTAATCCAGAGCAGCAGTGCTACGACGGTGCTCACCGTCGGCTTGGTAAACGCTCAAATGCTTACTCTGCGCCAGGCCATCGGCGTGATAATGGGTGCAAACATAGGCACTACCGTGACCGTCTACCTGATTGGTTTCAACCTGCAGGATTACGCCCTGCCCATACTGGGCTTGGGGGCTCTGATATACCTGTTCGCCAAGGTCAAGAGGACCCAGATGATAGGACAAACGTTGTTTGGTTTTGGCGTCCTTTTCTTTGGATTGAATCTCATGGGAACCGGGATGGCGCCTCTGAAGGATGTCGCCTTCTTTACCTCCTTGATGACCAGTATCGAGAACAATGCTTTAATAGGGGTGGCCATCGGAGCATTGATGACCATGATCATACAAAGCAGCAGTGCAACCATTGGTGTACTGCAGCAGCTGGCGTATCAGGGAGCGATAACCTATCAACAGGCAGTGCCGATTCTTTTCGGCGACAATATCGGTACCACCATTACGGCCTTGCTGGCGAGCATTGGAACCAGTCTCGCCGCCAGGAGGACAGCCCTTACCCATACCCTGTTCAATGTGATCGGTACCTTGATTTTCCTTCCCTTATTCTTAATGGGGTATTTTGAAAAGCTGGTCGCTTTGTTCACCAATTATTTGTTTGTTTTCCTGCCCGGTTTTGTCGGCACCTGGGAGACGCTGAACATTAAACTGCAGATCGCTCAAACCCATGCGGTCTTTAATATCAGCAACACCATGATACAACTGCCGTTTGTAGCGGTGCTGGCGTGTATAGTTACGCAGTTGATTCCGGGCAGAGAGGAAGATCTCGATCCTTACAGGCCCAAATTTATCGACCGCCGGTTCTTGAGCAATCCCTCCCTGGCCCTGGCCCAGGCGAAAAGGGAGACTCTGCATATGGCATCGATGGCCTTTGAGGCCTTCAATAATGCCATCGATCATTTCTACAACCCCCGGGAGGAAACCCTGGAGAAGAGCATGGCTCTGGAAGCCGGGATCGATCGGCTGGAACGAGAGATAACTGATTTTGTGGTGGTGGCCTCACGGAAGCAGTTATCAGCGGCGGAATCGGTCAGCGCCAATATAATTCTGCAATCCCTCAATGATATCGAGCGGATTGGCGACCATTGCGAGAATATTATAGAACAGGCAGATTATGCCCAGAAAAACCAGGTCAATTTCTCCGGTGAGGCCCAGGAAGAAATGCATAGCATAATTGAGATTACCAAACAAGCATTGATTTTAGCCTACCAAACCCTGGAACACCATGATGTTTCGGCGGCGAGACAGGTCCTGCCTCTGGAAGAAAAAATAGACGAACTGCAGGAGAATTACCGCAAAAACCACATTCGCCGGCTTAACGAAGGCATATGCAATGGCAGTAACGGGGCTGTGTTCCTGGATATGTTGACCAACCTGGAACGGATTGGCGACCATTGCCGCAATATAGCGCAGTATATTCTGGAGGAAGCCTCATAAACACTTCCATCCTGCCATAAGGAATACTCCTTGTCCGATTATCCTGGAGCCGTTTTAACCTCCTGGGTCTTTTTTCAAAGGAGCGTTGTTCTTTCCAACAGCCTGGGGGTCTTGCGTTCTGCTCTTTTGGGATCGGCTGTCAAGTCCTGTATCAGACCAAAAGACTGCTATGGCCGGAAAGGCCTGCAATTGGTCATTCCCGGAAACTAAGACAACCCCTTGAATTCAAGAAAGATTTAAGTTATATATATTTATCGAAAATGATACCCGTTACGGGTCCTAATAGTAATTTTGTGAGGTGTTTTGCTGTGGAAAAGATTCAATTTAAGACTGAATCAAAACGACTATTGGACCTGATGATCAATTCGGTCTACACCAACCGGGAAATCTTTTTACGGGAATTAATCTCCAATGCCAGTGATGCCATCGACAAAATGTATTTTCGCTCTCTGACCGACCAGAACGTGGGTCTGGACCGGGAAGATTTTTTTATCAGAATTGAGGTTGATAAAGAAAACCGGACGCTCACCGTAGTCGATAACGGCATCGGCATGAACCGGGACGAACTGGAAAACAATCTCGGAACTATTGCTCACAGCGGATCACTGGCATTCATGAAGGAAAACCCGGGGGTCGAAGACATTGAAATCATCGGCCAATTCGGGGTTGGCTTTTATTCGGCCTTCATGGTCAGTAAACGCCTTACCGTGATTTCCCGGGCTTATGGTTCCGATCAGGCCTTCCAATGGGAATCCGAAGGACTGGATGGCTATACCATAACCCCTGCCGGCAAGGATACTGTAGGGACGGCGGTCATTCTGAGTCTCAAGGAAAACACCGAAGAGGACAACTACGACGAGTATTTGGATACTTACCGGATCAAGTCGCTGGTTAAGAAGTACTCCGACTATATCCGCTATCCCATAAAGATGGATATTGAGAAGCGGCGGCTCAAAGAAGGCAGTGACAATGAGTATGAAAGCTACACCGAGACTGAAACCTTAAACAGCATGGTTCCCATCTGGCGTCGCCAGAAAAACGAATTAAGCGATGCTGACTACCATTACTTCTACCGGGAGAAGTTTTTTGAGTTCGAGGATCCCTTGCGGGTTATTCATAGCAGCACCGAAGGCAAAGCAACCTACAATGCGCTCCTGTTCGTTCCGGCCCGGATTCCATTTGATTATTACAGCAAAGAGTATGAAAAAGGCCTGCAGCTCTACTCCAACGGGGTATTAGTCATGGAGAAATGCCCCGACCTGCTGCCGGATCATTTCAGCTTTATCAAGGGGCTGGTCGACTCGCAGGACCTTTCCCTGAATATATCGCGAGAGATGCTGCAGCATGATCGTCAATTAAAGCTCATCGCTCAGAGCCTGGAAAGGAAGATTAAGAGTGAACTCCTGGCCATGTTGAACAACGAGCGCGAAGCCTATGAGAAATTCTTTAAGAACTTCGGTCTGCAGCTGAAATGGGGTGTTTACAACAACTTTGGTGCCCATAAAGAACTCCTGAAGCCCCTGCTCATGTTCCATTCCTCACGGGAAAAGAAGCTGGTCACCATTGAGGAATATATTTCGCGGATGAAGGAAGACCAAAAGTATATCTATTATGCCTGCGGCAAAAACATCGACAGCATTGACCGCCTCCCCCAAACGGAACTGGTCAAGGACAAGGGATATGAAATCCTGTATCTGGTCGACGATATTGATGAGTTTGCCCTGAAAATGCTCCACGATTACGATGGCAAAGAGTTTAAGTCCGTTTCCAGCGGCGACCTGGGTTTGGAGACCGAGGAAGAGAAAGAGTCGGCTCAGAAACAGGCTGAGGATTACAAAGAACTGTTTACCTTTATGAAGGAGGCTCTCAATGGCAAGGCCAAAGAAGTGCGCCTCTCCCCCCGGCTTAAATCCCATCCGGTCTGCTTGACCAGTGAGGGAGCACTGTCGTTGGAAATGGAAAAGGTGCTAAACTCACTGCCTTCGGAACACAAGGTCAAGGCGGATCGGATTCTGGAGATTAACGCCGGCCATCCCATTTTTGAGACCCTTAATAAGCTGTACGAGGCTGACAGGGACAAGCTGAAAACCTATAGTGAAATCCTCTATAATCAGGCCCTCTTGATTGAAGGCCTGCCGCTTGAAGACCCGGTGGCCTTTTCCAATGCGGTTTGCGATCTGATGGCGGAAAAGGTGTAATTCGGAGGGCAGTAAAACCAAACGCATGACCACTTTAATGGAGAACGAGGGAACCCGGTTACGGGCTCCCTCGTTGATTTTCCGGCGGTACAGCTGCCGGAGCCGTGTTCATTTTCTTCTTAAATGTCAGCCGGGACTCCCCGGTCGCTCGATTAATCTTCTTCCAGGTGAATCAGGAATTTCCCGGTGCTTCCCTGCCAGTTGGTGTCAAGCACCTTGTATTCAACCCCGGCTATACGTATCCTGGCCCCGATCAGGTTGTAGTTGGTACCCTTATAGCTGTAACGGGTGGGATCAAGGATAATCACGTCGTCAAAGTCTCTCCAGTTCCCACCGGTATAGATGTAAACCGGATTAGTGATGCTTGCCTGCAGCAGCAGACCCTTGCTGTAGAAAAGGTAATTGGTGGGCTGTCCGGAACTGGTAGACGATTCTGAAGCCCTGATTACCACCATGTTCAGGGTGGTGTCATAATCAATCTCGTCAATATCATGGATCCGGCCGTTAAAGCGGCACTTAAAGGAGGCATCCAGATTATACTGGCGCCCGCCGATGCGCATAACGTTGCGGCTTACCACCAAAACGCTGTCAAGATCATAGGGAGTACCATCCCTGATTATCTGCACCTCGTCAACGTCATAGTATTCATTATTGATGCGCACCTTGTCAAAATCGGCCAATTCACAGTAAAAGGTGAATTGCCTATCATAGACCCTGATGCCTTCAATGGTGTAGTACTCGCCGTCGATTATCATGGTTACATCGTCCGGTTCATAGGTCTTGTTGTCGACACTGAAATTGCCTGAAGCATCAATTGTGACCTCGTTGAGGTAGTACCGGGTGTTGTTGATAACAAAATCAATGCGGGAAATGCGGCTCATATTAAGCCTTGAGTTCCCAACATATATATCCGCAATGTCAGACAGGGTAAGGCGGTTATAGATAACCGGATCGGTTTCGGTTAGCTCCAGCGCAGTGTCATCTGCAGTCAGGATAACCCTTTCCACAATATAGAACTGGTTGCCCGGGGCGATGGTAACCGATCTGTCGCGCAGGTCAATCTGCTTTCCATCCACCCTGACTGTGTACCGGTCGATGATCTCCATGTCATAAAGGTAGTAATCGCCGTAAACCCGACCAATGTAGAGCCTAACGTACTCCGGGTCATACCGCAGATTGCCCAGGGCCAAACGGTTGAGCCGCATGGATTCAGGAACTACAAAGAGGCTGCTGCCGGAGACGCTGAGGCTTCTAACCACATAGCGGTTGTTATTTACAATCAGATCGGGGTAGCCGGTCCCGGCGTTCAAAGAATACAGGTAGGCGTTATTGACGAAGAGAGAATTCCCCGAGTATCTGAGGGTATTAATCCGGACCTCATTAAACCCGATTTTCAGGTACACCGGCGTGGTCAGGAAATCGTAGGTGCGGCCGCCCACCACGATCCGGTTTAGAATCCCGGAACCCAAAGAGGGAGAGGTAATTTTTTGGGAAAGCTTTTTGAGCATGGCGCAGGACTGGGCGCGGGTGACCGGGGTAGACGGCCTGAAGGTTCCGTCATTATAACCTGCAATCAATCCCAGGTTGTACGCCGATACTATATACCCACGATAAATGCTCCTGTCCACGTCAGATTTATCGGCAAAGGTAGTGGCACTGCTGCTGGGAGGCTGCCCCAGGGCCCTTACCATCATGGCTGCGGCCTCGCTGCGTTTCAACGCCTGATCGGGTTTGAAGGTGCCGGAGTACTCGCTTGTCACTACAATACCCTCACTGACGGCCCGGTTGATCAGGCCCCGGGCCCAGTGATTTCGGATATCACTGAAGCTGTCGGTTCCCGAACTGGAAGCATTAAGCCCCTTTATGTTCATGATTATCGTCAGGAATTCGGCCCGGCTAATAGTGCGGTCCGGGCGAAAGGTATTGTCGGGATAGCCTTTTATGTACCCCTCATTCACGAGGTCATTAATATCCTGTTTCGCCCAGTGATTATCGATGTCGGTAAAGGCTGCGGCTGTTGCCCCGGTAAACGGAGCCAGTAAAAACATGCTGATTACCATGCCGACCAAAAGCAACCTGACAGTCGTTCGTTTTCGCATTACGCTCATAACCTCCTTATCCCATTAAATCATTTATTTATAATATTACGTAACCACACGGCCGGATCTTTCGCCAGGAAACGGTAAAGAACACCAGGTGTGGCGCCGTTAATGCCAAGGTTTAGGGCGCTACCATTCTGAAACCCTCTTTTGCGGCAGGATCTCCGTGTGCACCCGTTCCAGGGTTTCAGCAGCCTCCGGCTGGGCGTAGTGGATACAGCGGCCCAGATAGAGCTTTTCCCAGGATTTCCAGTGGTGAGCGTATTCCTCCTTGCTCATCCAGTCGGGAATTTCGCGAGCCGAGGCCTGTAGACCGGCGTTGACTGCATTCATAATTAGTTCTTCCAAATGGAAACACCCTTCGGAGTTGATCAGGGCCTGCTTGACCGCTCGGCTGAAACCAGGGCCGACCTTGGCACCGACCAGCTTTTTAATGGAGGGCATGGCTTCTTTGCAGATGGGGAAGGGAGTCTTCAGGGCTTCTGCATGGGCCTCTATGATCTCGCTCCTGAAAAAATCGATTACCATATCCACTTTCAGGTGATGCAGGTCATCTTTTAACTCCCCCTCCACCCGATATCCCTGGTTCGGTATATCGGTACACCTGACTATCACTTCGCGGGTATAGGACAACACTATCATCCCTTCTGTATATATAGTATATAAGTTTGATAATACTGCCTGCGGCACCGGCGCCCCAACCATATGCCCCTGACGGGTTTTACGGTAAATTCCGTGGCATGGTAAGGCTTATACCAGCAGCTCTCGGCAGACATTCCAGCCCATCCCCATACCAACCTGTATATGGCCGGGAGGTGCATAGGCTGGAGGCCAACACCCAGTTACCGTACCTGATTAATATAAGTATACCAATAACTCAATTTAGGGAATAGGCCGGTTGGGCAAGTTAAAGTACTGTGATATAATGCGGATATCTGAACGGGGGAGAAGAAAGATTTGGACATAATCACTTCTCATAACAGTCTTGATTTTGACGGCCTGGCCGCCATGGTGGCGGCGACCAAGCTGTTTCCCCATGCTATTCCCGTAATACCGGGTACCCTGTCCAAGAACGTGCGCCATTTCATGGGACTTTATAAAGACAGTCTGGTGTTCCGAACCCCTCATGAGATTGATTTGGATGCGGTGGAACGGGTTATTCTGGTGGATACCAGGAACCCGGCCCGTCTCGGTTCATTAAAAGGTCTGGAAGGGCGAAACTGCGAGTTCATTATATTTGATCATCATCCGGATGGACCGGGCGATATTCACGGGATCATTAATGAAGTCCATATGGTGGGCGCAGTGACCACAATCCTGGTGGAGAAAATACAGCATGAGGACATCCCCTTAACCCCTTTTGAAGCCACTATCCTGGCCCTGGGGATCTATGAGGATACCGGCAGCCTGCTTTTTACTTCCACCACCTACCGCGATGTGGAAGCAGCTGCTTATCTGCTGCGCCAGGGAGCCGACCTCTCAGTAGTGGCCAGTTTCATGGAAGAGCCTTTTTCTGATGAACAGCGGCAGCTGCTGCAGAAGCTGCTGTCCGATATCAGGCGCTACCGGGTTAACGGCCTAGATATCGTTCTGGCTACCGGGGATGAAAAGAGATATACATCCGGACTGGACGTGGTTACTCACCATCTAATGGAAGTGGTAGCCGGTGATGCAATATTTGTGGTGGTGATAATGCAGGGCAAAGCTCAGGTGGTGGCTCGGAGCCGGACCCCAAATGTTCAGGTAAACAAGATCCTGTCCCCGCTGGGGGGGCATGGACATGGAATGGCAGCTTCAGCCGTTATCAAGAAGCCTGATTTGGAAAAGATCGAGAGGGAAATACTGGAACAGGTGGCAGAAAAATCGGGCAGGGTGATGTCGGCTAGCGACATAATGTCGAGCCCGGTGAAAACAATACCGGTTAACGTGACCATGGATGAGGCAGGAAAGATTATGCTCCGCTACGGGCATACCGGGATGCCGGTGATGGATGGGGATCATCTGGTGGGAATAATCTCACGCCGGGATGTGGATAAGGCCAGGATTCATAATCTGGGACACGCCCCGGTTAAGGGTTTTATGACCCAGGAAGTGGTCACGGTTTCACCGAATACCGGGGTGGGGGAGATCCGCAGAATCGTGGTAGAACAGGATATCGGGCGCGTGCCGGTGGTGGATCGAGGACGATTGGTCGGGATCGTATCCCGTACGGATCTGCTGCGCACCATGCATGGTGACCAGTATCCCGAGGACCATACGGTAATGTATAACCGGAGAGAACACGGATTGATTAGTGATCACCGCGATACCCTGGAGTATCGCCTCCCCAAACGGATTAAGGACATCCTCAAGACTGCGGGAATGATTGCCGACGATATGGGAATAAACGTCTACTGTGTGGGAGGGTTTGTCCGCGACCTGCTACTGAAGGTTAAAAACTTTGACGTGGATCTGGTGGTAGAAGGGGACGGGATTGAGTTTGCTGAAAAGCTGGCTGTCACGGTGGGTGGGAGAGCTCGGTCCCATGAAAGGTTTCGAACCGCGGTAGTCCTGCTGCCGGATGGGTTCAAGATCGATGTGGCCACGGCCCGGACCGAATACTACGAATATCCCGCCGCTCTGCCGAGGGTGGAGAGATCCTCAATTAGAGAAGATATGTACCGCCGTGACTTTACCATCAATACTATGGCAATCTGCCTGAATGGTCAGAGATATGGAGAAATGATTGACTATTTTGGCGGACAGCAAGATCTGGAACAGGGACTGATCCGGGTATTATATAACCTGAGCTTTGTCGAGGATCCCACCCGGATTATACGTGCTATCCGCTTCGAAGCCCGTTACAAGTTTCGCATCGAGCCGGATACCCTGCAGATGGCCCGTTATGCCGTACAACGCCGGCTGCTTAAGCACCTGTCTTACAAGCGGATCCGGCAGGAACTGGTACTGATCCTGGAGGAAAAGGACCCGGTGCCGGCTCTTCGCCGTATGGAGGATATCGGGGTATGGCAGTATGTACTGCCTGAGGTCAATTTGAATGAAAAGATGAGGTACACACTGAGCCGGGTGCCCCGGGTCCTGGGATGGCTGGCGGAGAGGGAATTGGGAACCGGAGTTCGCCCCTGGGTGGTCTATATGGAAGTATTGTGCTCCCAGTTGGATCAGGCCAAGCTGCAATCGCTGATTAACCGCTTTCACTTTGACCGGGAGACTGAACGATCACTGGGCCGGATAAAGGATATTATGGAGTTGGCTCAGGATTTTCAGCGTCACGAAGCCATGCCCTTCAGCCAGTTGGATCTTCTCCTGCGGGGATACTCCATGGAGAACATCGTCTTTTTCCTGCTCTGCCTGGACCGGGAATGGGCATGGGAGAAGGCGGTCCGGTACCTGGAGTTGGTCCGGGATGTAAAAGTGGTTGTGAACGGTAATGATCTAAAAAGAATGGGGATAAAGCCCGGTCCCATTTACAAGGTGCTGCTGGACAGATTACGAGCCGCGCGCCTGGACCAAGAGGTAACCTCTTATGAGGACGAGATGAAAATAGTGCAAAAGTGGATGGAGGATAGTTCATGTTAAATCTGCCAAGTATTAGAGAGCTGCTGATAATACTTCCGGGTCTTTTAATTGCGCTGTCCTTCCATGAGTATGCCCACGCGCGAGCCGCTGATTATCTGGGAGATGATACGCCCTACTACCAGGGGAGACTGACCCTGAATCCCCTGGCACATATCGACTGGCTGGGTTTCTTTATGCTGCTGCTGGTGAAGTTTGGCTGGGCCCGGCCGGTGCAGGTTAATCCCCTTAACTTTAAAGGTGTTGATATGCGAAAGGGAATGATGCTGGTTTCGCTGGCGGGTCCCGGGATGAACTTCCTCCTGGCAATAGCAACGGCCGTAGTGATGAAAATTGTTTATTCCATGCCTCATACTGACAATACGGTTATTGCCATGACCCTCTTGCAGCCGCTCCTGCTGTACAATGTGGTTCTTGGGGTCTTTAATCTGATACCGGTTCCGCCCCTGGATGGATCCAAGATCCTGGCCGGGATACTGCCTGACAGCCAGGTGGTTGTGCTTGACAACCTGGAGCGTTACGGTCCCATAATTCTGTTGGTACTCGTTTTTTCCGGGCTGATAGGCACGATACTGTGGCCGATACTCAATTTTATCCTCGGGCTCCTCAGCAATTTCATCTTTACATAGACGGAGGCCGGAAATGGGTTATTCGGTCAAACTGGATAACTACGAGGGACCGCTGGATCTGCTGCTGAAGCTCATTGAACAGAACCGGGTTGATATCTATGATATCCCCATCGCCAGCATCACCGACCAGTACCTGGCAGCCTTGGAAACCATGGCTGAGGTGGATCTGGAAGTGTTGGCTGACTTTCTGTTGATGGCAGCAACCCTGATCAACATCAAGACCCGGCTGCTCCTGCCGCGCCCGCAGGTGGAGGAGACCGGGGAGGATGAAGAGGACCCGCGGCATGACCTGGTCAACCGGCTGGTGGAGTATCGTAATTTCAAGGCAATGGCCCGAGTGCTGGAGCAGAGATATGAAGGGAGGCTGCCCCGGGTCTATTTCCGTGAGCCCTGGGAACTGGAACCGCAAAGAGAGGTGCGTGCCACCCTATCGCAGTTGGTCCAAGCGTTCAAGAATGTCTGGATCCAGAAAGAAGATACGGAGATCCCGGTCAGGCTTCCAGAAGGGGATATAGACATTTATGAAAAAATGCAGGTTATTGAGGAGAGCTGTCACAGGCACCGCCTTCTGACATTACAGGACCTCTTTGCGGGTGCGGCCGGCAGGAGAGAGGCTCTGGTGCTCTTTCTGGCTCTGCTGGAGCTGATACGATTGGGGCGGGTGACAGCGGTGCAGACCGAGCCGTTCGGCATGATATCGATCATGAAAACACGGAGCCGTCAAAATGCTGATTAGACAAGAGTTGAAAGCTGTAATTGAAGCCATCCTCTTCGTACGGGCCGAGGCGGTTTCGGTGGAGGAGATAGCGCGGATTACCGGTGCTTCAAAAGGGGATGTCTTAACCATATTGACCGAGCTCACTCTGGAGTATAATGAAAGGAAGAGCGGTATTGAGATTGTGTCCGGTGACGCCGGATTCCTCATGTGCACCCGTCCTGAATACTATGAGTATGTGAGGGAATCCGGAGCTACACAGGCAGCCCGGCTGTCGCAGGGTGTGCTGGAGACCCTGGCGATCATCGCTTACCGCCAGCCTGTTACCAGGGCCGAGGTGGAAGCGGTACGCGGGGTCAGAGCGGACCGGGCCCTGCAATCGCTGCAGAAGCGGGGTTTGATTCAGGAAGTGGGAAGGAAGAATGCGCCGGGAAGGCCTGTGATGTACGGTACCACCGAAGAGTTCCTGAAGTTGTTCGGCTTAACCAGCCTGCAAGATCTGCCTGCAGTACTCGAGGAGGGCAATGATGACTAAGTCTTTGGAAGAGGAGATCAAGATAAAGGCGGCCCAGGTCCGGGGCACAGCCAAATACATGGCCAGCATGGAAGACCTGGTAGAAGAGAAGATACGCAAGGCCATGGAAAGCGGGTCTTTTGACAATCTGGAGGGAAAAGGAAAACCGCTGAACCTGCAGGAGAACCCCTTTGAACCACCGGATATGCGTATGGTCAATAAGATTCTCAAGGACGCCGGGTTTTCGCCCTACTGGATGGAGCTGGGCAAAGATGTAGACGCTGCAATCGAGAAATTCTGGAAAGAGGTTGACAAGTTCATAGCCCGGCAGCGGATCAAGGGGGACGCCAATAAGAAAAACCCACATATGTCCCAGAAGAGGTTGGAGCAATTCTTAAAGGAATCAGAGGAAAGGCTTAAAGATATCAACCGCATGATTGACAACTTCAACTGTCACTGCCCTATGTGGTGGCTGGGACGGGGCCGGTTAAACATTAATCAGGAAATGGCCAAAGCCAGGGAGAGGATTTACGAATCAATAACGGATCAATAAAGGCGCCGGCGCGTACGGATCCCTATTATGGATGGCGAATATGGATTCAAAGCAAAATCTTCGTTGCCGGAAGGGTATTACGAAAAACCTTAAATTTTTAGTGAAACTATCGTGATACATGAGCAGGCTGATGTATAATAAAAAAGATGTATCTTATTCAAGTTCGGGTTTGGGACCTGAACTCAATGATCAAGGGAGATTGCACATCACCATGATGTGTAAATCAATTTTATGAAAGGGAGGACAAGGATGAGAAAGGGTGTTTTGAAAAGGCTGTCGGTTTTGGTACTAATGGTGTTTGTCCTCGGCATTGCTGTTGGTTGTGGGGGAGGAGCCCAGAATGCCGGTGACGAGGACAAGGGTGGTGAAATCAAGGTCGGTCTCAACGTTGAACTGTCTGGCGGTGTTGCCAGCTACGGGACAAACTGCCGGGATGGCGCAATGCTGGCTATCGAAGAGATCAACGCGGCTGGCGGGGTGCTCGGGAAACAGCTCAACCCGATCGTAAGAGACTGCAAATCCCTGGCCGATGAAGCCATGAGTGTTAGTGCGGCTCTGGTTGATGAGGGGATCGTAGCCCAGATCGGCCCGCTAGTCAGTGGTAATGTGCAGGGGAGTACTCCGGTTATGATGGATAATGGCATTCCGCTTATTGCGCCGGCTGCTACCGCCCCCAACGTAACCGTGGATGAGAAGACCGGGGAAACCTTGAATTCTATATTCAGGGTATGCTTCATTGACCCCTTCCAGGGAACCTTGATGGCTGAGTTTGCAGCCGACAATCTGGGAGCCAAGACGGCGGCCATCTACAAGGACGCCTCAACCGACTATGGTAAGGGCCTGGCAGAATACTTCAAGAAGACCTTTGAGGCCAAGGGCGGTACCATTGTAGCCGAAGAAGGTTTTGTCAAGGATGACCGTGACTTTAAAGCAGCTCTGACCAGAATCAGAGGCAAGAACCCGGACTTCATTTATGTGCCTGGTTATTATCAGGAGGTAGCTCCCCTGGTCAAGCAGGCTCGTGAACTGGGCATAACCGCTCCCATGGGTGGTGGAGACGGATGGGACTCCCCGGACATGGTATCGGTAGCCACCGCCCCGAATCTCAACAATACTTACTTTACCAACCACTATTCTTCCCAGGATAAGGATCCCAAGATTGTGGCTTTTGTGGAGGCCTATAAGGCTAAGTATAACAAGGAACCTGATGCGTTTGCCGCCCTGGGTTACGATGCCGTACAACTGCTGGCACAGGCCATTAAAGATGCCAACAGCGCAGAACCGGCAGCAATAACCGAAGCTTTGGCCAAGATTAAGGACTTCGAGGGAATAACCGGTAAGATGACCATTGATGAACAGCACAACCCGGTTAAAGCAGGTGTTATAATAGAGTTCAAAGACGGTAACCAGGTAATGAATACCCGGATCCAGCCTTAATAGCAAGAGATGGCAACTGGAGAAGCCCTTCTCCAGTTGCCATTTACCGTTAACAAAGGGGAAGTAGCCATCATGCTCGAATTTGTGCAACAATTGGTGAATGGTTTATCTCTAGGGGCCATATACGCATTGATTGCCCTGGGCTACACCATGGTCTATGGAATCATAATGCTGATAAATTTTGCTCATGGCGACATAATGATGGTTGGTGCCTTCGTGGGCTTTTATTCAATCACACTACTGGGTACTAACATTGTGATGGCCATGATATTTGCCATGATAGCCTGTGCGGTTTTGGGAGTTGTTATTGAGAAGGTTGCATATCGTCCCCTGCGCGGATCTACCCGTATAGCGGCGTTGATAACAGCCATTGGTATGTCACTCTTTCTGGAGTACATGACAATATTTCTGTTGGGGCCCCAGCAAAAGGTTTTTCCCCATTCAGCTTTTCCGCTTAAAGAGTATAATGCCATGGGACTGCTTATAACCAACAAAGACATCTTTATTATCGTATCCGCCGTGGTTCTGATGATCATACTCCAGTACATCATTAAGATGACCAAGACCGGAAAGGCCATGCGTGCGGTGTCGGTTGATCGGGAAGCAGCAGTCTTGATGGGTATAAGTGTGGACAAAACCATCTCCATAACCTTCGCCATCGGTTCAGCTCTGGCGGCAGCCGCAGGGGTTATGGTGGGTGTTTATTACAATACAATCAACCCCTTGATGGGAATCATTCCAGGCTTAAAGGCCTTTGTCGCAGCGGTGCTGGGAGGAATAGGAATTGTTCCGGGAGCCATGGTGGGGGGATTTGTAATGGGTATCTTGGAGACTTTCGTCAGCGGATACGGCAGCAGTCTCTACCGTGATGCAGTGGCTTTCGGCGTACTTATTCTGATCCTCTTGATAAAGCCCACAGGACTTTTCGGCAAGGATACCGGCGAAAAAGTGTAGGTGAGCAAAATGCAAGAATCGAAGCACAAATGGATCCGGTTTTGTGGAGAGGTACTCATTCTGGTGGCTCTGTTCACTGCGGTTCAATATGCAATAACTGCCGGATTGCTTAATATGTACTACCAGATTAACCTGACCTCCATGTGTATTAATATTATCCTGGCAGTCAGTTTGAACCTGATAAACGGCTTTACCGGGCAGTTATCCCTGGGGCATGCGGGCTTTATGGCCGTAGGTGCATATTCGGCAGTAATAATGACCCAGTTCCTGGGACAGCCGTTTGCGATCGGTATTATTGCAGCCTGTGTGGCGGCTGCGATCGCCGGATTTATCATTGGAGTGCCGACATTAAGGCTGAAAGGAGACTACCTGGCGATTGCTACCCTGGCTTTTGGAGAGATCATCCGGGTGGTCTTAATGAATATCGATTATGTGAACGGCCCGGCCGGCGTAGTCGGGATAAGCAAGCTTACCACCTGGCCTGTGCTTTACTGGTCTATGATAATCACCATTCTGGTGGTGGTGAACCTGATTAACTCCAGTTACGGCCGCGCGATCGTGTCCGTTCGCGAGGATGAGGTGGCGGCAGAATTAATGGGCATTAATACCACCAGGTACAAGGTAATAGCATTTGTTATCGGGGCTATGTTTGCCGGACTGGCCGGGGCTCTCTATGCGCATTTCTTCTATATAATAAAACCGGAGACCTTCAACTTCCTGAAATCGTTTGACATTCTGGTTATGGTTGTTTTGGGCGGCCTTGGCAGCACCACCGGGGCTATCATAGCCGCCATCTTCATTACGGCATTGACGGCAGCACTGCAGTCGTTCCCGGCCATAAGGATGATCCTTTATGCGTTGATCCTGATTATTGTAATGATCTACCGCCCCCAGGGCTTGATGGGTAATAAAGAGTTTAGCAGAGAGACGTTTAACAGGATTTGGGGTGGAAGAAAATGATCCTGCTGGAAATCAAGAAACTGAACAAATCATTTGGGGGCTTGAGCGCAGTACTTGATTTTGATTTTTACCTGAAACCAAAGGAACTGGTCGGGCTTATCGGTCCCAATGGCGCAGGCAAGACCACGGTTTTTAACCTGATAACCGGGGTATATAAGCCGGATTCGGGATCTATCATTTTTAACGGCAGGGAGATTGCCGGTCTGGCACCCTATAATATATGCGCCCGGGGCATCGCTCGTACTTTTCAGAATATACGGCTCTTTAACGACCTGACCGTCCTGGACAATGTAAAGATAGCCGCCCACAAGAATGTACCCTATGGGTTCTTGAGCACCATTTTTAGAACCCCGGGTTTTTTCAGCGGCGAAAAGCAAATCGAACAGGATGCATTGAGGTTTTTAGAGATTTTTAAGCTGGAGAACAAGAAGCATGAACTGGCTAAAAACCTGCCTTATGGGGAACAACGACGCCTGGAGATTGCCCGGGCTATGGCGACCCAACCAACGCTGCTCATTCTCGATGAGCCGGCGGCGGGTATGAATCCTCAGGAAACCAGGGAGTTAATGATGCTGATTGAACAGATCAGAGAGGAATTCAATTTAACCATTCTCTTAATTGAACACGATATGTCCCTGGTTATGGGAGTCTGTGAACGCATTTACGTCCTGGATTACGGGCAGATCATTGCCGAAGGCCTGCCCGAAGAAATCAGGAACAACAAGGAGGTTATCGAAGCTTATTTGGGAGAGGAGGTTGTTTGAGTGCTTCAGGTTAAGGAGATCGATGTATACTACGGTGCCATTCATGCTCTGAAAAAGCTGTCCCTAGAAGTGGAACAGGGCAAGATCGTCACCCTGATCGGAGCCAACGGAGCCGGCAAGACCACCACTCTCAAAACCATCTCCGGCCTGCTCAGGCCGGTAAGCGGAACGATAACCTACAAAGGTGTGGATTTAACCAAGGTGCTCCCTGAAAAAATCGTGGCTTTGGGGATTTCACAGGTTCCCGAAGGACGCAGGGTTTTTGCCCCGATGACGGTGATGGAAAACCTGGAGATGGGGGCCTACCTGCGCAAAGATAAAAAAGAAGTACAGCAGGACATGGAGCTTGTTTTTGAACGCTTCCCCCGCCTGAAGGAACGGCGCAGGCAGTTGGCCGGGACTTTGAGCGGCGGTGAGCAGCAGATGCTGGCAATAGGGCGCGCTCTTATGGCCAGGCCCGAACTCATGCTGATGGATGAACCATCTATGGGACTGGCTCCGCTCCTGGTTAGGGAGATTTTTCAGATAATCAAGGACATCAACTCCCGCGGAACCACGATTCTGCTGGTAGAGCAGAACGCTCACATGGCATTGTCCATTGCCCACAAAGCATACGTGGTCGAGACCGGGGCCATCGTTCTGGAGGGCTCTCCGGAGCAGCTTATGAAGAGTGAAGAAGTCAAGAAAGCCTACTTGGGCGGCTAAATAAAGCTGGCGGTAGATTATGGAGGAGGGATAGGAAGAATGAAGGTAAAAAACCGGATGTCGGAAAACCCCCATACAGTGACATTGGATACCAGTATCCACGAAGCAATGTCGATGATGAAGAACAATAGTATACGCCGCTTACCGATTGTTGATAATAACAGGGTAGTCGGCATTGTCACCGTTTCAGACCTTAATCGAGCCAGCCCGTCTTCAGCAACGACTCTCAGCAAACATGAGCTCAAGTATCTCCTGGCGCGGACGAAAATAAGAGATATTCTCCCCAAGAACCAACAGGTAATCACCATTGGTCCCGAAAACTACATTGAGACGGCGGCCAGGATAATGCGTGAGAACAAGGTCAGCGGTCTACCGGTAATCGATGAAAGCGGCCAACTGGTAGGAATAATAACTGAAACTGATATCTTCGATGCCTTGATTGATGTCCTGGGCGTTACCAGGGTCCACAGTCGGATTGACTTCTATACCGTCGACCGCCCGGGTACGGTGGCTGAAATCACCACCATGATTGCCGAGAAAGGCAAAAACATAATAAACCTCGTAGCTTTCTACGATAAAAAGAGGGATATGTATAAGATGGTGATCCGTCTGGAGGAACTGGACTGTCAGGATGTAGTCGACGCCCTGAAAGAACGGAGCCTCGAGGTGGAGTCGGTCATAATCAAGCAGGAAGGCGCAGACTGGTAAGCTGTTAGCTCCCAAAAAGACAGCTTTAACGGCTGTCCCCGATCCCGGAAGGACGAGGGACAGCTTTTTTATGGCGGTTGGAGCTGCAAATACCTTGGCGGATCTTTGCAGAGCCGAGAAATACCCTTAGATGCATAAATCCGGGCAGGAGGTCCCTGCGGATCAGATCACCCGGCAATCAGATTCGGCAGGAACAGGGCGATCTGCGGGAATATCATAATCAGGACCAGACAGACTATAATCGCCAACAGAAAAGGCCAGACCCCCTTGAACATTGTTTCCAGCGGTATATCCGGTACTACGCCTTTAAGGATGTAGATGTTCATCCCCACCGGCGGGGTTATTACCCCCATAGCCACCACCAAAACGATGATCACCCCGAACCAGATCGGGTCATATCCCAGGGTATCAACAGCTATGGGGTAAAAGATGGGGATGGTCAGCAGTATCATGGCCAGGGCATCAATAAAGCATCCCAGGATCAAATAGATGAACAGGATAACGGCCATCACCATAAAGGCCGGCAGATCAAGCGAGGCTGTCCAGGAAGCCAGCTCAAAAGGTATTCTGCTCACGGCCATAAAGCGGCCGAAAATAACTGAGCCCGCAATTAAGAGCATGATCATGGCTGTGGTTCTAGTGGTGTCATAAAGGGAATTCTTAAAACCATCCCAGTTAATTGCTCTCCCGATTAAAGCTACCAGCAGGACCCCGGCGGCTCCGACTGCGCCTGCTTCCGTGGCCGTAAACCAGCCCGCGAAGAGGCCGCCCATCGATATGGCGAATACTACCAGGACCTCGCCCAATCCGCCCTTCAGGCTATCAAGTCTTTCTTTCCAACTGAACCTGGGACCGGCGGGAGCAAGGGCGGGATTCATTCGGGTAAGGACCATAATGGTCAGCTGATAAAGCGCCATCAAGAGAATACCGGGGAGTATTCCCGCAATAAACAGTCTGCCGATTGACTGTTCGGTGGCCATACCATAAACGATGAATATTACACTGGGAGGAATCAATACCCCCAGTACCCCTCCGGACCCGACGCTGGCCGTAGCCAGAGAGTTATCATACTTGTATTTCCTCATTTCCGGAAGGGCGATGGCTCCCATGGTCGCGGCAGTAGCCGTATTGGAACCGCAGATGGCCCCAAATGCACCACAGGCAAACTGGGTGGCGATAGCCAATCCTCCCGTCCAGTGTCCCATCAGCCTATAAGCAAAAGTATACAGTCGGGTTCCAATTCCGGAGTAATAGGCCAGAAATCCCATCCAGCAGAACATGGCAATTACGCTAAGGCTGTAAGAGGAAAAACTGCTGAAAATCTCTCGTACCACCATAGTCATGGCCGTTGAGGTGGAGGTCATGTAACTGAACCCGACAAAGCCTACCAGGGCCATCGCGAAGGCGATCGGCATCCGCAGAATTATAAGCAAGAAGAAGAACAGTATTCCGATCAAACCTATGGTCAGAGAACTCATATTACCAGCTTCCTAACCGTATTCAAAAGTCTATACAGTACAACCACCGCCAGTGCCAACAGGCCGCCTCCTATGATTCCCAAAACCGGTGCCATGGGAATCTGGGTGGTGGGGAACACCGTACCGGTTGCATACATGGTTGCGGCATACTCAAACATGAAGACTGCTGCAATTACCCAGAAAATAAATGATGCGAAGTTGGTAAGGGTATCAAATAATCCTCCCACCTTAATGGGCAGCTTATCAATGAACAGATCTATGGCAATATGCCCGTTGCGAATCGCGCAATTGGCCAAGGCCAGGGCAATAGTCAATGCGGTCAATATCATAACGTAATCCATAATACCGGTTAAAGGATGCTTGAACACGCTGCGGAGGATTATGTTGAGCACCACCACTGACATGGTCAAAACGACCGCTATCGCTGCCAAAACATCCAGCAACCGGCTCAGGGTCTCCACCCCGCGTTTAAACCGAACCACAAAAACCCCTCCTTATCCCCTATTTGTACTGGGCGTTATACTTGTCGGCCAGAGCTTTTACGGTATCGAGTATTTCCTCACCATTCAGACCCAGCTTTTCCATGGAAGCAATATACTCCTGCTGCACCGGGGTTACCAGGTTGATCCACAGCCTGGTCTCGGCATCGCTCAGGTCAATAACCTGCATACCTTCCTCAACCGCATACTTCAGGGCATCCTCATTCTGTTTATCCCACAGTCCGCTGGCTGTGTCGAAATACTTTTGACTGACATTTTCAATGATCGCTTGGTTTTCCGGGCCCAGCGAATTCCAAGCATCCTTGTTAATGGTTACAAAAAATAAGGTGTTGTAAAGGAAAGGCGTTTTGGTTATGTATTTTGTAACCTCGGCCTGCTTCCATCCCCGCAGCACTTCTATCGGGCCCAGATTGCCCTTAACCACGCCCTTGGACAAGGATTCATAAGCCTCCGATTGGGCCATACCCACGGGGCTGGCACCCAGAGCCGCCAGAGTCTTGGCACTGAGTCCCGTGGCCCGAATCTCCATGCCCTTAAGATCCGACAGTTTGCTGACCGGTGTTTTGGTGAACAGGGCGCCGGGACCGGTGGTAATAACCATAAGCAGCTTGGTGTCCTGGATCTCCGCAGGATTCAATTCCTGTATACCTTCCCAGGCTACCCGGCTCGCCACCTTGGAATTGTTATAGATGATCCCTGGCAGCTCGAACACTTCCAGGACCGGAAAGCGTCCTCTGGTATAGGCGAAACACGATATTCCAATGTCACAAATCCCGTTAACAACACCATCGTAGATGTCATTGGCCTTGGCCAGCGTTTCCTGAGGATAACTGACTATCTTAACCCGGCCGTCAGTGGCTTTTTCGATTTCCTCTGCCCATGGTTGAACCAGTTCAGTTTCAACCGGGTGGCTGCTGGGCCAAAAGTGTGCCAGTTTTAGTTCCACTTGTTTCGCATCTGCATCCTTTGCCGGCGCATTACCGCATCCGGTTACCCCCAACAGCATCACACCCAGGAGCAGGTATACCGCCAGAACCAGCGGTAATCTTGACCTGCGCTGCTTCAAACCTGTCCTGCTCTTCATAGATTTGGTCCTCCTCTCCGAATTTGGCAATAAAAAAAACCTCCGTAGGAGGTAACATAGTCACAACCACACGCACAACCCGCAATGGGCGCAAACGTGCGGCCCATATGCCTACCATGCTAACCTTCCTACCCGTTTTAAAGAATATGGATAACCATCCTACGCCCCGCAGGGCAACCTACTAACCTACTTTTACATGATAGCAAAATTATCGGTTGGAATGAAGAGGTAATGTGTTATTTTTTTCTTTACCTAATGTGTATGCTCGATAGACCGGTTATTTTCTATCCTGACTGAAGAAAGATTTACCAGCCCGCCCCCTGTGTAGAATCTACCATGTATTTTTGAACATGGATTTCTAAACATTAATATAAGAAATAACAGTATTGAGATGTTAAAATGCAAAATATAACATGGATTTGCATGCGAGGAGATTGAGGATGCGTAGCTTGAATGGAGATGAACAAATATGAGGAAACCATCACCGTCAATTGGTATTTATGTGGGCTTGGTCATAACCCTGGCTGTTCTGTCGGCCGTCAGCATCTTTTTACCGCAGGGTTCTTACTTGCCATTGCAGGAACTCCCCGCCTCCAAACCGGTACTTGCCTTGGTAAATGCTTTCACCATGCTGGTTCTCTATGGGGGATTGGGATTCATCGGATTAAGGCTCGCGCAAAAAGTAGGGTTTGCAGAGGTGTGGGATGCCAACGTATCCAACCGGCAAAGGTTTTTAATCCCTGCATCAATCGGTGTTAGCCTCGGGATTCTTTTTGTCCTCGCGGATGCCATATTCAGCCGACTTCACTCGCTGGGGCCGCTCCCCCATCCCCCGTTTCCCACTTCGCTGGTGGCTTCGGCTACGGCCGGTATTGGAGAGGAGATAATTTTCCGCTTGTTTTTCATATCCTTTGCTACCTGGCTTGTATCCCATGTAATTCTGAAAAAGAAATGGGAAGTCGAGGTATTCTGGGTGGTTGCTGTTTTTTCCGCCCTGGCCTTTGCTGCAGGTCACATCCCCACAGTCATGATTCTTTCAGGTTTGAATACGGTAAATGACATACCCTCTGCACTGTTGGCCGAGATTTTCCTCCTCAATGGAGGCTTATCCCTTTTTGCCGCTTATTACTTCAGAAAATATGGTTTTCTCGCTGCTGTGGGAATACATTTTTGGACCGATATAATCTGGCATGTTGTTTACGGACTGTTATAGACAACAAATCTCCGGAACTCCGCCGGCAGCGTTTGGATGACTGGTATAATCTTAGCCCGGACGAGAGCAAATTACCCGCAAACAATGGCAAACAACAAATAAGGGACGAATTTCTCGTTTGCCCGTATTATTTAGGCTGATTGCTGCTTCTTCTTTTTTGCCGCCAGGTTTGCTACCCGGGCTTGTAAGTTTAACAGGTACGTTGCTTCCGGCTGCTGGAGTTCTTTGTTGCCGTCGAACTGTTCTGCTTTGACTCGCTTAACGACACGCTCGATTGAGCCTTGTTCCTCATCGAGAAGTTCGAATACCCGTTCCTTGAATCGTACGGTTTCGCGAAACGATCGCCTAAAATAATCGCTGATTTCCTCCTCGCCCACCAGGCAGGCATAGTGTCCCTGACAATAGACCTCAACCGGAAGACGAGCCAATCGCTCAAGGGAAGACAGATATGCGTCGTAATCGGACACGAATTCGGGGGAAATGGTGTTGGGACCGTAGTATACCCCGGCAGCTTCGCCTGCGATCAGGATTTTTTCCTGCGGCAGGTAAAAACTGTGGTGATCCTGGGTGTGCCCCGGAGTTGCCAGTACCAGCACAGTTGTTCCGTCTCCCAGGTCAAATTCCTGCTGATCTTTTAGCTCAACATCAACCTCAAATGGAGAGAAAGGCTCATTAACCAGAAGACTATCCACACCCGGGACTACTGCACGCATCTGGGCTGCAGCCTCTTCATTCAGCTTTCGAATTAAGGCCAGGGCATTAGGTCGTTTGACTACCTCTGCTACCATAGCAGATGCTGCGACCTTCATGTCCGGAAAGGCTTTTTTCAGGGTAGATACAGAGCCGCAGTGATCCCAATGGGAATGGGTAAGGAACAGTATGGATGGCTGCCGGTCTCCGAGTACGGCTTTTATGGCCTGAACATAGAGTTTTCCCGCACAGCTTAATCCGGCATCAAATACAACCGGTTGCGGACGATCGAGTAGAAAGATCGGAAATTCCGGACGTAATAGATAATACAGCTTGCTTTTAATGTGACCGCTTTTCCTTATGACCATGAAGAAACCTCCTGAGCAGGGTTGCTGTTATAGGAAAAAGAAACCTGAATTAATGTTAATCGACCTTTCGTGATCCTTACAACCCCACTTATTAGGATATTTGCCAATTTAGATTTATGGTTATGCCCTTTTATGCGTCTCGAGAGCCCTGGTTCAGCCTGTTTAATTTTTCTCGGCGGTGAAACTGATAAGATAAAATATATGGAGGTAGGCGGGCACAGGGAATGCCCTGTATAGCATCGTAGAAAAAAATGATATTAGGGGTGTACCTTTATGAATACCGAAACTCAAAACCTGAGGATTGATGAACAGCTTTTTCGTGACATTCTCTCCACTGCCGAACACAATACCGCTTTACACACCATGGGGATCAGGATTACATATTTGGGACCGGGAACGGCTGGACTAAAGATGTATTGTGACCCCAAGTTTTCCAATCATATGGGATCGATTCACGGTGCTGTAATTGCCGGTCTGATTGATAATGCCATGGGATTGTCCATGGAATCCAGCGGCAGAAGGGGAGTAACTCTGGAGATGAGCTTGAACTACATTGCGCCGGTCATGGAAAATACCGGTGGTTACCGCTGAAGGGCGCGTGGTTTATGCAGGGAAAAAGACGGCTGTAATTGAGGCCTCATTGTTTACTGAAAACGGCGAGCTTGCCGCCAAGGGCAAGGGGACTTTTTATTTGCGCCCCGACACGGTCGGTTAAATCCACACTGAGGGATCGCCCGGACCTCGGCATCTTTGGGAAAGAGATTTCCTCCCCCCGCTCCTGAAGGTATAATGTCCAGGATTTTCAGGCAACATAGGAAAAAATAGGAGAGAGTGGAGCAATGTTTAAGTGGATGGCTATCGGCTTTGCTCTTTTTCTTTTCTTCCTGCTGTTGGTGAATATCAGGGTGATCGTGGAAGTCAGGGTCGGAGTGGAAAACAGCGGATTACATATTGAAGTCATCCTGGTGCGAAGACTTCTAAGAAGAGAGTTTACTTTGGAACAACTCATAAAAGGTTTCGATCGCGATGAACCGGCCGTAGGGTGGAAGCAGACGGAAGAAGCCGGAAGGGGTAAGCGGCCGGCTGACGGTTGGCGAA
>Ga0209537_1000070_pt1 | contig 106686 bp, 93 predicted proteins | sample BioPla4DNA1_FD_187698 | JGI IMG/M metagenome (GOLD analysis project Ga0209537, IMG submission 187698) | Biogas fermentation microbial communities from Germany - Plant 4 DNA1 (SPAdes) (version 2) | ecosystem: Engineered > Bioreactor > Anaerobic > Digestate | place: Bielefeld, North... | reverse complement strand
GCTGAATTTAAACGGCTAATCCGTAGGCAGTATAACAAGGTTAAAAGCATTGCCGATGGTGGCTTTTGCTGATATCGGGGGTTTAATAGGTACTCGTATCTTTGACGCTTACATATAAATACCAACCAAATCCAAAATCTTAGGATAAAGAATTTCATTACTCAAAGCGATGGGACTAGAGCAGTCGTCCTGAAAAACGGTAAAACATATCCCATACAAGATAAGGATATATTCGGTGCATTAATACCAGTGGAACCTGCACCTGCAAGCCAAATTCCCGAAATAGTCGCTAAGCAGCTTAATAAGATACCACCTGCCACGGTAGATTTACGTAGATGGCACACACCGATTCGCGACCAGTCTGAGCGTTATACATGTGTATCTTTTGCAACTTTAGCAGCAGTTGAAGCCATGTATAAGAGATTAGACCCGATTAAATATGCCAATATTGACCTGTCCGAACAGTATGTCAACCATGTACAGAAGATGGTGTCACTCAGTGAAGATCCTGCACCTATTGCAGACCTTAGGGAAAATCAGCATGGCGCTTGGGGTGGTAGTAATGTTAATTACTTGGTTCGCCTCTTTACCGATTGGTATGGTATACCTCCGGAGAATCTATTACCCTATATACCTGGAGCAAACTATGAAAACACAAATGAACCCGACGACAATCCGCAGATTGATTGGCGGGACCAATCAGTCAAACAGAGAGTTATTAATAATTTAGACCCCGGCAGATGGTCCGTAGATACAATAAAAGGAGCTACTTACGGTATAGCTAGTTATTGCAGCTTCCCTAAGAGTAAGTTGAATGATATCCATTATTACAAGTCAGTATTAGCAGCAGGCTTTGATATTATTTTCAATCTTAAAATAATGTCACCAGATCCTAACCCTAATAACGATATTTGGCAACCGGGAACTGTAGAAGAAGGCATGCATGCCATGACTATGGTTGGCTATGACGAAGAACGGCAGGTATTTATCATTAAGAATTCCTGGGGTTATGATAATCCTGCTGAAAAAGGTTTTACCCTGGTAAGTTTTGATTACATTACCGGCGGTTATGTCGAGGAAGCAGTTTACATTACCGCCATTAGAGAAGATACAACCACATTACATTCCCCTGAGCAGTTGTTCTTGGGCAGATGGAAAATGGATCATAATGGCAAAAAGGGGATCCTGGATATTTTCCGCTTGCCGCATTTTTATGAGTGGCCTTCCGGTAAAGAGGATCTAAGAATAGGAACATACTTTGACCAGAATGGTAACGCTTACAGGGTCAATGGTAGTATTGATCCGAATAAACATATACTGTATTTTTATATTGATTTTATCTACAGGACTCAGAATTATTATGATAGGAAAGGACAAAAGTTTACTGCCTATTTATTTACCCATGATCCGATGAATATGGCAGGAGAATACGTGGAAACCGACGGTAAAAAATATGGCTTCTATGCTACTAAGGAGAACTATTACAACTCTGCACCGGTACCCGGAGAAATAAACAAGTCCTCCTATCTTGGAACCTGGCAGATGAACCATGATGGATGGCCTGGAAGACTCGAAATTGAATTTGTTGATTCCAGTGGAAAGCTCAAAGGTATGTATTATGCTCAAGACGGAAAAAAACATAATGTTTCGGGAACTGTGGCTGCCGATGGTAGATCAATTGTTCTAGAGATACAGTTTGAGCAATCGCACAGACAGAAATTTTTTGGCTATATCAATACCCGGGAACCCGGAATAATAACCGGGGTTACTGTATGGAATGGAAATAATTATGGATTTTTTGCCAGGAGAATTGGTGGCATATCTGTAAATGCTCCAACAAATCTAACAGCAGAACCTTTATCTACCACTGCCATAACATTAAAATGGCAGGATAATTCTGATAATGAGACCGGATTTGTAATAGCGCGAAAAAGTCCGGGAAGCCCTTATTATGTAGACATCGCAAGAACTGATGCAGATTCGACAATATTAATTGATTCAGGATTAACAAAAGGTGAGACATATAGCTACAGGGTAAAGGCCGTAAAAGGAGCTGTTTCCTCAGCCTATTCCAACGATACCAGGTCCGGAACCCAAGGATCCAATTGTTATCGATACGCCTAAAATAACAATACCGGGTTCACAACCCCAGGATCCAATTATTATTGAGAAGCCTAAAATAACAATACCCAAGTTATAAGATAATGCATTAATAGAAAAATAAACCTCTTGGTTGATATAGCTAATATATCAACCAAGAGGTTTTATTATGTCTTTCTGCTATTATTATTCTCTTGGGTTTTTCAACTGGGCCTGGGCCGCGGCCAGCCGCGCCACAGGGACGCGGAAAGGAGAGCAACTCACATAATTAAGCCCGATCTTATGACAATACTCAATAGAGCTGGGCTCGCCTCCATGTTCACCGCAAATACCCAGTTTTAACTCCGGTTTGCTTTGGCGGCCCAGTTCCACAGCCCGGGCAACCAGGCTCCCCACACCTTCTCTGTCCAGAACGGCAAAGGGGTTTTCCGGAAGAATTTTCTCGCCGACGTAGAAAGAAAGAAATTTTCCTTCCGCGTCATCCCGGCTGAAGCCGAATGTCGTCTGCGTGAGGTCGTTGGTTCCGAAGGAGAAAAAGTCTGCAAAACGGGCAATTTGATCTGCCGTAACACAGGCCCGGGGAAGTTCAATCATCGTCCCAATGGGGAAATTTAGTTCCACCCCGGTTTCCTTCGACACATTTCCTATTTCCTCCAGGACCATCTCCCGCATTTTCTGCAGCTCGTTGAAATGTCCAACCAGGGGAATCATAATTTCAGCCTGGGCATCCACCCCATCTTTTTTCAACTCGACAACAGCCTGGCTGATGGCTCTGACCTGCATTCTGTAAATCTCCGGATATACAAGACCCAGCCTGCAGCCCCTGTGGCCCATCATGGGGTTAAACTCGCTCAAGCTGCGTACTTTCTTTAAAAGTTCTTCTTTTTCTTTAAGGGTATCCCCAGCTTCTCCCCGTTCTTTAAGGAGAGTTACTTCCACCAGGAGCTCTTCCAGGTTGGGGAGAAATTCATGGAGAGGGGGATCAAGCAAACGGATGGTGACGGGGTTTCCGGCCATGGCGCGCAAAATACCTTCAAAATCCCCCTGCTGTATGGGCAACAGTTTATCAAGCGCTTTTTTTCTTTCCTCCGGCGAATCGGAGAGGATCATCTCCTGAACGATGGGTAAACGGTCCTGCTCCATAAACATATGCTCCGTCCGGCAGAGGCCTATGCCTTCAGCGCCGAATTCCCTGGCTTTTTGGGCGTCAGCCGGATTGTCGGCATTTGCCCTTACCCCGAGCTTCCTTACTTCATCGGCCCAGGAAAGAAGGAGCGAAAATTCATCGCTTAGCTGGGGAGGGACAAGCGGAACGGCCTCAAGGTAGACATCACCCGTCGTCCCATTAATGGAGATCATTTCTCCCTCTTTTACAGTCCGACCGTTAAGGTGAAATTTTTTTCCTTCCAGATCAATTTTTAAGTTTTCACAGCCGCTGACACAGGGCTTCCCCATACCTCTGGCCACAACCGCGGCATGGCTGGTCATGCCGCCCCGGTTTGTTAAAACCCCTTGCGCTGCAACAATCCCATGAATATCATCAGGAGTTGTCTCGGAACGGACGAGGATAACTTTTTCTCCTTTTAGACCTTTCTCTTCGGCAATATCCGCATCAAAAACAACTTTGCCCACTGCTGCACCGGGTGAAGCGGGGAGTCCCTTGGCCACCGGAATAATGTTTATTGAAGGATCAATACCCTGGTGTAAAAGCTGGGTTAGCTGTGCCGGTTCGACGCGCTGCAGGGCTTCCTCTTTTGAACATAATCCTTCGGAGACCATATCAACGGCAATTTTTACCGCGGCCGCAGCAGTTCTCTTCCCATTCCTCGTTTGTAGGATATACAGCTTCTCCTTTTCAAAAGTAAACTCAATATCCTGCATATCCCGATAGTGTCTTTCCAGGGTCTGGCTAATACGCTCAAATTCGTTGTAAATAGCCGGATACCTGGCTGCAAGTTCGGAAATTGGCTGGGGGGTTCTTATACCGGCTACCACATCTTCACCCTGCGCATTGAACAAAAATTCACCGTAGAGCTTTTTTTCACCTGTTGACGGGTTGCGCGTAAAGGCAACTCCTGTTCCGCAGCCCTCTCCCAGATTGCCGAACACCATGGCCTGGACGTTTACCGCTGTTCCAAGGTTGTCGGGAATATTGTTCAGGCGGCGGTAAACAATGGCCCTCTGGTTATTCCAGGAAGCAAAAACAGCTGCCACAGAGGAGAGCAGCTGAGCCCGCGGATTTTGCGGAAAATCCTTCCCGCTTTCCTGGAGAATAATCTTTTTGTATCTCTCAACCAGTGTTTCCAGCCCGTCAACCGTCAAACGCTGACCCAAGGGAATGTTAAGCTTAGTCCTTATTTCGTCAAATACCTTTTCAAAAGTGTCATGCTCAATTTTAAGCACTACATCGCCGTACATCTGTAAAAGACGACGGTAACAATCCAGGGCAAAAGCCCTGTCACCGGAAGCGGCAGCCAGCGCTTCAACTGTTGTATCATTTAAACCCAGGTTTAAGATTGTATCCATCATCCCCGGCATTGAATAGTAAGCCCCGGAGCGGACAGAAAGCAAAAGGGGGTTCTTCTCGTCTCCCAATACTTTGCCCGTTTGTTTTTGGAGTTCTGCCAGTGCCTCCTCGATTTCCCCCTGAAGCTTTTCCGACAGGGTTTCTCCTTGAGCGTAGTATTCGTTGCAGGCTTCCGTCGTAACGATAAAGCCGGGCGGAACCGGAAGGTTTAAACGGGTCATCTCCGCCAGGTTGGCCCCTTTACCGCCAAGCAACTTTTTCATTCCCGCATTTCCCTCGCGGAATAAGTAAACCAGTTTACTGTCGCTCATTTCTTTCAGACTCCTTTATAACAATTATTTTACTGGTTAAAGACAATCTTGGAAAAATCAGCCATTTGTCGGTATAAATCGCATAATTCCTTTAACAAAGCCAACCTGTTGCTGCGAACTTTCTCATCTTCTACCATAACCAGGATCTGATCAAAAAAAGCATCCACCGGGCGTTTTAAATCTGCCAACGTTTGCAAAACCTTTGCCAGATTGCCGTCTTCAAGGCACATTTCTTCACGGCTGCGAAGCAATGAAGCATAAAGCTGCTTTTCTCCTTCTTCCGTAAGATAGCTCTCCTGGGGGGTTATCCCCGGAGATGCTTTCCGCGCCAGATTGGCAACTCTGGTATACGCCGAGGCCGCATCTTTCAGCTCTTCACTTCCCCTGTTCTCCTGCAGGAATCGGATCCTCCCCGCCAGAGCAGTTACATTATCCAACGTTATGCTTAAAACCGCCTCAATAATATCATAATCTATGCCCTCTTCCTGGAAAAAATACCTCAATCGCTGCCAGGCAAACCTGCGGATCTCATCAGTTAGTTTTTCAATCTCTTCCCTGTTCAAATGGGGCAATTTTTTTTGCAAAAGCAACAGGGACCGGCGAATTAAATCGCTAAAGGAAAAGGAGAGCCTATGGTAAAGAATTATTTGTAATATCCCCAGGACGTAACGCCTCAGCGCGTACGGATCCTGCGATCCGCTGGGGCGGATTCCCACAGCAAAGCATCCTGCCAGATGATCCGCCTTATCCGCCAGGGCAACTACCACCCCCGGGGTGGTGGAGGGAAGGGCATCACCGGCAAAACGGGGAAGATAATGCTCAAAAATTGCTGTCGCTGTTATCTCCTTTTCTCCGCTTTTGAGGGCATATTCCCTCCCCATTATTCCCTGCAGTTCCGGAAATTCGCCAACCATATGGGTAGTAAGGTCGGCTTTGGCCAGGAAAGCAGCCCGAAGTGACGCGCTGCTTTCCTCATCGTTCAGCTTAAAAATATTTTCTGTCAGATAACGGGTTAGAGCCTGCAAGCGTTCCGTTTTCTCATAGAGGGTGCCCAAATTCTCCTGAAAAAGAATATTTTTTAATTCATGCACTTTTCCCTCAAGGGGAACTTTTACATCCTCGTCATAGAAAAAACGGGCATCAGCAAGCCGGGCTTTTAAAACCTTTTCGTTGCCTCGCCGGATATTCTCCGCAGGCGCGGAGCTGTTGTTGGAAACAGCAACAAAAAACGGCCGGATCTCCCCTTTCCCGTCTTCTACGGGGAAGTACCTCTGGTGGCTTTGCATGGTTGTAACCAGCACCTCCCCGGGCAAATCCAGATAGCTTTCCGGATAAGAGCAAAGGATTGCCTCTGGGTTTTCCACCAGAAAGGTTACTTCCTGCAGCAAGCCTGTGTCCAGGCGGGCAACGCCGCCTAATGAGCGTGCAGCGCGCTCTACCTTTTCCCTGATCATAAGCTCCCTTTTTTTATGGTCGAGAACAACACCGGCCTCCTCCAAACAGGTAAAATAGTGGGCGGGGCTGTTTACGGCAAAGGGACCGGGATTTATAAAACGGTGCCCCCGGGTTTCTCTTCCGGAAGATACACCTGCGTAAGAAAAAGCAACAAGCTCCTCCCCGAATAAACACAGCAACCAGCGGATCGGCCGGGCAAACCTGGCCCTGCTCTGCTCCCAGATCATATTTTTAGGAAAAACAATACTTTTAATCAATGAGGGAAGCAGTTCACTGAGCAATTCCGGGGTTTTCTTGCCGGGTATTTTTTGTACGGCCACAAGATATTCTTTTTTTCCCGAACTTTCCAGTTCGAGCTGTTCTATTGCCACGCCCTGTTTTTCTGCAAAACCAAGTGCTGCCCTGGTAGGCTTGCCCTCCGCATCAAAGGCTGCGTCTTTTGAAGGGCCCTTTTTTCTCTCTTCCCGATCTTCTTGTACGTCCGCCAGATCCGTGATAAAGAGTACCAGGCGGCGGGGAGTCCCAAATGTTTCAACCTCCCCAAAAGCTACCCGATTGCTTTTCAGCAGTTCCAGGGCCTTTTCCTTAAACTGCTGCAGGGCCCCCGGCATAAAGCGGGCAGGAATCTCTTCCGTGCCAATTTCCAGAATAAAATCTCTTCCCATTTCTCCACATCCTCACGATCTTTTTCCGAAGTTCTATTGCCTTGCTCCCTCTTCCTGTTCCAGAAAGCAGCGGCCGCAGTGGCGGGCCAGCTCCCGGATACGGGCAATATAGCCTGTACGCTCTGTAACGCTGATCGCCCCCCGGGCATCAAGAATATTAAAAACATGAGAGCATTTTAAGATATAATCGTACGCAGGCAAAACAATCGCTTTGCCCAGAAGCCTTTTTGCTTCTTTTTCATAAAGGGAAAATAACTCCAGGATAAGTAAAGGGTCGGCCTCTTCAAAACTATAGAGCGAATGCTCCTCTTCAGCCTTATGAAAAACATCCCCATATTTAATGCCGTTTACATATTCCAAATCAAATACATTGTCGCAATCCTGAACATACATGGCTATTCTTTCCAATCCGTACGTCAGTTCAACAGGAATTAAAGCAAGGTCAAAGCCTCCAACCTGCTGAAAATAAGTAAACTGGGTAATCTCCATACCATCGAGCCACACTTCCCACCCCAGGCCCCAGGCGCCCAGTGTTGGAGATTCCCAGTCATCTTCCACAAAACGAATATCGTGCTCCTTTGGATCAATACCGATCTCCGCCAGGCTGGCCAAATAAAGATCCTGAACATCGTCAGGTGCAGGTTTAAGAATAACCTGGTACTGGTGATGCTGGTAAAGGCGGTTGGGATTCTGCCCATAACGGCCGTCCGCGGGGCGTCGTGAAGGTTCCACATAAGCAACTCTCCAGGGCTTATGTCCCAGAGAGCGCAAAAAAGTAGCAGGGTTCATCGTTCCGGCCCCTTTTTCCACATCATAAGGCTGCCAGATCAAACACCCCTGCCTGGCCCAAAAGCTCTGGAGCTTGATAATTAACTCCTGAAAGTTCATAATCCGCCTCCTACTTGGAAATTAAAAAAACCTTGTTCCTCAAGGCAAGCGTTAATTTCGCTCTTAAATTACCAAAAAGTTGTCCCGGTGTCAAGAAAAAGAAAAGCAGGGTTATCCCCATCACAAGAATATCCTTTCCTCGTTTACGAACCTTTTTTAGTTTGGCATTTTATGCAGCTCATTATCCCCCTTATTGTTAATTTTTCGCAAAAAATCAAGGGTTTTAAAAGAGTGGATACCTGTCCAGTAGCTAAAATAGCCCTGCAGGATTTTCTCCAGCTCTTTTTTTTGCTCTAAGGGCGCACGCATGTTGGCAATTTTTCTAATTGGCAGGGACAAAAAACTCCGAAGGAAGGCCAGAGCCCCTCCGGATAAGGGAGAGCAGGCCCGGTCCTTTGAACAGGTTTCACAAAAAATGCCCCCAATGCTTTTGCTCCAAAAAAAACGGCCCTTTATATTTCCGCAAAAAATACACCCCTCAAGATACGGGCGGTATCCCAGCAGGTCAAGCATCTTCAGCTCAAAACAGCGGGCTAAAATCTCCCTGTCCCCTTTTTGTTCATTTAGAAGATGCCAGCTGTTCGCCAGAAGTCTGTAAATTGCCGGGCAAGCTTCTCCCTCCTCCACTGTTTTTTCCACCAGCTCGGCAAGATATAGCCCCAGGGCATAGTCAAAAATACTTTCCCTTACTTTGGCGTTGGTTTGCTTTACTTCCAGCTGCGAAACCGTATACATAGATTTACCCCTGTGCAGAAGAAAGGAGGCCACGGTCAGAGGTTCAACTCCTGCGGATAATTTACTTTTAATCGTGCAGGCACCGGGAGCTTTGGCACTTATTTTACCAAGTTCCGGGGAGAGAAGGGTAAGAATCCTGTCCTTCTCTCCAAAGCGGAAGGATCTTAGAACCAGCGCCCTGGTCTTTACGAGTTTCAGCATTTTGCACCACCAGATCACTTGCCGGGAGCCGCAGGCATTAATTAAAATAACCGAGCTGGCGCAGTACACTTTCCTTTTGCCGCCAGTCCTTTTTTACTTTAACCCAAATATCCAAAAAGAGGCGTTTGCCGAAATATTTTTCCAGCTCAACCCTTGCCATTGTGCCGATCTTCTTGAGCATAGCCCCGTCTTTTCCGATAATTATTCCTTTTTGCGACTTCTTCTCCACAAAAACAACGGCTTCGATAACGAGCAGTCCGTCATCGCGGGGCTCCATCCGGTTTATGAGCACTGCAATCGAATGGGGAATTTCTTCCCTTGTACAGGTAATAATTTTTTCGCGTATTATCTCCCCTGCCAAAAATTTATCAGGGCGGTCGGTTACCATTTCCGGGGGAAAATAGCAGGGGCCTGGGGGCATGGAGGCCATAATCCCGTGCAATAATTGGTCAAGATTTTCTCCTGTCAGGGCTGAAACGGTAAAAAACTCTTTAAAATCAAAGATTTCCCGGTAAAAAGGAAGCTGTTTTTCTGCAAATCCGTCCCGGGACAGGTCTATCTTGTTGGCCACCAAAAAGACCGGGGTTTTAATTTTGCTTAAGATTCCGGCAATATGTGCATCTCCGGGGCCGGGCGATACAGATGCATCCACGACAAAAAGAATGAGATCAACATCTTTTAAAGAACTCGTGGCAGAGCTGACCATATAATCGCCAAGCTTATTCCTGGCCTTGTGCATCCCGGGCGTATCGAGAAAAATAATCTGGCCTTTTTCAGTCGTCAGGATAGCTTGAATCCGGTCTCTAGTTGTCTGCGGCTTGGGAGAAACAATCAGCACTTTTTGGCCTAAAAAAGAGTTAATCAAGGTGGATTTTCCCACATTTGGGCGCCCTACTACAGAGACAAAACCTGATACAAACATAACTAGCGTCCCTTTCAAAGGTTGATTTAAGCCTGTTTAAAAGAATAAGGCAACAGCTCTGCCAAAGAGGTACGCATAATATTCCCCGTTTCTCCTGCCACAATTATCTTCAGATCAGGAGAAAATTCCATCAGCACTTGGCGGCAGGCCCCGCACGGATAGGGCATAAAACCATTACCCTCCGATATAACGACAAGATGTGAAAAAGAGCGGTACCCTGCGGAAACAGCAGAAAACAAGGCTGCTCTTTCCGCACAAATAGTTAGGCTATAGGAAGCGTTTTCCACATTTACTCCTGTAAATATTTTTCCCTCGTTGGTCAGAATGGCCGCGGCCACTTTGTAGTTTGAATAAGGTGCGTAAGCGAGGGGCAGCGCCTTTGTAGCCGCCTGTAAAAGTTTTTCTTCGTCTCTGTTCATTTTTATCCTAGCTCCTGTATGGAGGCAAAACAATGTTTCCTTTTTCCTCCAATTCGATTCGAAAATTCCGGTGAAACTCCAGTGAAAAACGGATGATATCCAGGCCGCTGGAAAGAACCTCCGGTTCGCCTACAGCTTCAATAATAATTGGGTTTGCTGATATTTCCTTTTGGTTCACCCTAATTACAGGCCCGACACAGCGTATGGGGGAGGTGGCAATAAGGCGCTGTCCGCCCACCGCCACGCCTTTGGCTCCTGCTGCAAAAAGCTCGTTGACAATATCCCGGACGTCCGAATCGTGGATAATATCGCTGGTTTCAAACCCGTTTTGCGCATCATATAATTTAATAAGCACTCCCGGACCGGACATTTCTGCAAAGCCTGAAGCAACCCTGGCTTCGTGCAAGCTTACCCGCAGGGCATCAAGCTCCTCCGTCAGCGCTTGGATATAATCCAAGGGGTTGTACGGGACAAGCATGCGGCTCCTCCCCTCTTCTACCTCGATTCGAAAGACCTGTTCCTGGGTCATTCCCCCTTCCGCATAAAGATTGTTGACTTCAGCCAGCGTATCTTCATGCAATAACTCGGGCTCGCAAACAGCCCCTTCCGAACTTGAAACCCGCAAGGTTAGCTGAATTTTTTCCGTGCTTTTTTTAAGATTCTCATCCTGGTTAATGAGATTAATAATCTTTTCCCGAAATAAAGCGTCCCATTCCCTGAGAATGGTTTCCTGCAATTGACGGCCGCTGTTAAAAATCACCCTTGATAATTCATCGCTGTCCTGTGCCAAAGCGATCTCATAATTAAATCCAGCCAGCGCCTCCCGTACTGAAGGTCTATCCTGGACTTCAAGATCCTGGGCCAGTTTCCTGCTATAATTCAGCAAATTCTCAGCTATGGACTGTTTATAAACTACTTCTTTCTTTGAATCCGAATAACGGGAGTAGATAAAATTAAAATTAAATCCGACCATTACAGTATTAAGAATCAACACTGCAATAAATAAAATCATAATTTTGTTGTCTACAACCGGATAACCGGAATCAGATTTCACGTTTCGCCCCCCTTATAATTCGGAATTTCGTTTTTTGGTTACCATAGTTTGTCCCCAAAAACCAGGCATGCAATCACAACAGCAAATAAAGCCGCGCCTAATACCGCTCCTGCTGCTACTTTCTTGGCAATCCCGGCCAGAGGATGATACTCCCTAGTATATAGATCTACCAGCGTTTCCAACGCGGTATTAAGCATTTCAGTTATCATAACCAGAAAAATTGCCGTAATAACAAAGAGAAATTCCATCCTGTTTATTTTATAGTAAAAAGATGCCGCGAGAGCTAATGCGGCGGCAAGGATGTGAAAACTCATATTTCTTTCATGACGGATAACAAAAAAAATCCCCTTGAAAGCATCTTTTAGGCTTCCGGCAAAAGTTTTATGTTTCATCCCCACCATCCTGTAAGCAATCATTATAGAGCAAAGTGTTTCAATACTGTATCCTGTTTCTTCTTCATTACCTCTTCCGCTTCCAAAGTCTCGTGGTCGTAGCCAACCAGATGAAGCATACCATGTACTGCTAAAAAAGCAAGCTCCCGCCGAAGGGAATGGCCATACTCCCGGGCTTGTTCTCTTGCCCTCTCCATGGAGATCACAACATCCCCAAGAATATGATCGTCGCACTGTTCCGGTACATCGTCCCGAAGACAAAAAGAAAGGACATCCGTAGGTGAATCAAGACCTCTGTAAGTAAAATTTAACTCCTGGATATAGCTGTTGTCTGTCAGGACAATACTAACTTCACTTGTAGGCGGATAACCTTCTGATTGCAAAATAAACTCACCAATTTTTTCCAAAAGCAACAAAAGCTCTGCCGGAACGACCACCTTCCCTTGTCTATTATCAACTATTATTGCCATTTTTTTGTTTCACCCTCTCCAGATCCGCCCTTAACTCCTTCTCGGGGTATTCAATCCGTTGGTGATAAACCCCTGTGAGAATATATACAAAAGTATCCCCAATTTTATCCAGATCTTTCAAAGTTAAAGGTGCTTCATCAAATTGTCCGTCATTGAGTTTTTCTTTAATAATCCGGCGGACCATGCTTTCAATTCTTCCCGGAGCCATGGGATGGGAGAGGGACCGAACCGCGGCCTCGACGGAATCAGCCAGTAGAAGAATAGCCGCCTCTTTGGTTTGAGGCCGGGGTCCTTCGTAACGAAAATCTTCCTCAGGCAGACGGGTATTTTTATCCTTTTCTGAGTTGTTCACGGCTTGCTGATAGAAGAAAGAAATTAAAGTTGTCCCATGATGCTGCTGCAAAATTTCCCGGACAGGTAAAGGTAGTTTCGCTTCTTTGGCGAACTCCAGGCCGTCCTTGACATGAGAACGAATGATCAGCGCGCTTAAATTAGGAGAAATCTTGTTATGGGGATTTTCACCGGCAAACTGATTTTCAACAAAAAAGTAAGGCCGTTTAATTTTCCCGATATCATGATAAAAGGCAGCAACTCTTGAGAGGAGAGGATCAGCCTGAATTGCCTCCGCGGCAGCCTCAGCAAGGTTTCCCACCATAATGCTGTGATGATATGTTCCCGGGGTCTCCATAAGGAGTTTGCGCAAAAGGGGACGCCCGGGGTCAGCCAGTTCAAGGAGGGTTATCGCGGTTGTCAGGCCAAAGGCGCTTTCCAGAAAAGGAAGCAGGCCAATAGCCATAATCGCGGAAAAAAGGCCGCTGCCGATCCCGGCCAGCACGCTCACGCTAAATTCCCTGAGATACTCGTACTGCAGTTGAAAGCCTTTAAAAAGAAGAAATAATGCAATGATCAGGACCATATTAACGGCTGCAACATAAATTCCTGCTTTGGTCAGGTCGAAACGCCGTTGCAGGTGGGAAACGCTATATATGGCCACCAGGCCTCCCAAAAGGGTAATAACAATGAAAGTAAACTCCCCGTCTACAATAAAGCCTAACAAAAGGGACAGAACGATATTCATGAAAATGGCAAGACGGGAACTAAAAAGAACCGTCATAAGAATCCCGCCCATGGCCGTGGAGATTAAGTACCCGGAAAAATATCGACCCGCCAGCCCGAAAACCAAGGTTAGAACAACAATTAAACTGAGCAATGTCAGCAGGGTTGTGTTGTTCCAGATATCGCTGTGAAAGAGAAAAAGGTAGAGCGCTACCACAACGTAAAGAATCGCCAGTGCAAAAAATAGTCCTATATACCCGCTGGCATATATCCGCGGTCCCAAGAGGCCCAGGGCTTCGAGCTGTGCAATATGTTTTTCCGTTACCTTTTCGCCCTCCTGGACAATTAACGAGTTTTTTAATATTTTTACCGGCTCCTGGGACTGCCGGGCCAGTTCCCGGTTGGCTTCGGTTACTTCCGCGTTATAGATCATATTCGGCCGCAGCAAAGGATAAAGGAGCATTTCCATTCCCTGCCTGATTTCGGATTGAAAAGACAGCAAACTAATATCTTGAAAGGCTTGTCTTAGCGCTGCTTGCTCTCCGTTTTCCTTTATACCCTGCGTCGTTATTTCCCGGAAGATCTCCTCGACCCTGGCCTGCAGCTCGTCCAGGTCACCCTCGCTTTGTTTTAGAATGGCGATGATTGATTCTTCAGGCATGGAACTGTTATTAATTTTTTCCCGAAAAAGAACTGCTTTTTCTTGATCGCTTAAATCCGTCATGCCTTTAATTTCTCTGGCTTGCTGGAAAAAATGATTAATAACGTCCCTTCCTTCTTTCAAGACCGAGGAATCATAATCAAAAGCTTCACCTACAGCCATGGCGGCTTCTTCGCGGAGTTTATTCGTGGAATAATAATCAATAACCTCCCTCGGTGCATAAACGGTTTTTGGGCTCGGTTTGCCGAGTTCTACGGATATGCCGAGGGGAACAATGGAAAAAAGAAGAAAGAAATAAATAATTAAGAAAACACCGACTCCCAAAATAATTTTTTGTCCTTGCGCGTTCTTTGCCAGGGAAAGCGGTATTTTTATCATTTTGCCAAACTTAGAGAAAAATACCATGGTTCTTAATTTCGCCTCTCAGCATTTTGGAAGTCCTGCTCTGGTCTTGATTCCTTCGAATACTGCTCATAAGCCTGAATTATTTTTTGCACCAGGGTATGGCGAACAACATCGTCATCTGTAAGATAAACAAAGGAGATTTCCTTAACTTTTTTAAGAATTTCCATAACTTCGAGCAACCCCGAATATTTCCCCCGGGGCAAATCAACCTGAGTGATATCTCCCGTGACAACAACTTTGGAGCCAAAACCCATACGGGTTAAAAACATTTTCATCTGTTCGGAAGTGGTATTCTGAGCTTCATCGAGAATAATGAAAGAATCGTCCAGAGTCCTGCCCCGCATATACGCCAGGGGAGCTACTTCAATAATACCCTTTTCCCTGTTTTTTAAAAAGTTTTCCACCCCCATAATGTCATAGAGGGCATCGTAAAGGGGCCTCAAGTATGGATCTACTTTATCCTGAAGATCGCCGGGCAAGAAGCCCAGATGTTCACCCGCCTCAACTGCCGGTCTTGTTAAAACCAGGCGTTGAACAACCTTGTTTTTTAAAGCGGAAACAGCCATTGCCAGCGCCAGGTATGTTTTACCCGTTCCCGCCGGACCGATGCCAAAAACAATGTCATGGCGCCTGAGGGATTCAACATACTTTTTCTGCCCCAAAGTTTTCGGTAAAATATGCTTCCCTCTTTCAGTCACGACAACAAGATCATTAAAGATATTTTTTATTTCCTGAGCTTCTCCTCGCCTGGCCAATTTTAACCCGTAAAGAAATTCTTGAGTTGTTAAAAGGTGACCTTTGCGAATCAACGCCAAAAGCTCCTGTAAAAAGGTAAAAACCGCCTCTACTTCTTCTTTCCCGCCTTGAATCAATAGCTCGTTGCCTCTGGGGATAATCCTGACGGCAAAGTTATCCTCAATAAGAGAAATGTGTTCATCAAATTTTCCCAGCAAGGTAAATATCTCATCGGTATCCTGTAAAAAAACTTTGGACTCTACCTGTTTTTCAATCAAGAAGCAACATCACTCCCCGGTTCCGGATTAATTGGATTTAGCGGAACGGCAATGTCCTCCAGTGTTTCTATCATAACACGGGCGCCCACGGTTCCCAATTCCCAAAAATAATAATCATCCACATATCTTTTTTGAATAGATGCCCCCCCGCGAGGAAGCTGAAGGTTTACTTCCTGTAGGGCTTGATTTCTGGCTTCCTGCAAGGCCTCCCACGGGGAAATAGTTTTTATCTCGACATTTAATTCCCAGTATCTTTTTGTTACTAGTTCGACAGGAAAACGTAGATTCCTCCATACTAGCGAATGCCTTATTTCTTCCATCTCATAATTCCGGTAAGGCGCATCCTTTGTTCCCCAAAAACGATAGTTTTGGTTGTTTACCACGAAGGAAAGGGAATGGGCAACATTGCCGCTCTTTGTCTTCTCCACTACATAAAGGGGAACCTCCGCAAAAGCTTCGTACCAGACCAGGGCTTCGACCATTCCCCTGGCTTTTATCCTGCTTCCGGGTACATTCTCGCTTTCCTGAGGCTCCGCGTCAAGATCTGTGCCTATAGTCCCTGAAATTAGCAACTGCCCTTTCTGGACGGTTTCACCCGGCTTTACGGCCGCTTCTCCGGCTAAAACAAGGATATCCACAACCAATCCGTCTTTGGCAGCGACCAGATCGAACGCATCTTGCAAATCTTCCGGTTCTCTGTGGCGTTCAACGACCTGTATTTCAAGGTAAACCCCCCGTACACGTGCGCCAACCCAGCTTAATTCTTCTATATCCAGGAGGAGATCCTTTTCCAGCCTGGCAAGATCCAGCTGTCTTTTTAAAATCCCTTTTACCACTCCAAATTTTTCAAGGGATCGCAAAATTTCATTTTTGCTGACCGCCTCATTGCCCGTAATGCTGATATTCCAGATAAAAGAGGAAAGGAAGTAGAGCAGGCAACAGAAAACAATGAGGCCCAGGATCAGGCCCCTGCGGCGTCTTCCTGTTAATACGAGCAGAAAACCGCCTTTTTTCTCCAGAATATGAACGCGGCAACCTGTTTTTCGCAGAAGCGGACGAAGTTTTTTAAAATCCCTGGGGGCAACTTTTACTCTGATAGCGTCGCCCAGGGAATGAAGATCCCAAAAGTAAATGCCCTCCCTTACAGTCAGGTTCATCAACCGGGCTATTCCGCGGCCCTTAATTAAAATAAGCAGATATCCGGGGAAAAGCCCCCCTCGCGGCAAAAGAGAAATTTGAATCACCTTCCGGAAAAATCTAATAGACGTTCATTCCGGCTCTTAGGGCGGCGATTCCTGGACTGACTGGTTCTGCTGCTGCCTGTTAAGATTACTGGTATTCTATTGATTGTATTTTTCCTTCAATAAAAATATCTTCAGCATAAAAATTTTTAATGGAAAGGTTTTTTCCTTTTATTATTATTTCACCTTCTTTAACCTTCAAACGCACAAGATCTTCGCTGTACTCAATAATTCCTCCATAATTCTCCAGATAGAAATGGATATTTCCAATTATTGTGACCCGGGGCAAATTAAATAAAAGTTCCCGAGGAAGTTCGAAAAAATCCGCCACTGTTTCCCGCCATTTTTTTCTCCCTTCCCCGGGTTCTTTCCGCTTCAAAGATATCTCCCCCAGTAAAAAGCTTCAAATATCCTCTTTACAATTTTATGTGCAAATTATGGGATTATGAATGCCCCGGGGCAATTATAAGTTTGAGCGAAAGTGCCTTTTTGCCCGTGGAGGGGATAGCACCACCGCGGAAATAACGGCTAGTGGAAGATTTTCGCCGTAAAGCAGCTCTTCCAGGTCTGAGTCATGCATCTTTAAAACAAATTGCCCGGTTTTTTCTTCCTCCTTTGCCATAACCGGACGCTGTACCGGGCGGGGCTCAGGTCGCATGATCTTTCCTGATGGTTCTTCATCCTGCAGGTTCTTCTCCCTGTAAACAGGAGCCGGAGGCTGGAAAGTCTCTTCCAATTCGGGCAAATACAGTCCCTCCGGCTCGGAATAATCCTCCGGCAAGTTTTCCGGAAATTCCGGAAGGGTGACTATTTCCCGGGCTCTTCTTCCCGTCTTTCGCGCAGCCCCGGAAAAAGAGCGGATAAGGGAGGAGAGAATTATAAAAATAATCAAAACGATAATGGATTCCAGGGTAAAACACCTCCTTTAATCCGGAAGTTAGAAGCCGGAAAGCCGGCAGGCCAGGACAAACAGTATTATAAGAAGATAAGCTTCTCCTTTGCCTGCCGGCCAACTTGTTTTAGATCTTCTTCAGCGCTGTTTTCATTTCTTTGGTTCTTCCGGATTCGCGGGTTTGCCCATTTTGGAAATGGATTCCCTCATCTGCGTATCCGCAAAGATATTCTGCAGATTATAATAATCCATTACTCCCAGTTTGCCTTCTCGCAACGCCTGGGCGAGAGCCCTGGGAACTTCTGCTTCGGCCTCAACAACCTTGGCCCGCATTTCCTGTACTGCCGCTTTCATCTCTTGTTCCCTGGCTACAGCCATAGCGCGCCTTTCTTCTGCCTTGGCCTGAGCAATACGTTTGTCAGCTTCAGCCTGGTCGGTCTGCAGCTGCGCGCCGATATTTTTCCCAACATCAACATCAGCAATATCAATGGAAAGAATTTCAAAGGCCGTCCCGGCATCAAGGCCCTTGTTCAGAACCGTTTGAGAAATATTATCGGGATTTTCCAGCACCTGTTTATGATCGGTGGAAGAGCCAATTGTTGTAACGATCCCTTCGCCAACCCGGGCAATAATCGTTTCCTCCCCGGCCCCGCCAACCAGGCGATCAATATTTGCTCTAACCGTTACCCTGGCCCGGGCTTTTACTTCAATACCATCCTTGGCAACAGCAGCAACAACAGGCGTTTCAATTACTCTGGGGTTTACGCTCATCTGCACCGCCTGCAGGACATTCCGGCCGGCAAGATCAATAGCCGCCGCCCTTTCAAACCCCAGCTCGATATCGGCACGCTGGGCAGCGATCAGTGCATTGACAACTCTATCCACATTTCCGCCGGCCAGATAATGCCCTTCCAACTTGTTCACATTCAACTGCAACCCCGCTTTTGTTGCCTTAATCAAGGGCTCGACGACCTTTGACGGAATAACCCTGCGCAGGCGCATTCCGATAAGGGTAATAATACCAACCGGTACCCCTGCCGCTAAAGCGGCGATCCACAATCTGAGGGGAATAAAACTAAATATCACGGAAAAAACGATAACAACCAGTACAAGCAGAAACAAAAGAGGTAAAAGCTCACCCATTTTTATTCTCCTTTCTTGACGGAGCGGACCACAATGCGGTTCCCCTCCACTTTAACTATCTCCACAGATTCACCTGTGTTAATAAAAGCGCCTTCACTTACCACATCAAGTCTGGAGCCTTCCAGCTCAATAATTCCCGCAGGCCTAAGGGGTGTAACGACCAGACCCCGCTTCCCCTGCAAGGAAGAAAAATCCTGCGATGAGCGGTAGCCGAGTTCCCTTGTCGAAGCATCCAGATGGATAAAACGCCTGAGAATCCCTTTGCGCTGGAAATATTTAAACGCAAGGTACCCCACAATCCCTGAAAGAAAAAACGAATAAAGAAGTGCCCGCAAACCTGCCGCTGCAGATACGGAAGAAAGCACAATTGAAACAATAACAGCCGCCAACCCTCCTATGCCAAAAACCCCGAAACCGGGAATAAAAGCTTCCACCAGAAGCAAAACGATTCCCAGGACAAAGAGAAAAACAGCAGGCCAGCCGCTAACCCCTGCAAAAAAATGCCCGCCGAAATACAGGCCAAAGCAAAGGATGCTTAACAGGCCGGCAAGCCCAAAACCAGCAGTAAGAACCTCAACGATTAGAAAAACAAAAGCCAAAGTTAAAATGCCGGTAGCTACGATAGGATTGATCAACCAACCGCCTATCCTGTCCCATGTTGACGGAGCCAGGGAAACGACGTCCGCGTTCTTTAAACCCGTAAGCTCCAGCAGTTCGGCGGCCGTATCAACAGTTCCGTCGCTGAAGTTTAAATCTTCGGCATTTTTTGCTGTCAGGGTCAAAAGCTTATCATTGCCCACAACCCCTTCGATAACAATCTCTCTGCGAACCATGGCTGCGGCCAGTTCGGGGTCTCTCCCCCGCCTCTCCGCCATAGCTCTCATTTCTCCCTCCCAGGTTGAAAGAACTTTTTCGTCAGCGGGTTGAGTACTGCCGAGCACTCTTACCTCAGCGGCTCCAATCGTCGAACCCGGAGCCATAAAAAGTTTGTCCGCGGAAAGGGCCAGATAAGCTCCCGCGGAAAGGGCGCGCGGGTTCACAAAAGCATAAACGGGATATGGAGCTTTATCGAGCAACTTACGGGCTTCCAATGCCGTATCAACATATCCTCCCGGGGTGTCAAACTCCAAAATTACGGCTGCCGCCCCTTTATTCTCCGCCTCTTTTAAGGAGCGTTCCAGGAACTGAAGCCAGCCCGGCCCAATCTCGTCTTCCACAGGTATGGTAAAAACCGTACCCGCCGAAGCAGCCGGCACTCCGGTTCCCAAGAAGACGAAGATGCACAAGAGTAAGAAAAAACATTTGCTTCTCAAGCTCAAAAACACACCCCCTTAATGGCCGACATCCCCCTGAACCGGCAAATTGCTTAATTACAGGGGGATGTAAAAGATGTCTTTATCTTTATCTTTATTATTTCAATTTCCTTATTTCCAGCAATCTCTGTATTAAACAGCGCAATTTATCTGTAAAATCTCCTTTTTTTGCGGGCAGCTTCTGCTTTTTTCTTGCGCCTTACGCTCGGTTTTTCATAGTGTTCCCTTTTCCGAACTTCCGAAAGTATGCCTGTCCGAGCACACTGTTTCTTAAAACGCCGAAGGGCACTATCCAAACTCTCATTTTTCCCAACTTTCACTTCCGTCAACTCTATCCCTCCCCTCGCCCAAACCTCAAATCCAAAAAACCGCAGCCTGTAACCTAATCCTTCAGCTTATTATACCTTCTCGCTATCTACTCTGTCAACGAAAGGAAAAGCTAAATTCCAGGACAAAAAAAATAAAAGAAACATACCGGAAAATTAAAGATTAAAAGTAACTGCTTAGTCTAAGAGATAATCTGTTACAGCGATTGCAGAGGAATGTCCCCAAGTCTTCGCTTCGCTACGGAGACGCTCGAACCGTCCCCGCAACTTTACTTATACATTAACCTCTTTAGCAGTTACAATAAAACTTTATTCGAAGCGTTTGCCTCCCAGCAGATGAAAATGAAGGTGAAAAACAACCTGTCCGGCCCCGGTTCCGCAATTTGTCAAGATTCGATAACCGCTTTCCTGCAGGTTTTTCATGCGGGCAATCTCTTTTATTGTCCAAAGTATATGTCCCATCAGGTTTTTTTGCTCCGGTCCAATATCATTTAAAGTAGGAATATGTTCTTTGGGAATAATCAAGATATGTACCGGCGCCTCAGGATTGATATCGTTAAATGCGATCACCTTTTCATCTTCGTAGACAAGCTCGGTTGGGATCTCCTTTCTGATAATCTTACAAAAAATACAATCTTCCACAAAAATTCCTCCTGTTATTGTTATAATGATTCTATTATACCACTGATTTTATCTTTGCGTAAATTTTGATATAATATTTCATTAAGAGACTTCTCTTTGAAAGACGGCTTTTTCTTAAGGATGTGCACAAAATTTGTTTAAAGCAATTTCTTTTCAAGAAGCTCTAAAATTAAACAATCCGGTATTTATTGATCTGCGCTCTCCTTCGGAATTTTCCAGAGGTTCTATTCCGGGATCAGTTAACATTCCCCTTCTTGACGACCAGGAACGGGAAATGATCGGATTGTTATACAGCCAGAATCAACAAAAAGCCCGCCTTAAAGGAATTTCTTTTGTCTCCCCCAAACTTCCGGAGATAACCGGACAGATTGAAAAGATCAGCCGTCAGGGAGTACCCGTCCTTTACTGTTGGCGGGGGGGGATGCGCAGCAAAAGCTTACACGCTCTTCTGGCAGAAATTATGGATTTTCCCATCTACCGGCTGGAAGGGGGGTATAAGGCATACAGACGCTTTATCCTCGACCGTCTGAATGGGTACAAACTTACAATGCCCCTTTTTGTCTTAAACGGACTTACCGGTACCGGTAAAACAGAAGTGCTAAAGATAATGGGCAGCTTGGGTTGTCCGGTTCTTGACCTGGAAGCGTTGGCCGGCCATAGGGGATCCGCCTTTGGTCACCTGGGCCTTCCCAAACCAAGATACCAAAAAGACTTCGACAGCCTCCTCTGGAACCGTCTGGAGGAATTAAAAAACTCCGAATATCTTATTGTTGAAGGGGAAGGAAAAAGAATCGGCTCCATCCATTTGCCGGATTTTCTCTACCAGGGCATTCTTAACGGAAACCATATACTTTTGAAATCTCCCCTGGCAAACCGGGTCGAAAGACTGCTGCAGGAGTATACCCCGCGCACGGAAGAAGAAATAGAAGCAGTAATAAGAGCAATCCAATCGCTGAAAAAATACCTCAAAGGGACAGCAGAACAGTTCATTTCCCTGGCAAGAGAAAAAAAATTTCCGGAACTCGTTGCCGGACTTTGCAGCACATATTATGACCGGCTTTACAAAGATTCAAAACCGGAAAATACTTCTTTTATTTTGGAAGTTGACAGCAGGAGTCCACTGGAGGCAGCCCTTAAAATTAAGGGTTTCATCGAGGAGAAGGCCGGAAAATACCTGACAGCTAATCCTCGCTGATTTCAACATCATATGAAACCTAGGAGGCAATTAAAATGAACATTTATGATTGTGCGCATGCCCTGGTTAAAGCGATCAAATCCTCTCCTGAGTATAAGAATTTTAAAGCAGCAAAGGAAAAATTGCAGGAGGACAGCGATGCAAAAAAAATGATTAGCGACCTTCGCAAGATCCAGTGGAACATGCAAAAGCAAAAAATTTCCGGCATTGAGATAGCCCCGGAACAGGAAAAGCAACTCTCCCGCCTGCTGGAAGTTGCTAATCTCAACCTTGTTGTCAAAGAATATCTGGAAGCGGAATATAAATTCAGCATTATCCTCACTGACATTCAAAAAATTATCAGCGAGGCTATGCAGGATATTTTGTCCTCGGAAATATGGGAGCAGGTTGAAAACGAAAAAGGTCAAAACGGTTCTGCATAAAAACAAGTAACAAAGACAGCAAAACCGTTTACTTAAGATTTTACATTTATTCTTACCTTTCCTTATTCATAATCACGGCAATTATTACCCTTAACTACCAGTTACTAAAGTTCACTTGACAACTTTTTCTTCCTCTTCCTCTTCTTGCAACTCTTCCTGTCCGGGTTCCCCGTTCTTCTGCCAGAACGGTGTAATCCTGCTTAAGACTTGGCCCTGATTGTCGACAAATTCCCAAACAGCATTCTCATGGTCAACTGCCTGGCGAGCCACCGTAACAACATGAAAGTGTTTATCCATCGGCTCTACCAGCACTTGAATTCCCACTTCATCAGGCCGGGGAAGAACATCCATGCGCTGGATTTCCCCATTAACGGCAAACACGGCGACTTCCTCCGCTGCATCAAAGGGATAATCGGGAAGGTTTAGCCCCAATTCACCGGAAACCCTGATCCATTCGTCATAGTCGCCAACAACAGTAAAAGATGCAGGTGGAGAAATTTCACCCCAATCCGTCGTGGTAAAGGCCAGGCCTTCGTCCAGCTCAACCGGGCCCGTCGTTGTTCTCACGCGGAAAAAGTTATCATAAACCGTCAATCCTAGCAATAAAACAAGCAAAAACAATAATGGAACCAGCCGCCGGGCTTCGAAAACAAAAAATTTGCTTTTTCTTTTCATTACTCTCCCCCCATCATGGACTTTCTTCATTGATCTTATGCAGGGGAGAATACAGATATGACCAATTTCTTGCCCGCTAAGGAGAAGAAATTTTACTCTATGCGCCGTCCCTTCAAAAAACCCTCCAAACTCTCTTCAAGGAGAACATTTACCATTTTCCCCTTCCAGTTTCCTTCGGGCATCTTTACTCTGGTGCGGAGATAATTGGAGGTCAGACCTTCCCAGAACACTGTTCCCTGCAAATTTTTTTCCTCTTTTTCCAATAGTACGGGAAGAGTACGGCCTAAAAAAGTATCCTGGAAAGAACGGGAAAGTTTTTTCCCCAACCGGATCATTTCTTTACTCCGCCTTTCCTTCTCTTTCTCCTGAACTTGCGGAGTCATTTCCGCAGCCCTGGTTCCTTTGCGGGGGGAATATTTAAAAACATGAAGACGGCTGAAAGCTGAGCTCTGGACAAATTCCAGACTTCGCCGGAATTTGTCCCCGTCCTCTCCGGGGAAGCCCACCATTACATCTGTGCTCACAGCCAGATCGGGAATTTCACTGTACAGCCTGTTTAACAGCTTGCGAAAATAATCTGTGTTATAGGGACGCCCCATCCTTTGCAAAACAGTATCGTCCCCGCTTTGCAGCGGAATATGAAGATGCCGGCAAATTTTCTCATTCCGGCGAATGGTCTCGATCAATTCCTCCGTAATATCCGCAGGCTCCAGGGAGCTCAGGCGTATCCTTTCGATACCCTCCACTGTAACAGCCTTCTTGAGGAATGAAGTTAAATTTACCGGGTGAGCAAGATCAATACCGTAAAGCCCCAGGTGAATCCCTGTGAGAACAACCTCCTTAAAACCGCTCCGTCCAATTTCCCGAAGATAGTACATTCCCCGTTCCGGTGCAAGGCTGCGAAGAGGTCCTCTGGCCAAAGGAATGATGCAATACGTGCAAAACTGACGGCACCCGTCCTGGATCTTTAAAAAGGCCCTGGTTCTCCCCTGCTCGGGAGTCCAGGGCATATCTTCAAAAACTTCTTTTGTATCCTCCAGGTAAGGCCGGATCTTATTTTTTTCCTTTTCCCCGGTTAATTTTCTTTTAACCAGTTCGGGCAAGAGCAGCTTTTCTCCGGTACCTATAAAAAGATCCACCTCCGGAAGCAAGGTTGCTTCCTCCGGGTCAGCCTGCGGGTAACACCCGACTAAAACTATTAAAGCTTCAGGGTTAAACTTTTTAAGTTTGCGAACAAGCTGCCTGGATTTCCGGGCTGCCTGATGGGTAACCGCACAAGAATTAACCACATAAATATCGGCTTTTTCCCCGCCTTCAACAACACTGAAACCATACCGGCGAAATTGCTCTTTTAAAGCCTCTGATTCAAAATAGTTCACCTTACAGCCCAGCGTATAAACCGCGGTTTTATATTGTTGTTCAGAAAGCCTGTTCAAAAAATAACCCCTTTCACCAATCGAAGTGGCACATAAGAACGGAGAGAACAGCCAGAGGGGCTGTTTCTGCCCTCAATATCCGGGGACCTAGGCTTACGGCATACACCCCCGGAATTTTTCGCATCTGCTCCATTTCCTCCGGGGAAATTCCGCCTTCCGGTCCGGTAAAAACCCCTACTTTCTTTAGTCCCTTTGGAAAGGCCTCCAGGGTCCGGTGCAAACCGGCAATTTTTTCCTCTTCCCAGGGAACAATAATGGCCTCGAACTTCTCCTTTCGCCAGTAGTCCAGCATTTCATCAAATTCCAGAGGCAGTGCAACGGAAGGAATAAAGCTCCTGCGGCACTGCCCCGCCGCAGACCGGGCAATTTTTTGCCAGCGCCTGCTTTTTTCGTCTTTTTTTTGCCGGGAAAGCCTGACAATAGATCTTTTCGAGATAACGGGCACAATCTTCTTTACCCCGAGTTCAACGGAATGGCGGATAACATGTTCCATCTTTTCTCCTTTAGTAATCCCGGGGAAAAGGGTTATCTGCAGCAAAGGCTCATTTGTAGGAAGCGCCTCGCCCAGGATCACAGCTTCCCCCTTTGAAGCTTCCAGACCGGTAAGACTCGCCTTAAAAGCGTTTCCGTTTCCATCCGACAAAACAATTAGATCGCCTTTTTGTAGGCGAAGAACATTCAGATGGTGAAGCACCTCCGGGGGAAGAAAAACCGTTTGCTGTTGCAATGCTTCAGTTGACACAAAAAACCAAGGTACCATCTGCGCCCCCAAATATTCCCCTTCAGTAACTAACGTCAAATCCTACAGCCATGGTTATTTTCCGCCCAAGGTATCTTTGAAACGATGAATGAACCCTTTATCCTGGCTTGCTGAAATATCTAAGCCGCTTGCCAGGGCAAAATCGCGCAGCAGTTTCTTCTGTTTTGTGTTAAGGCGCCTTGGGATCTCAACCTTTATTTTAACCAGTTGATCACCTTTTCCAAAGCCCCGGACATTTGGAACTCCTTTGCCCTTTAAACGTAAAACGGTATCCGGCTGGGTACCCTCAGGAATACGCAATGTCGTTCTGCCGTCAATAGTTGGAATTTCAATTTCGCCCCCCAAAGCTGCATGAACGAAACTGATGGGTACCTCGCAGAGCAGATCATTGCCCTGGCGCGTAAAAAACTCATGGGGACGAACGAAAATAACAATATAGAGATCTCCCGGAGGGCCGCCTTTCGTTCCGGCTTCCCCTTCGCCGGCCATTCTAATTTTTGTTCCGTTATCCAGCCCTGCCGGCAATTTTACCTCAATCTTTCTTTCCCGGCTTACTCTTCCCTCTCCCCGGCACATAGGACAGGGTTCTTTAATAATGCGCCCCTCCCCATGGCAGGCTGTACAGGTTTTAACGCTGACAAAACTGCCGAAAGCAGTATTCCTAACAAATTGCTGCTGTCCCGTCCCGTTACAGGCCTGACAGGTTACAGGGGATGAACCGTCTTTTGCACCGCTGCCGCCGCATTCCGGGCAATGCTCCAGGCGATGAAGCCGAATGAAGGTATTTTTCCCCTTTACAGCCTCTTCCAGAGTAATTTCAAGGTCATACCGCAGATCAGCTCCCCGCTTGGGCCCGGATTCCGACCTGCGCCGACCGGTAGAAAAGCCGCCTCCGAAAAAGGCATCAAAAATATCCTCAATCCCTGAAGTAAACCCCCGCATGCCGTCAAATCCGCCAAAACCCTGAAAAACTTCCTCCTGGTGGCCAAAACGGTCATAGGTTGCTCTTTTCTGGGGGTCGGAGAGTACATCATAAGCTTCTTGTATTTCTTTAAATTTTTCTTCCGTTTCCTTGTTGCCCGGGTTTAAATCGGGGTGGTACTGCCGGGCCAATCTCCTGTAAGCTTTCTTTATCTCTTCAGGCCCGGCCTCCCTGCTGACGCCTAGTACTTCATAATAGTCCCTCTTCGCCATTATTAGCCCACCCTTTTTATACAGCCTTATATATTTCTATCTCTTTATTTTTTATCGTCGTCATCAACGACTTCGTAATCAGCATCAACCACATCATCCTGTTTTCCTGCGCCTGACGTTCCTCCCGGGCCGGCATTTTGTCCGCCTGCTTGCTGTTTTACCTGCTCATAGAGAAGGGAAGATACCTCGTGAAGGCTGGAATTCAGTGAATCTGTTGCCGATTTAATCCTGGAAAGATCATTGCCGCTCGCAGCATCCCTGAGTTCCTGGATCGCTTTCTCCAGTTTGGCCTTCTTGTCGCCGGTAATCTTATCACCGAGCTCCCGCATAGTCTTTTCCGCGGAGTAAATAAGAGAATCAGCCTGGTTTTTCGCATCAGCCAACTCCCTGCGTTTTTTGTCTTCTTCGGCATACTGCTTGGACTGTCTTACCATTTCTTCAATTTCCTCGTTGGAAAGGCCTGATGAAGCGGTAATGGTTACCTTTTGCTCCTTCCCGGTACCCAGGTCCTTGGCAGATACATTCACAATTCCGTTTGCATCAATATCAAAGGAAACTTCAATTTGCGGTACACCGCGCGGGGCCGGAGGGATCCCGTCGAGTATAAAGCGCCCAAGGGTCTTGTTATCTGCTGCCATGGGACGCTCCCCTTGCAGCACATGGATCTCCACGCTGGTCTGGTTGTCTGCAGCGGTAGAAAAAATTTGTTTTTTTGAAGTGGGAATCGTCGTGTTCCGTTCAATAATTTTGGTAAAAACTCCTCCAAGCGTTTCAATTCCAAGTGAAAGCGGCGTTACATCGAGAAGCAAAACATCTTTTACTTCCCCTGAAAGAACGCCTGCCTGAATAGCGGCACCCATGGAGACTACCTCATCAGGGTTTACCCCCTTGTGCGGCTCCTTGCCAAGGACATCTTTAATAACCTTTTGCACAAGGGGTACTCTTGTTGAACCTCCGACCAGGAGCACCCGGTCAATATCGGAAGGCTGCAACCCGGCATCGGAAAGGGCCCGTTTGATGGGTTCTACCGTTTTGTCGACCAGATCAGAAATCAATTCTTCAAATTTTGCCCTCGTCAGAGTAATATCCAGGTGCTTGGGACCGTCCGCGGTAGCAGTAATAAAGGGAAGGTTAATGTTGGTGCTCGTTACTGTAGACAGTTCAATCTTTGCTTTTTCCGCGGCATCTTTTAAGCGCTGCATGGCCATACGATCTTTTTCTAAATCAATGCCTGTGTCCTTTTTAAATTCAGATATTAAATAATCAGTAATCCTCTGGTCAAAATCATCCCCGCCCAGGCGGTTATTCCCGCTGGTTGACTTTACCTCAAAAACCCCATCACCGAGTTCAAGAATAGAAACATCAAATGTTCCTCCGCCCAAATCGTAAACGAGAATGGTATGATCTTCTCCTTTATCCAATCCGTAAGCCAGTGCCGCGGCTGTCGGTTCGTTGATAATGCGCAGCACCTCCAAACCGGCTATTTTCCCGGCATCCTTGGTGGCCTGCCTTTGACTGTCACTAAAGTAAGCCGGCACTGTAATGACTGCCTTGTCAACTTTTTCTCCAAGGTAACTTTCCGCGTCCGTCTTGAGTTTTTGCAGGATCATCGCCGAAATTTCCTGCGGAGTGTATTTCTTGCCGTCAATTTCAACTTTGTAGTTTGAACCCATTTCTCTTTTTATTGAAGAAATGGTGCGATCGGGGTTGGTTATTGCCTGCCGCCTGGCTACCTGTCCGACAATCCTCTCTCCCTCTTTTGTAAAAGCAACAACAGAAGAAGTCAGCCTGCTACCTTCCGCGTTGGGGATAATCTCAGGCTCTCCGCCTACCAGGACGGCAATGACAGAGTTGGTCGTTCCCAGGTCAATACCTACTACTTTTGACATTTTAAACCCTCCTTATTAAATTGTTTAAGCACAAGGTGACAATGTTCCGGTACAGTTTTTCAGCGGTTCTTTCATTCTCCGGAAACCTTAACCATACTTATTCGCAAAACCCTATCTTTCATAAAGTATCCCTTTTGTATTTCTTCGATAACAGTTCCGGGACTATAGTCCGGATTTTTCTCCTGAACGACGGCTTCATGGTAATTGGGATCAAAGGGTTTTCCCTGGCAGTCCATGGGTTCGACACCCTCTTTTTTAAGGATTTCCAAAAACTGCCTGGTAATCATAGCCACCCCTTCAACTACTGCCTCATTCGCTTCTGTGGAAGATAGGGAGGCTCTCTCCAGGTTATCCACCACCGGCAACAGTTTCTGAATGAGATTAAAGTTTGCGTTTTCTTCCAAAAGCTCTTTTTCCGCGCGCATCCTTTTGCGGTAATTGTCAAAATCAGCTTGCAGCCGTAGCAACCTGCCCATTAACTCCTGTTTTTCCCGTTCAAGCTCTTCTATTCTAGACTGCAACTCCGCTTCAGTCGGCACCTTGGCTTCTTCATCAGAAGAAACACCGCCTGTGTCTTCAACTGACGAATCTTCACCGTTTCCAGGGAGTTGTCCTTCATCATCCTTTTCATGCTCATTTGCTTTCATGTTAACATTGCTAACATTATCTTTATTATCTTTCTCCTGGGATTGCTTTTCTTCCCATTTATTGTTAGGAATTTGCCTGCTTTCTTCCGTCAAAGTTCTCACCGCCTTATAGTAATTCCCGAACTAATTACAATTGTTGCAAAGAATCAACAACATGCTGCAACACGGCAACAGCCTTGGAATACTCCATACGTGTAGGACCCAGCAGGCCAATTGTGCCCACAACTTCTTTGCCCAGGCAGTAAGTGGTCATAACAAGGCTGCACTCCTGAACCTCTTCCAGGACATTTTCTTTGCCGATTTTAATAACTACACCGTCTACACCGACTACCGGACGGGTCAATAATGTCGCCAGCAGCGAATGCTGCTCAAAAAGGGTCAGCAAAGCTTTTACCTTTTCAATATTCCCAAACTCGGGCTGGTTTAGTATATTTGTCGTACCGCCCAGGAAGACCCGTCTTTCATCTTCGGCGAGGCTCTCCTCCAGTAAAGTAAAAGTTTCCTCCAGGAACTTGACATGATAGTAAAGGTCCCTACGCAACTCCCGTATTAATTGTGCTGTAATTTTATCTACGGTTAAACCCCTTAATTTACTGTTCAAATAGGATACAATACGGTTTAGTTCATCTAAAGACAATGACTGGGGAAGATTGATAATCTTATTTTTAACAAAACCGGTATCCGTTACCAGGACGAGCAAACCTCTCTGCATATCAATGGGCATAATCTGCAACTTCTTAAAGGCACTCTTTCTCAAGCGCGGTCCAAGAATTAAAGAAGTGTAATTGGTCAAAGAAGAAAGTAGTTGAGATGTGTCTTTAATTATTTCTTCAATTTCTCTCAGTTTGCGATCAGTAAATGCCTTCCTAATCGTCCCGATTTCCTCTTCCTCTAAATCCGTTACTTCCATAAGCTCATCAACATAAAAGCGGTACCCTTTTTGTGAAGGAATTCTTCCTGCAGAGGTATGCGGCTGAATAAGGTATCCCATTTCTTCCAAATCAGCCATCTCGTTCCTTATGGTGGCAGGGCTTAAACCGACAAGATAGCGCCTGGCAATAGTTCTCGAGCCTACAGGCTGCGCTGCCTTGACATAATCAACAACCACTGCTCGAAGAATCTCTTTTTTTCGGGCGCTGAGGCTCATTACCGGCCCCCCCTTGCTCCTTTTATTAGCACTCTTACATCGAGAGTGCTAAGCTTTTTTCTCAACAATACCATCACCTTAACAATTTGTCAAGATTAACTTGCCATATTCAGGATTATTTTCGGAAGGTGTCCCATAAAAAAAGCCGCAATATATTAAAAAGTTTTTCATTGCGGCTTGTTTATACCCGCTTCGTTTATTGTCCGCCAACGCGGCAAATCAAAATTAATCAACCCAGCATGTTTATTTAATGATAAAGTCGACCCTTTTGTTCGTCCGCACGTCGAAAAGCCCGTCCTCACAGATGCGGACAAAGGGGATGGCCGGAGAAGTGAGCGTCATCAGCGTTAAATTGACATTGGCAAAGGGAAAGCCCAGTTCAAAAGCCGCCTGCTGTAACTTTTCGCTTTTCCGGAGGAGCTCTTCAATGGGGGCATCGCTTAAATACGCCCCGACAGGAAGCTGCAGTTCGGCAAGAATACGGCCGTCGGCACAAGCTACCACCCCGCCTTGCATCTCAATAATTCTGTTGACTGCCAGAGCCAAATCGGCCTCATCTGCTCCGACGGCAATAATATTCGTCAGGTCCCAGGCCATGCTGCTCGCCAAGGCTCCTTTTTTCATTTTCAGCCCTCTGATTAAGCCTACAAATTGTTTCCCGGGATTGGCCTGAAAATCAATGGCAGAAATTTTTAAAAGGTCCCTTTCGGGCTCAGCTTTAATCATTCCTTCTGACAGCGGGACAGTCATGGTAGCTTCTTTTGTAACCAGCTCCGTCACTTGATCGATTACTCGGACCTCTACGGAATCAACATGATCAGCAACCCGGATTAAAAAATCTTCGGGTGTATATTTTTTCGTCAAGCGGATCGACCGGCGCGTCCACTCGGGAAAAAGATGTTTCCTGGGCTGGACGAGCAACTCCCTGTGACGCGCGATAATCCTTCCGTTGCTGATCACGTATTCAGCACTAATATTATGCAGATCCGGAATTATAACAATGTCCGCGTCTTTTCCCGGGGCAATACCGCCGATGCGATCATCGAGATTTAAATATTCAGCGGCATTTAAGGTGACCATTTGAATTGCTGAAACAGGGTCAAAGCCAAAATCAATGGCTTTTTGCAGGACAGCCTCCATATGGCCTTTCTCTACCAGCTCCTTGAGGGGAATACCGTCCGTAACCAGTGCCATCCTCCGCAAATCCAGGTTCATTTCCCTGATCTTGGCAATAACTTTAAGATCCTGACGGGTTTCCCCTTCCCTTGCCAGGACATACATCCCCAAACGAAGCCTTTCCACCACTTCTTCTACCGTGATGGGTTCGTGACAGGAAGTTGCCCCGCTGGCAGCGTAGGCGACAAGTTTATTTCCTTTCGCCCCGGCGGAATGTCCGACAACTATCTTTCCTGCTCGCAGCGTTTCCTCAAATAATTCCAAAAGCCTTCCGTCCTGTTCAACCGTGGGCAGCCAATAAGCTTCCCCTAAACCCAGAACATCATCCCTTTTCAGGAGTTCCCTGAGCTGCTCTTTGCTGATCGCTTTCGACAGGGCTCCGGAGCTGGGAGTAAGCATGGGGGGAATGACGCCGAAAACTTTGACCGGCTGATCCCTGCAGGACTCAAGATATTCAACGATCCCCCGGTATCCCAGGGGAAAGCTCATTTCAATGAGCTCGGTAACAATGGTGGTTGTACCTCCCCTCATGCTGTACCTGAGAAACTCGCTCGCGGAACAATAAAAACACATGTGGGCATGTGTGTCGATAAACCCGGGAACAAGATATTTCCCCGCAGCATCAATTACCTCCGTGTCAGGTCCGATCGTCCGCCCAATATCCTTGCCCACATAAGCTATCCGCTTCCCTTTGACGGCAACCCCGTACCTCTCCAGCAATTCTCCCGTATAAACATTGACCAGCGTTCCGTTAACAATCGCCAGATCTGCCTTCTCGCTGCCCAATGCCGTTCTAATCAAAGCAGTTCTTTCCTGAAGACTCATGGCCCAAAACCTCACTTTTGTAAAAAGATTGAGAAAACTCTTGTTTGATGTACATCTCCAAGTAAAATTTCTCTAAATGATGGAAAAACCCTCTTTTTACAACTATTGCCGGCAAGAAGATTATCGTATCTTTTTTAGAGCTTTTTTGACCTCTTCAGGAGTACTGAAACGCCGCGAAGGATCCCTCTCCATTAAAGTAACGATAATTTCTTCGAGTCCGGGATGAATTGAAGGATTAACAAAACGGGGTAAAATTACGGTTTTGTTTTTGTGAAAAGAAAGCAGGTCATTAACAGATTGGGGCTCAAAAGGAGGAAAGCCCGTAGCCAGTTCAAAAAGAATGACTCCAAGAGAGTAAAGATCAGCCCTCTGATCAACTCCTTCAAACGCTGCCTTTAAGCTCTGGCTGTTTTTAAAGCGCCCGGACCTAATATCGCTAAAAAAAACTCTGTTTTTAAATCTTTCCGGGGCAAAATAAGAAAAATTGCGTAGAAAAGAAGAACGTTTTTTAACATCCTTTGCAGAAAACACCTTCTTGCCTTCCAAGGCAAATAAAAAGTCAAAATCACTTATTTTCAGCTCATTATCTGCTGAGATAAGTATGTTTTCCGGTTTTATTCCTCCGTGCAAACCATCCATATTGTTGTAATAAAAGGTCAGCGCATCACAGATTTGCACCGCTATTTCAGCTACGAGTTCGGCCGGAGCGGGAGCCCATGCTCTAATAACTGAAGCAAGATCCTGCTCCATGAATTCCATCGCATAAAAAAATGAACCCTCAAAGAAACAATCTTCATATATGCGGACCATATATGAACCGTTCTCTTCCATATTGCGCAAGGCTTTTAACATTCCCTGAATACGCCGGACAACAAGGGGATCATCCAGGAAACTGCGATGCAGGTGTTTAATGGCAACCATGGAGCCCTTCTGTCTTTCTCTGCCCAGCAGTACTTGACTCGACGGTCCGTTTCCGATTACTTCAATGGCTTCGTATTTTCTCCAAAAATTTGGCCCCATGCTTCTTCTGTGAACATCTCTTTTCAGGTGAAAGGAAGGCAAAGACTCGTTGACGTGCTCCCTCCATTCCTCCGCTTTAAAACGGCACTCGCGCTGCAGGGCGTTTTCCAGCAATTCACAAAGCTCCAAAAAATCAACCCCCAGGCTCGCATGTTGCTCAAGGGGGATTTCCAGCGCCAAATTCTCCGCTTCAAAATTTTTGCCCTGGTAAAGATATACCCTGGCTAAACCTGCAATTGCCCTCCAATAATAAGGGCTTTCAGGAGATACTTCCTGAAAATATTTTAAAGCGTCCTCCCAACGCTCTTCGCCTTCTTTGATTAAACCCAACAGATAGCAGCTTAAAGAATAAGATTCTTCCTCCAGGTGCGGCAAATTGCGGATCAAATTTTCTGCCTTGCGAAAATCGTTGAGAAGGTAATAAAGGTAAGCCAGAGCCAAGGTTTCCTCAGGACCATTATGTAAACCAGCGGCTTTTTCAAGGCAGCGCTTCGCTTCAATGAACATTCCCTGGCGCTGGTAAAGCCTGCCCATTCGCAGAAGTATATCAGTGTCACCGGGGGACAAAGAAAGCAGGTAGGAATAAAAGCGCAGCCTATCCATATCTGTGCGGCAGTACAGTAAGGCATTACGATAAACAAGCTTGGCCTCATCCTGGCCTTCCGGCGAAACGTTCAACACCCGGCCCAAATTTTCAGCGGCTTCCAGGTCTTCCGGATTATCGTTCAGCACTGACCGGTAAAGCTTTTCCGCTTCAAAAAGATAGCGCGGACCCATTGTGTAAAAAGTGCGGGCTATTTTTTTGGCGACAGTCGCATCTTTAGGGTAAAGAGCAAGCAGCCCCTGATAAAAATTGAGAGCTTCCCCGGATAATCCTTTTGCGGCCAAATAATCCCCTATTTTGCCAAACAAGGAAAAAGACAGCCGGTAAAGGAAAGCATCCCGCCGCAGCCCGGCTAAATTTTCAGGAATACAGTCTTTCACAAGGGAAAAAAGCAGCTGACAGGTTGTTTTTAAGCTGTCGTATCTCCCCGCGGTTCTCTGCATTTCTGCTACTGCAAGAAGACTGAGAATCTTATTTTGCGCTGAAGCTAAATTTTCCGCCTGCCTGACACTTTTGTTCCCTTTTATCCAGGATTCTCCTCTGAAAAGGCTATGACCAAGGTCATCGCCATAGATAAAACCGAGGTACCCGGAGAGAATCTGCGGGATAGAAAATTCCTTTTCCCTGAGCCAAATATTTTTTTCCATCTCATTCTCCCTGTAATCTATCCCTTGTGTTTCATAATAATTATCGGTAAAAACCGTTCATAATTATATCAGTAAGATAAGAAAAAAAATCCAGGAAGCGCCCGCGGTCAAAAAAGTAACAGCGCCCGGCAAAAAGTATGGATACTACGTCTTTTTCCAAGGATAAGCTAAACGCCTGTAAAGAAGCACCATCCAGCGCCAGCAACTCATTAATCCCTTTTTCTGCCGTGTTCAGCCCCCAATAAAGAAAAGAAAATAAACATACAAAACCTGCAAGAACAACAACTACCGCTCTCCAGCTCAAAAGTAACCTGCCCCCTAAATATTGCTAGCCTTTACTCTTAGCCGGAAAGCTTCCTTTTATACATTTAATTCCACTTTCTTAAAAACTAAAGCCAATGCCTCTTTTCACTGCAGGATAGATGCCAGGGCTTCAGCAAGATATGGAATTGTTCTTTTAACCTCTTCCATTGAGTTTTCATGACCCCCTATTTCTACGATCAAACTGCGCTGATGCAGATTCTGGTTGTAAACAAAGGGTTGTTTTCTTATCCCGCGAGAAAGCCCGGGCTTTACTTCTTCAAGAGCATCCTGTAGGAACAGGGCAAAACGCAAGTTGTTATTCCATCCTTGATGCTTGGACCCAAGCACAAATAAAACCCTCCCAGTTTGTCTTCCATCTATAGAGGTTGTGGTAATATTCCTTGAAACTCCGTCGCGATGTAAATCGAGAACCACCTCAATACCGGGATTTTCGGCCAGAATCTTTTCCACAGACGGCCGGGCCTTTTCATAGGCACTGCGCCTCGGTATATCAAACACTTCACAGTGGTGAAGAACAGGAATCCCGTATTGCTCTTGCAAAATTTCCGTTAAATAATTTCCGAGGGCAACTACTGTTTTCTCCATGTCAGTGCTAAAGGCTTCCCCGGAAAAAGGCATAAATGATTCGGTCGCATGTGTGTGATAAATTAAAATCAGGGGCCCTTTCCCTTCCAGAGAAACAGCTGCGTTTTCCAAAGACACTCCTTCCGGCTGTGTGGCTAGAAGCAGATCTTCTAAATTTCCGGAGCCGGACTGCAGTTCAACGGGAAGGAAAGAAATGCGCTTGTCTTCTTCCGGACCACTCCCTGCCGGTGACGAATTCAAGGGTACTCGTCCATCTTTACTGTCTCCGCTTTCAATTGTCTGACGCGGGCTGCTGTTTTCCGCCTTTAAGCCCATTCCACCCGGAATGGAATCAGCCAGAAGCAATGATAAATCCAAATGATTCAACAGGGAAATATTTTGAAGAGCCTCTTTTACCAAAACAGGGGAAAAAGCGGGTAAATAAGGGGAAAGCAGGCTCATAGCAATGACAAGTACCAAAAATAGCGCTAAAAAAACCTTTAACTCTTTTTTTCTAAAGTCTATCACTGTGGCGGAATATCTGGAACGACTTCTTCGCCTGTAGGAATACCTGTATCTATAGGACAAAATTTTCCCCCCTTTATACCGTCTTATATAAATATGATTATAAAGGGGGGATTATACTGAAAGATTTACCCTTTAGATAATTAGGCAGCTAGCAGAAGAGCAAACTAGCTTTTGGATTTATAATCTTCAATGGCTTTATGCAGGGCATCCGCCGCCAGGTTGGAACAGTGCATCTTGGCTTCCGGCAGTCCTCCAAGCTCATCAGCCACATCTTTATTGGTTATCTTTAAGGCTTCCTCGATAGTTTTCCCCTTTACCATTTCGGTAAGCGCACTGCTGCTGGCGATTGCCGCACCGCATCCAAAGGTAAGAAATTTAATATCCTGGATAATATTATTTTCTACCTTAATAAATATCTTCATGATATCTCCACATCTCATATTTCCAACTTCGCCCACGCCGCAGGGGTTATCCATTTCTCCGACATTTCGCGGATTTTGAAAATGGTCCATTACTTTTTCATTATACATTTTCTCCCCTCCTTAATGAGGTATTCTACCACTCATAAAGTCTGTTCCCAATTACTTCCGATAAACGGGAGACATGGCCCGCAGATAATCCACCGTTTTCCGGACGGCTTCCACCGTATAATCAATTTCTTCATCAGTATTATCCTTTCCCAGGGTAAAGCGAAGGGAACCCTGGGCAGTCTGATGATCGAGCCCTATCGCCATAAGGACATGGGAAGGATCCAGAGAGCCGGATGTACAGGCCGATCCGCTGGAAAGCGCTATTCCTTTTAAATCGAGGCCCAATAGCAACGACTCCCCTTCAACATAGAGGACGCTCACATTAACATTTCCCGGCAATCGTTGCAGGGGATGGCCGTTCAGGCGGACATCTTCTATCTGAAGCAGCCCCTCAACAAGCCGGTCCCGCAGGCGGATAAGTTTTTCCCTTTTTTCCGGCATATCGGCAACAGCAAGTTCCATAGCTCTGCCTAAACCTACAATCCCGGGCAAATTTTCCGTTCCCGGCCGCAATTTCCTCTCCTGCCCTCCCCCAAAAAAGACCTGCTTTAGCTTGGTTTTTTTGCGCACGTACAGGGCACCGACCCCTTTGGGACCGTAAAATTTATGGGCGGAGAGGGAAAGAAGGTCAACAGGTTGTTCACGCAGGTTAAAATCAATATGTCCAATGGCCTGAACGGCATCGGTATGGTAGTAGACGCCTTTCTCCCGGCAAACTGCGCCGATCTCTTCAAAGGGCATAATCGTCCCTATCTCATTATTGGCTGTCATAATACTGACAAGAATTGTCCGGTCCGTAATGGCCTCCTCTACCTGCCTGGGAGATACCATGCCATATTCATCAACGGGCAAAATCGTAATTTCATATCCCATTTGCCCTAAAAATTTTACCGTATCCAGGACGGCATGATGTTCAACAGCACTGGTAATAATATGATTTTTTATGGGAGCAATCCCCCTGACAACCCCCATAATAGCTAGGTTATTGGCTTCTGTCCCGCCGGAAGTAAAAACAATCTCCTCCGGGGCAACCCCAAGGCCCGCTGCAACTTTTTCCCTGGCTTCGTCCAGGGCTTTACGTGCCTCCCGGCCGAAAGAATGCAAACTGGACGGGTTTCCATACTTTTCTTTTAAATAAGGAAGCATTGCGTCCAAGACTTCTTCTCTCAGGGGAGTTGTGGCACCATGGTCCATATAAATCCTTTTCATCTAAGGAAAGCAGCCTCCTTCCATTTGCGGAGATAGTGTGTGGAAATGCTCATTTAATACTTGCTTTATGCTTGCCCTCAAGCATATCCTGGAGGGATACATTGTCCAGCAAATCATTAATATGGTCCCGCAACCTTTCCCAAACTTTCCTTGCCAGACAACTTTCACCTTTGCCACAGGAAGATGATTCTTCTTTCCCTTTTTTTTCAGAGAGGCAATCAACCGGAGTGATAGGTCCGTCCAAGACGCGGATAATATCTCCCACAAAAATTTCCCCGGGTGGCGAAGCCAGACTATAGCCTCCTTTTACGCCCCTTACACTGGTAATAAGGCCGCCTCGCCTCAACAAGAAAAAAATCTGCTCCAGGTATTGGCGGGATATATTTTCATCCATGGCAATTCTGCTCAAGGGAACAGGCCCATTTCTGTAATTCAGGGCAAGGTGGACCATGGCCCTGACTCCGTATTCTCCCTTTGCCGAAAGACGCATGTCATCACCACCCTTTAAAAGAATACCTTACCTATTTAGTAAGGTATTTGGGAAAAAAGAAAAGAAAAAAAATTTATTAATCTTGACTATTATAGTCGATTATGAAATAAGATTAGCATATCTTTTTTCAACCGTCAACGGGATCAGAGTCTTTTCTTAAAATTTTTTCTGGGGAATCGCTGTAGGCAGCAGCAGTTGCCGCAGCGTAAATACCGTCATGGCTCATGGAAACATGAACACCCTTTATTCCGTTTTTCTCCATCCACAAAGCTGCCTCCCCCTTCAGGAGAACTTCAGGTTTACCCAAAAAATTGGAACAAATCTCTATATCCCGCCATTTGATTAAACCAATCCCGGTGCCAAGGGCTTTGGCGACGGCTTCCTTGGCGGCAAACCTGGCGGCAATAGAAGGAAAGGGATTTTTTTTACTTAAAAGATACTCAATTTCCCTGTCAGTAAATATTCTTTTCAGAAAACGCACCGGTCTTCGCCGGTAAGCCCGAGCTATCCTCTCAATGCGGATTAAATCTATCCCCACTCCCTTAACAGGCACAGCAACTCTTCCTCTCTAAATCCGGTGTGTTTCACCCGCTTCTTTACTTAAAATTATACTGATTCTGCAGCAGGACAGAATTAGGTAGCGGAATCATGACTGCTATGTAGCGAAAAATTTTTCCAGATCATCCGGGCTGGTAAGGGGAGACCGGCAGGTAAAATTCTCGCAGATATAGACCGCGGGCTTTCCGTCCACAAACCCTTTATCCTTAACCAGGGGGGAAATTTTCTCCAGCTCATCCCCTGCCTTTTGCCCGGGGCTGTGGAAAAGAAACACCTTGCGCGGGAGAAAACGCTTTTGAATGCCGCGCAGCAGCGTCCGCACATTATCTTCCTCCGCGCTCGAACCAACCAGCACCATCTCCCGGACAGGCCCCAAGGAAAAATCGAGGGTTGCGAGCATGGCAGTATAGTTGGAGGGAGCCAGGTTTATGGAAGCAGAGAAATACTCCATTAACCGCAATGCCCTGTCTCTCATCTCCTCTTCACCGGTAAAATGTGCAATGCGCAGCATATTATGAGCAGCAACGGAATTTCCCGACGGCAGCGCACCATCATAAGCGTCCTTGTCTTTGAAGGGGAGTTTGTCTTCGCCTTCTTTGCTGCTGAAAAAAAGACCGCCGTCTTTATCATCCCAGAACAGCTCCAGCATGCGCCTGTTTATGGAAACAGCCTCGGCAAGATACTTGGGCTGCAAAACCGCTTCATACAGATCCAGCAAACCGGCTACCAGAAAGGCATAATCTTCAAGAAACCCGTAATAAGCGCTTTCTCCACGGCAGTAGCGGTGCCAGAGCAGGCCGTTACTTTTCAAATGGGAAAGGATAAAATCCGCAGCCCGGGCGGCTGAACTTAGATAAATATCCCCTCCTAAAACCTGTCCTCCCCTGGCCAAGGAACTGATCATTAACCCGTTCCAGGAGGTGAGGATCTTGTCATCCAGCGATGGCCTGACCCTCTCGCCGCGCTTTTGAAGCAGCCTTTTCCGGGACTCCTCCAGGATAAAAAACCACTGCCTGGAATTTAATTTCCGCTTGCGGACGAAAGAGTTCTCCTCTTCCGGCAAATAAAGAACATTTTTCCCGTCTTCAAAATTACCTTCCTCAGAAACGCCAAAAAAGGAACAGATCAGCTCCCCCAGTTCCGGGCCCAAAATTTTTATAATCTCAGCTTTTTCCCAGACATAATACTTGCCTTCAACACCTTCGCTTTCCGCATTCCAGGCAGTATAGAAGCCCCCCTCCGGAGACTGCATCTCCTCCAGAACAAAAGTAAAAATTTTGTTTGCTGTATCGGCAAAACCGTTATCCCCTGTTATCTGATAAGCGTCCAGGTAAACCGCAGACAGCAAGGCTTGGTCATAAAGCATCTTTTCGAAATGGGGCACCAGCCATTTTTCATCCGTGCTGTAGCGGTGAAAACCGTATCCCAGATGATCAAAAATTCCACCTCTGGCCATAGCTCCCAGGGTATGCCGCACCGCCCTTAAAGCGCCCTCGTCACCGCTCCGCTCCCACCAGCGAAGCAAAAACGCTAGAGCTGAAGGAATGGGAAACTTGGGGGCTCCCCCGAAACCGCCGTTGACCCTGTCATATTGCCTTAGCAGCTCTTCAGCAGCCCTTTGCAGCATTTCTTTTCCAAGAGCACCTTCAGGACGGCTTTCATCTTCATTTTTCTGCAGGGCTTCAACAACCCTTCTCCCTGTTACCTCCAGGTCAGACCTTTCCTTTGACCAGGTTTCCACGATCTTCAGCAGAATTTCTTTCAAACCGGGAAGATTAAATTTCCGTTCCTTGGGAAAATATGTTCCCGCAAAAAAGGGAGTTTTTGCCGGGGTCAAAAAAATGGTGAGAGGCCACCCTCCATGGCCGGTCATGGCCTGGCAAAACTTCATATAAACATTGTCGATATCTGGGCGCTCCTCCCGGTCCACTTTGATGGAAATAAAATGTTTATTGAGAATCTCGGCAATTTCCTCGTCTTCAAAAGATTCCCTGGCCATATTGTGGCACCAGTGGCAAGTAGATTTTTAGCCCCATTCACGAATACCCAATAGACAAAAAAACCGGCTTACCTTCTTTTTTTGCCAATTCAAATGCTTCCTCGCTCCAGGGATACCAGTTTACGGGGTTGTAAGCATGCTGAAGAAGATAAGGCGACTTTTCATTGATAAGTCTATTGGGTTTACCGTTCGGTTTCATGGGGGCACCACCTCCTTTGTGTTAATATGTTATCCTTTTCGTTGTATCTTATAGTACCTTAAATTATTCTTTATTATTATCTATCTTACCTCTATATTACCTTCATTTGCTAAAGTTTTACTCATACATTGCATCTTATTAGTAAATATTTCCTCCACCTTATCGCCAACTATATAATCAATACCTTCTCTTCCAAGACAAGCGACTTCACTGTTTAAGCCGTTTAATCTGAAATAAGCAAAAGCGCCGATATAATCGGCATTAGTCATTCGCAACGAGTTAATCGAGGGGGCTTCTTTTTTCTTACAGCCCCCTATTTTTCGGGGTTTATGGTGATATAAACGGGATTGAAATTTTCCATTACCATGACGCATGAAAGCCAGGCGTTGCTAGCCTGGCTTCCCATAATGTATTTACATTTTTTTGCAGGAGTGCCGGTTTTCTTCTTTTTTTGGATATTAAATTTTAGTTTGAGGAACTGGACAGCATAGAGAAATACTTTATCTTTCCATTAATTTACTTAAATAGTTTCCGAAGAGCCCGGCCAGTGGCCTTGCCGGCAGCTCGCCTGGCGATCCGCTTACCTATCTTTTTGGGGTCGCCGCTGGAAATAGCCTGAAAATCGCCCAGCAACCTGGCCAAAGTATATAAGATACTCCTGGTTTTATTAATACTCATAATTACAATTACCTCCTTTCCGTCAAACAGCTTAGCTATGATCTTTTCCCTAAGACAAGTCATTAATATTAAAAAGTCTATTATTAGCGCGCTTAACTTTTAGAATAATATATCCCAATATTCTTTAAACGCCCCGTATATTCCTGCATCTTTCCACTCATTATAATTTAAATGGTGAGGCAAGACAAAAAAATAGGTAACCGTAAGAACCACCGCGGTTACCTAAGTCATGCCTATGGCTGAAACGCTCTTTAAAAATATTGACAAGTACCCCGCCCCCTTGTCAGGACCTGCTTACCGCTGCAGTGCGGATGGCATTAGGACCCACGGATCCGGTTCAAGAGCACCAAACTGCGCGTTCAAATCTATTGGATTTGTGTACCACATAGTTACAGTTCTAGGTGCCCCACCGAAAACCTTTTTCATTTCCTCCTTGCTGATTTAGACGTTTTTGGCAAGTCGGTAATTAGTACAAATGTTGTTTTGAAATAAAAAAAAAGCCAGGCTTACGTACTAAACTAAAGCCGGCTTCCTCTTAGATGAAATAATAAGATTAAATGGACTTACGAGGGAATGGTTTATCAAACAGAAACTTTTTGTTTATTTGCAGCCAGGTCAGCTGCTTTGCTTGTACAGGTTTTACCGGTTTATCTTCCACCGAAGGATTGTAATGAACAATTGTTCCTTCGCCTCTTTTCTGATTCTATCAACGCATTACATACCCGGGTAACGTACTATCCTTTAGGCTCCAGAGAAAAAGAATTATAAAAGGTTGCGACGCTGTAAATTTTAACCGGGCTAATACGCAGTTCTTTGGCGATGTATTCCAGGGCTTGTCGCGGCAGGTAACTGTATTCGTGCTGAATCTGCTGCAGAATGGCGATCAAATCTGTTTTGTCATAATCGTAGGATGCAAGAATTTGATTAAGCACTTTTCTATCACGCTCTTCCACAATAATACACCTCCCGTTATTTTGGCAACAAAGTTCACCTTTTTCCTGCCCTTTAACTGCCACGATGCTTCTGTTTAGCTAATCAGCTGCTTCCTTAAAACGGAGTTGTTAATTTTTTCACAAATTTAACACTCCTCCCTTCTCCTTTTCCCTACGAGCTATAGGGAAAAACCCTTACTACCTTTCCTGTATGCCTAGATTATATCAGGGTTTTCCCCTATACGTCAATTAGACAAACAGGTTATCCCCCGCCTTAAATACATGATTAATAAGGGAATATGCTTAATACCTTCGAAACGCTGCCAAGTATTTCTTTTTGCTTAATTTAACAATAAGTATTTTGGCGAGTAGCATTGAATAACGGCCAGCACACTGGTAAGCTAAGAAATATAAGAAAATTATACGTAGTGGAAAAGGCAGGAGGCATTATGCTTAGAAGGCTGAATATTTGGCAAAGCTATTTTCTCGGTTTTATTATCCTTATTATTCTCATCATCCTGATTACAAGTTTCGTTGTTATCAAGTTATTTAATACGGGAATTGAGCAACAATCGGAATTTACCATCAACAAAGAGCTCGACACAGCACACAAATTTTTTTACGCACAGCTGGACAATTTATTTCTCAATTTCAATTCCCTGTCATTTAATCTTTTATTGCAGGATGCCTATTTATATAAAAATCCCGATTTACAGGAATTATTATTAAATATTAAAAGCCAGCATGATTTAAGTTTTTTAACTCTTGTTGAACCAAATGGGAAAATTGTTGCCAGCGCAAATAATCCTGTCCTCACGGGGGAAAAGTTTCTGGAAAGCGCTTTTCTCAGCCGGTTTTTAAACGGGCAATCCCGAAAAGGGGTTGTCGTGTTGGATGAAAAATTTTTACAAGCCGAGGGGCTGGCAAGTAAGGCAAAAATCAAGATTATACGGACTCCGGAAGCAAATGAAGGCGGTAAAATGGAAGAAACACGGGGGCTTGCCCAGGTGGTCTCCGTTCCAGTGAAAGATAATTACGGTAATGTTCTGGCTCACCTGTTAGGGGGAAAACTTCTCAACCGGGACGATAAATTCGTTGATGAAGTATCCGGCCTTTTAAAGGTTTATACCACCATCTTTCTCGATGACTTGCGCATTTCCACCTCCATACGCCTCGAAAACGGGGAAAGGGCGCTTGGTACCAGAGTATCCCCGGAAGTAGCCGCTACGGTTTTGGAACGGGAAGAACGCTACCTGGGACAGGCTTCAATTATCGGAGAAAACTATTTGACTGCTTACGATCCCATTTTTAATGACATTGGCGAAGTAATCGGGATCTTATTTGTCGGTATACCGGAAGCCCCGTTCGTGGCCATGAAGGAAAGTACCCTTACGCAATATATTTATATATCTTTAATCAGTATCATTTTAGCCCTGGCAATCGCCTACTCCCTGTCCCGGAAAATTACAGGCCCCCTGCAGCAGCTTGCCCAAGCCATGCAAAAAGTGGAACTGGGCGATTTATCCCAGAGATTCAGTCCCGATATATCTGCCGGCAAACCGGGCAGTCCGGCGAAGATAACTCCATCAGGGCAAAAACCCGGGGCAGGGGCTTCACCATCCAAGAATGAAATAGAAATACTGGGTAATTTCTTTAACCGGATGATGGCCAGCCTGCAAAAAAACTGGGAGCAAAACTTGAAATTGCAGAAAAGCCTGGAAGAAAAAGAAAAAAACAGGGTGAAATTGCTCAAGAAACTGATCTCTGTCCAGGAGGAAGAAAGAAAGCGCATTGCCCGTGAGCTTCATGACGGCACCAGCCAGTCTCTGACAAGTCTAATGCTAATTTTAAAAGCCATTCAGCAGAGCAATAATCTTGAGGAAGTGCGCAAGCTTGCTGAAACTTACCGGGAAGTACTGTACAATACCCTTGAGGAAATTAAAAAAATATCTTACGAATTACGGCCGGTGACCCTTGATAAACTGGGTATCGATGAAGCTATAAAAAGGTATATCAGGGACTTGACCGCGCATAGCGATATAAACATTATTTATGACAATGAAGAATGTAAATTTTCCAGTCTCGACCAGGAAATTGAAACAACCGTCTATCGCATCGTTCAGGAAGCAATAACCAATGCCATTAGGCATGCCCGCCCTAAAAATATAGAAGTGATAATAAGGTCCGATGATCAATCTGTTGAGGTGACCGTAAAGGACGACGGCGTTGGGTTTGAACTGGAGGAAGTGCAGGATAATTGGGAGAGCGGTTTGGGTATTCCGGGAATGATGGAAAGAGTATCGCTCTTAAGGGGTGAGCTTACAATAAATACAGCCCCCGGCCAAGGAACCTCCATAAAAATAAGGTTACCTTTAAAAAAATAAACGCTGCTTTGCCGAGCGCGCGGCCAAACAGCGTAAAATCTACCATAAAATTATATTAATAGTAATAGTCTCCCGCAATTAATGCGTAACAGCAGCATAAACTACCGGGAAAACGTTTTCCCTGAACTTCTAGCAGCGGTGGTATTTTTCCGTCAGGCTTTTTAACCTTCCGGCAAGTTCGCCGGTGAGCATGTCACCGGAAAAACGCCACAGCCAGTTGCCTTCCGCTGTTCCGGGGGTATTCATGCGGGCTTCGGAATCAAGCTCCAGGATATCCTGCAAAGGGATAATAACTGTGCGCGCGTCGCTGCGCATTGCAGTTTCAATAAAGTACCAGCATATATCCCCGCTTTCTTCCGGCATTTTGCTTTGCCGGCCTTCCGCTCCCTTTCTGTACCATCCCAGGAGCGTGTCGTTGTCATGGGTCCCCGTATAAAGGACGGTATCCTTATCAAATAGGGGAAACTTAATTTTTTGGTCCATCCGGGGCTTGATCATAAATTGCAGAACCTTCATCCCCGGAAAGCCCAGCTTTATTTTCATTTCTTCAACTTCCGGGGTAATGACGCCCAAATCCTCTGCGATAACGGGAAAATCGCCGAGGGCATCTTTCAAACGGAAAAAGAATTCTTCCCCCGGCCCCTTGACCCAGCGGCCTTTGACAGCATTTTTTTCTCCGGCAGGTATTTCCCAGTATGCTTCAAAACCCCGAAAGTGATCGATGCGGACCAGATCCACCAGCTGGAAGAGAACCCTAAAACGCTCGATCCACCACCGGTAACCGTCTTTTTCCATTTCATTCCAACGGTAGTGGGGATTACCCCACAGCTGGCCCGTCTCGCTGAAATAATCGGGGGGCACACCCGCTACCTTCAAGGGATTCCCATTTTCATCCAGCTCAAAGAAGGCGGGGTTGCACCATACGTCGCTGCTGTCATGGCTGACAAAGATAGGAAGATCCCCGATGATTTTGATTCCCTTTTCCCCGGCGCGCTTTTTTAGCTCTTTCCACTGACTGAAAAAGATATACTGGAGAAATTTATGGTATTCAATTTCAACAGCTAAATTTTTCCCGTATGTTTCAAGGGCTTCTTCCTGCCGGAAAGCGATGGATTTCTCCCACTGGTTCCACGGCTTTCTCTGAAAATGCTCCTTTAAAGACATAAACAGCGCAAAGTCATCCAGCCATCCGGCATTTTGCCGACAGAATTCCTCGTAGTCGGCGCTTTTCGGAAGGGAAACAAATTTATGAAAAGCTTTCTTAAAACACGCCTCTTTAAATCTTATTACTTCATCAAAAACCACCCTGTCCCCGGGAAATTCCGGAATATTTTCTTGATCCAAATCCGGCAGCAATCCCTCTTCAGCCAGCTTTTCCAGGTCGATCATCAGGGGATTGCCGGCAAAAGCAGAAAAACACTGGTAGGGAGAATGTCCCAACCCCGGCGGGTTTAAAGGCAGCACCTGCCAGAGTTTTTGCCCGCTCTGCTCCAGAAAATCAAGAAATTGGTAGGCCCCTTTCCCCATGTCTCCAATTCCAAATTTGGACGGCAACGAGGTGGGGTGGAGAAGTATGCCGCTTTCTCTAACGTAATTCAAGTTTGCTGACCACCTGTCCTTTAAAAGTATCCTGCATTCTAGAGGTTTTAAAGTTAATGTTAAAAAACCGTTCACCGGGGAAATTTCGCTGTAATCATCAAGGGGATCGACCAACCCTTCCCAGATGCAGCCCCCCAGGTCGAGGGAGACAGAGGCTTCCCTGTGCAAGTCCCGGTTGAACAGTATGATCGCTGTATTGTCCATCGCCTCCTGTCCGCTTGCACCCTGCCCCTTTTCCACAAACCTGGCATAAGCGTAAATGCTTCCGGAAGCATAAAGGGTCTTCCACCAACCGCTGCGCAAGACATCATAATGGTTTCTCAGTGCGATAAGCATCCGGTACCAATTCAGGATGGCTTTATCTTCCCGGCCCCAGGGGTAAGTTCCCCGGTTTAAAGGATCCTCCCCCCCTTCCAGACCGGCCTCGTCGCCGTAATAGATGCAGGGAACTCCGGGAAAGGTCATCTGCCAGAGGGAAACCATCTGAAGCCGTTTGAGGCGCAGGGCTTTTCTCTCGGCAGGGGAAACGTCTCCAGGAAGATTTTCCTCCAGCACGGTCAGTATGCGCGGCACGTCATGGCTCCCGATCAGGTTCACGGTACTGTAGAAATAATCCCGGGGATAGTTTTCATAGAGGCTCATCAGGGCAAGATGAACCTGCGCGGCATCTTGATGCCCCAGAACAAAATCCAGGATGATCCTGCGCAAGGGATAGTTGGTTACTCCGTCCAGCTCATCCCCCAGAAGGTAATGCCTTCTTTCTCCATAGCTGATCTTGTTGGAGGCATCTTCCCAGACCTCTCCGATGAGGATGGATTCATCGTCCAGTTTTTTTATTTCTTGATGCAATTTTTTCAGGAACTCGCCGGGAAGCTCATCGGCCACATCCAGGCGCCATCCTTTGATACCCGCGCCCATCCAGTGCTTCAGAACACTATTCTTCCCATAAATAATAAAATCCATGTAAGACGGGTCCAGTTCATTGACATTGGGGAGAGTATCGATCCCCCACCAACAGTCATAGCGGTGAGGATACTCCGCAAACCGGTACCAGCTGTAATAAGGGGAGTCAGGCGACTGGTAGGCCCCTACGGTGGGGTAAGTCCCCTCCTTGTTAAAATAAATGCTGTCGCTTCCCGTATGGCTGAAAACGCCGTCCAGAATAATGTTAATACCCATCTGTCTTGCTTCTGAGCAGAGCCGGACAAAAAGATCGTTATCCCCAAACATGGGGTCGATTTTGTGGTAATCAGCAGTATCATATTTATGATTGCTCGGCGATTCGAAAACGGGGTTTAAGTACAAAAGGGAGACGCCCAGGCGTTTAAGATATGAAAGCTTTTTTCTTATCCCTTCCAGGTTTCCCCCAAAAAAATCCCAGCGAATTACTCTCCCTGAAGAAAGCTCGCGGATATAAACAGGGGTATTATCCCAGTGGGAATGAATCAGGCTGTTTTTTTTGGGATTTAATATCTTTCCGCCTTCCAGTCCGTTATAAAAACGATCGGGGAAAATCTGATACATAACTGACTCTTTAAACCAGCGGGGAGCGGTAAGATCCCTCTTGTGCACCGTGATCTGGTAGGCAGGAGGCACATGGCCGGCAACGCAACCGACCCCGCCGGTATTTTGCCGGGAATTACCATAAAAGAAAGTTGCATCATCTCTGCGGATTATAAAGTAATACCACAGCAAACAGGGCTGTGCCGGCGCGCAGATCTCTTTGCGGAATATTTTTTCATGGCCCGTTTCTTCCTCCAGGTCCATGGGCAGCTCTTCCTCGCTGTTTTCCCCTGCCAGCTCCTTTATTAGAAAGAGGCTGACTTTTTCGTCGGAATAAGCGGGATTTGCAGCGGATGCAGATTTTACTTTAAACCTCAGCACAATCTTTTGGCAACAGGGGACTGCCCCGAAGGGGGTGCGGAAAAAAAGATCATGGGAATTGTGCATAAACCGGTCCTCTTCCATGCCAGGTCACCTTCTTTGTCCAAATAAGTATTAGATCACCAGGGGCTTCAATCCCCAGATTTCCGAGGCATACTGGGAAATTGTCCGATCGCTGGAAAACTTGCCTGAATGAGCTGTGTTTATAATTGACATCTTCAGCCACTTGCGCCGGTCCTTAAAAGTTTCCCCAACCCTCTCCTGAGCGCATACGTATGAATGAAAATCTTTTAAAACAAAAAAGTAGTCGTTATGCTCAATTAACGATTCCAAAATCGCATTGAACTCCCCCTTGCCCGCGGCATAAAAGCCTTCGCCGATCTGTTTTAGAATTCTCCTAATCCTGGGATCGCTCCGGCAAATATCCGCTGAACAATAACCTCCGTTGCTGTAATAACTCAGGACCTCGCTCGGAGAGAGTCCGAAGATAAACATATTATCATAACCTACCTGCTCGAGAATTTCTATATTTGCTCCGTCGAGGGTCCCTATGGTTACAGCTCCGTTCATCATAAATTTCATATTCCCCGTTCCGGAAGCTTCCTTGCTGGCCGTGGAAATCTGCTCGCTCAGGTCCGCAGCCGGAATAATTTTTTCTGCAAGGGAGACCCGATAGTTGTCTAAGAATACTACTTTAATTCTGTCGTTAACCGCGTGATCGTTATTGACCACCGAGGCCACCGTATTAATCAGCTTAATAATTTTTTTGGCCAGGTAATAGCCCGGCGCCGCTTTCCCGCCAAAAATAAAGGTACGGGGATAAACAGCCAGCTCCGGGTTGTCTTTTAAACGGTTGTATAGATCTATAATGTGGAACAAATTTAAAACCTGGCGTTTATAAGCATGAATCCGTTTGACATGAACATCGAAGATGGAATTGACATCTACGGTTAGATTGCATTTTTCTTTAATATAGGAGGCCAGTTCCAGTTTGTTTTGTTGTTTAATCTCGTTAAATTTTTCCTGAAAGGAAGCATCAGCGGCATAAGGTTCCAGCCGGACAAGATCAGCAGGAGCTTTAATCCAGGATGTACCAATGGTATCGCTTATTAACTTGGCTAGCCCCGGATTTGCCTTGAGCAGCCACCGGCGATGGGTAATCCCGTTCGTTTTATTATTGAACTTGTAGGGATAGATATCATAAAAATTTTTCATCTCCCTCTTTTCCAGGATATTGGTGTGAATTTTGGCTACCCCGTTCACGCTGTGGCTTCCCACGATGGCGAGGTGTGACATTTTAACCCTCCCATCCGCGATAATGGCCATTTTCCTTATTTTCTCCGGGTTACCGGGAAAAAGCTCCTCAAGCTGCCGGCAAAAACGCTTGTTCAGCTCTTCAACGATCATGTAAATTCTGGGCAGCAGTGCGCTGAACATATCCACCGGCCAGGTCTCCAGCGCTTCCGACATCGTCGTATGATTTGTATAGGAAATGGTCCGGCAGGTAATATCAAACGCTTCATCCCAGCCCAGTCCTTCCTCATCCATAAGAATGCGCATCAGTTCAGGTATAGCAAGGGCCGGATGCGTATCATTAATATGGAGGGCATTTTTCTTGTAAAAATCCTTCAAAGGATAATTGCGCCTTTTGTACCAGCGTATAATGCTCTGTATACCTGCTGAAACGAGGAAATATTCCTGCTTCAGCCGGAGCATTCTCCCCTCATAGTTCGTATCGTCGGGATAAAGAAACCGTGAAATTGATTCCACGGAATACTTGTATTCAAGAAATTTCTGCTGGTTGTCAAAGCCAAAGACTAAAACGTCGCTATCCTGGGGAACTCCTTCCGCGCTCCACAGCCTGAGCGTATTAACCGTTTTATTGCTGTAACCGATAATGGGCAGGTCATAAGGAACAGCCAAAACCCTTTCGTAGTTTTCGTGATGAGCAATAAGCCTTCCGTCCCGCTCTTCCAACCAGACATGGCCGCCGAAGCGAACTTCAACAGCCCTGTCTGCTTTACGGATTTCCCAAACATTTCCATCCTTCAACCAGTATTCGGGAAGCTCAACTTGATAACCTTCCACAATTTTTTGCTCAAAAAGACCGTATTTGTAGCGTATTCCACAACCGTGCCCGGGGAGGGACAGTGATGCAAGGGAGTCCAGGAAACAGGCCGCAAGGCGGCCCAGGCCGCCGTTGCCCAAACCCGCATCCGACTCCTGAATTTCCAGATCCGGCAAATTAACGCCCAGTTCCTGTAGGCTTTGCCGGCAAATATCAAAAAAACCAAGGTTGATCAGGTTGTTTCCCAGCAGTCTTCCCAGAAGAAATTCCATGGAAAAGTAGTAGACCTGCTTCTTGCCCTCTTTTTTGTAGCGGTTGTTGGTGGCAATCCAGTTTTGGGCAACATACTCCCGGATCATGGTTCCCAGGGTCAAATATTTATCCATATCCGTCGTTTCATCGATGCTTTTTCCGTGCATCCTTTCCAGCTTTTCAAGAAAAGCGCGCTTGAAGCTTTCTTTATCGGTGAACATTATCCTCATTCCTCACATTTCAAGTAAACGCTCATAAAGGGCACAATACTCCCGGGCAGAGTTCTTCCAGCTAAAATTAGATTTTACCGCATTATTAACTAAATTCGTCCAAATTATTTTCTTTTTATACAGGTTTAAAGCCTTTTTAATCACAAAAAGCATATCATGGGCATTGTACCTGCTGAAAGAAAAGCCGTTTCCCGAGTTGCTGCCTTCATCAAAAGGAGCAATCGTATCCTTTAAGCCGCCGGTCTCTCGGACAATGGGTATACTGCCATAGCGCAGGGCAATGAGCTGTGCAGTTCCGCAGGGTTCAAACCGGGAAGGAAGAAGGAATATATCCGAAGCGGCATAGATCTGCCTGGCCAGAGATTCGTCAAATTTGAAGACAGCAGCCATCCGCTCAGGACGGCGCGCCGCAGCTTCCCCAAAAAGACGCTGATATTTTTCTTCTCCTGTACCCAGCATGACAAACTGAACTCCCAGATCCAGTATCTCCTCCAGGACATGCCCAATTAAATCAAGCCCCTTTTGCTCCACAAGCCGGTTAACAAAGGCCAGCATGGGGATCTCTTCTCCCCGAGAGAGGCCGAGGGCTTCCTGCAGTTTTAGCTTATTGGCCTGTTTTTTCAGCAGCGAGCTTCTGTAGGGGAAAAAGATATTCTGGTCGTTCATGGGATCATACTGCGTATAGTCAATCCCATTTAAAATCCCTGTCAAACTGTCTTTTCTTTTCCGTAAAATACCGTCCATTTTTGCACCAAAATACGGGGTTTGAATTTCCTCGGCATAGGTCTTGCTGACCGTGTTCAGCAGATCGGAAAAAACCAGCCCCCCTTTCAGATAGCTTCCCTGACCGTAAAATTCCAGCGTTTCCATTTTGAAATATTCCGGACCCAAGTCGAGCAGCTCCTCCAGCAGTCCAATTGGAAAATTCCCCTGGTAATGAAGATTGTGAATGGTAAAAAGCGTGCGTATATCCTGATAAAAGGGCTTTTTCCCATATTGTGCCTTCAAAAAGACGCTGACCAGCCCAGTATGCCAGTCATGGCAGTGAATGACGCGGGGTTTAAAATCCAGGAACGGAAGCGCTTCCAGGACCGCCCGGCAAAAAAAAGCAAAACGTTCAGCGTCGTCATCAAACCCGTATATGCCGCTGCGGTTGTAATAATACTCATTTTCGATAAAGTAATAGGTTATTCCCCTGTATTCCAGCTCTTCAATTCCGCAATGCTGAAATCTCCAACCCAGGGACACTGTAATTCTCTTTTTAAAGAGCATCCCTTCCTGCAAAACTTCCGGAATGTCCCCATATTTGGGAAGAATAACTCTTACGTCCACCCCTAGTTTCGCCAGCTCTGATGGAAGAGAACCCACCACGTCTGCCAATCCCCCGGTCTTAATGAAGGGGGTACTTTCCGAGGCGACAAAAAGCACTTCCATCTTCTTTCAACTCCTTATCTTACAGCTTTTTTCTTTTGCCGATCACAACAGGGCTGCTTTCTCTCCCGGTTATCCTCCTGTCTTTGGAAACGGTTACTTCCTTGTCCAGTATGGCATACTCTACTTCAGCGTTCTCATTAATTTGGCTCTTTTGCATGATAATGCTGTTTTTAATGGAAGCACCCTTTTTAATTTTTACTCCGCGAAATAAGATACTGTGTTCTACTGTTCCTTCCACCAGGCAGCCGTTGGCAAGGAGTGAATTAACAACCCTTGAGCCGGCTGCGTATTTGGTAGACGGTTCATCTTTCCCCTTAGTATAAATAAGTCCGGGCTGAAAAAAAAGGCTTTGTCTGATTCGCGGATTTAACAGGTCCATATTGGCTTTGTAATAACGGTCAATGGAGTTAATTACGGTAAAATATCCTTCAACCGGATAGGCGTAAATATTATATTTATCCTGCTGCTTGAAAATGATATCTTCAAACAGATCGTCTGCTCCGTTGATGATGCCGGTTTCCACCATCTCCAGCAAAAGGAGCTTTGACATGATGAATATCTCAACCAGTTCCGCGCCTGTCTCCATAGTCCCTGCTTCTTCTTCCATTTGTAAAACACGATTGGACGGGCTTAATTTTATTTTTAGCTTGCGCCTCCAGGTAAACCTTGGTTCATCTTCGGACTCTGCCCTGTAAAAAACAGTAATATCAGCACCTTTTTCCCTGTGAAAAGCAATTGCCTTTTGAAAATCCAGGTTGCAGACCAGATTCCCCGGAGCGATAACTACATCCTTTTGCCTGCTGCGCTCCAGAAAGTCCATCTGGCTGTAGAAGCACTTAATATCACCCGGTAAAGTTGGCTGTGAGGAATAAAAAACATTGGGAGAAAGAATATGCAAGCCGTCTTCTTTGCGGTTTAAGTCCCACGACTCCCCCTTTCCCAGATGATCCACCAGGGAACGGTCTTTATTTAGCGTAAAGACGGCAACTTTATGCATACCCGAATTGGCCATGCTGGAAAGGACAAAATCAATTAGGCGGTATCTTCCCCCGAAGGGCACTGAAGCTATACAACGGAAATCGGTAAGTTCGCTTAAGATATCGTCCTGAGCTTTTACGTTAATGATGCCCATTACATCTTTCATTGGAACTACCCTCCCCTTTAGAGCGGTGTCGTCCTCATGACAGAATTTCTTGGCAGAACCAAATTTTCCCGAACCAAAATAATATCGGGGGGCTCTTTTTTTGCGCTGCAAATGAGGCATTCGTCTCCAATGCTTGCATTTTCATCAATAATGGCCCTTTCTATCCTTGTATTCCGCCCGATTTTTACATTGGCCATGACCACGGAATCTTTGACTACCGATCCTTCGCCGACAGTTACACCGGTAAAAAGGACGGAATTAACGACCTCTCCATAAATTTCACAGCCCTCATTTACCAGGGAATTTTCAATCTTCGCGGCGTGAGCAACATAATGGGGCGGTTGGTTTGGATTGACGGTATAAATCCGCCAGTTCCGGTCAAAAAGATCCAAACCGTTTTTACTGGAAAGCAGATCCATATTGGCTTGCCAATAGCTCTCGATCGTGCCCACATCTTTCCAATAGCCCCGGAAGAGGTAGGCATAAACCCGGCATCCTTCATCAAGTATTAAAGGGATAACATCTTTTCCAAAATCGTTGCTGGAATCCGGGCGCTCGTCATCTGCCTTGAGGTATTGCTTCAGTATTTCCGTATTGAAGATATAGATTCCCATTGAAGCGAGATTGCTGCGGGGATGGGAGGGCTTTTCATGAAATTCTGTAATTTTACCGCTGTGATCAATTTGCAAAACGCCAAAACGTCCGGCCTCTTCCCAGGGCACTTTGATGACGGCTATGGTCAGATCCGCCTGCTTTTCTTTATGAAATTGCAGCATCAAAGAATAGTCCATTTTATAAATATGGTCTCCGGAAAGGACCAACACATAGCGGGGGTTGTACTTCTCTATAAAGGAAAGGTTCTGATAAACGGCATTTGCCGTCCCCCGGTACCATTCGCCCCCCTCTTCACCCCTTAGAAAAGGAGGTAAAATTGAAACCCCGCCGTGTTTCCGGTCCAGGCCCCAGGGAATACCGATCCCTATATGAGCATTTAAAATCAAAGGCTGATATTGAGTCAGCACTCCAACCGTATCGATACCTGAATTAGTACAATTGCTGAGAGCAAAATCAATGATACGGTATTTACCTCCAAAGGGCAGCGCCGGCTTCGCCATTTCCGCTGTCAACAAACCAAGCCTTTTTCCCTCTCCGCCTGCCAGGAGCATTGCGATACACTCTTTAGCAGCTATCAATGTTTTCTCCTCCTTATTCCTTCTTAACTTGCACCTCTAAGACAATCATCGCCAGCGGAGGAACAGTAATTTCCAGGCTAAAAGGCCGGTTCTGCCACTTAACATCTGATGCCTTTAAGAAAGCATCGTTTTTTTGTCCCGAGCCACCATACACAGCCAGGTCGCTGTTAAAAATTTCTTTGTACTCCCCGGCATAGGGGACACCAATTCTGTACCCATGGTACACTACAGGGGTAAAATTGCATAAAACGATGCAAACTCTGCCCTTGTCCTTTCCTCTTCTGAGAAAGGATATGATACTCTGTTCAGAATTATGAGCGTCAATCCATTCAAAACCGTCCCGGACAAAATCCTGTTCCCAGAAGCTTGCCTCTTTACGGTAAAAGAAGTTTAATTCCCTCACATAAAACTGCAATTTACTGTGCAGCTCGTATTCCAGAAGGTTCCAAGCAAGCTTGTCCCAATCTTTCCATTCGTCAAACTGTCCCAGCTCAGCTCCCATAAAAAGAAGCTTTTTACCGGGATGGGCCATCATATAGCCCAACAGAAGCCTCAGGTTGGCAAATTTTTGCCAGTAATCCCCCGGCATTTTGTTCAGCAGTGATTTTTTGCCGTGGACAACTTCGTCATGGGAAAGGGGAAGGATAAAATTTTCAGAGTACGCATACCAAAGGGAAAAAGTTAAGATATCGTGATGCCACTTCCGGTGGATCGGATCTTTTTGCATATAGCGCAGAATATCATTCATCCATCCCATATTCCATTTGAAGTTAAAACCAAGGCCTCCCAGGTAAACGGGTGCGCTTACCTGTGGCCACTGCGTTGATTCTTCGGCAATCATCAAGGCCCCGGGATAATATTTAAAAACCTGCTCGTTCAACTTTCTCAGAAAAGAAACTGCCTCCAGGTTTTCCCGCCCTCCATACTGATTAGGAACCCAATCCCCTCCTTTTTTCCCGTAGTCCAGATAAAGCATGTCAGCCACGGCATCCACCCGTAGACCGTCCACATGATAAACATCCATCCAGAACAGAGCATTGGAAATTAGAAAACTGTTAACTTCCGGCTTTCCCAGATCAAAATGCAAAGTATCCCATTCCGCACTTTCGCTTCTGCGGCTGTCCTCATATTCATAGAGGGGGTATCCGTCAAATTGCCGCAAACCATGTGCGTCTTTACAAAAATGACCCGGCACCCAATCCAAAATCACTCCCAGACCTTTCTGGTGACAGCAATCAACAAAATACATAAAATCATGCGGATTACCAAAGCGGCTGGTTACGGAAAAGTAACCCGTAACCTGATAGCCCCAGGAGCTGTCCAGGGGGTGTTCCGAAAGGGGAAGAATCTCCAGGTGGGTATAGCCCATCTCTAGAGCATAATTGACCAATTCTTCCGCCAATTCCCGGTAGGTTAAAAAACTTCCGTCGCTCTTGCGCTTCCAGGAACCGAGGTGAACTTCATAGATTACGAGGGGCTCACTAAAAATATTGCGGTTCTTTTTTTCTTTTTCCCACTTGTCATCGTGCCACTGATAACCTTCGAGAAAACAAACACGGGAGGCGGTCCCGGGCCTGATTTCCGAGGAAAAAGCAAAGGGGTCGCTTTTTAAAAAAATATCACCCCGGCAGCTCTGAATCTCGTATTTATAGAGATCCCCTTCCTTTACACCGGGAATAAAGACAGACCAGACTCCCGCATCGTTAATCCTCTCCATGGGGTGAAGATGTCCCTGCCATCCGTTAAAAGTCCCGGCAACGCCGACCTTTGCAGCACGGGGAGCCCATAGTGAAAATCTGACCCCTTGTACACCCTCCCGATTCTCCAGGTGGGCTCCAAAAACACGGTAACTTCTAAAAAGGTTCCCTTCGTGAAACAGGTAGAGATCATATTCGCTGGGTGCTCCTTGATGATGCAAAATTCTCTCTCCTAGACCGGCATGGTTTAAAAAATTATTGGAAAAGCGCAAAAACAAAGAATAAAAATAAACTTTAAAAAGAGAAAAACTACCCTGATTAAAACTATTTCTCCAAAATGTTCCGATTTCCTGCATGAAGGTAATTTTTTTTTTAGAAAATTTCAATCGCAATCCGGAACGACAACCCCCGCGCTGATAATTAGCTTTAACCCTTCTTCTACGGTCATATCCAAATAAATAATCTCCTCCTCCGGAACCAGAATCAACATACCCGAGGTAGGATTAGGCGTTGTGGGAATAAAAACATTAACCAAATTTTTTGCTGTTTTCTCCTGGATTTCTCCCCGGCATTTGCCGGTGATAAAACCCACTGCATAAGATTCCTTTCTCGGATATTCGACGAGGACCACTTGCCTGAATATTTCTTTTCCCTGCAGTGAAAACGCTTGCAAAACCTGTTTGACACCAAAATAAATTTTAGTTACAAGAGGTATTCTTTTAAGGATCCCTTCGGCAAGATTCAAAAGTTTTGCACCGATAATATTCGTTACGATAAACCCGGCAAGAAAAATAAGAAATATTCCGGCAAGGATACCGATTCCAGGAATACTTTTCCCGGTAATTAATTGCACGTATCGACCTAAAAAACTGTCTAAAAACGTAAAAAGATAATAAATAATATAAAAAGTAGCAAACAAAGGCAATAAAGCCAGCAGACCGCTAATAAAAAACTGACGGATTTTTTTCATCATGGCTCACCCCATGCTGTAAGAATTGAAGTAATATCTCTTGCTTCTACTGCATAAACTCCATTTGCAAAGGTCGCTTAAAACCAGCAACCACCCGACTACAATTTTTCGCACGGGCCAATTGAACGTCCTGTGGAATAAAAATATCCCTGGAACGTACCCCTGGATTTCAATTCATCTTCAACGCGCCGGCTAAAATTTGACCGTGAATCATGCCACCTGGGAGCGATCAAAAGTGCCCTGTCGGTAACTTCGCTCAGCAGGCGGTGGACAACGATATCCCCGCGTAAAATTTCCAGTTGATCACAAATAAGCCCCAAATATTCTTCCTCAGTCAAAACCTCTATTTCCCCCCGGCGGTAGAGCTGTGCCAGCGGAGTCCTTTCCATTATCTGAAGCTGGTGAAATTTTATTCCCTGCAGGGGAAGGGAATTTAGCCGGCGGATGGTTTCCAGCATGTCCTCTTTCTTCTCCCCCGGAAGCCCGTTAATAATATGGACACAGGTATAGATCCCCCTTTTCTGGATTGACATTACGGCTTTGACGAATTGCTCAAAGGTGTGCCCCCTGTTTATCCGCTCCAGAGTCCTGTTGTGAGAGCTTTGCAGGCCGATTTCCAACCAGATATGATAATCCCGGGAATAGGATTCTAAAAGGTTAAGAACTTCGGAACTTAAACAATCGGGCCTCGTGGCGATGCTTAAGCCCACGATACCGGGAAGGGAAAGGGCCTCTTCGTATCTTTCCTGAAGAGATCCTACGTCTCCATAAGTATTGGTATAGGCTTGAAAATAAGCCAGATATTTTTTGCGGGGCAGAAAGTTGTCCGGAAAAGACGTGATTCGATTTTTTCGCTCTTTTTTCCCTTTTTCGGCTTTCCATTGTAAAAGGAGAACCTGCTGAGCGATAGAGTGCCTTTTCCCTTCTGCTTCCCTGACCATGGAAGCCGGACTAAAGCCTGGATTATAGCAATATATACACCCCCCCGTGGAGATGGTCCCGTCCCTGTTCGGACAGGAGAAACCGGCATCCAGCGGGATTTTATAGATTTTTTCCCCAAAATTTTCCCGAAAAAATTGGCTTAAACGATAATACCACCCTGCATGGGGCATAGACTGGCCTCCTTCGAAGATGCAAATCGGTTCTTATTCCGCTTCCCGGCTCCTCTCTGCCGGCTCCTTGGTTTTCCTTTGTTTTTCCAGGTAAAGGGCCAGGTAAGATATATCCGCAGGGGTCACCCCTTCGATACGGGCAGCCTGACCAAGGGTCTGCGGCCGGATCTCGCCCAGCTTTTGCTTTGCTTCTGCCGAGAGGTTAACGAGACGATCATAATTAAAGCCAGTGGGTATGGACTTTGCCTCCAGCCTGGCCATTTGATTTACATGGGATTGCTGTTTTTCAATGTACCCTTCATATTTGACCTGGGTTTCCACTTCTGAGGCGATCCGATCGTCCTGGGAAAGAACTATGCCGCCCTCTGCTTCGCAGAGCAGCTTCCGCATTTTTTGGTAATTTAACTCCGGCCTTTTGAGCAGCTCAGCAAGGGTTTGCGGCTTGGAAAGGGGAGCAAGACCTTCCTTTGCAAACGCTTCATTAATAAGGGGAGCAGGAAAAAGACGGTAATTATTAAGCTTTCTCTTTTCTTCTTCAATCAGTCTTTTTTTCTCCTGGAAGCGGCTGTACCGCTCTTTGGAAATAAGACCCAGCCGGTAACCCTTTTCCGTAAGGCGAAGATCAGCATTGTCATGGCGCAGGAGAAGCCGGTATTCACAGCGGGAAGTAAACATCCGGTAGGGTTCGCTGACCCCCTTAAGAATAAGATCGTCAATGAGAACTCCGATATACGCCTCGTTTCTCCGCAGAAGGAAAGGGGGCTCTTCCCGGCAAAAAAGAGCAGCATTTATCCCCGCCATCAACCCCTGGGCAGCAGCCTCTTCGTACCCGGTGGTGCCGTTAATCTGGCCCGCAAAAAACAGCCCGCTTATTCGCTTGGTTTCCAGGGTGGCCTTAAGCTGCGTCGGCGGGAAGTAATCGTATTCGATGGCATAAGCCGGACGGGTAATGACAACGTTCTCCAGCCCCGGGATCGTCCGCAAAAAGGCAATCTGTAATTCTTCCGGCAGTCCGGTGGAGATCCCCTGAAGGTACATCTCCTCGCTTCCCTCGCTTTCCGGCTCAATAAAAACAGGATGCCTTTCCCGGTGACGAAAACGGACGACCTTATCCTCAATGGAAGGACAGTAGCGGGGCCCCTTTCCTTTAATCAACCCTGAATAAATTGGTGCATAATTTATATTATCCAGAATAAGCCTATGGGTTTTTTCCGTCGTATATGTCAGGTAACAGGGGATTTGTTTAAAACATGCCCCTTCGGTGTCAAATGAAAATGTTCCCGCATTTTCTTCGCCTTCAACGGCTGTAAGCCCGTCAAAATTGATGCTGCGCCTGTAAACCCGCGGGGGGGTTCCTGTTTTTAAGCGTTCCGCCTTAAATCCGAGAGACAAAAGGTTTTCCGCCAGCTCGTTCGAAGGGTTCTGGTTTCCTGGCCCCCCGGGATAGTGGTCATGGCCCACAAAAATTTCCGAGCGGAGATAAACGCCGGCAGCGAGGACAACAGCCCTGGAAAGATAGCGGCTTCCCTGGCGGGTAATAACGCCCTGCACCGCGGCTCCATCAACCAGGATTTGCACCGCAGCTCCTTCCCGCAGAAAGAGAAGGGGCTCGCTCTCCAGAATCTCCTTCATACCCTTCTGGTAAGCCTGCTTGTCTATCTGCGCCCTCAAGGCCTGAACCGCCGGTCCTTTGCTGGTATTAAGCCTGCGCATCTGCAAAGCATTCCTGTCCCCGTTTAAACCCATGACTCCTCCCAAGGCATCGATCTCTTTAATTAAATGCCCCTTGCCGGGCCCGCCCAGAGAGGGATTACAGGCCATCAAAGCCGGATGGTCAAGATTTGTTGACAAAAGAAGGGTACGGCAACCCATATGTGCGGCCGCCAAAGCAGCTTCACAGCCTGCATGCCCCGCGCCGATAACAATCACATCATATTTTTCCGCTTCCATATTACAACTCCCGTCCTGGTTACATTCTACATATTAAGTAAAGTATATCATTATATCATGCTTTTGTTGAAGTTTGCCAAAAAGAAAAAGGAAAGCGGCCTTGCAGCTCAAGCCCGCCTGTAGTTTTAGCCAAAAATATATAAACTAACCGGAAAATTTTTTTTCCTATTTCTTTTGAAAAACTCCCTTTCGTTTTATGCAGTAAAAACATAATTGATGCAGGGGAATTATTTCTTAACAATTTCAGCAAATACCAGCGTCTGGTTTAATAATTGGTAGGCAATTTCTCCAAATGTTACCGGTCCGGCAAACGGTGGGGTTGCTTTGCCGTCCAGTTCGCCATAAAGGTAATTAAGAACACAATTACAAGAAAAAACCGGCTTGGTTTTCTCAAAATCTTTCAAGCGTGCGGCAAAACTTGCGGCATAATCGGTGACAGGTCTTGCAAAGCGGTATTCCTTTCCCGCAAAAACAGGAGCGTAAAAATCCACTGTTTTGGATTCCGGAGAAACTCCTTTAATGGACACATTAATAAGTACGCTGTTATAATCTGCCACCAGCGGTAAACGTGTATCAATTTTATTTTCCGCAATATAATCTGCAAAGACAACTTCTTTCCCATTGACCATACAATTTGTTACAGAGAGGGCATCTTCTGCAAACTCAATTTTTGCGTCATCAGGATTGATCCCGAAGATATTCACAATTCCGAGAGAAGCCAGCATTTCATCGGGCAAGCAAATATGCAATGCAACGGCTTTATCGGTATAAGACAGGCCGGTAATGCCATCATAAACCTTTGCGCATCCGTCTGTGGACAGATCAAAACCTGAGATCCAGCCTACAATTGGAGTCAATAATAAATCATCCGAGTAAGGCGCTTCCTTGGCATAGAATACGGCAACATCGCTGGCAAAAGGCATAACCAGAAGGGTCAAGCCGTTGTCATAGGCATCCTTTGTAATATTGAAGATATTATCCTTATCGTAAGATACGGTTTTACAATCAATCGCGCTGCTGATTTCATTGACAAATAATTTATCTTTGCAAGTAATCCCGCCTTCTTCCGTGATAAAATAAGGAGTGGTTCCCCCAATCCATTTGCCTTTCGGCAATTGTTCCAATAAATTTTCATCGGCCGCAATATGTAAAATATTGCCTTTTTCAACTAATTTCTTAGCTTCCTCAAATGTAACAAACATCTTCCTCGACCTCCTATAATTTTTTCAATGCCTCAACATCATTTGCCATAATAGCACTATACTTTTTCAGAAACGCTTTAATTTCCTCCAGGCAACTCAGCAATTCCGACGGCTTCTGATTAGCTGCATATTTCCTTTGCACCCGCGAGATGATCAAATTTAAGCCAAGATTTTTCGATTGATACTTCGCCTGCCCTTTAATCAATTTTTCCAATTGTACATTTAAATCCTCCGTCATAAATACAAACCTCCGTTTCATTAGCAAATTTATTCAAGTATGACAGCGCTTGAAACTGCGGTTCATCCATATTAAGCAGATAATGCCCATATTTCAGCTCTTGGCCGGATTGTTACACCAGGAAGGTCGTTAAAACCAGTTTTCCATCTCCGAATGTATATCTTTTCGCGATAATAGAAAGTTCGCTTTCTTCCAGAACGGGATTCTTTTCGCTTATAAAACTGCTGCACATAAACGGAACAGTATAACCGTACCCCTGGGGATGTGAGAGACAGTTTTTTGCTACCTGCCGCATAAACTTGTTAAATTCCGACAGAAGGGCCTCATCTTCGAACTTAACCTCCATTTTTCCGGATTTCAGGCTCATCAATTCTTCAATAGCTTCACGGGTCATGGTGTAAAAAAGCAGAATCCGTTTCTTGCCTGCTATTATCATCTGACCGATAAAATCACAACCGTCATCTTTGCATAAACCTGAAGAATCCTGTTCTTCTACCTCTAAACCCGTTATTTCAGCGAGAACATTCCTTGTGGTGAGCAAAAATAAGTACCTTAATGAAGCGCTAACATCAATGTGTTCTAAAATTTTCTTGATCACATCTTCACTGGTGAAGGGCTTTACCAGGTACTGCGAAGCTCCTGCCTGAATAGCTTTGATAATGTTTTCCCGTTCATTAACGGACGTGGTCATGATCACGGGAATGTTTTTATATTCCGGGTGTTTTTTTATATGGGCTAAAAAATCAATCCCGCTCATTTTGGGCATATTCCAATCCAAAAAAATTAAGTCAATGGCTCCTCTTGTTTCCTTTAAAACCTCCAGGGCTTCCTCCCCGTTACCCGCTTCAAAAACATCCGCGTCCAGCGATTTAGCCGCCCTGGCCACCATTTTTCTGGCAACCACAATATCGTCAACCGTCAGGATATTCATGTTTTCCACCTTCTTTAATGTTTGAACTTCTTTTATGCAACAAACGCTTACCTTTCTTGACCGTTTTTACTGTTTTGAAGATCTGCCCGGCACCATGGAATTGATGCGTTCAGGAATTAGGTGCAAATCCCGGATTTCGTCGGCCAGCCCTGCCTGGACAACGCTTCCCGGCATACCGTAAACCACACATGTCCTTTCGCTCTGTACCAGACAGTAACAGTCGCATTGCCGCTTCAGCTCCCTTATTCCCTCCAGTCCGTCGTTTCCCATCCCCGTAAGCATTATGGCAAGAATTTTTTTGCCTGCAAAAACACGGGCCACAGAATGAAAAAGGACGTCGGCAGAAGGCTTAACACCGTTAACAGGTAAGCTGTCCTGCAATTTTGCAAGATAATGGGATTTCTTTTCCGTTACGGTAAGATGCACTCCTCCGGGAGCAAGCAGCGCTTCTCCCGGCTTAATCAAGGAGTTATCAGCAGCTTCCGCAATAGGAATAGGAGATTTCTTATGCAACGACTGAGCCAGCTTACCGGTGAACTCCCGCGGCATGTGCTGAACGATCAAAATAGGAACAGCAATTTTTTCTGAAATATTTTGGAAAATGTATTTTAATGCTGCCGGGCCTCCGGTAGAAGCTGCAACCACAATTAAGGCGGCTTCGGTCATATCTCTTTTCTTAACCTTCGGCTTTCTTTGCAAAGCAGCGCCCCCACTTCCTGGCTTTGTTTCCGGCTCCGGTAGAAAGGCAGCTCCTGCCGTAAACTTTTTCGTCATTATTTGGGTAAATAACCCCTGCAGCTTTCCTTTACTCCTGGCAACATTATTAACCAACCCTGTTTCCGCCTGAATCAAGATAAAATCAAGCGCTCCCATCTGCAATGCCTGGACGGTGGCGGCAGTGTTGACTTTGTCCGTATCGATCACTATGATCACGTATACATCCGGGTACTCTTTGTTAATCGTAAAGAGCGTTTCCAGGTTTTTCTTTTCCGGAATGTTCATGCTAAGCAGGACAACATCGATGTAACGCTGTTTTAACCTTTCCAGAGCGATCTGTCCGGTGGAGGCGGTAAAGACAACCTGAGCTAAACCGGTGCCTTCCACGGCCTCCTGCAAAATTTTGCGATAAGCGATTGATTCCTGAGCGATTAGTACATTAAGTTTTTTCATGAGATCACAAACTTACTGTCAATGACCATAATTACTTCCCCGTTCACCTTGACAACTCTTTCAATATAATTATTTTCAGGATGGTTCAAATTGGCCGGCGGCGGCTCGCTGATCTCATCGGTAACATCGATGACTGAACCTGGTTCATCGAACAAAAAGCCGGCATAGGAAGAATTTCCGGGGATAGTTTTCAAGATGATGCAGTAATGACCTTGTTTTGTCCCCGTGCGGGCCAATCCTAATAAACCGGCCAGATCAAAAAGGGTTACCACCTGCCCGCGCAGGTTTAATAAACCCACGATGTGGGGAGGGGCATCGGGAACCGGGGTATAAGAAATATTCCGGTTAATTTCTTTAACTGAGGTAATGTCAACACCCAGCTGGTAACCGTTCAGGTAAAAGGTAAGTATCTTTAAGGACATAGAACTGCCTTCTCCCTGTTTTACTGTAAATTTCCAGAAGGTGAAGCCAAAATGATGTTTTTAGCGGATAATTTTTTACCATTAAAATTCGAATTTCCAGTTGAAGCTCTCCAGATCTTTCATTAGCCCGGCCAGTTCAATGTTTAATTTTCCGGCTTCTTCCACAACAGCGCTGGTTTGCAGGATGCTTTTTGTAATTTCTCCGGCATCGCCGGAAATATCTGCTGCCTTTTCGGCAACCATAGCTACTTTTGCCGCAACATTGGCGGCATTTTTGGCTACTTCATTGGCACCCTGGGCGAGCTCACCGGTCGCTCTGGCAATATCGTGAACAGCTTTGGATACTTCCGCAATATTATCAGCAGCCTGCTGGGAACTGGCCGCCACTTCCCTTATTTCATTGGTAATATGGCTGACTTTTTCCGCAGCAGAGATAACAGATCTGGAAATTTCTCCGGTAGTAGCCGACTGTTCAGCTACCGCGGAGGCGATCGTGCCTGTAATAGTGTTGCTCTCCTCAATAACCAGGGTAATAGTCTCCATGGCTTTGACGGCATTTGCCATACTGGCCTGCATGGCTTCTATCTGCTGGCCGATCTCATCGGTAGCTTCCGCTGTTTGCTTAGCCAGTTCCTTTACTTCATTGGCTACCACAGCAAATCCCCGGCCGGCTTCTCCGGCGCCGGCAGCTTCTATGGCCGCGTTTAAAGCCAGCATGTTGGTCTGGTCTGCAATATCATTGATGACACTGACAATTTTACCGATTTGCCGGGATGACTCGTTCAAATTTTCAATAATAGTTTTGGTTTCCCGAACCTTGGTTTCAGCATCACCGGTGATCTTTGTGGAGCGTTCACAGCTTTCACTGACTTCGTTAAGGGAAATATTTATCTCTTTAACGGCTGTAGCGACGCTGTTTACCGAATTGGACATATCCTGCGCGGAAAGGGAAATGCTGTTGATACTGGAGGAAATTTGATTAACGCTCTGAGAGACATGTTCTACACTGGCCGAGCTTTGCTCAGTGGCAGAAGCCTGATGTTGAATGGTGTTGTTCATCTCTTCCACTGCCGATACAATTAAGCTGATGCTGTCGTTTGCTTCGGAAGATGCGGAAGCTGTTTCATTAATATTCTCGGTGATCTGGGTAACAGCTTGATTAACAGCCTTGGTTTTGTTCTCCATTTCCTCATTTATTGCTTCCATTTATTGCTTCCATGCTGGATACTACAGCGAGCATATTATCCAGAGAGTTCCGAAAGGAGGCTGCGTTCCCGTTAATTCTTTCCGTTATCTGCTGCAGAGGATTTGATAGCGCCCTTTTTACAAAATAATCGGCAATAACTGTTGCTATAACAAAAATTGCCAAAGTGGCCAGAACAGTACTAAAGGAGAAATCATCCATATTCCGCCGGCTTTGATAGTAGTTGAGAAACAATGTTAAAACCAGGACAGCCAGTAGGGTAAGAACAAAAATGCTTAACAATTTAAATCTGATGCTTTGTGACCACCTTTTCATGCCCATCACCCTTTCTTTTATAGAACCGGACCAAAGCTGCGGGATACCTATTCCCCCTGTTGAATGCCGTCTCCCGTACTTGGGGAGGAACCGTCACCTTTGCCTTCCAGGGCCATTTGGACTTTTTCCAGCAGCATGTCCTTGTTTAACTTTATTTCATAAAAATTAAAACCCGCCTCCAAACCTTTTTCACGGCTTTGCTTATCGGATTTAGAGGTAACGGCGATAACAGGAAGATTGAAAAGGCGCCGGTCTGCTCTAATTTTTTTTACCAGTTCAAAACCGTCCATTAGGGGCATCTCAATATCGCTAATTACCAGATCAACTCGTTCTTTTTGTAAAATATCCCAGGCCTCTTTCCCGTTCGTTGCCGTCACAACCTGGTACCCCGCCCATTCCAGGTATTGCTTTTCCTGTTTCAGGAAAAAGGGAGTATCTTCTACAAGCAATATCCTCTTTGTTCCTGAATGCTGCAAGTGTTCCGGTTCCTGCCAATAAAGATCCGGGGCGGCTATTTCCAAAAGTTCATTAATGTTCACAACCAGGGTAATTTTCCCGGAAAGAATGGCTGTTCCCAGCAGGCCTTTGACCTTGGCTTCGTCCCTGTTAAACCGGATATCAGCATCATAGTTGGCAATGATTTTATGTATAAGAATCCCGATGGGGTGTTTTACAAGCTTGGGGATAATCACGAAATATTCGCCGGCGCTGTTTGCAGTTCGACTTACAGGCAAATAATCTTCGGGACGAATCACCCTCAGGGATTCACCCCGAAATTGAATAAATTCCTTGTCCCCAATTGTTTCCAGCTGATTGGGGTAAATTTTCTCCACTCTTGCTACCATGGATAAATCTACACAAAAAGTTTCCTGCCCGGAACACTTAAACAATAAAAGACTTTGCCGCTCCTTCAATTGCTCCGGCTTGTCCCGGCTGTGAAGAAGCTGCTCGGTGTGGTCGCTGTAAAATCTCAGCTCAGCCTTATTGGATATTCCTTCCGGGTCGAGAATCATGGCAACCTTACCGTCTCCCAAGATTGTAACTCCGGAATAGCAAGGAGAATCCTTTAAATAGCAGGGCAGTTGCTTCACCAATATCTCCTCTCCATCGTGAATCAGATCCACAATTAATCCGAAACGTTTGGAGCCGCTCTTAATAATCAGCACCCGCAGCAACTGTTCCGGTTGGCCGGCAGCGGTTCGTTCCAATCCGAGCACATCTGCCAAGTGAACAATAGGCAGAAGCTTTTCCCTCAAGCGTAGAACATGGGCATCGCCCACTTGTTCAATTCTTTTTGCAGGATCGCTGGACTTGACGCGAACCATCTCCTGCAAGTTCACCTGGGGCAGGGCAAATTTTTGACCGGAAACCTCCACAATAATTGAAGGTATAATGGCCAGTGTCAGAGGCATGGTTAGCCGGAAGGTTGTTCCCTTTCCCAAAACAGACAAAATCTCCATTACCCCGCCCAACTTTTCAATGTTGGTCTTAACTACATCCAGTCCCACTCCCCTCCCGGACAGATCTGTTACCTCGGATGCCGTGGAAAAACCGGGCTGAAATAACAGGGCATATAAGTCCTGAACTCCCATGGAAGCAATCTCTTCTGATGTGAGCAAATTTTGTTGCAGAGCCTTTTCTTTAATTTTTTCAATGTTTATGCCCGCGCCGTCATCCTTGATATCTATGACAACCTGTCCCCCTTCGTGATAGGCATGCAAAGAGACGGAACCTGTCGCAGGCTTGCCGGACTTTTCCCGGATAGAGGGAGGCTCGATGCCGTGATCAATAGAATTGCGGATTAGATGCGTTAGCGGATCGCCCAAACCCTCGACGATGGATTTATCTAGTTCCACCTCCTGTCCTTTAATGGATAATTCTACGCTTTTCCCCGTTTTTTTGGACAATTCTCTGACAATCCTGGGGAACTTATTAAAAACACGGGAAATCGGCTGCATACGGGTTAGCATAATTTTTTCCTGCAGCTCGGTGGTCAGGTTGTCGATATTTTGCAAGACCGTATTTAAGCCGGGCATTTCTTTTCGGGCTGACGCCAGGAGACGGAGCAATTGATTTCTTCCCAGAACCATTTCACTGGCCAGATTAAGCAGATCGTTTAATAAGGAAACGCTGACGCGGACGCTTTCTTCCGTTCCGAGATGCTCTCTTCCGGGTATTTTTGCCGGTCCCGGGTTATCGTCGACCGCTTCCTGCTTTACCTCAATAAACGTCTCATTGGGCGAGCCCGGATTTAAAAAAGGGGACAATTCTGAAGGTTCGCTGATGACAGTAAGATTTTCTTCCGGAATATTTAAGGCCATGGCAGCCAGGCTTGGTTCGAGAACGCTGGTAAAAAGGAAAATCCAGTTCTGATCGTCCTTGGTTGTCTGCACCAACCGGCCGATACTTTCAATACTGCTTATTATTTCTTCCGGAGGGGTGCCGGCAGTTGGGGCGGGAACCCGGCCTATTTCCAGGGTTAGCTTATAAATTACCTGCCCGCGCTGCATTGCAGATGAAAAAATACCTTCCGCTTCGGCACTTTCAGACTTTCGGCGGGAAACATCACCGGCCGTTTTTTCCCGTTCCTCCCAGGAAAACAAATTATTTATTTTTTCAAGGTACACGGATATCTCCGTCTCCGCACTTCGTTCCACGTTGTTAATCATCTGTTTCAAACAATCGTTGGCTTCCAGAAGGGTATCAATAACTTTATTATTAATGCTAAAGGTACCCTCCCTTATTTTGCTAAAAAGATTTTCCATGGCATGGGACAAATCTACAATATTTGTCAAAGCAAAAAATCCTGCCGTGCCCTTGATACTGTGCAGGGAACGAAAAACTTCATTAATTGTGTCAACATCAGCCGGTTCGTTTTCCAGGTTTAAAAGGCCGTCCTCCACTATATTGACGTGCATACCGGCTTCTGCCACAAATTCATTTAGCAATTCTTCGTTTTGCACAATTCAGCACCTCATCGCGAATCGTGAGTATTAGCAGGATTATTATACCATGTCAGAATTCTTCTTGGAATACTTTTATTGTCGAAACGCCTGGCTACTGCTCAAAATTTGGATAATCTTACCTAAAAAAGACAGGTTTTCTAAAGCGACACTCCGGCTTGCCGGGCAAAAAAAAAACCTGCACCTTCTTTAAAAAGAAAAGGCAAGGTTTTTCAATGCGAATAAAGCCTACCCGTAAAAATTCTCCGCTGTCCCTCCCTTCCCCGACGACTCCATCTTAAGACGGCTGGTTTTCTTTGCCAATATTTTTGGAATATCTTTTCGGATTATGGAAAAAACCTTTCGCCAGGGGGATGCGCCTTCCGCTACCGAAAGCTTTAGTCGTTATCTTCAAAACCGGGGCAGCCTGAAACCGCTTGTATTCCGACCGGTCAACCTTGGCAATGATATTTTCAACCAGCTTCCGCTCAAAGCCCATGGCCACAATTTCATCAATATGCTTGTTCTCTTCAATGTAATGGTACAATAACTGATCGAGTACCTCGTAAGGGGGAAGAGTGTCCTGATCCAATTGATCCGGCCGCAACTCGGCAGAAGGAGGCTTTTTAATGATAGATTCGGGAATCAGTTCCTTCCCGGCGAGGGTATTCATATAAACCGCCAGGCGGTAAACCATCTGCTTGGGAACATCGGCCAGGACAGCCAGCCCTCCGCACATATCCCCGTAAAGCGTACAGTATCCCACCGCCAGCTCGGATTTATTGCCTGTGGTCAGGACCATACGGCTGTCTCTGTTGGAAATAAACATAAGAATATTTCCCCGTATCCTGGCCTGCAGGTTTTCCTCGGCCAAATCCATTGCCGGTTTCCCCTTTTCGTTCAGGTTGTCAAGAAATTGCTGGAAAGGGCCCTCTATGGGAATAAGCAGGGTTTCCATTTGCAAATTGTCGGCAAGTTTCCGGGAATCCGATATGCTATGCTCAGAAGAATAGCGGGACGGCATCATGACACCGAGCACCTTGTCCGGACCCAAGGCCGCCACAGCCAGAGCGGCAATAACAGCGGAATCTATGCCTCCGCTCAATCCGATAACAACTTTTTTAAAACCTGTTTTTCTCATGTAATCGACCAAGCCCCGCTGCAGTGCGGCATAAACCCAGTTGACATCCTCCACCTGTAAAAAATCAGGAACCGCAAAAGAACCTGGGAGGTCATCCCCTGCTTCTACCGGAGTAATGTTCATACTTTCTGTTTGACAGTAAAACAAAGCTTCCCGAAAAGGCTCGACTTGGTATATTTTTTTACCCGACTCTGAACAGACAACGCTGCTTCCATCGAATATGAGTTCATCATTACCGCCAACCTGGTTTACATAAAATAACGGCATTTTATATTTTGCAGCCAGAGACCGGAGCATTGCCGCCCTCTCACCGGCTTTGCCCAGATGGTAGGGAGAAGCGGATATATTAATTAATAAATCCGGGTTCTGCCGGAAAAGCTCTTCCAGCGGATCGTTCGGGTAAATCCGCCTTTCCCCGAAGTCTTGATCATTACAGATATCTTCGCAAATGGTAACGGCAATTTTTACACCGTTCAACACTACGGGACTTGTTTTTGCAGCAGGCGTAAAATATCTGTATTCGTCAAAAACATCATAATTCGGCAGCAAAGTTTTGTAATGCCGGGAGATAATCTTTTTATCCTTAAGCATCAATGCCGCATTATAAAGGCTGTATCCTGCACCGTCTTTTTCTCTCCATGGCGTTCCAAGAAGAACAGCAATCCCCTCTGTTAAAGGTAGAATTTCCTCAACGACGGTTTTTTCCGCCTGTTCCAGAAAAGCATCGTAGAGAAGCAGGTCCCGGGGAGGATAGCCGGTAACAGCCAGCTCCGGAAAGATGATCAGATCTGCCCTGTCTTCCCGTGCTTTACGTATAAACCTCTTTATTTTTTCCGCATTACCCTGGAAATGCCCAATTGTCGGATTAAGTTGTGCAACGGCTATTTTCATTTTTTCACCTTTAAATTTAATTAAATTCTTACCTCTTCAATGCCTAATTCCTTTTCTTCATGATACCCCTGTTTAGCCGCGTATTCAAGACAAATTTTACCCCGGGACGAAAGAACGATAAAATAAATTGTATCACCGCACCTTTATCTTATTATATATTTGGAATTAGTTTTCACATGTGGAACAACGACAGCCTCCTTGAACAATTTGCCAATTGCTGCTATACTTTAAAGATATATCCTTAAAAATTGTTAACAATACATATGATAATATGGAAGGAGGATAATTTAAGGTGAAAAAAATGCTTGTTGTTCTGCTTGCTTTTCTGCTTCTGGGAACGGTTTCCCTAAGCGGGGCTGTTGCGCAGCCACAATTTGAACAGGAGATTAACGTCGTGGTCAACGGGATACGTGTGAATTTTCCCGATGCCCGCCCCTTTATTAATGAAGATTCGCGAACCATGGTCCCGATCCGCTTTATTGCCGAGAAGTTAAAGGCAAAAGTAGAATGGAACGGGGAAAAACGCCTTGTATACATGAACCTTGCCGGAAAACAAATTATCCTTGGTATTGGCAATTCTTTTGCCCACGTCAACTCTGTAAAAACCGAATTTGATACTGCAGCAGAAATCGTTCAGGACCGGACAATGGTTCCCTTGAGATTTATTGCGGAAACATTCGGGGCTAATGTCAGTTGGAACGGAGAAAACAAAACAGTAACTGTAACCACTGTGCCCGAAGCCCCTCCCCCGGAAAGCTCTATTACCCTTTTCTTTTCCGACGGGACCGGCAAGCTTGTTGCAGAAACCAGAATAATCCGGGGAGCGAAACCCGCACCGAAACAGGTTTTCGATGAATTGTTAAAAGGACCGCAAACGCCGGGATTAAAACCGACGATACCGGCAAAAACTGAGTTTATCTCAGGAGTTACAGAAAGCGGCACTCTTTACCTTAACCTTTCCTCTCATTTTATCAGCAACCGTCCTGGATCCCCAGAAGAGGAGACGGCAACCATTTATTCCATTGTCAACTCTATGGCCGGGCTCCCGGATATTGAGCAAGTTAGGTTTATGATCGAGAGTGAATTCTTGGATTCATTTTTCGGGGTGGACACCTCGGTTCCTCTAGAACCCGCTTCACTATAAAATTAAGTATTGAAAGTTAAGCCAGCCGGCATACATTTGCCACGGCTGCCGGTAACAACGACTTTTCACATCAACTGCAGGGGAGGGAAAGGGCCGCCTCCTTGAGCTGGGGACGACCTGAAAAAATTTGACAAAAAAGCGCGTTTTAATTGTCGGAGGAAATGCTGCCGGCTTGAGCGCCGCAAGCCAGGTAAAAAGACAAAAAGCGGAGTGGGAAGCGGTTGTCTTTGAAAAAGGTGAATATATTTCCTATGCGGGTTGCGGCATGCCTTATCACATTGAAGGAATCGTACCCCATTTGGAAGACCTTATTGAAATTACGCCGGAAGCCGCGGTTACGGAAAGAAAGATTGATCTTCGACTGAATTGTACGGTTATCCGCGTTGACCCCGATAAGAAAGAAATCTTGGTGAAAGACTCTGCAGGAACCCGCGCCGAAAAGTTTGACTTTCTCCTCATAGCCACGGGAGCAAGCCCTATTACAGACCATATTACTTTTGAAAAATCAAAGAGAATTTTTACTCTGAAAAGCTTATCTGATACAACAAAAATTCTTCAATTTATTGAAGAGGAGAAACCAAAAAAGTGTGCAGTCATCGGGGGAGGTTACATTGCCGTGGAAATGCTGGAAGCATTTCAGGGCAGGGGCTTGGAAACCCACCTTATTCACCGCCGCTATGATCTGGCGAGAACCTTTGAAAAAGAAATTTCTACACTAATAAAAAACAAAATGGAGCAAGAAGGTATCATTCTGCATTTAAACAGTCAAGTAACAGCATTGGAAGAAAAGAAGAAGAAAATTATTGTCAGAACCAATCATGAAGACATGGAATACGACTTTGTCCTGATAGCTACCGGTGTAAAACCTGAAACTGAATTGCTCAAGGACACTCCTATTCAACTAGGAGTTAAAAATGCCGTAAAAGTAAACCGCTACCTGCAAACAAACTACGATTATATTTACGCGGCCGGGGATTGCGCTGAAACGGTCAATCTTATAACCGGCAAACCGGCTTATGTCCCGCTGGCCCCCAAAGCCAATAAGGAAGGTTTTATTGCCGGTATAAACATCTGCGGCGGAAAAGAAGAATTCCCGGGAGTTCTGGAAACATCTATTACTAAATTTTTTGATCTGGGGATTGCCAGAACCGGGCTTACTCTGGATACTGCAGAAGAACATTACCCGGGGGCAGCCAAGTTTACCTTTTCCTCCCGGAGCAAAGCCAGGTACTACCCGGGAGGGGGAACTCTTCATTCAGTCATTATTCTGGATAAAGCCAGCGGGAAAATTCTGGGTGCCCAGCTGGCAGGCCCCCTTGACGGGGTGAAAAGAATTGATGTGTTTGCGGCTGCCATCCATAACAAAATGTCCGTCAATGATATTTTTAAACTTGATCTGTCCTACTCTCCGCCCTTCTCCCCGGTTTTTGATCCTGTAATACTGGCAGCAAGGCTTGGAAGAAAGTATCTCTGATTGTGAGGTTTAAAAATGGCGGTTAAATTTCAGGATTATTACAAAATACTTGGGCTCGACAGAAATGCGACAGACAAGGAAATCAGGCAAGCTTACCGCAAACTGGCACGCGAGTATCACCCTGACCTCCAGCCCAAAGAAAAACAAAAAGAGGCTGAGGAAAAATTTAAACTGATTAAGGAAGCTTATGAAGTCCTCAGCGACCCTGTTAAAAGAGAAAAATATGACCGTTTAGGCCCAAACTGGCAGCACGGAGATGATTTTACCGCGTACCGCCACTATCAGCAGGGTTCGCGGCGTCAGGCCGGGAGCGGCTTCGAAGGAAATTTTGACGGCTTTTCCTTTCATTTTGGCGGGGCAAACAGCTTCAGCGATTTTTTTGAAGCCATTTTTGGTAGTGGATTCGAGGAAGATGATTTTGGACACTCCGGTAGAAATTGGATGACCAGACAAGGTACTGATGTGGAAGCTGAAATAGAGGTGACCCTGGAGGAGATCTTTTTTGAAAAAGAAAAACACCTGCAATTCACAATTCATAATATCTGCAGCCGCTGTGGGGGAAGCGGGATCCTGCATAATAGCATCTGCCCTTTGTGCGATGGAAGCGGGCAAGTTCCCGAAACGAAGAACATCAAGCTCAAGATTCCCCGCGGTACCAGGAACGGGAAAAAAATACGCCTTAAAGGCCAGGGCAACCAAGGGAAACGGGGAGGAAAAGCCGGCGATCTTTATCTGAAAATAAAAGTTCTTCCCCATCCCCTCTTTACCCTTCAAGGTGACAACTTGGAGGCAGAGCTGACAGTATTCCCGTGGCAGGCTGTTTTGGGCGATACGGTTTCTGCTCCGTCATTGGATGGAACAATACGGGTTAAACTGCCTCCCCGGACCAAGGCAGGGCATAAGCTCAGGCTGCAGGGAAAAGGAATGCCCAGGAAAGACCATAGCAGAGGGGATCTTTTTTTGAAGATTATTATTGATATTCCCCGGGAAATTAACCCGGAGGAAGAAAAACTCTATCAGAAGCTGTCCGGCCTTTACCGGCGGCATTGAGCAAATTCACCAATCATTAAAAACGTGCCTGAAAAGAAGACGGGGCAACTTCTGCTGCATTGCCCCGTCTTTTCTGTAAAAAATATCATTTAAGTAAAGGTAAAGCAGGTCATATCAAGACTAGTTCACATATGGAGCAAAATCCGGATAAAGCTCCCCGTATTTTTGAGCAAGGGCTTTCATTTGTTCGAGGATCTCTTCTCCGGGAAGCCCCCTGCTGTTTAAAAATGCCACATACTCATCATGAATTGGTTTTAAAGGCTCTACCCACAGCTTTGTTTCTTCCTCAGTCAGTTTTATAATTTCGATATCCTTAATTGATCTGCCGTACTCTAAACCTTCTTTATTAATGCGGTTCCATAAGGTAGGCATTTTTTCAGCGTAAAATTCTTCGGTAGCTGCGGTAATAGCTTCCTGAATATCAGCCGGCAGGGATTCCCATGTTTCTTTGTTCATAACATTAAAGAACAACTGGTTATACAGGAAGGGAGTAAGCGTAATATAATCGGCTGTTACTTCAGCAAGGCGGAACCCGAGCAACGACTCAAGAGGAATAACGCCGCCGTCCATAACACCCCTGGAGAGAGCTTCATACCATTCGCTCAGAGGTGAAATTACCGGTGCCGCGCCCAAAATTTCCAGTGCATCGGCCCTCGGCCCGGCAGTAGCCCCGATTTGAAGCCCTTTCAGATCGGCCGGAGTCCTGATGGGTTTTTTTGATAATAAGTCAGCCGGTCCAGAGCCCCAAGTCCAGATATGATGGACATCTTTAAGTTCTTCGGGATCAAGTATCTCGATTGCTTCCATGGCAGCCCAGCTTGCTGCCTCGGAATTATAAAAGCTGATTCCGGGTAAAAGCAGCGTCTCAAGAACAGGGAACCTTCCCCTTGTATAAGCATAAACTGAAATTCCGATATCGGCAACGCCCTGAACAACGCCCTCATAAACTTCTGCGGCCTTGGTCAAAGTTTCTCCCGGATAGGTGTTAATTTTAACCCGTCCGTTGGTAGCCTCGAAAACGGCTTGAGCCCAACCCTGTGCAATCTCTGTCTCCATAATATGGCTGGCCGGCCAGAAATGGGCGAGACTTAACTCATATATTTTTTCTCCCCCAGTTTCCCCAGACGATTCTACCCCCTCGTTTGTCGGAGCAGCAGGAGAACATCCGGCAAATAAACCTACCACCATTAACATGCTGAGCAATAAAGAAAGTACTTTGTAATGTTTTTTTAACATTTTCGGCTCTCCTTTTCAGTTTTTCCCCCACAAATAAGATGCCAACAATACCTAACACTAACGGTTTATAATTCTACTTCCGGCACCCCCCCTTCCTTTTATGCCTTTAAATTAGCAAACTTTGTATTTTTTATTGGCTTTTCTTTTCACATTTTTTTTCCTTTTTTCAGATAATTTTTATAGCACAAAAACAAAGCAATCTTTTAATAATTATCTCATAAGCGCATTCTGTTTGTCAAGAATATCCTGTCAAATTGTCGAATTTATACTCAATACAGACAAAATTAAAGAGGGAGCATGTGTGTTCGGACAATCCATAAAACACAGCTCCCTTTTTCTTCACTTGTTCAACGTCGAGGCTTGCAATCTTTTAAAAAACTTTGCCTGGCAAACTATTTAATATACGGAGCAAATTCCGGATACAGCTCGTTATATTTAGCGGCCAGATCCTTCATTTGTTGGAGAATTTCCTCGCCGGGAAGACCCCTCTCGTTTAAAAACTCTACGTAAGCAGCTTGTACAGGTGGCAAATGCGACATCCATCTTTCCGTCTCTTCGTCGGTAAGCCTTATTACTTCGACTTCTTTCAGCCCTTTAACATAGTTGTAACCGCCTTCATTAATCTTATTCCAAAGAGTAGGCAGATTTTTAGCATAAAATTCTTTGGTGGTCTCTGTAAATATTTCTTGCAGATCGGGCGGCAATGAATTCCAGGCATCCTTGTTCATTACATTAAAGAACAACTGGTTATAAAGAAACGGAGTAAGCGTAATATAATCGGCTGTCACATCGCCCAACCGGAAGCCCTTCATTGATTCAAGGGGAGCTAGACCTCCGTCCATGACACCCCTGGAAAGAGCTTCATACCATTCGCTCATGGGTAAAATTACCGGCGTTGCGCCAAGTTCCTGGAGGCCATCGGCACGAGGACCTGCTGTTGCTCCTATTTGAAGCCCTTTAAGATCCTCCAGCGTCCGGACAGGTTTTTTCCCGAATAAGTCTGCCGGCCCCGAACCCCAGGTCCAAACGTGATGGACATCTTGAAGCTCTTCGAGGTTCATTGTTTCAATTGCTTCCATTGCCGCCCAGCTTGATGCCTCGGAATTATAGAAGCTGACCCCGGGCAATAGAAGCGTCTCGAGAACGGGGAATCTTCCCCTCGTATAAGCATAAACGGAGATCCCGATATCCGTAACACCCTGGACAACGCCCTCATAGGTTTCTGCGGCCTTGGTCAAAGTTTCTCCCGGATAAGTGTTAATTTTAATCCGTCCGTCTGAAGCTTGATATAGAGCTTCAGCCCAAGGCTTGGCAATATCTACCTCAACCTCATGGTTTGCCGGAAAAAAATGAGAGAGACTGAATTCATACACTTTACCATTTGTTCCTTGTGTTCCTTCTTTCTCCGTTTCTTTCGACGCACTTGTCGATGAACAACCTGCAAGTAAACTTACGACCATTAGCAGACTTAACAAAAAGGCCACAATTTGATAATTCTTGGACATTTTTTTAACATGTTCTTCTCTCCTTAAATAGGTAATTTATTTCTTCCCCAGCATCAAATGACCGCAGAACCCCCAATTACGGCAAGAAAAGTTTTCTAACGCTGTTCGATAGAATACCCCCCATCTTTTATTGATTAAAATTTATATAAAAAAATTTCTTATGATATTGTCTTATTTTTATAAATTCTCTTGCGTTTGTTTTCTGAAATTTCTGTGTAAAAAAATAAGAGATTTAGGAATTAATATTTATTGATTTCCCGCAAAAATTTGTTTTTAAAATGTATTTAATTTACAGCCTTGTGAATTATCTCACACTTTTGTTTATATTGTCAAGCTTTCCAATGGATACTTAAGTGTAAAAAATTAAAATAAAAACGGTAAAACAGTAAATCTTTGTTTATTTCCGTCTTTTTTCCTCAAAAAGTCCCGATAAAAAGTAAAAAATCCAAAAGCCGCACTTTCCGCACAACGGGATTCTCTTTTTCCCGAAGAAGCACCGCAGGAAGAGACGATGCTGCAGAAACCGGCTGCCGTTACAGCAAAGACAAAAAAATTTCTGGGTAAATAAAAAAAAGCAACAAGGGCGTTGCTTAAGTATTCCGCTCGCAATCTTTGACGATGTCCTTCAGAGCAGGGATTCCGGAGTAAGTTATTTTAACATAAAATATTTTCTAAAATATAAGCCCGGTCAATACTAATTTTGACACTAAGGGAGAATGAAAACTTTCAGCTATTTCTTTTTGTTTTTTAAGGAAAAATTCTCCACCCCTTTTTTGGCCTCATCGGTAACAAAACAGGCTAATCCGCTGAGGGCTTCGTGGATAAATGCTTTGCGGAGATCAGCAGTCTGGTAGTCATTAATCACTTGTTTTGCCCATTTTACTGCCTGTAATCCTTTTTTGGCAATAGTTGAGACAAGCCGCTCCGCTTCGGGAAGGAGGGTTTCCCTGGAGGTGATCTGCGTGATCAAGCCCATTTCCAGCGCTTGTTCTGCTGTAATGGTTTTACCTGTTAAAACATGCTCCAACGTCTTTGCCCGGCCAACTATCCTTAACATAAAAAGTATCCCCCCCCAGCCCGGAAGGAGACCGTGGTTTATTTCCGGAAGTCCTAGAACCGCTTCTTTTACGGCCAGGCGAAAGTCACAGGCCAAAGCAAGTTCACACCCTCCACCCAGAGCCAGACCGTTTAAAGCAGCGGCCGTCGGAACGGGCATATTCCAGATCCTTTCCCAAACTTCAAAAGAAATATTGATAAATTCAAGGAAATCCTGCGGATCCATCTCCCGGACATTCTTTAAATCAGCTCCGGCACAAAAGGCTTTCTCGCCCTGCCCCGTAAATATAAGCCCTTGCAAACCATCTTTTCTTTTAATACAATCGAGAACTTCTCTTATTTCAGCTAAGGCATCCATATTCAAGGCATTTAATGAATTTGGCCGGTTGAGGGTCAGCACAAAAATTCCATCTCTTTCCTGAACAGAAAGATGTGCATAATTCACCTTCTTTACCACTCCTTCACGAAGTTTAATGATCCAACAAAAAAAGTTGGGTACTCCCCCTCCTTCAAGCAGAGAGCAGCAACTAGCGACCGCTTAGGAGTATTTTTTCAATTTGCCCCCGTATTTCTCCTTTTTCACAAATAGTCCGGTGCAGAATAGGCTTGTGCTGCAAATTTTCCAGCCCGGGGTGAAGAGATCCCTTGTCCAGCTCCTCCAACCGGCGCAAAATTGCAAATTCATCTTTTTCCTGAAGGCATTCCTTGCCCTGGACCGCCTCCAAAACGCTGGCCGCAAATTTATACGGGCTGGCAGTCGCGTTAATTACCGTTACGGTTTTATCCCCGCTTTTTCTGCAATAATCCTGATATACCTTGTATCCTACTGCTGTATGAGTATCCAAAAGATAACCATGCAAATTAAAAACTTCCCTGATAGCTTCCAGAGTCTCTTCTTCGTCGGCAAAACCTGCTATCATCGAGTCTCCTAAAAGCTTCTTGTCCGCCCGGAAAGAACCTTTTTCCGCAAGTTCCTTCATCCAATGGGTAATCTTTTCCGCATCGTGGCCGGTTATTTCAAAAAGGAACCTTTCCAGGTTGCTCGAGATAAGAATATCCATGGAGGGGCTCCGGGTTTGCCAGAACTTTCTGTTGCGATCATAAAACCCTGTATGGAAAAAATCCGTTAATACTTTATTCTTATTGGAAGCACAGAGCAGTTTATGAATGGGCAACCCCATCTTCTGTGCATACCATCCGGCGAGGATATTTCCAAAATTTCCGGTCGGAACAACGAAATTAATTTTCTCCCCGGGTGCAATGATCTTTTTTTTCAGTAGCCCGGCATAAGCCCAGAAATAATAGACTATCTGGGGCACCAATCTTCCCCAGTTGATAGAATTTGCAGAAGAAAGCTCAAACCCCTCGTCAGCAAGAATCCGGTTAAAACGTTGATCAGCAAATATTTCCTTGACTGCGCTCTGGCAGTCATCAAAGTTGCCCTTCACAGCCACAACGTAAGTATTATCCCCATCGGTAGTTGTCATTTGCAGCTCTTGAATTTTGCTCACTTTACGGTAAGGATAAAAAACAATAATCCTTGTCCCAGGAACATTCTTAAACCCCTCCAGAGCAGCTTTACCTGTATCTCCGGATGTGGCTACCAGAATGATTATCTCTTTTTGGCCGGACAATTTTGCAGCAGACCGGGTTAACAAAAAAGGCATCACCTGAAGAGCGAGATCTTTAAATGCAGCCGTAGGCCCATGCCAGAGTTCCAAAAAGTGCACTTTTTCAGTTAAACTGTGCAAAGGCGCGATAAGAGGGTGATGAAAATTGCTTCCTCCGTAGGCCGGCTTTAGGCAATCCGACAATTCATCCGCAGTGAAATCATCCAAAAAAGGAGCAATAACTTCACGCGCGGCAGAAAGATAATCGCATTCAGTCAGTGCAAAAATCCTGCTGTTGGTAAAGACGGGAATTTCGTCGGGAACAAAAAGCCCTCCCGCCGGGACCATACCAACCTTAATGGCGGCAGATGCAGAAACAGGAGGGTAATTACCCCTGGTGCTAATATATGATGTCATAACTTCTCCTCTGTATTTGTCATTTAGCATATATGGCGACTGTGAATAATTCTACAAAATTGCCGCGGATCCCTTCATTCCCCAGTTTCATCTTCATTATTTTACTGTTAACCTCTTCAATATGGAGCTCTTCCAGCGATAAAGAGAAAGGTCAATAACCGACCCGGTTTTAAGACCGGACAGCCAGGCTTTAAAATGACGATTAGTGCCGACAAAACCCAGTATGCGCACATTATTTCCCCCTTTAAATTAAAAGGATTTCTCTCCTTTTAAAATCATTATTAAAGCAGGAGAATAATATGCGCCTTTTATCGTTTATGTTTTAAATTTTATTCCGCATCACCCAGCCTAAAAAATTTCGGCTACCTTTTCAATATTCTCCGCAGAAGATGCCAACTGCTGCACGGAAGCCGAAATCTCTTCCGATGCTGCCGCTTGATGCTGAGCGATATTGGAAACCTTTATTGTTGCTTCGTTTATTAAGGCCACTTTTCCTTTAATCTCAGCTATTATCTGGCGGATTTCCTGGACGGAATTGGCGCTGCTGTCTGCCATTTTTCTTATTTCTGTGGCTACAACTTCAAAGCCCCGCCCATGTTCGCCCGCTCTTGCCGCCTCAATACTGGCATTAAGTCCGAGAAGATTGGAATTTGCTGCAACTTTATTTATAAAATCCAGCATTGTATCGGTCTTGTCAACCTGCGCAATCATTTCTTTCTGTAACTGAGTCAGCGATTCCATTTCATTGGAAAGCTCCTGTGCAGAAGCGGCAACTTCCTCCGATGTCGCGGCAACCTCTTCAGAAGTGGCGGCAAACGACTGTACGGCCTCCGTTAATGTCTCCTGCGTTTTTAAGCTCATTCCCAGGCCGATCGCCCCTACAATAGTGCCGTTTTCATCTCTCAGAGGAATACCTGTAGATTTGAAGGCAATGCCAAAAGTTTCTTTAGGAACAGTTAGCCTCTGAATTGTTCCTGTACTTATCGCCTCGTACAGCGGATCCCCCGGGGGAACTTTTGTTCCGACAACATTTCCCAGGTTTACATCTATTGATGGTATATAAAGCACATATCTGAAATCTTTGTCAACAATGCCAATCATACAATCAAAAGGAACCAGTTTCTGTATAAACGGAGCCGCCATAATCATAGCTTCCAGTATGTCGGGTTTTTTCCCGCCTTCATCGCTGTGCTGTAAACTTTTTTCTTCAACCAACTTAAAAACCTCCTAATATGTATATTATTTACATTATTGGACCACTTTTGTATTATTCGACAAATTTTTTTTTATTCCTCTCCTTTATTGTTTAAACTAAAAATATTTTCCTGATTTTGTCGGGAGATTAATAGCCGGAAACTGTCTCCCGGCAGAACGGTCTTTTCTCAAGAATTTTATGGTACATATACATATAAATGTTAGTTTAACTGCATAACCAGACAGGTTATATCGTCCGTACCCTGCAGAGAGCCATTATTAAAGCGGCGAAAATCTTCGCAGACAGCCCGAATAATTAGCTGCGGTGAAAGGCGGCTATTTTCGTAAAAGACTTTGGGGAGAATTTCGCCATAGTACACTCCTGACGCTTGTTGCTCCGTCAAACCGTCAGTATTAAAAAAAATGGTTGTTCCGGAAGTAAGGGTTAGTTTGCTTTCCTGAAAGTTCATAAGTTCCGCATATTATAAAAATCACCGCCCAGTTTAAGCGCGGGGTGATAGTGGGCTGCAAAAGAAATACCTTTAATCTCCGGCAGATCGTCCGGCAAAGTTTGCTCGTGGATAGCCCGGGCCTTGTCCATCTCTTCGTTCAATCTACGGTATACTTTTTCCAGTTCGATACTTTTCTTTTCCAAATCTTTATTGGTCGCGACGATCTTTTTAAAAAGGAGTTGATAAGGATTCTGCAGCGATTCTTCAATCAAGGCACGATAAAGCAGGGTAATGAAAAAAAACTTAAAGATATACCCTAAAAAATTAAAAAAACCATATATATCAACATAAAGGGTAAAGCTCATCTCAGATAAAATGGTAAGCCCAAGAGCCGTCAGCACTAATCGAAGGATTTTATCGGTCAAGTGCTCTCTTTTTTTATAAAAAATAATTCCTGCAAGCAAAAAACCGCCGGAAATTAGATATTCGCTGAAGACTTTGAAAACCGTAAGGCCCTCACCCTCAAGATAACAAACGGGGAAAAAGTTAAAAAAAATCGCTATCAACAGCAGAACTCCCACAGCCAAAAAAATCTTTAATAAAAATTCCGGACGGGGAAATTCATCCTTTTTACCCAGGTAAAAGGCTCCGCAGAGCAGAGTAAGGACCTCTACATAGCGGGCGCCAATCCAAAGCTGTGTAGGTAAATTGGCATCATTTTGCGGGAAGACGCCCATACCTTTGTAGGAAAGCATGTGCAAAAGATCAATTATACCCACAACAAGGAAGCCCAAAGCTAAAATTATCATGAGATTATTTTGGGCAAATGTCCGGGTATTCCATCCGACGATAAAAAGTGCAAGTGCTACCAGGGAAGCAAGGAGCTCCACCAAGGAGTGGTAAAGAAGATAATTATACAAACTAAGCAGATAAAGGCATCCCACCGGCAAGGCAATTTTTAAAAATGCAATCAAGCAGGTAAATCCGCTGTATCGGACGTTCAGAACTTTCCGCACAGGCTCATCACCTCCGATACATTTTTAAAACTATTTTTATTATACATATTCTACCCTATAACTGAAAGAATTTTTCGATATTTTAATCAATTCTTTCACCTCAATGCCGCCGTTCTGATTATCCAGACATTACAGAAAAGCCTCCGGCAGGTACCTCCGCACCATAGTGACCATGGCTCAGCGGGCCGGTATCACCGGGCGATTTGCATGATGATCAAAATTTGCCGGGGCGATGATTGGACTATCTTCGGCTGTAAAGGAAGGTTTCCAGGCGGTTCATCCCTTCCTCTATATTTTCCAGGGAGTTGGCATAGGAGAGCCGCAGGTACCCTTCCCCGTTTCGGCCAAAATCTATCCCCGGGGTCACGGCAACCTTTGCCTTTTCCAGAATCTCGAAGGCAAAAGCAAGAGAATCTGCCGTATATTTGCTCACATCGGCCAGAACGTAAAAAGCTCCCCTGGGATCTACGGGGGGTGCAATACCTGCTTTTTTCAAACGCTCAAGCAAATAGCGGCGGCGGCAATCGTAAACTTCCACCATTGAAGCTACATGCCCGTCGCAGCAGGTCAAAGCAGTAATAGCAGCCTCCTGGGCAAAAGATGCGGCACAGATAAAGAGGTTTTGCTGGAGCTTTTGCATGGGGCGGATATATTCAGGCGGTGCGATTACATAACCCAGGCGCCATCCGGTCATGGCATAAACCTTAGAAAATCCGCCGATAACAAAGGCCTTCTTTGTATATTCCAGAATGGTATGCTGCTCTTCCCCGTAAACAAGCCCTGCATAGATCTCATCTGAGACAATTATCCGGTCCAGAGCTGCCAGTTCTTGCAACTCACGACCGTTATAGACAGAACCTGTAGGGTTGGCAGGGGAATTGAGCATGAGGAATGACGTCCTGGCGTTGACCGCTTTTTTTATATCATCAGGGCGGTACTTAAAACCGTTCTCTCCGTGCACCGGAATAAAAACAGGCTTGCCTTCGAGGTAACGGATGAAATTGGGATAGCAGGCGTAGTGAGGGTCAGGAAGGATTACCTCGTCCCCGCGCTCTATTAACACAGAAAAAACGAGCAGCATTCCGGGAGAGGAACCGGAGGTAACGATAATTTGTTCCGGAGACAATTCAACCCCGTATTTGCGCTGGTAAAAGCCGGCAATAGCCTCCCGCAAGACCAGTTTTCCCAGACTGTGGGTATAGTGGGTATCTCCCGCTTTTAATGCTTGCAAGGCGGCTTCTTTCACCGGCTGGGGGGTGTCAAAGTCAGGTTCTCCAATTTCCAGGTGAATGATATCTTCGCCGCAGGCCTCCATTTCGTGTGCTTTTTCCAGTATATCCATGACGATGAAAGAGCTCACCTGCTTGGCCCTGTCGGCACATTCAGCTTCTCTTTTTTCCGGCAGCACAAACACCCGTCCCCTTATCTCTTATTTTCTTCTCTTATGATAATTCGCTTTACATCCCCCATTTACCTGCATAGTGCCACAAAAGGGCCTGCCGGAAAGTTCATTTCAAAATCCCTTATTAAATTAGTCGGCAGTCCTGATCTCACTTTTCTTGTCCAAAGTTCCAAACAACTTGCGGGAACTGATTGCTTGAGGAATAACCAGAATGCACAAAATAATGCCTCCCGGAAGAATAAGTATAAATTCAGGATAGATTAACAAAATGGCGCCGATAAAAGCGAGGATCCTCTCATAAATATTTAATTTTTGCAAGAAATAGCCCTCGAGAGAAATTGCCAGTAAAAAGACCCCCATCAGGGCAGTTATAGTTACAGAAATAATTTCGCCAACTGAACCTATCATTAAAAAAGCCGGATTGACCACAAACATAAAAGGTATTATGAAAGCGGTCAAGCTGATTTTTATCGCCAGCCACGATGTTTTCATGGGATCTGCCCCGGCAATTGTTGCTGCTGCATAGGAAGTTATAGCCATGGGTGGTGTGATCAGGGACTGCCCCGCAAAAAATACAACAAAAAAGTGAGCAGCATAAACCGGGATGCTTAAATTAATTAGAGCCGGGACGAGGATGGCTACCAGAACAACATACGTTGCTGCCGGCGGCATACCCGTTCCAAGAATTAGCGTTAAAACCATGGCTATGATCAGCGTTAAGGATATGTTCCCTCCCGTTAGCTCCACCAATCCGGAGGCGAGCCTGTGGCCAAGACCGGTCAAATCTACCGAGCCGACGATTATACCGCTGGCTGCCGTGGCGACGAGGACCAGGAGTGCTCCTTTGGCTCCGCTCTCCAGGGTGTCAAGAATTTGCTTGATCGACAGACGGGTATGCTTGCGCAGGAAGCAAAAGATAATAAAGGCAATAATTGACCAGCTGCAAACAAATCCCGGGGAATAGCCCTTGATAATTAAAATAACCAGTATAAGAGGAGGGATTAAGATATGATAATATCTCTTGAAGGTTTCAGCCAGGCTTACATCGACGGACACAGCCTGCAGATTGTATTTAATCGTTTCAAAATGCACCATCAGGTAAACAGCATATACGTTTATCAGGGCCGGCAGCAAGGCAATGATGCATACATTTTTGTAAGGGAGCCCTGTAAAAGCAGCCATCAAGAATGCTGCACCGGACATGACAGGCGGTAAGATCAAACCGACAGTAGAGGCGCTCGCCTCAACAGCCCCGGCAAATTCCGGTTTTAATCCTATTTTTTTCATCATGGGAATGGTAAAACTGCCTGTTGTGACAACGTTTGCCGTGCTGCTGCCGCAAATTGACCCTACTAAAGCGCTGGCAATTACAGCAATTTTAGCCGGGCCGCCGCGGGCTTTTTTCATAATCGCCGCGGAGAATTCATAGACAAAATCTGCAAAGCCGCTGCTCTGAACGAAGGAGGCAAAAACGATAAACAAAACGATAACGCTCGCGGAGACTCCCAGGGGGATTCCAAAAATGCCTCCTGTCGTCAAATACTGCATGTCGATTATTTTTTGCCATGAAAAGGGAATGGTGTGCAGCATCCCGGGAAAATAATTGCCGAAGAGGGGATAGAACAAAAAAAGCAGGACAAGGATACATAACGCCTTGCCTACAACTCTTCGCGTTGCTTCAATAATCAGGACAATAAGCATCATACCCAAAATTAATTCTGAAACTGTAAGGGGAGTGATCAAAAAAAATCTTTCAATGGTGATCCAGTCATAAAAGATGAATATATAGGCAATGCATATGGTAGAGACCAGACAGGGCAAATAGTCGCATATTATTTTAAAAGACAGGCTCTTATTTTTTCCGGCCGGGTAAAGCAAAAAGATCAGGGGCAAACCCAAGCCAAGGTGAAGAGCTCTTTGTTGATAGGCGTCTATCCCGCCGAAAAGCCCTATATAAACATGAAAGGCGGCCATGAATACAGCCAGGGTACGAATAAAATAATTCAGACAGTTGTGCTTTGCTTGAAAAAGTTTTTTCATTTTGCCCACAAGGCCTCCTGTTTCCCGTCTAGGGCACAATAATCCATATATGCTTTTAATCGGGGTAAATAATATTTAAAGGTTCCGAGATATTTTGTTTGAGCACATTGACCGTCCCCAAAATTCTGTTAGCGTTATAAAACACTATGGGCAGTTCTATCTCCTCGGCCATGTTCTTCAATTTTCTAGCGGCAGCATCCAGGTTCTTTATTTCCCGATCGATATCTTTCAGCTTCTGCAATTTTCTTTTGTCCACGGCTGCTTCCTCCTTCAGATAAAATAGCGCAAAATGTTTATTAAGGCATAATGCTACCTCAAATCTTCAAGCCTTTTTGCTTTTGTTTCATGCCGGGGCAGGGTACCGGAAGGCAAAATTTCCACATCACATCTCAAGGTCGTTGTGTTTCTCAACTCTTTGGACAGCTTTTCAGCAAGCTCAGCCCTAACGTTTTCGAAATCTCTAAACACTTCAGCCTTGACCAGAACGTTGTCGTAATCCTTTTCCCGCGTAATTATAATTTTAAACTCTCCATTGAGCTCCGGAATGTTCATGACGGCTTTCTCTACATTTTTAGGTGAAAATAATACTCCCCTGACTTTGGACATTTCATCCCTTCTTCCGGCAACTCCGCCTTCGGATATTCTCCATGTCCTGCCGCAAGGACATTTTTCGGGAGTTATTTTAATAAGATCTTTAAGGTCGTATCTAATAGCCGGCATACCTTTTCTTGCGAAATTTGTAACTACAACAGTGCCTGTTTCCCCTTCAGGAACGGGTGTCAGCGTTTCAGGATCCAAAATTTCAACCAGATAATGGGCTTCATTAATATGTAAGCCGCGCTGTTCTCCACATTGAAAAGCCCATAGGGGAGCCTCGGTGGCTCCCACATGGTCGAAAACTTTGGCACCCCAGGCCTCTTCGATTCTCTGTTTGGTGGAGAGAATAGAAGCACCCGGCTCTCCTGTACAAAAGAGTTTGCTTACCGCAGTTTTTCGAAGGTCAATACCCATCTCTTTGGCAATATTGACCATATGCAGAGCATAAGAAGGCGTACACATTACTGCGGTGCAACGCAGATCCACTATTTCACGGATTCTTTGCTCCGTGCCCGTGGAGCCTCCCGGTATCACTTCAGCGCCGATCTTTTCAGCTCCATAATGTCCTCCCCAAAAAGCAATATAGATATGATAGGGAAAGGCAATGTAGAGGCGATCGTTTGCCCGCAGGCCCCGTGAATACAGGATTGTAGCCCATATATCTGAATACCATTCCCAATCAGCCCAGGTATCTCCCCACCGCAGGGGAGTACCTGTTGTCCCGCTGGTCTGGTGATATTCACTTATCCGTTCAATGGGAACTGCCAGCAGTTCTCCATAGGGGAAAGGTTCTTTGCCTTCCTGGGCAGCGGCAAATTCTTTTTTGGAGGAAATAGGAATCTTCAAAACATCGTCCATTGTTTTAATATTTTCCAGATCTTTGAGCTTGAGCCCCGCTTCGGTAAATTTTTGAGCGTAATAAGGACTGTTTTTAAAGGCATAAATGCACTGTTCCTTAAATTTAATCAATTGATAGCGCCGGAGATCCCCCGGGGGCATTGTCTCTAAAACAGGGTTCCACACATTCATTGTTCCACCCACCCCTGTTCTTCAAAATATTTTAAAGCTCCCGGATGAAATGGAATTCCCACATCAGCGGCCATTTCTTCCACTGTGGTCATCTTCATGGCGGAAACCAATTCTTCATAACGGTCAAAGTTTTCGGCGATTATTTTAACAATATCGTAAGCCAGCTGTTCCGGAAAATCTTTATGAACAATAGCGTGCATTCTGGTTCTGATTGCATTTGTTGGATAATCAACATTCTCGTAAACCCCTCCTGGCAAAATATAGGGTTCCACTCCTCTTATTTCAGACATTTTTTCTACTATTTCCTTAGGCATATCCAGCAATCTGATCGGCTTTACGCTGCTTAATTCTATATAATAAGGGGAAGGAATAGGCGCGGTCATCATTACCCAGGCATCCAGATGCCCGTCTTTCATAAGCTCAATGGCGTCGGAATAAGATACGTATTCTGTATGGAAATCTTTATCAGGGTCATAACCCATCAGTTCAAAAAAGGGCCTGGAAAGTTGCTCAGTTGATGAACCCCTTGGGCCGGTCGTAATTCTCTTGCCCACTAAATCATCATATGTTTTTATTGGCGAGTCAGCCCACACTAAAGATTGGCTGGAATGAGGATAAATACAAAACAAGCATCTTATATCCTGGAGTTTCCCCTCTTTTTCAAAAATGCCCTTGCCGTCCCAAGCTTCGGCTGTTCTATCGCTAAGAGAAAAAGCTATATTGAATTCACCTTTATGCACACCGAGTAAATTTGCAGTAGCATTTGTGGGTAAAATGGAGCCGGTAACATTAGGAAGATTTTTCTTAATATCCTCTAAAAACGCTGTTCCAAGAACTTGCCACGGCGATCCCGCGGTCATTGTACCCCATAAAAGCTCGTATGGTTGGTCAAAACTCAGGTTTCCGGAGCCCTGTTCCCCAGCCGTTTTTTCAACCGGCTCACTGTCCGCTACCTCCGCGCTTTCCTTTGCCGGTGCGCAACCCCCTGCAACGATCAGTGCTGCAATGAGCAGTATCATGAAACATCTTTTAATCCATAACATTTTCCTAAACCTCCAAAGCATTTTTTTTCAGTTATTATTACTTCTTGCGGTTTAGTTAAAATTTTTCTATAATACTCCCCGCACAAAAAATATTACTTCACTAAATTTGTATTCAGACAGTGACTCTCTGGCTCCCATGATGCCCGGCCCTTAAAAACTAAGTCCGGAGTTTTATTGCTGACCTTCGTCCCGGGCGGTACTGATTTAGTTAAGAAGACATTGCTGCCGATAACCACGCCCTTGCCGATTACAGTCTCCCCGCCCAAAATAGATGTTCCGGAATAAATGGTTACATCATCTTCAATAGTTGGATGGCGTTTTACCCCGCGCAGATTCTGTCCTTCGCGCGTGGATAGCGCACCAAGAGTTACTCCCTGATAGATTTTTACATTATTACCGATGACGGTAGTTTCACCGATCACAACTCCGGTACCGTGATCAATAAAAAAATACTTGCCTATCTTTGCACCTGGATGAATATCAATACCGGTAACGCTGTGGGCGTATTCGGTCATAATTCTAGGGATAAGCGGAACGGAGAGCAACTGCAGCTCGTGGGCCAAGCGATAGACAAAAACTGCAAAAACGCCCGGGTAAGAGTATACTATTTCATATTTGTCCGCTGCCGCGGGATCTCCGGCATAAGCAGCTTCTACGTCAAGGGCAATTGTTTCACGAAGTTCAGGTATTTTGCTTAAAAAAGTATAAATAATTTCATCAGCTTTATTGGCAATGTCATCTTCTGTATAATCCTCCGCTGCCCTGTGCTGAAGCGCGCAGGAAATTTGTTCATGCAATTGTTCATGAATTTTAATTAACAGAGCACCAGTATGATATTCAATGGTTGTGCTGATAAGATGTCGCGGGCCGTAATATTCCGGGAAAAGCAATTCCCTCAACAGAAAAATAATCTTGATAATTGCTTCCCGTTTTGGTATCGAAGCACAGTCAACAGCTGCCTCCGCTTCGCCCTTTCGATAACTGCTAACAATATCTTTTACCAGTTTGTCGAGCTGTTGGGTGCTTAGTCTGCTCATACTTCTCACCTTCTTTTTTTGTTAAATAAGCATCATTAAAAGAAACGAACCAACTTTACGTTATTTTGCCTTTAATTCATTCAAATCGTAAGGGGTTTCCTGGTAGACGTGGTAATTTAACCAATTGGAAAACAACAGATTGGCATGCCCTCTCCAGCGAACTATGGGCGGCTTGTTGGGATCATTGTCAGGGAAATAATGTTTGGGCATCTCGATTTCCAGACCCTGATTTTTATCCCGAATATATTCTTTTTTTAAGGTAAGGGGATCATATTCCGGATGCCCTGTTACGAAAATTTGCCGGCCGTCCCGGGTTGCTACAAGGTATACACCGGCATCTTTAGACTCTGAAAGCAATTCCAGCTCCGCAATCTTCTCAATATCTTCCCTGCGCACCTCGGTATGCCGCGAATGGGGAACCAGGAACTCGTCATCAAAACCGCGCAATAATTTGACATTCCGTTTATTTATGGTATGTGAAAAAACTCCAAACATTTTTTTCTCAAGGGGATACTTGGGAATGCCAAAATGATGATATAGTCCCGCCTGGGCAGCCATGCAAAGATACATAGTGGAGTAGACATGACTTAGGCTCCAGTCCATCACTTCCTTAAGTTCTTCCCAGTAATTTATTTCTTCAAATTCCAGTAATTCAACCGGTGCTCCGGTGATAATCATGCCGTCAAATTTCTCTTCTTTAATATCATCTATAGTACAATAAAACCTTAGTAAGTGTTCTTCCGGGGTGTTTTTGGATTTATGGGTTTTAGGATGAATCAAAACGATATCCACCTGCAACGGAGAATTTCCGAGCAGGCGCAAAAGTTGTGTCTCAGTCACTATTTTTTCCGGCATCAGGTTAAAAATCACGATGCGCAGGGGACGTATATCCTGGCTGGTTGCCCGGTCTTCGTGCATAATAAAGATGTTCTCATTGTTTAAAATCTCAGCTGCAGGTAGATCATTGGGTATATTTATAGGCATACGATTACCTCTTTATCTTTTACTACTACATACTACTATAACTATCGATAAAGTAGGGTTTATTCTCAAGAAAAATCTTTCAGAATCAACCGGAGCAGTTTTAGCTGCTATTGGGCATCTAAATCAAAAGTAATTACTTCATTTCCAGGCATATGCTGCGCTTCATTTACTAAATCCAGCAGAGTATAAGAATCCAGTACCTCTGCGATACAATCCCTGATTTTGGTCCATATTGTACGTGTAACACATTTATCGGCTCTCTTGCAATCATCAGGATTTTGCTCGCTTACACAATCAACCGGCGACAAAGGCCCTTCCAGGACGCGGATAATTTCTCCCACTGATATATCCTGCGGAGCACGTCCTAAAAGGTAACCCCCCTGTGAACCGCGAACGCTTTTAACCAGTCCGGATTGTTTCAATGGAATTAGCAACTGTTCCAGATAGCGCTCAGATATTTCCTGTCTCTTTGCAATGGCATGAATTGTGCTGGGGCCTTTTTCTGCATTAGAAGCCAGGTCCAGCATTGCTCTTAGTCCATACCTGCCTTTGGTTGATAACTTCATCACGGTATTCATCCCTCCTTTTTTCTAAGGTGCGGGGACACACCATTAAATTACATCATTACTCTTTCCGGATGGCTATAGATGTTAAAGCGACCTTCACGAGCAAAGCCAACTAGGGTAATTTTAAGTTCTTCTGCTAATTCTATCGCTAATTCTGTAGGAACCGAACGTGATAAAATAAAAGATACCTTACTACGCACGGCTTTAATTAATATCTCCGAAGCAATACGGCCGCTTAGTAAAAGACATTTATCATCCATATTTATCTCTTCCAGAAAAGCTTTTCCAAATACTTTATCAACTGCATTATGGCGTCCGATGTCTTCATACATGTATAACAACCCGGAATGATCGGCCAGGGCTGCTTCATGAAGACCGTGAGTTCGTTTATAATTATCCGATTTGTTTTCCAGCTTGTTAATAAACACAAGTAATTGTTCGGCGCCAAAGACGACATCTGACTGAACCGCTTCCAATTGCCTGCTATCATTTATGAAGTATAAACCCGTCCGGCCTTTCCTACAGCAACCGGTCAACTGCCGCCGTAAAAAATTATTGATTTGAGGTGTTGGCTTACTGGTTTCTATCCAGACCAGACCTTCCTCCTCCCGGCAGGAAATCGACCTAATATCGGATCGTTCCTGTACAATACCTTCACTTAGTAAAAAACCTACAGACAGTTCCTCGTATGCACCGGGTGAACAGATCATGGTTGTTAATTCCTGATGATTCAGGAAAAGAGTTAATGGTTTCTCCAGCACCACGGGAACTTCGGAAAGAGCATGCCGGCCTGCACCGTACGTGATTACCTCTCGCTGCTTGTATATTTTTACTCTAGTCATAAGGCGGTTACCTTCCTTCTGTCAGTATTTCTGCCTGATCGCCGACTCTAACCCAACCGGAACTCAGAACCTTGGCAAAAACTCCCTCGATGGGCATCAAACACATACCAACCTGTCTTTTTATGGCGCAACCATGGTTATCACATTCCTTGCCGATTTGTGTAATTTCCAGGATTGCTTCCCCGACTTGTAAACGGGTTTTCAACGGGAGTACGGCTACATCAAGTCCAGATACCGTTATATTTTCAGCAAATACACCATAATCAAGTCCAAGTGCTCCCATGGCCTGCATTTTTTCATAGCTGGAAAGGGACAAAAGACTGACCTGACGGTGCCAATCTCCACTGTGGGCATCTTTTGCCAGACCATAATTTTCTTTGAGAAAAGCCTCATTAATATTATGTTTTATCTCGCCGCGCCTTTCAGAAACATTAACTGCCAAAACTTTTCCAGCCATATCTTTTCCTTCTCTCGGATTTGTAATAACATAATTCCTATCGATATTGTAGTCTATTATCAAGAAATTGTCAACTGCAACAATTACTTTCTTGCGCAAGTTATGTTATCGTCCTTTCTGCGGTCTTTGGCATCAACGCAGGGAAAAGCACTCTTTTATACGCAAAAGAACGTTTTAGCGGTTTTTTACTGCTTTCTGCAGAGCTTGGTCAAGATCCCAGATCAAATCGTTTACATCTTCAATACCAATGGAAAGGCGTATCATGTCAGGAGACAACCCTGCGAGTTTCTGCTCCTTCGCACTTAATTGAGCATGGGTAGTGCCGGCCGGGTGAATAACCAGTGACTTTGCATCTGCAACGTTAGCCAGTAAGGAGAAGATCTGAAGACTGTCAATAAATTTTTTACCTTCTTCTACGCTTCCTTTGATGCCGAAAGTGAAGATGGAGCCTGCTCCTTTGGGAAAATACTTTTGGGCCAAATGATAGTATTTATTGCCCGGCAGGCTGGGGTAATTGACCCAGCTTACCAATGGGTGCCGATGCAAAAATTCGGCTATCTTCCGGCTATTGGAAACGTGCCGCTCCACCCTGAGGGAAAGCGTTTCCAATCCTTGCAGGAACAGGAATGCGTTAAAGGGGCTCAGGGCTGCTCCGGTATCGCGTAATAATTGAACCCGGGTTTTAGTAATATATGCCGCAGGACCGGCCTCCTTAACATAAACAAGGCCGTTATAGCTTGTATCAGGTTCCGTTAGACCGGGGAAACGGCCGCTGGAAGCCCAGTCAAATTTGCCGGAATCAATTATTACCCCGCCGATCGATGTTCCATGACCACCGATAAATTTTGTTGCTGAGTGTACCACTATATCAGCACCAAACTCAATTGGTCTAATTAAATAGGGGGTGCCGAAAGTATTGTCCACAATCAAGGGAATACCATTATCGTGGGCAATATTGGCTACAGCTTCAATATCAATTAAGTTGATACCCGGATTCCCTATTACCTCAATGTATAAGGCCTTGGTTTTGTCAGTAATAGCCTGACGAAAGTTTTCCGGATCATCCGGGTTAACAAAAACTGTTTTTATTCCCAGGCGCGGCAGGGTAACCGAAAAAAGATTGAAAGTTCCGCCGTATAGCGTGCTGGCGGACACAATTTCATCGCCTGCTCCGGCAATGTTTAAGATGGCATAGGTAATTGCCGCTGAGCCCGAAGCTACAGCCAGGGCTCCTACTCCCCCTTCCAGTGCTGCCATGCGTTTTTCAAAGACGTCGGTTGTCGGGTTCATAATCCGGGTATATATATTGCCGGGTTCCGTCAGCGCAAAAAGATTGGCTGCATGTTCCGCGTTTTTGAATACATAGGAAGTCGTTTGATAAATTGGGACTGCCCTGCTGCCCGTTGTGGGCTCGACTTCCTGCCCGGCATGAACCTGTAAAGTATCAAATCCAAATTTTCTGCGGTGCATCTAAATCTCCCCTTAAAAAACCAAACCTAGTAATTTTATAGACATTATAGGATTTATTTTAATGCGCTGACCACGAATTGTCAATTTATATAATTGTTCGCGATAGAACAGATTATCTCTTGGGCTGAGAAGTTACATTTAGGAAAATTTTATTAAGTACAATTATGGAACGAAAATGAATTTACCTTCGTCTAAAAAGAAAAACGTTAAAAAAATGCTATTATCGGAGGGGGAACATAATGAAAAAAATTTATGTCTTGGTTTTGTGCATGCTGATTGTTTCTTTAATTTTACCGGGTTGCCTTAATTCGGCTCAAAGCGATGAAGTTTCCTTTAATGCCATTGTCCTTGAGAACAAGCAAACCCATTTACTGGTAGAACCTGAGGAAGGTTCGCCTGAACTAAGGTCTGCCGACCGGATCACAATTTCAGTCAGCGAAGCAGCTCTGTTAAATTCTCAGAATGCTGAAATTGAGATTGCTGACATTAAAGCCGGTGATCGAATACAAGTCTATTACAACGGCGCGATCGCCGAAAGTTATCCCGCTCAGATTAACGGATGCCGCAAAGTCAAAGTCTTGGAAGCCGCCTCTGCCAACAGCGATTATACTGAAAAAATTGCCTTTGAAAAAGGTTTTTACAGGCCGGATCCCGACAGTTTGCCGGAGGAGATTGCCAACTGGGTAAATTGCTCATTGGAAATTCCCTCTGTACAGGAAAAAATGCATGACGGCTATAGATTTGTGCTGGTAACGGAAGGAAGGAAACCTTCAGGGGGTTATGGGGTGGACGTAGAAGAAGTTGTGCAGCAGCCGGACAGGCTGGAGATTAAGGTAAGGTCAACTGCACCGCAGGAAGGCGAAGCAGTAGATACAGTTATCACCAGCCCCTTTGATTTGATAATCGTGGAGGAAAATGAACTGCCCTTATCTTTTCTGGATGTCAACGACCCGGACAGGTACTTCATGAGGGTGCTCGGCGCTGAGACAATTGAACAGCCGATCGTTGCTTCCTCGGATTGGATTAAGATCTTCAGCCCCAAACCGGATGAGCAAGTACAAGGGACCATTTCCCTTTCAGGTATTGCCTGTGTATTTGAAGGAACGGTCAGCTATGAGCTGCTTACTGAAGATAATAAAGCCCTGTTAAGAGGTTTTACAACCGCAGCAATGGGGGACTGGGGCTATTTTGAAGAAAAAATCCCGCTTCCCGCGGATATTGATGCGGACCGGCTGGTTTTGCAGTTATACAGTGTAAGCATGAAAGACGGCTCAAAGATGTTTGTTGTAAATATCCCTCTTGTTTTAGAGTAATATTTTATGGCAGGGGGACGGGGTACTTGATAACAAAAATGTGACAATAATCCCGTCCCCTGCTAGCTTTTGTTAGCTTTAAGCGTAGCTTGATTGGCATAATTGGAGAGAATATGCCTTTGCTTATGTTTTGTCGAGTAGAAGTGCGCCTCTCTGAAATAGAAACTTACTCACTGTTATGCTTGTGGAGCCTTGTAATTGTTCGTGTTAGCGCTTGAGCTTGTAACCAGACTTTTCCCTGTCCCAGGTATCCGGTGTAATCCCTTCTTCGCGCAACTTGAACTTCTCCACGCGCTGCGTAGCATCGTTCTTTGGCAGCGCATCCATAAAACGTACGTATCTTGGTACCATAAAATAAGCCATTCTCTCTCCACAAAAATCGATAAGCTCCTCAGGCGAGATACTTTGCCCCAACTTTAGTACCACGCACATCATAATCTCCTCGCCTTCCACTCCAATTACGGCTGATTCCAACACAGATGGATGCGAGTTGATGATTCTTTCCACCTCAAAGGAAGAAACGTTCTCTCCGCGGCGTCTTAGAGAGTCTTTTTTTCTATCTGCGAAGTGAAGATATCCATCCTCATCAAAGAAACCACAATCACCAGTATGAAACCATAAGTCTCTCCACGCTTCAACAGTCTTTTCCGGTAATTTGTAATATTCAGTCAAAACAGTATATGGCACTAGAGGGCGAGCGAGAATCTCCCCGGTCTCATTAACCTTGACCTCGACACCATTATCATCAACGATTTTGATCTCAAAGTCTGGATGTCTTTTCCCGCAAGCGCCTATCTTGCGGTTTGAGATTGAATTCATCGTAGGAGAACCCAATTCAGTTGAGCCGTAAAATTCATATTGTTTAAGCCCGAACCTCCGCTCAAACGCTTCGGTAATCCTCTCTGCCGTCTGTCCGCCCAGAAAGTATCGCAGTGGATTGTCCGCATCATCGGGTTTGGGCTCAGCTGATAGTAGCAGTTTTACGGCAGCACCAGGGCCGGTGGTTACTGTACAGCCATATTTTCTTGCATCAATCCAGTATTTGCTTGCGGAAAACCTCTTTACCAACGCCATTCGCGCTCCGCTTAATAAAGCAAGATTAACGCCGGCGTGCCATGCATGAGCGTGGAAAAGCGGGCTGGGAACGTAAATGCAATCTTCTTTACTCAAATTCTGCTCGAGAACCCAGTTGTAAAAACGTTCCGTCATGGTGAATAAAAGGTTTTGCGGAAGCAAAACACCCTTCGAAAGTCCTGTTGTTCCAGATGTATATAGAATCATAAGCGGATCGAACCACAAGACATCTACCGGCTGGTAACAGCCATCATTGTTAACTAACTCGAACCATGCAACCGCTTGCTTTCCTAAAACCCTGATCTCGTCCATTACAGCGGATGCGGCCTCGACACCATCAAAAACCTTGGAATCCTCCTTAGCCTTATCTTTTTCCAATACTATCACAGACTGTACCTTAGGTGTCTCAGGTAAAACAACTCTCAAACGATCTATATATTGGCTATGCATGACTAGGACACTACAATCCGCGTGATCCAGCATATACTTAAGGATATCACCTTTATGGTAAACATTAATCAGTACACTGACTGCTCCTAGTTTGGAAAGGCCAAACACCAGGAAAATTTCTTCGGGGCAATTATCCATCACAACAGCCACTTTATCCCCTTTAGATACTCCTAATTTCTGCAGGCCACTGGCAACCCTGTTTGCCGCCTTATTTACATCTTCAAAACTGAACTCTTTATCTTCGTAACAAATATAAGTTCGCCCACCGTATTCTGCAGCCTTCCGTTCGAGAAGCGCGTGCATTACTCTATCTCGCGCGATATTTTTATTCATATAATATGCCTCCTCGTATAAGGGATGTCGTCTTTTAGACGAGTTTTTAAGCGACGAGCGCTTTATGGAACCCTTCCTGAAACATTTTAACTCCAGCACCGGCAGGCCGACCGTTCCTGTTGAAACCTACCTGCGGATGATGTATTCGAAAACACCGACGGGTTACGGTATGAAACACTGATTAATGAATCAGCGACAGTATCAAATGGCGTACCTTTTGCCAGCTTAAGTTAACTGATCCTGTACCCGATTCCACAACTTTGATTAAAGCCACTTAGCGCTACGTTAATAGAGAAAGTCCGCGAGAAAAAGGTTATCCGTGGCCGGAAGCTTCGAGTTGACAGCACAACTGTAGAAGCCGACATTCACTATCCTACCGATGCAAGCCTGCTTGCTTACGGGCATTAAAGCCGTTAGCAAAACGATCAGTAAGCTAATAAAATCCGGTGAGGAAGCAGCCCGGGATTTCAGGGATCGTACCCGTAGTGCCAAAAAAGAGCATTTAAAGCCAGCAACGCTAGGGGTAAAAAAGACCAGATCAACAAAATCTCTTCTGAGCTTGCAGAAATTGCTAAAAAGGTTGTTGGCTCTGCTAAAAAAATCAAAGGTCAGTATAGAGGATGGGCATCTGGGGACAAAACTTGAGCGGCGTTGCAGCGTTTTAGAGCCGGCATAGAAGGTACTATCAGTCTGCTCAAACGGAAGTATGGGCTGAAAAGGAGCCTCTACAAAGGTACTGCCGGTAGCAGACAATGGGTAGACAATGGGTAGGCCTTGGAAATTCAAAACTCTTAGGGAATAGGGTGGTTTGTATCGGACTCCGTTGCGATTCCGACTGCAGCATCCTGGCACTATTTCCAAAAGGGTTAATAAGTGATACAATGACTTCGGCACAATTATACATCTGCTTCTGCACTTTTATTAGCGAACAGTCGTTAATCCTATTGTATCAAAATTTATTTATTTGTCAATAGTCTGACTATTTATTATTTACTTTTTCTTCCTGGATGTTAACAACCGCAGCAATGGGGGACTGGGGCTATTTTGAAGAAAAAATCCCGCTTCCCGCGGATATTGATGCGGACCGGCTGGTTTTGCAGTTATAAAGTGTAAGCATGAAAGACGGCTCAAAGATGTTTGTTGTAAATATCCCTTTCTTTATATTCCAGGATATCGCCCGGTTGGCAATCCAGTTCCCGGCAGATGGCATCAAGAGTGGAAAAGCGGATCGCCTTTATTTTTCCCGTTTTAAAAACCTTTTAATGAGTGACTGGACAGTAAAAAGAGGGCCTTGGATGGCAGTTTCAGCAGCCTTGATGAGAAAAGGCAGCCTGCTAAACTGATCCGGATTTTCATTAATCAGATAAGTCCAGGTCGAAGACGGGCCGGACAGACCTTCCTTTTGCATATCAATCCCGTCTTTTCCGATTTCTACGGTCATAAAGGATTTTACAATTTCCTTGTCTATCCTCTCCAGCATCTCTTGAAAAGCTGACGCAGCAAGCCGGTGAAATTCATCCAGAGGGTTCTGCCGGCCGATCACAACCAGGTGGATACCTTCCCGCACATAAGAAATATAGTCGAGGTAATCAGCCCAGCACCGGTTGATATGATAAAGCGTCAGCTGTTTTTCTGCTTTCTGCAGGGCCTTCACGCCCAGACGGCTGCGCAACAGGGCATAACGCCCGGCAGCTGCTTTTGATAAAAGCTGCAACGGCACCCGGTCCAGAAGGATGTCCTGACGTTTTTTATGAATGATGCGTCGCTGCTGTTCAATGATAAAGGAGTACTTCCACAACTGTATCCTCAGATCCGCATTGTACCCCTCCACAATTCTCTGCATCCTCTCCACCCGCCGCCTGACAACGGGATCGCCAATGGCATCATCCTGAAGTTCAACCGGCAAATTAGACGCTCCGGCAAGATCATAAGTTTTAAAAAGCTCATCATCCAGGCTGACAAAGAACCTGCTTTCCCCGGGATCTCCCTGCCGACCGGCCCGCCCTTTCAGCTGAGCATCTATCCTGCGGCTTTCATGCAGATTTGTGCCGATCACGTACAGCCCTCCCGCGGAAACCACCCGCGCCCTTTGCTGCTCCCCTTCGCCTCCCAGCTTAATATCCACTCCTCGGCCTGCCATGTTGGTGGAAACGGTCACAGCTCCGGGTTCCCCTGCCTGTGCAATTATTTTTGCTTCCATTTCATCGTTCCTGGCATTGAGAACCCGGCAACTTATCCCCGCCTCCTTCAAGGCGGCAGCCAGCTTTTCAGATTCATCCACACTTCCCGTGCCGATTAAGATGGGTCGTCCTGTTTTCAAAAGTATGAATATCCTGGGCTTTCTGCCGGCTTTTACGAAAAATACCGCCCGGTTCAGGGAACTTTTTACCGGCTTTGAAAGTCTAAAGAGCATAAAGCCGTTGAAAAGCGAGATGTTACAAATGAACAGCTACCTAAAAAAATGGGCGGCGCTGCTCCCCGGGGAGACCCTGCAAAGCTTTTATGGCAAACTTAGCCCCACACAGTGGGACAGCTGGATGGCATCGTTTGGAGACACGGAAGGAGCGGTAGGGGTTCCCCGCTTTAAGTTTGAGTATGAGGCTTCCCTCAACGAGGTCTTAAAAAGTTGGGCATGGAAAGTCGTGCTTAAAAAAGATTGGAGGGTTGTAAGTGAAGGTAAAGCCTATAGAGAAATATAAAACCCCAACATACCCAAACAAAAATGAGGCGCTGAAGAATCCGGATCTGCTCAAAACGTTACCGGAACGCTGGAAGGGCAAGGCCAAGGCCTGTACTGCAGTCGCTCTCTCCTCGCTCCTCTTAATGATCCTTACCTCTTGCAGTACCAAAGACAATACAGAAAGTACAGGCAACGACACCGGAACGGTTGCGCCGCTGTTTATCCATGGCGACGGCAGGGGAAGCTTTGGATGTGTCTCCGTAGCACCCCCGGCTTTTTTGTCGGAGGAGGAAGCCTTCTCAGTTATTGCCGAAGAAGCGCAAAGGGAAGGTATTATTCTCAAGGGAGAAGCGCCTGTTCTTTACAATGTCACGTTGCCTGAGACAAACCTGTATTATTCTGACAAAGAAAAGAATACAAAAGCGCAAAAGGGCGACCTCACGCTGGATGGGTATGATGAAGCAAAACAGATCGCCTTTGAATTTGTCTCCAAAGATGACATCCAGGCATGGGCCGGGCAGAGCGCCTTTATGTCATCGGTTGAGACTTTTAGATTTTTGGAGGCTGCCGAGGTGCTCGCTGAAGGAATTAGCGGCAAGACAGGCCCGATGACTGTTGCGACCTTTTATGACCCCCATTATAAATTTGATTCCGAAGAGATACAGGATATCATCAACAGCAATACAGAAGATTTTAATATCATGGAAGAGAAGATGAAAGAGCTGGTCAAAGCGGATTTACGGGAACAGGTACGGGATTTTTTATCATGGCTTAAAGGCCAGGGGATTCTTTAGAGGGGGAAGGGATTTTGCATTTTACCCTGCATCTAACCAATAACTGTAACATGGCATGTGACTACTGCTATGTAGACCGCAATTGCGGGCAAAGCATGACGTCTGAAACAGCCCGGCAAGCTGTTGACCTGGCAGCCGGCATGACGCGCCAAGGCGACTCCGCGGGTATTATTTTTTTTGGCGGCGAACCCCTTTTACAGAAGGAACTCATCTATGAAACCATTGAATATGCCAAGTATAAAGAAAAAGGCGCGGGCTGTTATTTTCACTACAAGGTTACGACCAATGGTTTGCTGATCGATGATGAATTCATGAACTACTCATTAAAAAACAACCTTTTTATCGCATTAAGCCATGACGGTGTTCAAAAGGCCCATGATCAACACCGGAAGGACACCGGAGGCAAAGGCACGTTCGGAACTCTTATTAAGAAGGCAAAAATGCTTTTAGCCGCCCGTCCCTATGCTCCGGTCCTGATGACGGTCAATCCGGATACGGTCCGTTATTATGCCGAATCGGTTAAATACCTTTACAACCTCGGCTTTCGTTACATCATCTGCTCCTTAAATTATGCCGCGGCTTGGGATGATGGGCACATAGCGCAACTTGCCGGACAGTATCATCTTCTGGCCGGTTTTTACTATCGTCTCACTATGGCCGAAGAAAAGTTTTACCTAAGCCCTTTTGAGGTTAAGATAAGTTCCCATATCAACCGGCAGAATTATTGCCGCGAGCGGTGCGAATTAGGTAAAAAGCAGCTTTCTGTGGCACCTGACGGGCTTTTGTATCCCTGTGTGCAGTTCGTGGGTGATGAAGATTACTCCATCGGCAGCGTTAAAACGGGAATTGAGGAAGAGAAGCGGGAGAATTTATACCGCCAAAATGAAACGGAGAAGGACACATGCATTGACTGTGCTATCAGAACTCGCTGCAATCACTATTGCGGATGTCTAAATAAACAGGCGACCGGGAGCATAGATCGTGTCTCTCCGGTCCTGTGCGCTCATGAGCGGACCATTCTCCCAATTGCAGACAAACTTGCCGGACGTTTGTATAAAAAACGTAATGCCATGTTCATCCAAAAGCATTATAATGAGTTCTACCCCATTGTCTCCATGGTGGAGGATCTGACAAGGGGTTGACGGGGGGACGGGGTAATTGACAACAAAAAAGTAACAACAACCCCGTCCCTTCGTCAACTGGATCATCTCTCCTGAGACGTTATTTTATCATAGAAATCCAGAGTATTTGCTAATTTAAAGCCAATATCCGGTGTTATTGGCTTCATATCAGTGAATACACCGATAAGATCATCTCTAGTCTTATTTTTATTCCATATATAAGGCCATTTCACACAAAGGGTATTAAAACAACCATAACCTTTTATATAGGGATTATAATTTACTACTAAATTTGTAGTTATGTAACTATCAAGCTTTGTTCTGTACAAGGCCGAAGGTGTATATATAACCCCAATCCAATCTACTTCTTCATACCAAGATGCTACTTCATCAACAGCCGGTCCAGCCATTATATTATCGTCAAAGTTGTAATCTCCGTAACATATTGCCCCTCTGACCGGTAAACCTTTCGAGATAGATTCACAGATAATAAATAGCGATATCGCTGCATGAAATTGTATAGTTATATTACTGTCCCCATAGGTTACCAATGCAATAGTATCTGAAATACTAATTACCTGTGTTTCTAAACCCTTAAAAACATTTTTTTTATTTTTAACACATTCTTCTTCCAAAGTTTTGTCCCGAAGGTTTTCTGTACACTTAATAATTGCTCTTAAATCACTCGTGGAATCTTCTCTTCTTTGCCAGACCCCTTTCCATCCCAGAACATCTAAAAATGTAATTGCTCCTTTTTTCATTAAGATCGCCCTTCTCTGCCGTTTCCTACTCAATTCGATAAAGAAAGGCTTTTCCCTTCGTTAAAAATCGCCTTTTTGCAAATCTAAAGGCTTAATGAAATTATGGAATTAGACCTATTCCAGACATGAGCATGAAACCTAAAGAATCAGCCTTTATCGATTTGTGTACGTTTAGTTTGCATAAGGGAAAAGATAACCGCCAAAACAGAGAGCCCCGCCCCAAAAAGGTAAGCATATTTCAGGCCTCCGAGGAAATAAACCGCCTCCAGTCCGCTGAGGCGCTCTTGAACTATGACGGACGGCGGCACCACTGAGTAAAGAATTAGTCCTGCCAAGGCAATTCCCATGGCCATCCCCGTATTTCGTGCCGTACCAAGGATGCCCGATGCTATCCCCAGATGCGGCCGGGGTACACTACCCATGACCGCACTGTTATTCGGTGATTGAAACATCCCGGTACCCAAACCAAAGAAGGCTAGGCGCCACCCTATGGTAAAAGCGGAAGCAGAAACAGGTAAAAAGGCCATAGCGGCCAAGGCCGCAGCGCAAAGCGCTGCACCGGCAGCAGCCGGTTCTCTGGTACCCAACCGATCCGAAAAAGTACCGCTAAATGGGGCGACGGCCATCACCGCTAAAGGGAAACAAGTCATGAGTAAACCTATTTTGTCGGGGGAATAATGGATAACTCGCTGGAGGTAAAAAGGTGTAAGAAAGACCATAATGTACTGCGAAACGAAATTTAGCAGGGAGCTGATAGTACCCAGTTTGAAAGTACGGTTCTTAAAAAGGGCCAGATTCACCATGGGTTGCGGCGAATGAGCCTCAATATACAAAAAGCAGATCCCCGCGATGACAGCTATAATTATGGCAATGCCGGTAATAAGTCCCATCCCCGTGCTTTGCACCTGATTGATAAAGTAGAGGAAGGAAAAAAGACAGATAAAGGCGGAGACAGCGCCGGCAGTATCAATTCGCCCCTGTTGCCCTTTTAAGTCGGGGATAAATCTTATAGCCCACAGCAACCCGATTGCACCAATGGGGATATTGATGAGAAAAACAAGCCGCCAGGACCACAGGGATGTAAGCAGTCCGCCCAGGGTTGGGCCGAGGGCTAACCCGGCCGAAATGCTGATCGCATTAATACCCAGGGCTCGGCCTCGTTCATGGGGCTGAAAAACAGCTGTGAGGATGGCAAAGGGTACAGAGGTCATCATGCCTGCACCTATTCCCTGGATCGCACGAAAGGCTATCAGCCAGTAGATAGTTGGCGCCAGTCCACAAAGGCCGGAAGTAACAACGAAGCAGGCCAGCCCCGCGAGATAGACCCGCTTATACCCGAAGATATCTCCGAGGCGACCACAAAACAAAAGCAGACCGCTGATAGTGAGAAGATAAATCAGCGGAACCCACTGCGCAGTCGCGATAGAAGCGTCAAAAAAGCCGGTAATGGTCGGCAGAACAACATTGACAATGCTGGCGTCAATGGGGCCCATAATCCCGCCCAGCATGACAGCGGCGAGCACCCTGTATCGTTGCCCGGTTATGGAAGCAGTTTCTTCTAAACGTGAAGACAAGCTGTTTCTCTCCTCTTTTATTTAGTGTTCGGTGTGGACGCTAGACATTGAACTTGCTAACCAGTTGATTCAAGTCAAAAGCCATTTGAGTCAGTTTTTCGACGGCGCCAGAAACTTCTTCCATTGTTGCTGTTTGTTCCTCAGTGGTACCGGCTATATTTTGCGCGCCGGCCGCGACTTGTTCGGCGCCTTCCGCCACTTCGTTGAATTGCTGCGCCAAACGTTCGATGGAATCCATAATTTTACCAAACCTTTTGCCCACCTCGTCAACCACCAGGGCGCCTGCCTTCACTTGCTCGTCGCTCGCGGCAATAGCGTCAATAGTTTGCTGCGATTCCTGGTGAACATTATCAATCAGCTGATTGATTTCTTTGGCCGCGCTCGCGGACTGTTCCGCCAGTATTCTCACCTCTTCGGCCACGACCGCAAAGCCGCGGCCTTGTTCGCCCGCCCTGGCCGCCTCGATCGATGCGTTTAAGGCAAGCATATTAGTCTGGTCGGCGATATTCGTGATCAGTTCCACAATGTGATTAACCTGGTTTATCGTTCCGCCCAGTGACTGCACCATACTTAATATTTTTTCGCTCGTGGACGAGATCATGTGCATCTGCCGGGCAATTCTTTCCACATCCTGCGCCCCGGATGCCGCTTCCTGCAGCGTTTCCTTGGACGAAGCGGCCACTTCCCGGGTATTATGCGAAACATTGCCGATAGCATCGGCAATTTCGGCTGCCGTGGCCGCGGTGGCCGAAGCGGTTTCAGAAGTTTGCCGGGCGCTGGTGTTTAACTGCTGTGAGGCTTCGGCAATCGTATTGGCGTTATTGTGGACATTGATGACGATATTCCTGATGTTGGCTAAAAACCGGTTCACCGCATAGGCCAAGTCGCCAATTTCGTCCTTGCTGGGAACGCTGATCTCCTGGGTCAGGTCACCGCCCTTTTCCGCCAGTAAACTAAGTTCGCGCTGCAGGATGGATATCGGCTGGACCAGGCGCTGTGCGAAGACAATAACCACAATGGCGGCGATCAAAAAAACGCCCAGCGCGGTACCGAAAGATACCTTGGTCAGAGAGGAGAGCTGGGCCAACACTTCTGACGCGGAGAGGGTAATGGCAATGGACCAGTCTGAACCCGGCACCGGCGCGTAGGCCGTGTAACAATCCGTCCCTGCCGCGGTATGACAGGCGAAACCACTTTCCTTTTGCGTCATTTTCTTTACTGCCTCCGCCAAGATGGGGTCTATGTTCTGGTCTTCAAGGGGGTTGTATTGCATCACCAGATCGGCATTGGGGTGAGCGATCACTAAACCGTCGCCCTGGACCAGATAAGCGTATCCTGTTTCACCCACCTTTATGGAGGCGACTTTTTGGGAAAAAGCATCCACCAGCATGGCCCCGCCTAGAAAACCGGTAATCTGGCCGTTCTTCTTTATGGGCGAGCCGATGATAATCACACATTTACCGGTGGTTTTGGAAACTACCGGGTTGGAAACCACCGGGTTGCCCGTAGCCATCGCCTCCTGGTAATAGTCCCGGTCAGTCAGGTTTCCCGTGCCCTGTAAGGTAGTGTAATAATCTCCTTTGGCATCAGTGACAAGAAAATAATCATATGTTTGGCTTCTTTCCGCTTCGGCCGATAAGTAGGATAATATGGTTTCTTTGCTGCCGTCAACAATCAAGGGTGAGTTGGCCAGCAAAACAATTTCGTTTTTGCGGGCGTCAAGCATTAACCCAAGCTCATTGCCGTGCGTTTTGGCTAAAGAAGTGATATTTTGTTCCACATTGTCCGTTAACAGATGCTTCGCTTTGGAATAGTTGAGATAGGACAAAGTTACTAATGAAACAGTCAAAATAGCGGTAAAAATGAGCATTAGTTTAATTCTGATCTTCAATAATTAACACTCCCTTACCATATTAAATACTACATTAAATACTACAATGCCGTTAATTCATAATGGAAATTATATCATAAGAAAATTATAACATGTACATGTACGGCTTGACCCCCTGTCATTGGAGATTATACACTTAAAACATTACCTTTACTAAAAATTACTCTGTTTTCGAGCAGCCGCCCTTGACATGGGGCCCCTGGTGTCCATGTTTCATAGGGC
>Ga0209537_1000069_pt1 | contig 106885 bp, 113 predicted proteins | sample BioPla4DNA1_FD_187698 | JGI IMG/M metagenome (GOLD analysis project Ga0209537, IMG submission 187698) | Biogas fermentation microbial communities from Germany - Plant 4 DNA1 (SPAdes) (version 2) | ecosystem: Engineered > Bioreactor > Anaerobic > Digestate | place: Bielefeld, North... | reverse complement strand
CTTTCTCAATGATAAATGTTAATGTATAGGAATTGCCCAAACTATCATATACTACTGTATCTATACTTTGTCTTTCTCCAATACTTGACCTACTATCTAAATTGCCTCTAAATTCAACTCTATCAGTAGCTGTAGGTGCCTTTGTTTCAGACATATTGATCCTAATATTAGTTACTTCTGTTAGGATATTTCCATCTTCATCTGCTGCATAACCTAAGACCTTTAATCCATCAGCTGTAACTAAGTTTCCATCCCTATCTAATGAAAAGTTACCAGCTCTAGTAAAAAATCTATTGTTTAAATTCTGATCATCAGAAACTACGAAAAAGCCTTCCCCGTCTATCATAAGGTCTGTTGGGTTATCTGTTCTTTGACCAGGTCCCTTGGTATGAATAGTATTTATAGAGCCCATAGCAACTCCCATACCAACTTGCTGGGGATTTGTACCACCTTTACCTCCAGTTGGAGCAGACGCACCTCTAACTACTTGGCTAAAAACTTCTTGAAAGGTAACTTGTCCCTTTTTAAATCCTACCGTATTTACATTAGCTATATTGTTACCAATAACATCCATCTTGCCTTGATGTATTCTCAGACCAGATACGGCTGAGTACATTGATCTCATCATATATATTTCTTACCTCCTCTTTCATGAGCAGCATAGACTCTCTATCGTTCAAGTCTATTTAGCCTCCTAAGAAGGTCCGGCTATATTATTACTGCTCCATCAATATTAGTAAAAACATTGTCTTTTAATTGTTCCTTATTCATAGTTGTAACTATGACCTTATTATTGATGCTAGCAATGAATGCCTTATCATCCATTATTATCAAAGCATCCTTTACACCTTTACTTTCTGCCATTTGAAAGGCATTTTTTAGTCTTTTTATCTCCTCTAAATTTAAGTTCATATTTCTATTACTTAATCTTTCAACAGCATGTTTTGAAAATTTAATCTCTGAGTCTCTATTTTGAATACTCTCTAAAATTTCCTCGAAGTTCTTGTCCCTCTTTATATTATTCTTCACTTTAGAAGTAGAGATTAATTGATTCTCTAGCCGTTTTATATTCAAGTTATTGTTTATATTCTTCATATGATCAGCTCCAAAACTACTTTTCTCTTATTCACCTGTATTTACTTCATCTACTGAGTGTTCTGAAGTGCTCTTTTCGATTCCATATGCTTCTATGGCTTTTCTTATGCTGATTAGCTCTTTTAGAATTTCGACATTGGCATCGATTTGATTTGAATTTATATCATCGAGAAAACCTAATAGCTCTTCAGATTTAGTGTTGATTGTAGCGTTTAAGTTTTGCATCTGTTCCAATGAGCTAAATTGGGCTAGCTGAGCGATGAATTCCCTATCTTCTATAGGATTAAGAGGGTCTTGATTTGACAATTGTACAGTTAATAGTTTTAAAAAGGCATTCTTGTCTAAATCGTTATTACTAGTTGATTTAACCTTATTTTTATTTTCTTCATCAAACCTATAAATATAATCTAATTGTTCGTTAGTAACTCTCATCATTGCCTCCTTTCTAAGCCAATAAATCTAAGCCTCCATCTTTGTAGAGCCTAGCTTCATTGGTAATTTCAGTTAGTTTATCATCGTAGCTTAAACTGGCCTTAGAATTTGAACTCCTTATTCTTATTCTTCTATTACTTTGATTGAAATTAAAATGATTAAAGCTGTGCTTGTCTAAATCTCCATCCTTACCTACAAAAACTTCAAAGGTTTTTATCTCAAGGCCAGTATCTTTGATTTCCTCCTTCAGTTGAATTATATTTCCTTCAATGATTTCCTTAGTTTTTTGATTTTCAACCATTATCTTAGCAGTAATTGCTCCTTTTGCAACTTCAATTTTCATGGTCATTTCTCCAAGTATTTCAGGCTTTAATTTAATCCTAATCTCATTTTTAGGGCTCTGGAAATCTAGTTTTACTTTTTCAACAATCTGGTGGATTAAGTCCTTTTTATCAACTACTTCAGTTTCTCCTAATTCTAAGGAATTTTCTTTTATAACAATAAACTCCTTGTTTGTGGTAAATATATTTTGACTATCTACTTCTATATCTATTTCTTTATTTGATGGTTCATAGCCTTCCTCATTAACTAGCTCTATTTCTGGATTGTATGATTTGGTTTGTGTTTCTGAATCAAGTTTGTTGTCCATTTTTTGTGCGCCAGGTATATAGTTATTTGTTATATTATTACTGGAATCAACAAACTCATCTACTGAAGGATTTTCCTTTTCTTGAAATTTAACTGAAGTAGCCTGAATATTACTATCTAATTGTAAGTTCTCAGATTTAGACACTGGAGTTTCTTTTTCCCCTATATCTATAAAATTATTTGCTAATTCTATGTTTTCTTCCCTCAGTATCCTTTGGTTTTTCTCTATATCTATTTTTGAATCTTCTTCTTTGAGAATGTTCATTGGATCTTCTTCGTTAAAACCTTGGTTTTCAACTGAAGCTATTTTCTGAGCTGTTTCTAATTCTAAGGGTACTAAACTTTCATCTTCTATAACACTTGTATCTATTATTCTAAATATATTGTCATAAATGATTGGTGTCTTTACTTCTTCTTGCTCTAATACCTTTTCTTTATTGACTTCATCTTCTTCGTCAACTGGAGTTAGATCCTTAGCAGAAGCTTCTTTTAACTCTTCCTTATTTTCATAGATTTTGATTTGTCTATTTTGCTTCCTTTCTTCAACTGCCTTTAGCGTTGATGAAAAGTCTTTTTCACTGGACTTAAGATCTTTATTAACAGGATTTTTTGTAGGTTTTGGATTAAAATCTAAATCTAGTACTAGGACTTCCATTAATTCACCTCCTTCTTATAATATTCTTTATTAATTTGGCCTTGCTAATAGCCTAGTTACCTGGGTTGCAGTTTCTGTTTCTAATAGGTCCAATATCTTTGATTGGTTTTGCTTTCTTAATTTTGATAGAACATCTATAATAATATCCCTGTCAGTTAATTCCAGTATGTTTTCTGCTTCTAATTCAATGGCAGTTATAGCATTAGTATTGCCCACCATATTCTCAACGATTTTTGCAACTTTTTCAGGAGTCATTTTGTCATAGATCATGACAAGGTTATTAATTTTTTCATAGTATTCTTTGAAAAACTCAATACCTTTACTGATTTTCTGAGTTATATTTTCTTCGGATTTTATTAAACCCTCGTATCGGATAATACTTGAAAATAAGTCCTGTATAAAGCCCTCATCTTCTATATTTGATAATATTTTAGAAGACTTTAAAATAGATAAATTGCTATATATAATAGCTAATTCTTCCATAGAATAGGAGTCAGTATTGCCTAATAGATCTATAGCAAGCTCCACTGATTTAGTTTCGTATACCTTTGCAAGCTCTTCCAACTCTATGGCTTCATTAGATCTCTTATTAATAATTCCAATAATATCGCTTCTTCTGTTATGATTGAAACTACTTAAAATATAGTCACGTAGATCAGTATCTATGTAGTACAGGACTTCTCCCAGAGTATTTATATTTACTTCTTCTAATACTCTTAAAAATTCTCTATTACTATAATTGTTTTCGATTTCACTTATAGATAGGATTATATCTTGACTTTCAAACCTAGATACTTCTGAAAGAAGTTTCTCCTCCTCTTCCTTAAGGACTTCTTCATATACTGAGAATAATAAGTCTTTTCTTAATTCCATGTTTCTAATCCTATTTACTATTTCTTCGGTTTTAGTAACTGAAATGGAATTCATGCTTTTTATTAGATCTATATAAAGTTTTTCATCATCCTTCTTAACTATATAGATTTTTTCTGCTGCAGAATTTGGATCTAACTCTAAGTAATATTTAGATAAATATTGGATTTTTTCATTCCTTTCCATTTCTGTTGGAATATTGGCAAAATACTTACCTACAGGACCGGGCATTTTTGTTAATATATCGTTAGCATTTTTCTTAAATGTTTGATTATTGTTATATAGAAAAGCCAAGATTCCAAAGGGTATCAACAATAAAACTATTAACAAGATGATAATAAATCTTGATTTGTGTCCTCTCTTTTCAGTTTCATTAGTATTTGCTGTATCCATAAGCTTTCCCCCTATTGTCGGGTATTTATTTTGTAGGTTACTATACCGTCAATTAATTTTTCTTCCCTTTTTTTCATGTCTAGTAAATATTCTTCATATTGTATTTCCTTTAATTTTTCGAAAGATTTTCTTTCCTGCATAGCCACAAGTAACTCTTCCTTTGCCTTGTCAAATTCTTCTTTGGCATTTGCTACTACCTTTTTTTGATTTTTTATTTTTTTTGATAAATCATCTATATAACTGGAATATAGCTTGTATTGGCCAATACTTGCTGAATTAGTTGCTCTTTTCTTATTAAGTAGACTTTCCTTATAATTATTAAAATATAGTAGTTTTTCTTCTTCAATATTCAGCTTGTGGCTACTTTCTGCAAATTCATTCTTTTTAAGATCTTCCACTTTTTCCTTATAGTTCAATACTTTTTCTAGTTTAAAATTATATTTTGCCAAAGAAACTCACCTCCTGAGAGTTACTTTATTTTATCCACAATGTTTTTCATTGTATTTAAGGTTTCTTGAAAACTGGGTGATGCTTGAGTGTCCTGCCTCAAAAAACCTTCTATATCTTCTATTAAATCAATAGCTGTATCAATTTTCTTGTTTGAGCCTTTTTTATATGCTCCAATATTTATTAAATCCTCTGCTTCTTTATATACAGCCATTAAATCCTTGATATTATTTGATAGTCCTAAATGTTCTTCAGTCACTATATTTGGCATTACCCTACTAACACTAGCCAGTACATCAATGGCTGGATAGTGATTAGAGTTTGCTAGTTTCCTAGATAGAACAATATGACCATCTAATATCCCTCTTGCTGTATCTGTAACGGGCTCTGTTAAATCATCACCATCAACTAAGACTGTATATAGACCAGTAATAGTTCCTATATCAGAAGTTCCAGTCCTCTCTAATAGTTTTGGCATCATGGCAAAAACTGATGGAGTAAAACCCCTAGATACAGGTGGTTCTCCTATGGCCAGTCCAATTTCTCTTTGAGCCATAGCAAATCTAGTTAATGAGTCCATTAGAAGCATTACATTCTTTCCTTGATCTCTAAAGTATTCAGCTATTGCTGTAGTAACTAATGCTCCTTTTACTCTAATTAAAGCAGGTTGGTCTGAGGTTGCCACAACGACTACGGATTTTTTTAACCCCTCTTCCTTTAAGTCATTTTCTATGAACTCTCTGACTTCCCTACCTCTTTCACCAATTAACCCTATTACATTAACATCTGCAGTACTGTTTCTTGAAATCATACCCATTAAGGTACTTTTTCCTACTCCAGAGCCTGCAAAAATACCAACTCTTTGTCCTTTTCCAAAGGTTAATAAGCCATCTATAGCCTTTACACCAACAGATAAGGGTTCTCTTATTACTTTTCTTTCTAGTGGGCTAGGAGGCGAATTTTGGACTGGATAATACTTATCTGATTTTATAGGTCCTAACCCATCAATGGGATTACCTAACCCATCTACAACTCTCCCAATTAATCCTTCACCTACATTTACCCTAAGACTTTTGCCACTGCCTACGACAGTACTACCACTGGCTATTCCTTCCATTTCACCTAAGGGCATAAGTAGGATTTTATCTTCTTTAAAGCCTACTACTTCGGATAAAACTGGATTATTACTTTTATGGGGATAAATATAGCATAATTCACCTATTGTAGCCATTGGTCCATTAGATTCAATAGTTAGACCTGTGACCTTAGTTATCTTCCCAGTATATTTCATAAACCTTTTTTCTTTAACTGCATTAATATACTTTCTTAAATCTATTTTTTCTGCCATATTATCACTCATTATTTAATATTGAAGTCAATAACTCCTTTACTTCTTCCAATTGATTTTTTATGCTTACATCTATACTTCCTTTAGAAGTCTCTAAAATGCAATCTCCTTTTTCTAACGACATATCATATTTAATTTCCAATTCAGAAATAAAACTAGACTTTGCCAATATTTCCTGCCTTGCCATTTCTAATATTTCATAGTCTTCCTTAGAGGAAATAATGGTTAGTTTATCGGTTAAGTCTAGATTTTTTATACCATTTAATACTAAGGATACAATTAATTCATTGTCTTCTTCTGTCCTTTTATTAATTACCTTCTCATAAATTGATACTACTAGTTCAATAATATCTTCTTCTAATTCTTTTAATAAAGAATTCCTTTTTTCTAAATAATGGGTTTTAATTTCTAAAGCTTCGTTAATTAAGATGTTGGATTTTTCTTTCCCTTCTTTGTATCCTTTATCATAGCCTTCAGAAAATCCATTTTCATATCCTTCTTTATAGCCTTCTTCTTTAGATTGGTCCATTATTTCTTTTGCCCTAGTATAAGCAGCATTTATCATCTCTTCATATTTTACTTCAGCATTTTCAATGATTTTTTTTGATTCAGCCTTTGCATCATGGATTATAGATTCATATTCCTCCTTAGCCTTTAGTAAAGTATCTTCTAGTATTTTTTCTAGCTCCTTATTATCTACGGAAGTATCAGTAATTATAGGATCTACTGATTCTACTTCAACTACTCTAAAGGATTTTATAACATTAGACAATAATCTCATCTCCTCCTCTTGGAGTGATAATCTCACCATCTTCTTCTAGTTTTCTAATAACATTGACGATATTTTGTTGAGCATCTTCAATATCACGTATTCGTACAGGTCCCATAAATTCTATATCCTCTTTTATCATTTCAGCTAGACGCTTAGACATATTTGAGAAAACGACTTCCTTAACTTCTTCACTAGCTCCTTTAAGGGCAATTGCCCATTGTGAATTATCGATTTCTCTAATAATCCTTTGAATACTTCTATTGTCCAAAATAATTATGTCTTCGAATACGAACATCCTTCTTCTGATTTCTTCACTTAATTCAGCATCTTTTGCATCTAACTCTTCCATAATGTGTTTCTCTGTTCCTCTATCTACAGAGTTTAATATATCTACTACAGCCTGTATTCCACCTGTACTTGTATAGTCTTGGGTTAAGATGTTTGAGAACTTACTCTCCAATATAGCTTCAATTTCCCTGATTACATCAGGTGAAGTTCTATCCATAATAGCTATTCTTCTAGTTACATCAGATTGTTTTTCTATGGGTAAGCTAGAAAGAATTTGAGCTGCCTGCGAAGGAGATAGATATGATAATATTAAGGCTATTGTTTGAGGGTGCTCATTTTGTATATAGTTTAAAAGCTGATTGGGATCAGCTTTCCTAATAAATTCAAATGGTCTAACATGTAAGGAAGATGTTAGCTTACTAATTATGTCCATGGCCTTATCAGAGCCTAATGCCCTCTCTAAAACTTCCTTAGCATAGTTGATTCCTCCCTCAGATATGTATTCTTGGGCCAGGCATAGCTGGTAGAATTCCTCTATAACCATCTTTTTTTCTTCAGGAGAAACCATTCTCATATTAGCGATTTGTAAAGTCAATTCTTCAATTTCCTCTTCATTTAGGTGCTTAAAGATCTCTGCAGATTTCTGAGGTCCTAAAGCTATGAGCAAAATTGCAACTTTTTCTTTTCCTGTAAACTGCCTTCTTTGCATATATATCGCTCCTATTCATTCAGCCAGTTTCTAAGCAGTTGTGCTGCTGCTTCTGGTTTCTTTTCAACAAATTTATCTATTTGTGCTTTCATCTTCGATTCTTCAAATTCAAAGTCTAAATCTGCAACTTCTAATTCAATTGAACTCTTTTCTTCCATTAATTTTTGTAACTCTTCTTCAGCAGCTTTTTTAGCTCTAATTCTCATATAAACAATAAGTATTATTAATCCTAGAAGTAATATTAGTGCAGCTATTCCAATTGCAAGCCAGTTTGTTGAAGGTTCTTCTACTATTCTGTCAATAACTTTAGAACTAAATCTTTCTGCTTTAACTTGAACGTTCTTTGTATCTAGCCCTGTTGCTGCATAAATTAAATCCACGAATTCCTTTTCCTTATCAGGTGTCATCTCACCATCTACTAATGCATCGCTATTAATTAGAACTGCAACAGTAACGCTTTCAACTTGACCTGGTGCCTTACTAATTTCCTTATTTATTTCATTTAATTCATTATTTATAATTCTACTAACCCTGTCATAGCGGCTTGTTGTATCGTCTAGCATTTGATAATCTTCAACATTAGTCTCAACACCTGGGACACCTCCACTGGTACCACCTATCATATGCTCTTCAACTTCTTCTATGGATCTAATCAATCCTTCTTCATTTCCCTCTATCGGTGGTGCAAACTCCAATATTGTGGTTTTTTCACTGTCCATATTTATCTTAACACTAGACATCACATCTACATTGCCATAACCTACTATATTTTCTAAAAACCTCTTAATCCCTTCGTTTATCCTATTTTCTAGACTATGTTTTACTAGAAATAAGTCCTGGTTTATTAGACTGTCTTGGTTATCTTCTCCCAACAATTTACCCTCGTCATCTATTACTCTCACATCTTCTGCATTCATATTTACAGAGCCAGCCACAAGATGCTTAATTGCATTAACTTTATCGTTTGATATTTGTCTACTATCCGATTTTACTATAAAAACCGATGCAGTAGTTTTGTTTTCTTCACTACTTAGTATAAAATTTGTTGTATCCTTTTCATCTATAAATACTTCTGCACTATGTATACCGTCGATTTCAGAAATGACGGAAGCTAGTTCACTTTCTTTTGCCTTTTTTAGTCTCTGCCTCCTGTCATAATCTGTCATGGTCCAACTCATATCGTTAAATGCGTCCATATATGTATATCCTTCTTTAGGTAAACCATAGGTAGCTAGCTCAATTTTTACTCTGTTTTTTATATCAGCTGGTACTAAAATACTCTTCTGATCTTCACTGCTTTTCCAAGAAACACCCATTTCATCAAGTTTTGATGTTATTTGACCCATATCCTTTAAGCTTAAATTACTATATAGGACTTCATATTTCGTTCTGGTCAATGTAATAATAAGTGCAGTTATAACCAAAAAAGAAAAAATACTAGTCACAATTAAGCCTATCTTTTTCTTCTTTTCTAGGGATCTCCAATATTCAATTATTTTAGCAGTATATTTATTTATTGTTTCCTGCACTATTACACCTCTTCTCTATCTATTTCTATATTTGAATCCTCATAATTTCCTTGTAAGCTTCTACAACTTTATTTCTAATGCTCATAGTAATTTGCAATGCTATATTAGCCTTCTCACTTGCTATAGTAACTTCGTGAAGGTTGTCCACTTCACCAAAAGCTAACATTTTCTTATATTCATCACTTTCTATCTGCATTTTATTTACATTATCTATTGCATCTTTTAAAATATCAGTAAAATTTATACTGTCATCCTTATATTTATGGCCACTATTTACATTAAGAAGTTTATTATATTCGTTTATCCTATTAATATTCAATTAGACTACCTCCTTCCAATTTCGAGAGCCTTCATCAACATAGATTTTGAAGTATTAATAGCTGTAATATTGGCATCATAAGCCCTTTGAGCACTAATTAGATCCACCATTTCCTTCATAATATCTACATTTGGTAGTCTTACATATCCGTTTTCATCAGCATCTGGGTGTCCTGGCTCATAGACTAATTTAAAAGGAGATTCATCTTCTACTATCCTGCTAATTTTCACACCTTGTCCATTAATATTACTTAAGTGTTTATCTAGATATTTACTAAATGAATTAGGCTTAGCTTCTTCAAATACTACCATTTGTCTTCTATAAGGTGTACCACCAGTAGTCCTAGTGGTATTAGCATTTGCCATATTTTTAGCAATGATATCTATTCTTGTTTTTTCTGCCGTTAAAGCAGTAGTTGATATATTTATTGAACTAAAAATGCTCATAATTATTTACTCCCTTCAGTAATAACATTTTTTATCTTTTCAAACTCACCTATTACCTGATTTATCATAGCATTGTACATTATTTGATTTTTAGCTAGTTCAGCTGCTTCAGTATCAATATTAACATTATTACCATCAATTCGGTTAGAAAGAGACTTGTCTTCCAATACCTTTGGCTGAAAATTAACTTTTCTTTTATCTATATGCTTTTCATGGGTAGTTTTCATAGACAATCTTCTCTTTTCTGCGGCTGCTTTCAATTGGTCTTCGAATACTACGATTTTTCTCTTATAGTTAGGAGTATTAGCGTTGGCTAAGTTCTGAGCAATAGCAGTATTCCTTAAGCTTAATCCATCTAAGGCTTTTTTAAATTCAATATTATTGAATACTTCCCTCACAATTCTCACCCCTTAGATAAAAAATCTAATTATACTATATTTTACAACAATTTATACCCTTTTTCCATAAAAATCTCATAATTGTCAAAAAAAAAAAATAATTATATTTGTCGATTTATTTAATATTTTATCTAAAAAAACAATAAAAAGGAAGGATATAATATACTATTATATTAATTTCCCACCAAAGTCCTATAAAAAACAAAAGAATAGCCTAAAACTATTCTTTTGTTTTTAAAAGTTCATCTATTAATTTGTCATTTAACACCTTTATATGGGTACCTTTCATTCCTAAAGATCTTGTTTCAATAACTCCTGCACTCTCAAATTTTCTCAAAGCATTTACTATTACTGAACGAGTAATACCCACTCTATCAGCTATTTTACTAGCTACTAACAAGCCTTCATTTCCATCTAGCTCTCTAAATATATGTTCCATAGCCTCTAATTCAGAGTAGGATAAGGTGCCTATAGCCATTTGAACAACTGATTTCTTTCTAGCTTCTTCTTCTATTTCTTCTGACTTAGCTTTTAATATCTCCATACCAACTATAGTTGCACTATATTCTGCCAATACTAAGTCATCTTCAGTAAATTCAGTACCAAAACGAGCTAATACTAAAGTACCTAGCCTTCTACCCCCACTATTAATAGGTATTACAGTAGAAACTTTATCTGTGTAGTCACATTGAGACACTTGATCAAATACGCATTCAGTAATTTCCTTTAAATTTTCATGGGTTTCAGAGTATTTCAATAGTTCATCATTATATTTCTTTGGGAATCTCTTTTCTTTTACAATTTCAGATTGAATAATATCACATTCAAAACCTTCTAATAGCTCATACCCTAATACTTTACCATTAGTGTTGGCAATATAAACATTAGCACTTAAGATACGGCTTAGTATTTTGCTCAATTCAGCAAAGGAAACAGGTTCAGAACCATAGCTTTGTAAAGTTTTATTTAATCTCCTTGTTTTTTGTAATAAAGTTTCCATTAATAATTCCTCCTTAAGTTAATATATCTATTTTTTTGTTATCTTCATTATCCCTATAATTAATTTTACTACAAACTTTTACAAAAGTACAGAATATTTTAATTATTTATATTTTTTCGATTTGTGAATAACCACATTCATCATTTGTACATTTAATGATATTTTCCTTCTTATTTTTCTTTTTAGTCATTAAGCTACCACAATTTGGGCATTTTTCTTTTACTGGCTCATCCCAGGAAACAAAATCACAGTTTGGATAGTTATTACAACCATAAAAAATTCTCCTGTTTTTTGTCCTTCTCTTTACTAAGTTTCCATCACAGTTTGGACATTTAATATCTAATTCATCTAGGATTGGTTTAGTATTTTTGCATTCAGGATAGCCTGGGCATGCCAAAAATTTACCAAATCTTCCAAATTTCACCACCATATTTCTGCCACATTTCTCACAAATAACATCAGTAACTTCATCCTCAATCACTATTTCTTGTATTTCTTCTTCGGCCTTTTCTAAAATTTGTGAAAAATTATCATAGAATCCTTTAACAACTTCTACCCATGACAATTGACCTTCAGCTATTTCATCCAATTCTTCTTCTAATTCTGCAGTAAATTCTTCATTGATTACATCTTTAAAATATTCTATTAATAAATCATTTACTAAAATGCCTAGTTCCGTAGGCACAAAATATCGTTTTTCTAGGGTAACATAATTTCTAGACAGAATAGTAGCAATTGTAGGAGAAAAAGTACTAGGTCTTCCTATGCCCAGCTCTTCTAATGTCTTTATCAACGAGGCTTCAGTGTATCTGGCAGGAGGTTGAGTAAAGTGCTGATTAGGTATAATCTCCTTTACATTTAATTTATCATTCACTTCTAGATTTGGCATTCTATTATCCTTATCATCATCGTCTCCACTGTTATATATTTTTAGAAATCCGTCAAAAACTAATTTTGAACCTGAAGCTTTAAATATAAAGTTTTTGCTCCTTATACCAACTGTTAATGTATCAAAGATAGCTTGAGTCATCTGAGAGCTTATAAACCTTTCCCATATCAATTTGTATAGTTTATATTGGTCAGTAGTTAAAGAATCTTTTATCAAGATTGGCTCTCTAGATATGGATGTTGGTCTAATTCCTTCGTGGGCGTCTTGTGAATCTTTCTTTGATTTATTTAAATAGGAATTTCCACCATTGAAATATTTTTTTCCATATTTATCAACAATAAATTTTCCAGCATTTTTAACTGCCTCTGGAGATACCCTAGTAGAATCAGTTCTTATATAGGTTATTAATCCTACAGAGCCTTCTCCTTTGATATTTATGCCTTCATATAACTGTTGTGCAATCATCATGGTCTTCTTAGTACTAAATCCTAGTTTTTTTGAAGCATCCTGTTGTAGTGTACTTGTAGTATATGGGGGATTGGGATTCCTTCTTTTACTGCCTTTTTTAACACTTTCAACAAAGAAATTATTAGGATCTAAATTATTTAACACCCTGTCTACTTCTTCTTTATTCTTTAATTCTATCTTCGTTTCTTTCCCTTTTATATATTCCCCGTAAAAATTTGCTATAAAAGTTTCTTTATCTTTATTTAATTCTGCTTTTATACTCCAATACTCTTCTGGTTTGAAATTCTTTATTTCCTCTTCTCTATCACATATTAATTTAACAGCAACAGATTGTACCCTACCTGCACTTAAACCTTTCCTAATTTTTCTCCATAGAAGAGGACTAATCTTATATCCAACTAATCTATCTAATATCCTTCTAGCCTGTTGAGCATCAACAAGGTTTTGATCAATTGACCTTGGCCTTTTCATTGCATTTAAGATAGCATCCTTAGTTATTTCATTGAACTCAACTCTAACCTTTTCCTTATCATCAATTCCCAGTATATTTGCTAAATGCCAAGAAATTGCCTCTCCTTCCCTGTCTGGGTCAGTTGCAAGATAGACTTTTTTGGATTTCTTTGCTTCTTTTTTCAATTCTTGTATAATTGGTCCCTTTCCCCTAATGGTAATGTACTTAGGTTTAAATTCGTTATCTATATCTATTCCTAGACTACTCTTTGGTAGGTCTCTAACATGTCCTATGGTAGCAGCTACCTTGTAATTTTTGCCTAAGAATCTTTCTATTGTTTTAGCTTTAGCTGGAGACTCAACTATTACTAAATTTTTTTGCAAAATATACACCTCCAAGTGTGAATTAACAGATAGTAAATAATTTTCCTGGTAATTCCTTAATTATTCCCTTTAATTCTAAAATAGTTAAAACACTATTAATTGTAGATATATCAGCCCCTATTCTATATGCAATTACATCAATATATAAGGGAGCTTCCTTAAGCAATTCTATTACCTTTATTTCTGTTTCACTTAAGTTAGAGTAATCTATATTCACTACTTTATTAGACCTTTGTTTTAGTCTAAGCTCATGTACCTCATCAATAATAGCTTCTATATCTAAAAGTGGTATTGCTCCATCTTTAATTAGTTTATTTGTTCCACCGCTATATATACTATTAATATTTCCTGGTAATGCAAAAACTTCTTTTCCTTGTTCCAATGCATGATGGGCTGTAATTAAAGAGCCAGATTTTTCTTGAGCTTCAATTACTATTACACCCATTGATAATCCACTAATAATTCTATTTCTTTGAGGGAAATTATATGGCAAGGGAGGTGTTCCTAAGGGAAATTCGGAAATAACTGCACCATTTTCTACGATTTTTTCAAATAGAGATATGTTCTTTTTAGGATAGACTATATCTATACCATTACCAAGAACTCCAATAGTTCTGCCACCATTATTTACTGCAGTTTTGTGGGCTACTGTATCTATGCCTGCTGCAAGTCCGCTGACTATTGTTACTCCCAAGTCTACTAATTCCCTAGAAAACTTTTCACAAGCCCATTTCCCGTAGGCAGTAGCCTTTCTAGAGCCAACTATTGCCAACGATAGACTATCTTCTTCTAAAATTTCGCCTTTAATATACAAAACATTAGGACTATCATATATATACCTTAAACTTGCTGGGTAATTGTCGTCATAAATGGTTATAGTATCAATTTTTAATTTCTCTAATCTATTAAATAGTTTTTCAATATAACCTATATTTCTATTTTTTGTTATCTTCTCTTTCGCTTCTTCTACTAATCCATCCATATGATATATTTCCTTATTATCTGCTTCCCATAATTCTGTTAGATTTCCAAAATGTGATATTATCTTTTTTATATTGTTATTATTAACTCCAATACTGTTTAGCCAAATTAAGATTTCTCTATCAGAGATTTTCATACTCTACCCCCAATATTTATTATCCAGAGTTCTATATCTTATGGCTTCTAATATATGTTTGTCTTGGATTAATTCTTCACCATCTAGATCAGCTATAGTTCTAGACACTTTTAACAATTTATTATAAGTCCTAGCGCTGAATTTATATTTGTTATAGGACACATTTAGAATATCTTCTGCCTCTTTTGTTAATTTGCAATACCTTCTAATATCTCTATTGGATATTTGGGAATTGCTAAATATATTTTTGTTTTTATATCTCTCAATCTGAATTTCTCTAGCCTTATTAACCCGTTGTCTAATAGTTGCAGAGCTCTCTTCTTTCATTTTATCTGTAAGATCACTGTACTTTACAGGCTGGACTTCAATGTGAATATCTATTCTATCCAATAATGGGTTGCTAATCTTACCCAAGTATCTATCTATACTTCCCTGTGAGCAAGTGCACTCATGAAAAGGATCCCCATAGTAGCCACAAGGACAGGGATTCATACTAGCAACTAACATAAATTTAGCGGGATAGGTTATGGTACCATTAGCCCTAGCTATGGTCACCATACCATCTTCTAAGGGTTGCCTTAGAACTTCCAAAACTGATTTGGGAAACTCAGGCAATTCATCTAAAAATAATACCCCATTATGTGCTAGCGTAACCTCACCAGGTTTTGGGATTCTTCCTCCTCCAATTAATGAAACTGAAGAAGCTGTATGGTGGGGAGATCTGAAAGGTCTTTCTTCTATTAGAGAGTTTGAAGGCAAGAGTCCCGCAATACTATATATCTTTGTAACCTCTATAGCTTCTTCAAAGGTAAGTCTTGGTAATATAGTTGGTAACCTTCTAGCAGCCATTGTTTTACCAGCTCCAGGTGGCCCAATAATTAGGATGTTATGCGAGCCAGCTGCAGCTACTTCTAAGGCTCTCTTTAAACTTCCTTGTCCCTTAATATCGGAAAAATCTACTGTATACTCCTGATCTTCATTTTGAAAATGTCTATTTTCATTTATATAAGAATCAATGTTTAATTCCCCATTGAGATAATCTACGACTTCGTTTAGTGATTTTACTGGAATGATTTCTACATCTTCTATTACACTACATTCTTCCCTGTTATGAAAAGGAATGATACACTTACTTATACCTGCCTCTCTCATAGAAATAACCATAGGAAGGGCACCTTCTACGGGGTTAATTTTACCATCTAAGGAAAGCTCTCCAATAAAGACAATATCCTGTAAATCCTTGTCTTGAATAAGGTTGGAAGATTTTAATATTCCTACAGCAATGGCTAAATCCATTTGTGAACCTTCCTTTTTTAAATTTGCGGGAGCTAAATTTACGGTAATCCTACTTAGAGGAAACTCATATCCACTATTCTTAATTGCCGTCCTTACTCTTTCCTTAGATTCTTTAATGGAAGTGTCAGGAAGTCCAACTATATTAAATACTGGTAAGCCTCTAGATAAATCGGTTTCCACATCAATAATATTTCCACTTAGTCCATGTAGTACACAGGTTTTGATATTAGAATACATGATATACCCCTTTCATATATTTTATCTCATTCCCTGGGCAATAGTGAAAATCTTATATTTTCCAACTTTTGTCAACAAAAAGCGTTCTCAATATGGTTTACTCTTATCTTTTCTGTCAAATAAATTTCTATTATGTCATATCTCAATTGATAGTTGTACAAGTTATTTTCTTTTATATACATATAGGAAGACTTAATTATCCTATATTGTTTTTTTCTATTTACTGCTTCATAAGCATATCCAAAATCTACGCTTGATCTAGTCTTTACCTCTATGAAGACTAATGTCTCTTTATCTAAAGCTATAATATCTATTTCCCCTTGCTTTCTTCTGAAATTAGTTGTTAAAATCTTATATCCCTTTGATAAAAGATAAGATTTAGCAATTAGTTCTCCCTTAGTTCCCTTTTCTAGATTATTGGCCATGTTCTTTACCCCTTTGCCTGTCTAAATCATAAACATAAAAAATAATCTCCGCTAAAACTTCGTAAAGTTTCTCAGGGATTTCTTCTCTGATTTCCAAATTTAATAGATTGTTAACAAGCTCTTCATCTTGGTGTATATATATTTCTTCTTCAATAGCTTTTTCAATTATTCTTTCAGCTACAAAACCTTTACCCTTGGCAACTACTGTAGGAGCATTATCTCCAGGCTTGTACCTTAAAGCAACTGCCTTTTTTAAATCATTATTTTCAAAACTATTATTCTTTTTCATAATATCACACTTTCAAGTCTAATATATATGAAGAGCTTGATTTTAATGTATTAGAATCAAGCATAGAAATCTTTTCATCTGTAATATAATCAATTCCCTTTAAACTATAACCTATTGTTAATATTTTTTCAACCAACTTTTCTTCAGTAGATTTAAAAAATTCTAAATCTTTTTTCCCTACAGTCATCTTAATACTTAAAGAATCTCCAAGTAAAGTACAAAGAACCCTTATATTTCCTAAGTTTTCAGTGCTTAAGTTTATAAAAATATTTAATTTATCTCCTTTTCCCCTTTTTTTCCTTTCCTTTATAAAGGACATCAGGCCCTTTAACCTATCATTAAGACCAATGTCTATAGGGAAAAACATGAAGTTCAATTCCTTGTTTAATTCCCTTAAAAAATCGATTTTGCTTTCTACATCTTTTATTCTTTCTAAGTTCTTGTCTCCATCTTTGGCTAGCTCATCTATTATTTTTATTATCTCACTCAAATCTTCTTCCTTATTTGAAATTATTTTTAACCCATTTGTACCTTCAGTTTTTTCACTAGGCAAGCCATTTATTTTATGATTATTGTTATTCCTTGCTAAATGGATTATCTCTTGAAAATCCTTAAAGAAATCCATAGGATCTGTATCTAATTTATTGATATATTTTATATTTCTAAGGCTTGGTTTTATATTATTCTTTACAAGAAAGCCTGTAATCTTTATCAAACTTTCATCATCATCTAAATCTATATGATTTCTAACATAATACTTTACTCTATGGGTTAAATCATTGATTCCTCTATCATCTATATCTACATCTACATTATTTTCTAAGTCATCCATTAAATCATTATCAAAAATATGGCTCAAGTTAGTTTTTATATTATTATCTAAATTCTTATCCATAAGTAATAAATGCCTAATATCTACTGTATCTATGTCTACAGACCTATTCTGTTTAACTATATTGGGTTCAGACAAAGCTATATATTCTCCATCTTTAATATTTAATAGTTTGATTAGCTTTTCCAATATTTTTATACCATCATTTACTATGTCCTTATTTATTGGTAGGTTATTTGCCATTAAATTCTCTATTAAGCTTATGGTTATTTGATTCGTTTCTATACCTAATTCGGTCAAAATCCTAGCTATTGGATTTTCTATAGTATCAATTTTTTGGTTTATAGGAGTATTAACTAAAGGCTTTAAAAACACTTTGTTATTGTTTATTGATTTGACTAAAAACAAAATCCGTTCTCCTATTTCCAATTCACTTTTAACATCAAGACTAGCTTCCAGTAATCCAAATTCAGGAATATTGATTATTATTATACTGTCCTTAATATCAACTATTTTAGCTTTGAAAATAGAGCCTTCTTTTAAAAAGTCTATTTTATTCTTTTGTAGCAAATTATTTAATAAGGTGGATTCGATTCTCAATTGGATCATTCCCTTATTTACTATTTAATATATTTTTTAAAAAAGTTCTTCTATGAATTGGAGAGGGACCTAGGCTTTTTATTAGTTCCCTATGTTCCTTAGTACCATAGCCCTTGTGTTTCTTTAAATTATATCCAGGATACTCCTTATCCCATTGAATACACAATCTATCCCTATAAACTTTAGCAACTATTGAAGCACAGGCAATACCAAATGATTTTTCATCACCTTTAATTATAGATTCTTGTTGAATATCTAAATCTATTTTCTCAGCATCTATTAATAAAAAGTCTGGAACTATCCTGTTACCCTTACTATCCTCTAAATTTTGCACAGCTAATTTCATAGCTAGTTTAGTGCTTTCTTTGATATTTATCTCATCTATGACAGTAGAACTTACTCTACCTATACCCCATGCGATGCAATTTGATATGATTTTTTCATATAATTCTTCCCGTTTTTTTTCACTTAATTTCTTTGAGTCTTTTACACCGTCTATAAATAGATTCTTAGGCAATATAATAGCACAGGCAACTACATCACCTGCCAAACAACCTCTTCCAACCTCATCTATACAAGCAATATATTCATACCCCATACTTGCAATTCTTTCATCTATTTGCAACATAATACACCTTCTATTCTTCTGGATATTCTAGGGTTATTCTTCCTATTACACCTTTTCTAAACTCATCTAGAACAATATTACTTACCTTGCTATAGTCGATTTCTCCACCCTTTACTAGGGCGCCCCTCTTTCTGCCTATTTCCTCCATAATTTCCAAATATGTTTTATCAATTATTTCAACATTATATCGACTTTTTAAAAGATTAGGAAAATTCTTGGCAAGGGTTTCTATCAGTTTAAGAGCCAAGGTTTCCCTATCAAGTATTTCATCCTTAATTGCACCTGTAAAAGCTAAGTTTAAACCAACCTGTTTATCTTCAAACTTAGGCCAAAGAATTCCAGGTGTATCTAATAACTCTAAGTTAGATTTAGTTTTTATCCATTGATTAGACTTTGTAATGCCAGGTTTATTTCCTGTTTTTGCACTCTTTTTCTTAGCTAAGGTATTAATTAAAGTTGACTTCCCCACATTTGGTATGCCTAATATCATGGCCCTAATAGGTCTACTTATTACTCCTCTTTTTTCATAATTTTGTTTTTTCTCTTCATATAGTTGGTTTGAAAGCCTTATTAGCCTATCTATACCATTACCACTTAATGCATCGATACAAACAACTTTTAACCCTTTTTTGAAAAAATATTCTTCCCATAGCTTATTGCCTTCTTCACTGGCTAAATCTGATTTATTTAAAATTACTATCCTAGGTTTGTTGCCTAGAATATTATCTATTATGGGGTTACGACTGCTTATAGGTATTCTAGCATCTATAAGCTCAAATACAATATCAACTAGAGTCAAACTTTTTTCAATTGATTCTCTAGTCTTCTTCATATGACCTGGATACCAATTTATATTCATAATTTTCACCTACTTAAATAAAATTGGGACTATAAAGTCCCAATTTATTAGTAATTTCTCTTTTCTTTTACTCTAGCAGACTTACCTTGTCTGTCTCTTAGATAATATAGTCTAGCTCTTCTTACCTTACCTCTTCTAGTAACAACTAATTTGTCAATCCTTGGAGAATGAATTGGGAAAGTTCTTTCAACTCCTACACCATAAGATATTCTTCTTACTGTAAAAGTTTTTCTTACCCCGCCACCTTGTATTTTAATTACTGTGCCTTCAAATACTTGAATTCTTTCACGATTACCTTCTATAACTTTATAATGAACTTGAACAGTATCACCAACATTAAATTCTGGTAAATCATTTCTTAGTTGCTCATCTTCTAACATTTTAATTATATCCATTTGCATAGACCTCCCTTCTCCATAGATGTTCTTGCCAAAAGGCAGAGGACCATCCCTATTCGCATACCTTAAGTATTATAGCATAAGAAAATTTTATTTACAACTTACTTTTCATACCTACAATCCATTATTTGAGATAAGATATCTTTCTCTTCTTTAGTTAAGTTTATCCTTTCAAGTAAATCAGGTCTTTTTTTAAGGGTGGCTTTCAAAGATTCAATTTTTCTCCAAGTTTTTATCTTTTCATGATGACCTGATAACAAAATTTCTGGGACATTATAACCATTAAACTCTCTAGGTCTGGTATATTGTGGATATTCCAGCAATCCAGAAAAATGTGATTCTTCTGTAAAGGATTCTTCAGAGGAAAGTACGCCTGGTAACAACCTAGTTACAGCATCTATAATTACCATAGCTGGTATTTCCCCTCCAGTTAAAACATAGTCTCCAATGGAGATTTCTTCATCTACATAATGTTCTATAATCCTATTATCGATTCCTTCATAATGTCCACATAATAGAATTATATGTTCTTCTTTTGAGAGTTCATTGGCTAATTCTTGATTAAATACCTTTCCCTGGGGTGATAGGTATATTGTCCTTGAATTTGGACCTTTTACACCTTGCATTGCATCATAAATAGGTTCTGGCTTCATAACCATACCTGCCCCACCACCAAAGGGGTAATCATCAACTCTTTTATGTTTATCCTTAGAAAAATCTCTTATGTTTATACAATTAATTTGGATTATACCTTCTTCATAGGCCCTACCTATTATACTCCAATTATAAAGAGTATTAAAAAAATCAGGAAAAAGTGTTAAAATATCTATCTTCATTTAATCATTCCTTCAATTGGATCGATGACAATACTTTTTTCCTCAATATTAACATCTATAATGAATTCTTTGACTGCGGGAATCAAATACTCTTTCCCCTTATTAGTATCCTTTACTACGTATACATCATTACTGGCTCCTTGCATTACATCAACTAGGATGCCAATATAGTTTGAACTAGTATCGTATACTTTGCAATTCAATAGATCATAGATGAAATAATGATCTTCAGGTAAAACTACCCTGTCTTCATCACTGACGTAAATATAGTCATCTTTAAAAGGTAGTATTTCATTAATATCATCGAAACCTCTAAATTTTAAGATTCCGAGGTCCTTATGATACCTAACTGCTTCTATATCTACTTTAATTTTCTTCTCTCCAATATATGCAGTTTTTAAATCACTAAACCTATGAAGATTATCGGTTAAGGGGTATACCTTGACCTCTCCTTTGATTCCATGGCTACTTATTATTTTTCCTACAATAGTATAATCCATTTTTTCACCTATTCTCTTTAATAAGAGTTTATTATTGAATTATTTCTACTACTACTCTTTTATTATCCTTAATAGCAGCAGCCTTAACTACTGTTCTAATGGCCTTAGCAATTCTTCCTTGCTTGCCAATAACCTTTCCCATATCATCAGGATGTACTTTTAATTCTATAATTACAGATTGAGTTCCTTCAATTTCATTAACCTCTACCTTATCTGGGTTTTCTACAAGTGATTTTGCAATGAATTCTACTAATTCTCCCATCTTTAGCACCTCCTAGATACTTATTTACTCTGTTTTATTTTCGTATAAACCACTTTCTCTAAATAATCTATCTACAGTATCAGTTGGTTTAGCTCCATTTTTTATCCATTCAATAGCCTTTTCGTTATCTATTTTAACAGTTTTAGGCTCTGTTAATGGATTGTAATAGCCAATTTCTTCGATAAATCTTCCATCTCTAGAAGCACGAGAATCAGCAACAACTATTCTATAGAAAGGATTTTTCTTAGCTCCCATTCTTCTTAATCTAATTTTAACTGCCATCTTGTCACCTCCTATAAAAATTAATATCTATTTAGAAAAAGGGGAATCCAAATTTCCCTCTTTTCTTCAGGGTTTTCTCCATATCTGTAAACTTCTTCATCATTTTTTTAGTTTCCTTAAACTGCTTTAGAAGTTTGTTTACATCTTGGACAGTTGTACCACTGCCTCTGGCAATTCTCTTTCTCCTACTACTATCTATAATATCTGGATTTTCTCTTTCTTTCTTTGTCATGGATTGAATAATTGCTTGTATTCTGTTAATATCTTTCTCATTAACATCTAATCCCTTCAATGCCTTTGAGTTGACTCCTGGTATCATACCAAGCAACTGGTCCAATGGCCCCAGGGATTTCATCTGCTCCAACTGGTCTAAAAAATCATCAAAAGTGAATTGCTGAGTTCTTATTTTCTTTTCTAGTTCTAAGGCTTTTTTTGCATCTATATTAGCTTGAGCTTTTTCTATTAAACTTAATACATCACCCATGCCAAGTATTCTTGAAGCCATTCGGTCTGGATGGAATGGTTCTAATTGATCCAATTTCTCTCCCATCCCCACAAACTTAATTGGCTTGTTAGTAACTGCTCTAAGGGATAAAGCAGCACCACCCCTAGCATCACCATCTAATTTGGTAAGTATAACTCCTGTAATGCCAAGCCTTTCATTAAATGACTCTGCAACGTTTACTGCATCTTGACCAGTCATGGCATCTAGGACTAGGAGAACTTCTTGTGGTTTCACTGCAGAGTAGATATTTTCTATCTCATCCATTAATTCTTCATCTATATGAAGTCTACCAGCTGTGTCTATAATAATTACATCGTTGCCATGTTTTTTCCCATGCTCTAAGGCCGCCTTAGCTATATCTACAGGATTGACCTTGTTCCCCATGGTATAAACTGGGACACCAACTTTTTCCCCAACTACTTCTAATTGTTTAATAGCTGCAGGTCTGTATATATCACAAGCAACTAGCAAAGGTCTTTTATTTTGTTTCTTTAGGTTAAAAGCTAATTTCCCAGAAGTAGTTGTCTTACCTGCCCCTTGTAAACCACACATCAGAATTACAGTAGGAGGACTTGGTGAAAAATTTATTTTTGCTTCCTTTTCTCCCATTAGCTTAGTCAATTCATCATTGACTATTTTGATAACTTGTTGACCGGGCGTTAGACTTTCCATTACTTCAGCACCAATAGCTCTTTCCTTAACTTTTTTTACAAAGTCCTTGACTACTTTAAAGTTTACGTCTGCTTCCAATAAGGCGAGTCTAACTTCTCTCATGGCCATATCTACATCTTTTTCTGAAAGTTTACCTTTTCCCCTTAACTTGCCTAAGGCATTTTGTAATTTTTCAGATAAGGATTCGAAGACCATTAATCCATCACCTCCCTACTGTTATTTAATATTTTCTGGCTAATTTCACTTATCTTAAAAGACTTCCTATAGATGTCTTCCATATTGTTTTTCTCTGCTATTTCCATTATCTCTTCTGAAATGTTTATAATTTTTCTTATACCATCGTGACTATTATAGAATTTTTCTACTAACCTTAAGTTTTTTTCATATTTATAGAGCTTCTCTTCAGCTCTTTTTAAAGTATCGTAAACTCCTTGCCTAGTAATTCCAAGCTCATCTCCGATTTCAGCTAAAGATAGATCATGAATATAATAGAGTTCAATTGCTAGAAATTGCTTTTTACTAAGTAATTTTCCATAAAAATCAAATAATATACCAACCTCTACTAGTTTCTCGACCATTATATCACCAAAAAAATAATACTGTCAAGTCTTTTACTTGACGGTATTATTTTAATATAAAGTCTCCTACTTGTCAACAGTTTATTTAATAATTGCCTCAACAAAATCTTCCACTATAAATGGCTGTAAATCTTCAATTCCTTCTCCTACTCCTACTAATTTTACAGGAATTTTTAATTCGGATTGAAGGGCTATAATAACTCCTCCCTTTGCTGTCCCATCAAGCTTAGTTAAGGCTATACCCGTTATATTTGCAACTTCGCTAAAGACCTTAGCTTGATTCATTGCATTTTGACCTGTAGTTGCATCTAGTACCAACAAAACTTCTTTAGTGGCTTCACTATACTCCCTTTCTGTAATCCTAAATATTTTATTTAATTCATTCATAAGGTTGGATTTATTATGAAGCCTGCCTGCTGTATCGCAAATAAGGATATCAGCTTTTCTTGCCTTGGCAGCCTGTATTCCGTCAAAAATAACAGCTGCTGGGTCTGCCCCTTCACTATGGGATATAACATCAACTCCTGCTCTATTGCCCCATTCTTCTAGTTGTTCTATGGCAGCAGCCCTAAATGTATCTCCTGCAGCAATTAAAACTTTCTTGCCTTCATTTTTAAAGCGATGAGCAAGCTTTCCTATTGTAGTTGTTTTTCCTACTCCATTTACACCAACTACTAGAATAATAGCTGGAGACGGTTCCACATTTAACTTGTTATTCAGTTTTGACTCTGCCATCAATTTTTTTATTTCGTCCTTTAGCAATTCTTTAACTTCATTAGGTTCAGATACCCTTTCCTCTTTAACTCTAGCTCTTAAGTTATCTATTAATGTCATAGTTGTATTTACACCAACATCGGCAGTTACAAGTACTTCTTCTAAATCATCAAATAATTCCTCGTCTATCTTTTTGTATGACTTTAATATACCATCTATTTTATTTGAAATGTCATTTCTGGTTTTTGTCAGTCCTCCCATTAACTTTTCAAACAAACTGAGTTTTTTGGGAGCTTTTTCTTCTACTACTTCTTCCTTTTCTTCTTCAACTTCATCTTCTATATCTAAACTTTCACCTATTTGCTCTACTAGTCTTACTTCTTCACTTTCTTCAGTTTCTTCTACTAGTTCTTCTTCCACTTCTATTTTTTCTACTTCTTCTAGTTCTTCTATTTCTTCAAGCTCTTCAACTTCTTCCACTTCCTCAATTAATTCTTCTCTTTCAATTATTTCTTCTTTTTTCTTAGGCTTTTTCTTAAACCATTTAAACATTTAACTCCCCCTAACTTGCTATTTCATCCATATTATCTTTTAGTTTAACCGATATAATCTTAGATATACCCTCCTCTTCCATGGCAACCCCATATAATACGTCTGCAATTTCCATGGTAGTTTTCCTATGGGTTATAATTACAAATTGTGTATCTTTTTGGAACTTTTTCAAATAGCTTGTATACCTGTTTATATTAGCTTCATCTAAGGCAGCATCAATTTCATCTAAAATGCAAAATGGTGAGGGCTTTAGTTTTAATATTGCAAATAGTAATGCAACTGCAGTTAATGATTTTTCTCCACCAGACAATAATGAAAGGCTCTGAAGTTTTTTACCTGGAGGTTGAGCATTTATTTCAATACCTGCCTCTAATATGTTTTCCTTTTCTTCTAAGATTAGTTCAGCATGTCCGCCATTAAAAAGTATTTTAAAAATCTCCTGAAAATTTTTGTTGATCTCATTAAAGTTCATTAAGAATTGACTTCTCATTGTATTCTCCATATCTTTTATAACCTGATTGAGGCTTTCCTTAGCATCAATCAAATCATTTTGCTGTTTTAAGATAAATTCCAATCTTGATTTTACATTTTTATACTCTTCAATGGCTCCTAGATTTACATTTCCTAGCTCTTTGATTTCACCTTTAAGTCTTCTTGTTTCCACTAGGGCATTTTTCATATTTTCAATATCTATTTCGTATTCTAATGCTTCCTCATAGGTTAAATCATAATCATCATATAATTTTTTGTGGTAATTTTCTAATTGAACACTGCTCTTAGCTAATTTTACTTCTTGTTGATTAATTGATTTTTCCATATTACTAATCAATTCATTAAGTTCAATTAGCCTATTTTGCTCATTGTAAAAGCTTTTCATTATCTTGTCCTTATCAATTATTAAGTTGTCTAGTTCAGTTTTGCTTTCTTTAACGCTAGCTTCTAATTCTTGAATAGTTTTAATTAAATCAGCTCTTTCCCTTTTTATGCTTTCAATATTTTGAGAATTAGTAATTATGGCTTCTTCTTTTTCTTTAAGACCTATTAGGCTATCTTCTATTTCGATATTTTTTTTCTTTTCATTTTCATATAAGCTCATAATTTTATTCTCTATTGAACTTAAACTTATCTTTAAATCTGTAACCACTTTTGATTTCTCTTCTATGTCTAATTTTTCTTTATTGAAACTGGATGTTAAATTAGCTATTTTTTCTTTATTTATTTGGATTTCTTTTTCATAATCGTTGATTAGGTCGGAAAGCTTATTTATTCTTTCATTATAGTCCTTAACTTCAGCATTTAAAGTTTCTATTTCGCCAATTGACTTTTCTATGGACTTATCTAATCTTTCTATTTCAAGGTTGTTATTTTCCTTTAAATTCCTTACTTCTATTAACTTATATTCCTTTTCCTTTATCATTTCTTCAATATTTAAAATTTCTTTCCTTAAGTTAACTAATTTTTCCGTGAGTGTTGTTTTGTCTTTTGCTAATTTTGTTTGAATGTTTTTTATCTCTTCAACTTCTTTACTTAGTCTTTCAATTTTGCTTCTACGGCTAATAATGCTAATACCGCTATCTCCAAAGCTTCCACCTGTTATGGAGCCACCAGGGTTAAGTACTTCTCCTAATAAGGTAACAATTCTGTAGGAATGATTATACTTATTAGCAAATTTTATCCCATAATCCATATTTTCGATTATTATTGTTCTGCCTAATAAAAATTTGAATATATTGTCAAACTCTTTCTTAAACTCTATTAGTTCATAGCCTAAACCATAAATTTTAAACTCTTGTTTATCTTTTGGATTAAGTTGTATAATATTACCTTTGATTACATTCAATGGTAAACATGTTATTCTGCCTAATTTATTGTCCCTTAAGTATTCTATAATTTTCTTTGCATCTTGCTCAGTTTTAGTGACTACATTTTGAATATTTGACCCTAAAGATATTTCAATTGCCTTTTCAAACTTTTCATCTACTTTAATTAAATCAGCTACTATACCAATTAACCCTTTATTTAGACTAGGATTTTCTTTGCTTAATTGAAGTACTGATTTTACCCCTTTAAAATAACCTTCATAGTCATTTTCCATATTTTTAAGGATCTTTAGGCTTGATAATTTACTCTGCAATTTAATATTTTCATTGTTTATCATCTCGTTAATTGAGTTGAGTGAATAGTTACGTTTTATTTCTTCATCCCTAAACTTATTAAGCTTTTCTTTTAGATTAGATAATTCAGCACTTATTTCAAGCTCATTTTTTGTATAATCATTATGCTTATCTAAATTATCCTTTTTTCGCCCATCCATAAGTTGAATCTCTTTTTTTAATTGGGCAATTCTCTTTTCTACATTTTCATTAAAGGATATGATGCTATTTAGCTCAGATTTTTTATCTGAAGAGTTATTATACAGCCTTATCATATTATTTTTTTCTTCATCAATATCCTTTTCCATTTCTTTTAACTTATTTTGACTACTTTCAAGCTCTATGCTCTTATTTTTAAACTCATTGAGAATTTTTTCATGTTCTTCTTTTGTTTTAATAATTTCTTTTTGGATTTCTAATATTGATCCTTCATATTCCTTTAGTTTCTTTTCTAGAAGAGATTTTTCTTCAACAAGTCTTTCTAAGTCTCTATTAAAGTATTTTTCCTTTTCTTCAATTATCTTCAGCTGATTTTGGTTGTTTTCTAATTCTTTCGAAATATTTAAGTTGTTATTCCTTGAATTTTCAATGGACTTGTCTAGTTCTTCAATTTGTTCCTTTAGGATGTTGAACTTACTCTCTATTTCTAGCTTCTCCTTTACTCTTTCAGCCAGTTTATTTTCAAGTTCTCCTTTTTCCTCAAGGATTTTCTTAATTTGACTATCTATTTCCCTTATGTTTTTTAAAAAAATATTAATCTCTAATTTTTTCAGTTTATTATATAGTTCTGTGAAAATACTAGCTTTATTAGCCTCAACTTCAAGGTTGTCCAATCGGTTAGTAAGTTCAAAGATAATATCTTTTATTCGAAGCAGGTTTCCTTGAGTTTTTTCTAGTTTTTTTTCCGCTTCCTCTTTCTTAGTCTTGTATTTTACAATTCCTGCAGCCTCTTCAAATATATTTCTCCTATCTTCAGGCTTATTGCTAAGTATTTCATCTATCCTGCCTTGTCCAATAATGGAATAACCATCTTTACCAACTCCGGTATCCATAAATATCTCACGTATATCTTTAAGCCTACAGGAATTTTTATTTATATAGTATTCTGATTCACCAGATCTAAACATCCTTCTGGTAATTTCAACTTCAGAATAATCCAGTGGGATTACTCCCTCTTTATTGTCAAAGGTTATAGTAACTTCAGAGTATCCAAGGGCCTTTCTTTTGCTGGTACCAGCAAAAATTACATCTTCCATTTTATTTCCACGGAGATTTTTTACACTTTGTTCACCTAGTACCCACCTAATAGCATCAGCAATATTACTTTTACCACTGCCATTGGGGCCTACTATGGCTGTAATTCCATCTATTATTTCAATAGTAGTCTTGTCTGCAAAGGACTTAAATCCCTGTATCTCTAATTTTTTAAGTCGCAATTATAACACCTCTTGTTAGTATTTTCAGGCCTTAATCCATAATATTTTTGTCCTTTAAAAATGATCCTATCAACGATTTTAAGTCCATTTCATAGAAAGTCTCATCTATAATAATATTGATGAAGTTTCTATCTATTTCTTTTTGATATATTTTAAGGTCTTTAAGTTTAAACTTCTCTTTAAAATAATTTACATTGCTTGATTTTTGTCCAGCTATTGCAGATATGTTTTTATTATTGGCTTCTACTATTAGTTTCTTATTTTCTGTAGATATTTTTTTGCTTTTAATGAAGTATTCAAATAACAATTTAAAAATATTTGATTCAACCAATTGTCTAAAGGCTGGATGAAATGGACCTGCTACGACATCCTTACCCATTTGAATATTCTCTGTAGGTTGTAACCCCATTCTAATAACTTCTATATTGTTAAAATTAAACAGCATAAGGAGTAAAGAACATATATCTATAGCTTCTTCAAGGATAATTGGTCTATATTTCTCCATTAAGTATAACTTTTCCAAAAAGGTATCCCTTATAACTAAGGTGGGATAAACTCTCACACAAGAGGGTCTTAGTTTAATAAATTCTTTACATGTATATAAATCCTTCTCTAGAGTATCCCCAGGCAAACCTACCATCATTTGTAAGCCTAAGTTGAATCCAAATCTTTTTATTAATTCAGCAGCCCTATAGACATCTTCTGAAGTATGTCCCCTTCCACTTGCGTATAATACCTTATCATCTAAAGACTGTACTCCTAGTTCAATAGTATCTACTGAATATTTTTTCAAGTTGTCTAATATTACTTCATCAATAGCATCAGGCCTTGTAGATAACCTAATATTATCTATCTTCCCAGCTTTCTTGTATCTGTAAGGAATTTCCAGTAGCTTGCTTTGAATGTCTAAGTCTATGGCTGTAAAGCTACCACCATAAAAAGCTACCTCTACAAAGGCACCGGGCTTAAAAGTGGCCAGATGTTCTTCAATAATTTTCTCTACTTCCACTGGACTTACGTTAGTAGATAGGCCGGTAATTCTTTTTTGATTACAAAATACACAATCATGGGGACATCCAAAATGTGGAACAAATATTGGAATTATATAATGCCTACTCATCTATTTCACCCATAATCAACAAAGCATCCTTTGCCGCCATCTGCTCTGCTTCTTTTTTATTCCTTCCAGAACCTGTACCAACTACTTTATTATCTACTAATACATCAATATAAAATATCTTATTATGATCAGGCCCAACCTCTTTCACTACCTTGTACTCTATCTTTGATTTAGTCTTTTTTTGGAGGTTCTCCTGCAGTTCAGTTTTATAATCAATAAATAATACTCCTCTTGCTACAGCATATACAAGATCCGCTTCAAAATTTTCTAACAACAACTTATTTGTTGTTTCAAAATCACTATCCATGTAGATTGCACCTACCAAGGCTTCACTGGCATCTGCTAAAATAGAATCCCTGTCTCTACCACCAGTAGCTTCTTCCCCCTTACCTAATAATAGGTACTTGCCTAGTTCTATTTTTCTTGCAGCAAAGGCTAAAGATGACTCACATACGACCTTAGCCCTTATTTTTGTCAGTTCCCCCTCTGGATAATTTGGATACTTATTAAATAGGTATTGGCTGACGATGAAATTTATAATGGAATCTCCTAAAAATTCCAACCTTTCATTGCTGTCCGTAGCTTTTAATTTATTTTCATTAGCATAGGAACTATGAGTTAAAGCAGTTACTAGCAATTCAATATTTTTAAATCTATAGTTTAAATTTTCTTGTAGGGGTTCCAACCATATGATTTCTTTAGTTTTTTTCATAGAAAAAACCTCCAAGTATTGTTAAAATAATAGGGCTATTTAGCCCTATTATTATTCCTCATCTTCTCCTAAAGCTATATTTATATATTTTATAGCATCACCAACAGTCTTAATACCTTCCATATCCTCATCTTCTATTTCCAATCCAAATTCATCTTCCAATGCCATAACCAATTCAACTAAGTCTAAGGAATCAGCATTTAGGGTATCCCTAAATGAAGTATCCATTGTTATATCTTCTTCATCAATGTTAAATTGAGTAGCTATTATTTCCCTAACTTTTTTAAAAACCATTTTTATTCCTCCTTTAGCCATTATTATTTTCTATATGAATATTTTCTTCAATTATTTTTATTACATCATTTTCAACAAATTTAATTAATTGATTGATCCCGTTTTTTATAGCATAGGCATCAGAACTTCCATGGGCTTTGACTACTGGTTTTTTAAGCCCTAATAAGGGTGCTCCTCCATATTCCCTGTAATCCATTCTATTTTTCAAATTCTTTAACTCTGGTTTCAACAAAGCTGCACCTAGCTTTGTCCGAGTGTTTTTCATTAATTCTTCTTTTAAAAGTGAAAAAATTGAAATTGCCATGCCTTCAGTTAGTTTCAGTGCTATATTTCCTGCAAATCCATCAGTAACTATAACATCTGCAATACCTGTTGGCAAATCTCTTCCTTCTACGTTGCCTACAAAGTTTAAATTTGACTGTTCTAAAATAGTATAGCTATCCTTAGATAGTATATTACCTTTTCCTTTTTCTGTTCCTATATTTAATAACCCAATTGTAGGATTACTTTTACCCATAACCTTTTCCATATATATGGAACCCATTAAAGCAAATTGATATAAGTATTCGGGTTTACAATCTACATTTGCACCAGCATCTAATAATAGTGAAAATCCCTTTAATGTAGGATATAAAACTGATAAGGGAGACCTATGTATTCCTTCTATTCTTTTAACAATAAAAATACCTGAAGCCAATAAAGCACCTGTACTACCAGCTGAAATATATCCATCACCTAATCCAGAGGATAAAGCCTTAGTAGCTACAACCATGGATGAGTTTTTCTTTCTTCTAATGGCCAAGCTAGGATCTTCATCATTAGTTATTATATCATCAGCATTAAGGATTTCAACCTTCTCTTCGGCATAAGTGTATTTTTTTAATTCATTTTTTATTATTTCCTCATTTCCAACAAATATAATATCAATACCAAATTCATTAACGGCATCAATACTGCCCTTCACCATTTCCAATGGGCCTAAATCTCCACCCATGGCATCTACAATTATTTTCATATTGACCTCCATCCTTAGAATTTCTACTACTGATATTTAATATATATTAGGGATTGTTAAATTGCAATATAAAATTAAAAAAGATAGTGGCTACACTATCTTTTTATTGTCTATAGGAAAGTTGTACTCATTATCTTAAGGTCTTTAATGAGTGTTGTATATTCCTAAAAGAATTAACATTATTCTACTGAAATAACTTCTCTGTTCTTATAATAGCCACATGATCTACAAATCCTATGTGGTAATTTAGGTTCATGACATTGTGGACATTCAACAACTGTGGCTTTATTTAGTCTATAAGAAGAAGCTCTTCTTTTGTCTCTTCTAGCCTTACCTGTTTTTCTTTTTGGTACTGCCATTATAAACACCTCCTTAACTCTTAGGCAAAAATTCCTTTAATTTTTCAAGCCTTGGATCAATATTTTCATGGATACAATCACACTTGGATCTATTTAAATCTGCTCCACATTTTGGACAAAGCCCTTTGCAATCCTCTTTGCATAAGGTCTTCATTGGTAAAGAAAGTATGACTTGATTGATAATATATTCTTTGAGGTCCAATATATCATCTTCATAGTAGATTAACTCATCATAACCTTCTTCCCCTTCTTCTTCTACTTTCTTTCCTTCAACAAGTTTTCCAGATAAAGCAGTTTCAACGTTCTTAGTAGTTGGCTGTAAACATCTATGGCAGATTTCTTTATACTTATATGAGATTCTAATATTTATTAGTTTCTCTCCATCTGCCCTAAAGATTTCACCTTTATATTCAATAGGGCTTACAATGGTTATACCATTTTTCTTATTTAGATCCAAGTCCTTTAGATCAATTTTTTCATCAAAATACAAGATTTCGTTGCCATTATCAAGAAAACTTGATAAGTCAATTTTCATTATTTTCACCTCTAAACTAACAAAGATTATTATATATAAGGAGGCATCTATTTGTCAAGACAATAATATTATTTAGATACTAATTCTAAAGTATCTCTTGCTATCATTAATTCCTCATTAGTAGGGATAACAAATATAGCAGCAGAAGTTAAATCTTTGTTAACTTGAGCCTCTACTCCCCTAACTTTATTTAGTTCTGGGTCAATTCTAATATTTAGACATTCTAATCCTTCACAGATTTTTTCTCTAATGAAGCTAGAGTTTTCACCAATTCCAGCAGTAAATACTAAAGCATCTAAACCACACATTGTAGCTGCATAGGCACCAACATATTTTTTAACCCTATTTACGAATACATCTATAGCTAATTGAGCTCTTTTGTCACCATTTTCTGCTGCTTCCTCTAAATCTCTAAAATCACTACTAATTCCTGAAATTCCAAGAACTCCAGACTTTTTATTTAACATTTCATTTACTTCTTCAAATGTAATTCCTTCTTTGTCCATTATGAAAGGAATAATAGCTGGGTCAATATCTCCTGATCTAGTTCCCATCGCTAACCCTTCTAATGGAGTGAATCCCATACTAGTATCTATTGATTTACCACCTTGAACTGCACATACACTGGCACCGTTTCCTAAATGGCAAGTTACGATATTTAAATCCTTAATATCTCTACCTAGTAATTCAGCAGCTCTTAAGGATACGTATTTATGAGAAGTTCCATGGAATCCATATCTTCTTATCTTATATTTTTCATAGTATTCATAAGGTATTGGATATATATAGTTATCTGGTTCCATAGTTTGATGGAAAGCTGTGTCGAATACTGCTACCATTGGAGTATTTGGCATTAATTCTTTACATGCTTCTATACCTGTTATATTTGGTGGGTTATGCAAAGGTGCTAATTCAGCACATTCGTATAATACCTTCATAACCTCATCATCTATTATAACAGAAGATGAAAATGTCTCTCCACCATGAACAACCCTATGGCCAACTGCTCCTATTTCGTCCATAGATTTTATTGCACCGTGATTTTCATCAACTAATGCCTTTAATACTAAACCTAAAGCAACTTTGTGGTTTTCCATTGGTTCTTCTATTACAACTCTATCCTTACCAGTTGTATCATGTTTTATTCTAGAACCTTCGATACCAATTCTTTCAACTAGTCCTTTACATAATAATTTTTCACCATTCATATCTAAAAGTTGATATTTTAGTGACGAACTGCCACAGTTAATTACAAGAATTTTCATACTTTTTCCTCCTATTTAATTGTTATTTTCCCTATTTTTATGATATTATATTTATGTTAAAAAATCAACATGATATAATTAAGTAAAAACTATTTTGGAGGTAAATATGACTGTCATTGGATTTATTACTGAATATAATCCCTTTCATTTTGGTCACAAATACCACCTTGATCAATCAAAAAAGATAACTGGAGCAAATTTTTCAATCGCCATAATGAGTGGCTCCTTTGTTCAGAGAGGTGAACCTTCCTTTGTCGATAAATGGACTAAGGCTAAAATGGCAATTGATAATGGTGTAGATTTGTTAATTGAATTACCTTTTATATATGCTACCCAAAGTGCAGAACTATTTGCCTATGGGGGCATAAAATTAATGGATAGCCTGAATATTGTTGACTATATATCCTTTGGCAGTGAATTAGGTGAAATAGAGCCCCTACAGGATATAGCTGACATATTAATCAAAGAACCACTTTTTTTTAGAAATAGGCTTAAATACCATCTATCTGTTGGAACTTCCTTTGCTGTAGCAAGAAGTAATGCCTTAGAAGAATATATTAGTAAGTATTCTCCAAATGTTCAATACAATATTAAAGCCATATTGAATAACTCTAATAATATCTTAGGTATAGAATATCTAAAAGCTTTAAAAAAAATAGGCTCTAAAATAAAACCAATAACCATAAAAAGAGCTGGTAGCAATTATAATGATGAAAATATTGGCCAAGGCTTTGCCAGTGCCACTGCCATTAGGCACTCAATAAAGAATAAAAGTTTAAGTTCTGTAAAGGACTTTCTGCCTAAGGAATCATATTATCATTTAAAAGATTTTTTTGACCAACATTATAATTATAACTATATTGAAAATTATAATCAAATATTTCTTTACCTATTAAGAACAATTAATAAGGAAAAATTTAAAAAATATATGGATATTGAGCAGGGACTGGAAAACAGGTTAATAGATTTTAGTAACAAATATAATGATATTAAAATAATTGTAGAAAAGGCTGTTTCAAAAAGATATCCGAGAACTAGGATCCAAAGAATATTAATTCAATTACTCAACCAATTAGATGAGGAAACCTTTAGAGATTTAAGTGGAAAATATCCTTCTTACATCAGGGTATTAGGAGCTAATAAAAAGGGTTTAATCTTAATAAATAGGATTAAGGAAAAATCCCCTTTGCCTATAATAACTAAATTTGCAGACTACAAGTACTTTAAAAACAAGGCCTTGGAAGAAATACTCTTATATGATAAAAGAGCAACGGATTTGTTCTACATTGGATTAAATAGCAGTAAATCAGTATCCAATATGGATTACTTTACTTCTCCATATATAAGTAGAGCTCCTTTGGAAATATGATAAATTAAGCTAGCCTTTCCAAAACTTATTGATCAATAGTCCTTCTGTTAATTTGAAAAGAAGGACTTTTCTAATTCGTACAAAATAGAATCATAATAATCTTTACTCTCTCATACATTATCTATGGGAGGAATAAAGATGAAGTCGAAAGCAGAAGATAATAAAGATTTTTTAAAGTTGTTTTTTTTATTTATAATTATTACTATCCTAATAAAGGTTGTACTTAATCCAGCACTTTCTTTGAATAGTGCAAAAGATGGAATATTAATTTGGCTTAATATTTTATTGCCCTCACTACTTCCCTTTTTTATTATATCTGAAATACTAATAGGATTTGGTTTTGTAGACTTTATTGGAAAACTCTTAAAACCTCTTATGAAACCATTGTTTAATGTACCTGGTGAAGGGGCTTTCCCAATAGCAATGTCCATGCTATCTGGATATCCTGTAGGTGCCAAACTGACCTCTAGACTTCGTGAAAAAAAATTAATTACCAAAGCAGAAGGCAATAGGCTTATATGTTTTTCTAGCACTTCAGGTCCTTTATTCATGTTAGGTGCTGTTAGTATAGGTATGCTGGGTGATTCAAAACTAATTCCATTAATAATTATTCCCCATTATCTATCCATATTGGTAATAGGCCTATTTATTGGGTCTATTAATTCAAAGGATAGAAGTATAAAAATTGAAAATAAGGAAAGGAATCTGTGGCAAGAAATCCAAAATACCTATTTATCCTGGTTAAAAACAAAAAAATCCATAGGTTCTTTGATAACTAACAGTGTCAAAGAAAGTATGGATTCAATACTTATAATTGGTGGTTTAGTAATTTTTTATTCTGTATTAGTAGAAACCCTATTTAATATAAATTTAGTTCAAAAGTTTTTTATCAATATAAGTAATCTTTTATCTATAGATAGTCAACTATTAAAAGGTGTTATAGTTGGCTTTTTTGAAATGACTACAGGTTGTAAAAATATTGCTGAAGCCAATATTAACCTTATGTATAAAATCCTAGCCATAAATTTTGTAATAGGTTGGAGCGGTATTTCAGTTCATAGCCAGGCCCTAAGCTTCATAAATACTACAGACTTAAATGGAAAGCTTTATATTATTTCAAAGTTCTTCCATGGTCTTTTATCATCTGTTTTCGGTTTCATACTATATACTTTAAAATACAAAGATTATATACAGCCCACATTTTTTAATAATATCCAATTATATAGTGAATTTAACTTGCTTAATTGGATATCCTTAGTATTTAATTCTGCAAAGCTTGTCCTAATGTTGAATTTGTATATTTTACTATTATCTATTTTTATATACCTATTGTTCAATGGCTTAAAGGAAAAATACTAATTACCTTTAAGTTCCTTCCTATTATCATTTAATACTTGAATAAGTTTCTTTAAATTTTCCTGAGTCTCTTCAAGGATACTATCAGCATAATCTAGGGCACCTAGTCTTATATCCTTTGCATTTGATTGTGCCTTATTAATTATTTCCTCCGCCCTGGCATTGGCTAGTTTTATTACTTCCTGCTCCTCAATTAATTCTTCAAGCTTATATTCAGCTTCCTTAAGCATGGTATCTGCATCTTTTTGTGCCTGTGCTAAAATTCTCTGTCTTTCTTCCTTTATCCAGGCAGCCTGTTTAATCTCATCAGGTAATTTAATTCTAATCTCCTTTATAATCTCTAGTACCTCTTCTTTATCTATCATCACTTTTCCAGAAAAAGGTACTGAGGTTCCTGCTTCTACAATATCCTCTATTTCATCAATTAACATTAAAATATCCATCCTATAAACCTCCTTTAAATTTGTTCTTAAGGGCTTCTTCTACAACCTTTGGAACAAAGCAAGAAAAATTTCCTTGTAATTGAGCAATTTCCTTTACTATGCTAGAACTTAGGAAAGAGTATTTACTATCAGATACTAGGAAAAGCGTTTCTATTTTAGGATTTAACTTTCTGTTAACTAGGGCCATTTGCATTTCATATTCAAAATCTGAAACTGCTCTAAGGCCTCTGATCATAGTATAGCAATTTTTTTTAACTGCATAATCAGAAAGTAGACCTGAAAAAAAGTCTATTTCCACATTTGGTAGATGTTTAGTCACCTCAGTTAGTAAGTCTATTCTTTCTTCAATTGTAAAAACTCCTGTTTTTGCAGGATTATTCAATACAGCCACTATTAAATGGTCTAATTTTTTGGCTGCTCTTTCAATTATATCTAAATGTCCGTAAGTTACTGGGTCAAAACTACCAGGATAAATTGCATTCATTAACTTTCACCTACTTTTTTTCTTCATAAAATGATATAGTCTTGCTACCGTATTTTCTTGAATCAACCTTTATAAATCTATAAATCTCATCTTCAGTTGAAAGTTCAGATTCATGTTCAATTATAATTAATCCGTCTTTAGCTAAAATCTCTTCCCTGTCAATGCTTTCCAATAATTTATTTATATATCCATCTTGTCTAAAGGGAGGGTCAAGATAGATATAATTAAATCTTATACCTTCTCCTTTTAAAAACTTCAAAGCTGCAAAAAAGTCTCTTTTAATAACCTTGCTTTGATCTAAGAATTTAGTATGAGTTAAGTTTTCATGTATTAAGTTTATACTCTCTGTGGAATTGTCCACAAAATAACAAAACTTAGCCCCCCTGCTTAAAAACTCAATACCTATAGAGCCTGTTCCACCAAAGCCATCTAATACGATGGCTTCGCTGCTTATAACTCCTAGTATATTAAATAAGGACTCTTTGATTCTATCCTCCGTAGGTCTTATATTTCTACCCTTAGGGGATTTTAAACGATGACCTTTCCTAGTTCCAGATATAACCCTCAATGTTTTCCTCCTCATGCTTTATACAATAGTATTTTATCATAAATTGTAAATAATTGAATAGTATTAATTAAAAACTATTTCTTTACCTGAACCACTGAATAACTGTTGAATCCTCATTTTTATTTTTTGATAGTTCCTCTTCTCCAATTTAGGATCTTTTTGTATAATGTCCATAGCCTCTTTTTGTGCCAATTTTAAAATATCCATATCTGTAAATAAATTTGCAATCTTTAATTCTGGTAATCCATGCTGTCTAGTACCAAAGAATTCACCTGGTCCCCTTAGTTCCAAATCCTTTTCAGAAATAACAAAACCATCGGTAGTACTTTGTAATATCCTCATTCTTTCCCTAGATATAGGATTGTTGCTTTCATTGATTAATATACAATATGATTGATAATTACCTCTTCCCACTCTCCCCCTAAGTTGATGAAGCTGGGCTAATCCGAACCTTTCAGCATTATAAATAACCATTATATTGGCGTTTGGTACATTTACACCTACTTCAATAACCGTAGTAGATACTAATATATCAATATTATGGTTTTTAAATTCCTCCATAATATAATCCTTTTCTTTAGGTTTCATTTTTCCATGAAGAAGACCAACCCTAAAGTTTGGAAATATATTATCTCTAAAATTTATATATAATTCCTCAGCTGCTTTGATAGTTAAAGTATCACTTTCTTCTATTAAAGGACATACAATGTATGCCTGTCTACCTTCTACAACTTGTTTTTCTATAAATTTATTTATCCTATTAATCATGTCAGGGCCAACTGCATAAGTTTCAATTTCCTTTCTACCAGGCGGTAGCTCATCGATAATCGAAATGTCTAAATCTCCATATAAAATCAAAGCTAAGGTTCTTGGTATTGGAGTAGCTGTCATGACTATAATATCAGGATTATCACCCTTTTGAGTTAGAACCGCTCTTTGTTTTACTCCAAACCTATGTTGTTCATCTGTTATTGCAAGGCCAAGTTTATTAAATTCTACATTATCCTGTATTATGGCATGGGTCCCAACTATTACATCTATGGAACCATCTTTTAGCCTAGACAAGATTTCCTCTTTCTTCTTCTGTGGTATACTTCCTATCAGTAGTTCTACCTCTATGTCATAACCCTTATAAAACTTCTTTAAGGATTCAAAATGTTGTGAAGCCAATATCTCTGTAGGAGCCATCATAACAGCTTGATAACCTGACATTACTGCCTTAAAGATTGCAATAACAGCAACAACAGTCTTGCCTGATCCTACATCTCCTTGTACCAACCTATTCATTTGAACATCTTTTTCCATATCCTCTTCAATTTCCTTAACCACTTTCCTTTGAGCATTTGTAAGGCTAAAAGGTAAACCCTCAATGAATTCATCTACTTCATTTATTTTTTTGAAGCTAATACCATTTTTATGATTCAAATTCTTATTTTTAATGAGGAATAATCCCATTTGTAAAATCAACAATTCTTGGAAAGATAGCCTTCTTTTAGCCCTTTCTAATAAATCTTTACTCTTGGGAAAGTGAATATTGTAAATAGCATCTTGAACTCTCATAAGATTATATTTTTCTATTATATCTTCTGGTAAAAATTCATCAACATTATATAAGTATTTTTCCAAGGCATTTTCTACTAATTTTATAATTTCATTATTTGTAATCCCTTCAGTCAAGGGATAAATAGGCATAATTCTACCTACTTTTTCCTTCCTCCCTACTTTTTCATAAATAGGATTTACAATCTGCAACTCTCTACCTACTCTATTAATTTTTCCGTTTACAACAAGTCTTTCACCAATGAAGAACTTATTTTTTAAAAACTCTTGATTAAACCAAACTAAATAACCATTATAAGAAATATCCCTAACAGGGATCTTTAAAATGGATAGATTTTTTCTGGGCCTAATTATATTTGCCTCACCCAGGATTTCTACTTCTAAGCTTGCCTTTTCTCCTATTTTACATTCTCTAAGGGTTTTGAATTGGGTCCTGTCGTCATAATCCCTTGGTATGTAATATAATAGATCCTCTATGGTATTAATGCCTAATTTCCTAAGCTTAGACGCTCTTTTTGGGCCAACTCCTTTTAAATATTGTATGTTCGTAGACAAATGTTCCATAGTATTTCCTCCATATGCTAATATAAAGAAAAGCTTCTAATGACCATTTTGACTTAGGAAGCTTTTCCTGATATTTGTTGGATAAATCCTTTAATCAAAATATACTTAATAGGACTTACCTAAACCTTATAAAAAACCCTACCAAAAGGCAGGGCATTATTCAATCGAAAAGATGTAATAATAGATTGGCTGACCACCATAAATTAATTCTATATCTACATCACCATATTTATCTGATAATTGACTTTCCAAATCCTTGGCCATGTCTTCTTCTATGTCACTACCGTAAAATATTGTCACTAAAGATGTGTCCTCATCTATCATATTTTCCAGAAGCTCCAATGACACTAAGTTAATATCCTTACCATTTGCTACAATTTCACCTTCTGCGATACCAATAATATCGTCTTTGTTTATTTTTGTATTGTTATACTCAGTATCCCTTACAGAATAAGTTACTTGACCAGTTTTTACATCTTGAATTGCTTCTATCATACTCTCTACATTTTCTTCTAGGGATTGCATCTCATCAAAAGCAAATAAGGCTGAAATTCCCTGAGGAATAGTTTTAGTAGGAATAACAGCAACATTCTTATCACTTAATTCCTTAGCTTGTTCAGCAGCTAAAATAATATTACTGTTGTTTGGAAGTATAAAAACATTTTCTCCTGTAGTTTCACTAACTGCTTTTAGTATATCTTCAGTACTCGGATTCATGGTTTGACCGCCAGAAACTAATTTGTCTACATTTAAACCTTCAAATACCTTGTCAATTCCTTCTCCAACAGAAACTACTACAAAGGAGTATTGCTTTGATTCTTCACTTACAATATCTTTTACTTCGGCAGAAGATTTTAATAATATCTCTTCGTGCTGATATCTCATATTATCGATTTTAATATCAGTTAATTCTCCTAGCTTCAAGGCCTTTTCAAGGACTAGACCAGGATTGTTGGTGTGAATATGAACTTTAATTAATCCTTCTCCACCTACAACCAAAAGAGAATCTCCGTGAATAGATATTTCCTCCCTAAATATGTCTATATCCCCATGTTTAGAATTTATAATAAACTCCGTACAATATCCAAATTTAATATCTTCAGTATCTAATGGTGCCTCATGAACAGTTCTTTCAAATCCAACTTTAGAATCTTCAACCTCAACATGAACATCTTCAATACCTGCTAAAGCATTATAAGCACCTGTAATAATATACATTAAACCCTTTCCGCCAGCATCTACTACCCCAGCTTGTTTTAAAACTGGTAACATATCAGGTGTTTTATTTAATACTATATTACCGTAATCTATTATCTTCTTAAGGAAGGTAATTATGTCCTTTTCTTCTCTACAAATAGATAGGGCAAAATCACCTATTTCCCTAGCAACAGTTAGTATAGTACCCTCCGTTGGTTTCATTACAGCTTTATAGGCTGTATCTGCTGCTTGTTTTAGAGCATTAGCAAGTGCTTTAGTGTCTACTTCATCTTTTTCTACTAAACCATTTGCAAACCCTCTAAATAACTGAGATAAAATAACACCTGAATTACCTCTAGCTCCCATTAGGGAACCATAAGATGTAGCTGAAGCTATTTTTGAAACATTATCATCTTCAAGGTTAAGTCCATGTTTTATGGCTGAATTAACTGTAAGAGACATGTTAGTGCCTGTATCTCCATCTGGTACAGGAAATACATTTAAAGAGTTTACTTCCTCCTTATTTTTATCTAAAAAATTAGCTGCTCCTAGTAAAGCCTTTTTAAACATTACTCCATCTAGTATTTCGATTTTCAATTATAGTACCTCCTTAAACTACTTTTCTACTCTTATTCCCTGGACATGGACATTGATTTTGTCTACTTTAAAACCAGTTAAATTCTCCACGTTAAACTTAACCCTATCTATTATATTTTCAGCTACTACTGAAATCTTAACTCCGTATTCTAAAATTACATGTAAGTCAATAACTAATGAATCACCTTTGGAATTAACTTTCACACCCTTAGATAGTGAGTCCCATTTCAATAGCTCAAATAAACCATCTGCGGCATTTTTAGAAGCCATACCAACTATACCATAACTTTCCATCGCTGATATACCTGCAAGAGTGGCTATAACATTATCTTCAATACTAATATTTCCAAGTTGATTCTTAATCTTGGCTGGCATAAAAAAATCGCCTCCTCTAATAAAATATCCATACTTTATTTTACCCTAAATAACTTAATAGTTCAACTAAATCCTAAGTATTTTCCAAGAATATAATACATTTTAGTTGCATTTTTATGGAATGATATGTTAGAATATAATGTGTTGTTAAAAAAAGAGAAAATAAACTTCTGTATTTATTGTCTTTTAAGGAGGTGTATTTCATGGCAAGAGTTTGTGAAATCTGCGGAAAGGGTAAAGTATTTGGTAATAAGGTTACCTTCTCAAATAAAAAGAGTTCAAGAAGCTGGTCTCCAAATATTAGAAGAGTTAGAGCAGTTGTAAATGGAGAGACTAAAAGAGTAAATGTATGTACTAGATGTTTAAGATCTGGTTATGTTGAAAGAGCATTATAATACAAAAAATCCAAATAAGGCTTACCATTCTTCCAAGTAAATAGATGGTAGCCTTATTTTAATTTTAAAATTAATCCTCCCATTACTAGAAGTCCTATGCCTATTAATAGTAATATAACCTCAATAGGCAAAAAATTTACTATGATTAATAAGCCAACTGCACATAAGGTTAAGCCAATTATCTTCTTTGTTTTTTGGCGGTACCTATAATAGAATTTCCACATCTAATACACCTCCAATATGGCTTACTACATTCTATTCCATTAACATTAGAAAAGTTACAAAAAAACTTAAGGAGAATCCTTAAGTTTTAATCATTGGAGATAAATATTAGTGCTTTTCCTTTATGAATTTTAATCTTTCCACAGTTTTCTATTATTTTATTACTTATACCATAGGTAGAACCAAATTTAATAATCTCCCTATTTAAATTATAGAAAAAGCCTTCTAATGATACTTCAAGCCCTTCTTCATTTATAGGAATTATAGATACAAAGGAATTTTCTATATACTCAATCTCTAAATAATCATCTATTAATTGAATAATATTATGGCCATCTACTATTTTGCCCTTTATTCCTTTTTCCAATAAAGTATTTAATAATAGTATGTTGGCCATTGTATGATCTATTCTTGTACCTGTAACGCCCATAAGGGTAATTTCATCGAATCCCTTTTCTATTAAATACTCTAAAGCAAGAGCAGTATCAGTATCATCCTTTATAGATGGAAACTTATAGATAGGGACATTATTATGCTTTATATAGTCTAATCCCAATTGGCTAATAGAGTCTAAATCACCTATAACTAGATCTGGTTTAATATCTAATTCTATTAGGTGTTCCACACCTGCATCAGCACATAGAATAAAATCTGATGTGTCTATTTCTTTTTTTAATCTGGTATTATCATTAATAATTCCACTGGATATAATTAATCCCTTCACACTATCAATCCTCTATTTTGCTTTTACTAGTCTTTGCAGAGGTTTCCAAATAATAAATATTACTATAGAAGTAATAATTAATTCTGGCACTAAATAAAATGCATTATATTGAATAGAATAAATCCATGGGTTTTTATCCCCAGCATATTCAGCAAAGAATACGACACCAGATAAAACATGGCATATCATCCTACCAAGTATTCCTAAAAAGATGGATAAAAACATACTCACATATTTGTTTAAAGAGTCATTTTTAATATGAAATGCTATCCCTGCTAAACCTAAAAATCCAAAGGCAAGAGGATAGTCTAATAGGAATTGAATTGGATGATAAAAGTAAGGTTCTAAAATAAATTGTAAAAGTCCATGACAAGCTCCTATAGCCAGGCCAGGTACTATACCCCAACGTATAGCAAACAGTATTATCGGAATCATACTACCAGCTGTAACTGAACCACCCATAGGGGCATCATAAACCTTTAGATAGCTTAGGATTGTAGCTAAAGCTATCATCATTCCACCCTCTGCTAACATTTTGACCTTAAATCTGTTCTTCATAATTCTGTCCTCCTTTAAATTATTAATCCCATCACCAGCGTAGGTAATGGGTACATTTAAAGGAAAACATACTCACACTTCCCTACGCTAGTATTATCTAGTTCAGGTAATAAGGGTCGGGAATAAATCCCCTCTCAGCCCTAAGGCTCCCCTAGTGTTTATTACTATTAAGTTATATATATTATATCAGTTCAATATAAGAATTACAACATTTTATATTCTTTTATTCGTTTTTCTATGTTTTCTGAATTGAATATGTCAGAGCCTACTACTAATAAATCAGCGCCCCAATTTAATATATCCTTAGCGTTGTTTAATTTTACTCCACCATCTACTTCTAAGATTATATCTAAATTTCTTTCATCAATAATCTTTCTCATTTTCTTTATTTTTCTGTCCATTTGGCTAATAAAGGATTGTCCACCAAAGCCTGGATTTACTGTCATTATCAAAATCAAATCTATATCGTCTAAGATATATTCTATATTCTCCAAAGGAGTAGAAGGATTTAATGAAACTCCAGCTAAAACTCCATAGGATTTAATTTCCTGTATTGTTCTATGGAGATGTACTGTAGCCTCTTGATGTACAGTAATTATGTCAGCACCTGCATCTACAAAATCCTTTATAAACCTTTCTGGCCTATCGATCATAAGATGTACATCAAAAGGAATGTCAGTTATTTTTCTAATTTTCTTAATTACAGGGGCTCCAAAAGTTATATTTCGAACATAAATACCATCCATTACGTCTAGGTGTAAATAATCTGCTCCCCCATTTTCAACTTTTCTTATTTCACTTTTTAAATCAGCAAAATCTGCTGACAGCAAAGAAGGGGCAATTTTAGCCATTTTAGTACCTCCTGAATTTTCTTATCTCTTGAAGAAAGTCTAGGTAACTATTATACCTACTTTCTTGGATATTTCCTAACTCTACTTGTCTTTTTACTTCACAGTCAGGTTCGTTTTCATGCAGGCAACTAATAAACTTACAATTTAAACCAAACCTTTTTATTTCTAAGAAATAATCTCTTAACTCAATTACATCTTCTATAAAATTTAAGTGTAGGGATCCAAATCCTGGGGTATCAAGGACATAGGCAGTCTTGTCTAATTCCAATAGTTCAACGTGTCTTGTTGTATGTTTTCCTCTTCTTGTTTTTGCACTTACATCACCTGTTTTTAGTTTAAAATCCCTATTAACTGCATTCAGAAGTGATGATTTCCCCACCCCAGAAGGGCCAGCAAAAACTGATATATTGTTTTTCAAATTCTCCCTTAACTTATCTATGCCTATTTTTTCTTTTGCACTTGTGCCTATCACATTGTATCCAATATCTTTATATATATCTATTAATTCTTGCCCTTTTTCAGGATCCAAGTCTATTTTATTGATACATATAAGGATATTTAAATTTTCCCTTTCTGCCATTACAATAAATTTGTCTAGTAACCATGGATTTATATTAGGCTTCTTAATGCTCATTACTATAATAACTTGAGTTACATTTGCAACTGGCGGCCTAATCAATTGACTCTTCCTAGGTTGTATTTTTTCGATATAGCCAGTATTATCTTCATCACTGATTCTTATAAGTACCTTATCTCCTATTAAAGGAGTTAGATTCTCCTCTCTAAAAATACCCCTAGCCCTACACTCTATAATGTCTTCTTCAGTTTTTACATAATAAAAGCCACCAACACCTTTAACAATTATTCCTTCAATCATATAAGCCCCCTAGTCTTCTTTAGGAATAGTAGTTTGATATATCTCATCATAATAGATTTCAAACAAGGCCCCAACCTTACCTTCTAAAGTTATTATTGCAACTCCATCACTTGCTTTGTGTTTTTTATTGTATACTACTTGACTTACTCCATCTTGAATTCTAATAATCTTTATTGATGTTTCTTCCCTATCTTGAAGTGGTGTTAAAGTGAAAGTAATAGGAGTTTCTTCAGTTGAACCTACTTCTTCTCCTCCAGTTTCCCCATCAATATTTTCCTCTTCAGTATTTTCTTCTATTCCACTACTTACATATATATCAACTGCTGTTTTTGTCTCTAGTTCAGTACCAGGTTCATAGCTTTGCCATACCACTATGCCCTCTTCATACTCTTCACTTGGTTGATATGATATTTCCCCTTCTACAAGGTCTAGTTCTTCAATTATTCTTTTTGCCTCTTCTATATTCTTGCCAACTAAATTCTCCATTGTGACATATTTTACTTCTTCTCCTTGACTAACTACTAATGTAACTGTAGAGCCTGGTTTAACTTCTGAACCACTTTCGGGAATTTGTTTTATAACAACGTCTAATGGTATTGTATCAGAATATTCATATTCGATTTCCACATCAAGATTTGCATTTATCATTAGGTCCCTTGCATCATTTATATCCCTATTAACTCCACTAGGTACCTTAACTAAAGCTTCACCTTCGTTTAATAGTACTTCTATTGGAAAGTCCACCTTTACAGTAGTATTTGCATCTACACTCTGATATATAACTTCCCCTGGATTGAAATTATCATTTCTACCTGTTCCTTTAACAACAAATCTTAATCCTAAGTCTTCAATTTTCTTCCTAGCTTCTGCTTCTTGTAAACCAATAATATCTGGTACTACAACTTCTTCAGTTACTAGATAATCCTTTAATTTATAATAACCGAAAAATATACTAAATGCCAATAAAAAAGCTAGTAGAATACCTAGGAAAACGACCTTAAGGGTACCATCTCTCTTTTTCTTCTTTTTTATATTTTTTTTGCTCCTCATATTATCATCCTCTACGTTGACTGCTGGCATTAATTTAGTATGGGAATCAAAGTTATCATTATTGTTTAGTATAGGTTCTTCTTTGTTGAATTTAACCTTCTTCAAATCCCTAATCAAATCACCAATGTTACTGTATCTATCAGCCTGTTTTTTCTGAACAGCTTTTAATATTATATTTTCAAAACCAACAGGTATACTTTCCTCTAGTTCTCTAGGTGGTACTATATCTTCTTGAACATGTTTTAAAGCTACTGTAATAGGGCTCTCTCCTTGATAAGGTAAAACTCCAGTAACCATTTCATACATAACTATGCCTAGGGAATATATGTCAGATTTGTCATCTGTATATCCGCCTCTAGCTTGTTCAGGTGAGAAATAATGGACAGAACCTAGTACATTTGAGCTAGTGGTTACAGTTGAACTAGTGGCTGCCCTTGCAATTCCAAAATCAGTAACCTTTACCCTATTATCATCTGTAATCATAATATTATGTGGTTTTATATCTCTATGGAATATCCTATTACTGTGTGCATGTCGTAAAGCTTCTGCAATTTGATAGGAATAATCTATTGCTAAATCTATTGATAATTTTCCCTTTTCTTTTATTATTTCCTTTAAAGTCTTACCCTTTATGTATTCCATGACTATATAGTAAATCTGTTTGTTTTCATCTTCTTCAACGCCAACGTCATATATATTTACTATATTAGGGTGTGACAGTCTAGCTGCCGCTTGAGATTCTCTTCTAAATTTCTTAACAAATTCCTCATCATTTACAAATTCTTCCCTTAGGATTTTTATTGCTACAAATCTATCTAAAAGCCTGCACTTAGCTTTATATACTAAGGCCATGCCTCCTCCGCCAATTTGCTCAACTATTTCATATCTTCCACCTAAAACTTTGCCTATCATTTTTTCACCTCTTTTAATTAAATTTAATAGCTACTACAGTAATATTATCAAGGCCACCTCTTTGATTAGCCATATACGCTAATGTTTCACAGGCTTTTTGAATATCCTCTTCCTTATTAAAGACTTGGCTAATCTCAAATTCCTTTAACATATTGGAAAGTCCATCGCTACACAAAAGCAAAATATCGTTTTCCTCATAGTTTCTAGCTATTAAATCCATCTCAATAAAGCTACTAGATCCAACTGCTCTAGTAATCATATTTTTCTTAGGATGGTTTTTTGCCTCTTCCTTAGTTATACTACCTATTTTAACTAATTCGTTTACAAAAGAATGGTCCTCTGTAATCTGAATAATATTATCTCCTTTAATCAAATAAGCTCTACTGTCCCCAACATGGCCTATAAATATTTCATCCTTAAAAATATAGGCTAGTGTTATTGTTGTACCCATTCCTCTACAGTCTTCATTTTCAAGGGATTTAAGATATATTTTTGTATTTGCCTCTTCAATTGACCTTTTTATTAAATCAAATATTATCTCCTTACTAGTCAAAAGGTCCCTGTTTTCCAAAAAGTTATTCTTTATGATGTTCATTGCCATGGAACTGGCAATTTCTCCAGCATTGTGACCTCCCATTCCATCTGCAACCATATAAAGTGGAAGAGACAAATCTTTGGAAGCATAGTAAGCATCTTGGTTTTTTTCCCTGGCTTTTCCTATGTCAGAAACAGCACCACTAACCATAATACCACCCCATTGATATCTATTATTTATTATTTTGGGTGACAGATCTCCTTAATTGGCCACATGAAGCACTTATATCTCCACCCATCTCTCGTCTTATAGTTACTGAAATATTGTATTTCATTAACTCTCTTTGCACTCTTTCTATGTTTTTTCTACTTGGCCTGTCCTCTTTATATTCACGAATTGGATTCAAGGGTATTAAATTTATATGACATTTTACCCCTTTTAAAATTCTTCCTAGTTCTTTAATATCTATATCCCGATCATTTACATTTTCTATTAAAGTATATTCGAAAGTTATCCTTCTATTGGTTTTATTGACATAATACTTGCATGCTTCAATCAATTCATCTATTGAGTACCTTCTAGCTATTGGCATTATCTTTCTTCGTTCTTCATCAAAAGGTGAGTGTAAAGATATAGATAATGTAATAGGCAAGTTTTCATCTGCTAAATCATATATTCTAGGAACAAGGCCACAAGTTGATAAAGTAATATCTCTTAAACTAATATTGTGACCCTTTGAATGACTGATTATATCAATAAATTTTAGGCTATTATCATAGTTGTCTAAGGGTTCTCCACTTCCCATTAATACAATGTTGGATATATTTATATTTAAATCCTTTTCGGCCAAGTATATTTGATTAACCATTTCTGCAGGAGTTAAGTTTCTAATTAAGCCCTCCTTTGTAGAAGCGCAGAAAGAGCATCCCATTTTACACCCTACTTGAGTGGAGATACAAATTGAATATCCATGTTTGTATTCCATTACAACTGTTTCTATTATATTCATATCATCTAGTAAAAATAAGTATTTTACTGTATTGTCTATTTTAGAAAAATATTTTTTAAATATATCCATCTTTCTAACTTCTGTTATATCTTTTAAGCTTTCTCTTAAATCCCTAGGCAATAGATGCAATTCTCCAATGTCTACCTTTTTATTCTTATGGAAATATGAAAAAATCTGCTCTCCCCTATAGGATTTTTCACCTAAATTTACAACAAATTCCTTTAGTTCATCAAAAGTTAGACTGTTGATTTCTACTTTATCCAAAAAATCACCTCAGCGCTTCCTAATATTATATTATACATAATATTCAACTATATATCTATCTTTCTTTCATCATTTTAGCAATAAAAAATCCATCAGTATTATGAATATGGGGGTACAATTGGATAAAACCTTGTTTTAAGCTTTCTTCTTTTTCTAAACCATCAACTAAATTTTCAAAATTAACCAATCTAAAGTTATTATTTTCTTCAATAAATTGATTTACCATTTTAATATTTTCTTCCTTTTCTATAGTACAGGTACTATATACTAGAATCCCACCAACTTTTAAATACTCCTTAGCGTTATTTAGTATGCTTCTTTGAATTTTAACTAATTCTTCTATATCTTCTTCTTTCCTATTCCATTTTATTTCCGGTTTCCTTCTAATAAGTCCAAAACCAGAGCAAGGTGCATCAACTAAAACATAATCAGCAATATTTACTAAGGATTCATTAAATTTTGTAGCATCTCCAACAAAAGCTTCTATAATATCTACTCCAAGCCTTCTTGCATTTTCTTCTATTAGCTTAATTTTATGTTCATAGAAGTCCATACTAAGTACTCTTCCTTTGTTCTTCATTAATTGACCTATATGGGTAGATTTACCTCCAGGAGCACTACAAAGATCAAGTACTGTACTTCCTTCCTTTGGATCCATGATTTGTCCAACTAAGGCACTGCTTTCATCTTGAATAATGAAATAACCTAGTTTATATTCTTCTGTTTCTGTAAGTCTTACAGGATTATCTATTATTAATATGTCATCACTATATTTTCCATCAGAAATATTAAAACCATACTTCTCCAACTTATTCTTCAATTCATTTTTACTAGTCTTTAGACTATTAACCCTTATGTTTAGCTTAGAATAACTATTGTTTGCCCTACATAGTTTTTCAGTAAATTCATCCCCAAATTCATTTATCCATCTGTCCACCAACCACTTTGGATGGGAGAATTTAATAGAGATATAATTGGACTTGTCTTTTTCTCTAATTTCTAGAAACTTATTTTTGTTTCTATCAATATTTCTTAAAATTCCATTAACAAAACCTACTGTGCCCTTGTGTCCATGTATTTTTGCTAATTCTACAGATTCGTTAACAGCTGCCCTTGAGGGAATTCTATCCATAAACAAAAGCTGATAAATTCCCATTTTTAATATTATCAAAATTTTAGGATGGATTTTTTTTAATGGTGTCTTCGATGCCTTTGATATTATGTAATTTATATATAAATCATTTTCTAAAACACCATAGACTATTTCTCTTATTAAGTTCTCTTCCTTAGGTTCTATACCCTTATTTAAATGTTTCTTTATGGATATATTTGAAAAGGCTTGATTTGAAAAAATATCATAAAGTATTTTAAAAGCCAATTCTCTAGCAGATTCTTTCATTTTAACACTCCTAGCTTTTTTATCAAAAAAGGGGGGGTTCTATTTCCCCCCTTAATTAATCTCTTCTTCTTCCTGTTAGGACCAATAGTCTTAATAATTGTCCTACAGCAACTAAGGTTGCAGCTACATAGGTTAGTGCTGCAGCAGATAGTACACTCTTAACGGGCTTTATCCTATCCCTAGTAATAAAACCATTTTCAAGCTGGACTAATGCCCTTCTACTTGCATTAAATTCAACTGGTAAAGTAATTACTTGAAATAAAACTACTCCTATAAATAAAGCAATTCCCAAATCTATAAAAAATGGTGAAATTATAAAACCAATAAAAATTAGAATCCAAGCAAATCTTGAACCAAAACTTGCAATTGGTGCAATATTATTTCTTAAAATTAATGGGTAATACCCTTCAGCATGTTGGATTGCATGGCCTACTTCATGGGCAGCAACGCTCATTGAAGCGATACTACTTCCATTATAAATATGGCTTGATAGTCTGACGGCCTTTGCTCTTGGATCATAATGGTCAGTTAGTTGACCTCTTATAGGCTCTATAGTTACATCGTATAAGCCATTTCTATCCAAAATCATCCTTGCAACCTGCGCACCTGTTAAACTAGTTCCACTAGGTACCCTTGAGTATTTATTAAAAGCAGAACTTACTTTTAATTGGGCAAAGGCGGCAAGCAATAAGGCTGGAAGTACATAAACTATCCAGGTAGTATCTAACCCCATCATTCCATAGTATCCATACATTCGCATTCTCCTCTCTTATTTTAGAATGATCCCTTCTTCTATAGAGTTGCCTCTTAAATACTCCTCTACAGTCATTTTTCTTTTGTTAGGAAATTGAATTTCCTCTAAAAGTATGATTTTATCCTTTGTTATTACATAAATACCTGTATTATCAACCTTAACTATCTGACCACAAACCCCATCCTTTATTTCATCAGTTAAACTAGCCTTGTGTATCTTAATTGTTTCACCCTTGTAATCTGTATAGGCAGAGGGCCAGGGTTTCAGGCCTCTAATTAAGTTTATTATAGACTCACCATTACTATTCCAATCAATCTTGCCTATATCTTTACTTAGCATGGAAGCGTAAGATGATAGGCTATGATCTTGGGGAGTTTTTTCAAGTTTGCCTTCTACGATTCCTTCCAAGGCTTTTGTTATTAGTTTTCCGCCAAGGATAGATAATTTATCATGAATAGAAATAGCATCGTCATCATTTTCAATGGGAATAGCTTCAGTTAGAACAATATCTCCTGTATCTAATCCTTCTTCCATTTCCATTATGGTAATACCAGTTTCTTTTTCTCCATCTATAATTGCCCAATTTATCGGTGCAGCCCCCCTATATTTTGGTAATAAAGAGGCGTGCACATTATAGCAGCCATATTTTGGTATTTCTAAGACAGATTTTTTTAATATCTGACCATAGGCTACTACGACGATGAAATCTGGATTAAGAGATGAAATTTTTTCTATTGCATCTGGTGAGTTGATTGAATCAGGTTGAAAAACTTCTAAGCCCAACTCCACTGCTTTTTCTTTTACCGGAGTAAATAGTATCTTCTTCCCTCTCCCCTTAGGTTTATCCTTTTGAGTTATTACTAGTCCAATGTCGTATCCCTCTTTATATAAGGCTTCTAAAGTTGGAACTGCAAACTGGGGAGTTCCCATAAATACAATTTTCATTTATTCCTCATCATCCTCTTCTAAAGTTACTTCTTCAATCATCTTATCTATATATAGAATACCATCTAGGTGGTCTAGTTCATGGCAAATTGCCCTTGCCAGTAAGCCAGTACCCTCTAAAGTCTTTTCAGTTCCTTCAATATCCAAGTATTTTATCTTAACCCATTCAGGTCTAGGCACTTTGCCAGATCTTCCTGGTATAGATAAGCAACCTTCCACATCTACTACTTCCCCTTTTACTTCTAAAATTTCAGGGTTTATTAATTTTATAGGACCTTCACCTACATCTATGACCACTGCACGTCTTAATACTCCAACTTGAGGAGCTGCTAGGCCTACACCTTCAGCTTCTCTCATTGTATCTATCATATCATCTAATAACTCTTTTATTCTATCATTTATTTCAGTTATTACCCTTGATTTTTTCCTTAGTATTGGGTCATCTAATAGTCTAATTTCTCTTAATGCCATTTCCTTTCCTCCTATAGTATTGAATTTGGATTAATATCTATGCTTATTTTTGTACCAACTGTATTTAATTTATATTCATTATTAATACATACCCTTTTAATCAGGGCTTTTAAACTATTAATATTGTTTTTATGTGATTTAATCAGAATTTGCCATCTGAAATTATTGTTTATCCTTTCTAAAGGTGCTGGATAAGGCCCAATTATATGCCTATTTTTTTGGTCCTCATCTAGCCAGCTAATCTCTCCCTTAATTATATTATAGATTTCTTTAGAAACTGATGCAACTTTTATATTATCTTGACCATAGACCAGGATACTTATTAAGTCCACAAAGGGTGGATACAAAAATTCTTCCCTAAGCTTTATTTCAGTATCATAAAAGCTCATATAATCATGTTTTTCCGAAAAAATTATGCTGTAATGGCTTGGGTCATAGGTTTGAAGAATAACCTTACCTTCATTATCCCCCCTACCTGCCCTACCAGCTACCTGAGTAATCAATTGAAAGCCACGTTCAGGAGAACGAAAGTCTGGAAGATTTAAAGTCGTATCTGCAGCAATTATGCCTACTAAGGTTACATTTTCAAAGTCTAAACCTTTAGAAATCATCTGGGTTCCTATTAAAATATCAATTTTCCCATTTTTCATATCTTCTAATATAGCTTCATGGCTTCCTTTCCTACTTGTGGTATCCATGTCCATCCTGACAATACTTGCTTCAGGAAATAATTCTTTCGTAAACTCCTCTACCTTTTCTGTCCCTATTCCAAAATATTTAATATACTTACTGCCACATGAAGGACAAGTATTAGGAGGATTAATAGCCAAACCACAATAGTGACATCTTAATTTATTTTTATTCCTGTGATATGTCATAGATATATCACAATTATTACATTTTACAACATAACCACAGTTTCTGCAGGATACAAAGGTTGAAAATCCCCTCCTATTCAAAAATAAGATACTCTGCCTTTCTTTGTATAAGTTTTCTTTTAATGAATTATATAGCTCTTCACTAAATATAGATTTATTTCCCTTATTTAGTTCTTCTCTCATATCTATAACTTTAATTTTAGGTAGAACAAGATTATTTATTCTCTCTTTTAACTCTAGAAGAACTATATCACCCTTAAGACTTTCATAATAAGTATCTACAGATGGAGTAGCAGAACCTAATACTAAAAACCCCTTTTCCAAATCTGCCCTCTTTTTAGCTACTTCTATTGCATGATATTTGGGGTTTTGGGATGACTTATATGTTGATTCATGTTCTTCGTCTATAATTATAAGTCCTAAGTTCTTAAATGGTGCAAACACTGCAGATCTAGCTCCAATAACTATCTTTACCTTACCTTCTTTAATCTTTCTCCACTCATCAAATCTTTCTCCGTAAGATAATTTGCTATGTAAAACTGCTACTAAATCCCCAAATCTTCCCACAAATCTATCTATTGTCTGTGGAGTTAAAGATATCTCAGGAACCAAAATTATTGAATCCCTTCCTAATTCTATCATTTCTTCAACTAACTGTAAGTAAATTTCTGTTTTGCCACTGCCTGTTACCCCATGTATAAGAAACTTATTAGAATTATCATTGCCATGAAAGGAATTTTTAATCCTTTGATAGACTTTTCTCTGGCTAGAAGATAGAATATGTTTCTTATATTCTTTAATTTCCTTTTTTATAGGATTTCTACTTACTTCCCTATGGTAGAGTTTAACTAAACCTTTATTTTCTAATGATTTAATGGAATAGGAAGTAGCATTTACTTTCCGTGATAATTCTTTAAAGCTAATGTCTTCTACAGCATACAAATATTTTATTATCTCTATTTGTTTTGTGGCCCTCTTATTTATCTTTTCTAAAATTTCTTCTAAACTTTTTCCTTTATTGCTTATCTTAATCCATTTCTCCAGCTTTTTTTCAATGCTTGTTTTTACTTCTATAGTTGTTTCAATTAAACCATTGTCTTCAAGCTTATTTAGAATTTTGTTAATACCAGTTAAGTTAATTTCCTTTTTTAAATCGGCTAATAATATCCTACCCCTACTATTTAAGTAGTTTATTATCCTAAACTCATCTTTTGTTAAGTTTTCGTAGCTAGTATTACCTATAGCTTCTACATAAGTATTCACTTCTTTAAAGTCGCCAGGTGGCAATACTAGTTGAAGTGCATCAAAATAAGTTGATAGGTAATTTTCCTTTATCCATTTGCTTAAGTCTATTAACTCCTTGGTAACCAATGGTTTATCGTCTATTACATCTACAATCTTTTTTAATTCATATTCACTTTCAAACTCCTCTAATATATCGATAACTATACCTTTTATCAGTTTATTTCCTTGTCCAAAGGGAACGATTACTCTCATGCCGACTTTTACAACATCTATTAAATCCTTGTCTATTATATAGGTAAAAGGCTTGTCTACTTGTGAAGCCCTGTTATCTATGATGACTTGTCCATACTTAATTAACAATTTAATCATTCCTTCTTATATAATTAAAGGTTAGATTCTTATCTAACCTTTATAATCAAGTAATTTTTTTACTTTATCCAATATAATCCTTGCAACCTGAGCTTTATCCATAATTGGATAGTTAGTAGTCTCACCCTTATTGTCTATTATTGAGATTATATTAGTATCTACATTAAATCCTGCTCCCACTTTACTTACATCATTTGCAACGATAAAATCAAAATTCTTTTCTTTTAACTTAGCTTCAGCATATTGGAGTAGGTTCTCTGTTTCTGCTGCAAAACCAACCATGATTTGGTTTTTCTTAAACTTTCCAAAGTGGGCAGCTATATCAGGATTTTTTACATATTTAATTGTTAATTCATCTGTATCCTTATTCTTCTTTATCTTACTGCTGCTTACACTTTCAGGCCTATAATCTACAGGAGCAGCAGATTTTATTAGAACATCACAGGTAGCAAAATATTTGCCAACTGCATTTAACATGTCTTCAGTAGTTTTTACCCTAACAAGTTCTACTCCTTTAGGGGGTTCAAGACAGGTAGACCCGGATATTAAAACCACTTCAGCACCCCTATCTAGGGCTTCTTTTGCTATACTATAGCCCATTTTTCCACTGGAATGATTAGTCATATACCTAACTGGGTCCAATGGTTCAATAGTTGGCCCTGCAGTCACTACAATTTTTCTCCCTATTAAATCCTTCTCCTTAAAGCTGCTTATTACATAGTCTACTATATCTACTGGTTCAGCCATTTTCCCTTCCCCATAGTCTCCACAAGCTAGTTTCCCTTTTGCTGGGTTAATAAATTCATATCCTAAGCTTTTCAATTTTTCTATATTAGATTGAACTATAGGATTTTGATACATTTTAGTATTCATGGCTGGAGCAAAAACTACCTTAGCAGTAGAAGCCATAACTACAGTAGTTAGTAGATTATCTGCAATACCATTGGCAATTTTGCCTATGGTGTTAGCTGTAGCTGGAGCTATTAAAATTAGGTCTGCCTTTTGAGCTAAAGAAATATGTTCAACATCGTAATTTGTAATTTCATTAAACATCTTTCTGTGGACTACATTGTTTGACAAGGTTTGAAAGGTTAAAGGAGTTACAAATTCTGTTGCTCCTTCTGTCATTACAACTTCAACGTTGGCATTGAGTTTTTTTAGTCTGCTAACAATATCAGCTGCCTTATATACAGCAATACCTCCTGTAACACCTAGTACGATAGTTTTATTCTTTAACATATAATCACCTTATTTTATTCCTTTTATATCTGGTCTTTCATAAGTTATCTTGCCTTCTAATACTTCTTCCAAGGCAATACTTACTGGTTTTTTTGAGTTAGTCTCAATTAGTGGTTCTGCACCATCTATAATCCTTCTAGCTCTTTTAGCTATTAACATTACTAAAGTATATCTGCTATCTCCCTTATCGGCCAACTCTTTAAAAGATGGATTTAGCATGTTACTTTCCTCCTCCTAGCACTTTATTTTTTATATCTGAATGTCTTTTTACTCTAAGTTTTTCTGCCTTTATTATGGCCTCTATATCTGATACAGCATCTTCAACCACATCATTTATAACAAAATAATCATAATTACCTACAAAGTCTATTTCTTTAAAAGCATTTTCGTATCTTCTATTAATGTCTTCTTCAGTCTCTGTTCCTCTTTTAACTATTCTATTTTTCAATTCTTCCATGGTCGGTGGTAGCAAGAATATAAATACAGCTTCTGAGAAGTTTTTCTTAATCTGAAGTGCCCCTTGTACATCGATTTCTAGAAGAACTATTTCACCCTTTTCAATTTGATCCATAACAAATTTTTTAGGTGTTCCGTAGTAGTTTGTATGTACGTAGGCATATTCTAAAAATTCGTTATTTTCGATCATGGATTCAAATTTTTCTTTGCTAACAAAATAATAATTTACTCCATCTACTTCCCCAACCCTAGGCTGCCTAGTAGTTGCAGAAACAGAAAATACAATATCTTCATTTCTTTTTAATAATTCTTTGCAAACAGTACCCTTACCTGTTCCGGCTGGGCCTGAAATAATTAATAAAAATCCTTTTGACATCCTTATCAACTTCCTTTACTCATTATTTTCCTCTTTACTAACAAATCTATTGGCAACAGTCTCAGGTTGCACGGGAGTAAGTATTATATGTTGACTATCAGTTATAATAACTGCCCTAGTTTTCCTTCCATAAGTTGCATCTATAAGTAGTCCTTTTTCCCTTGCATCCTGTATTAGTCTTTTAATTGGGGCAGATTCGGAGCTAACTACAGCAATTATCCGATTTGCGGCTACTATATTTCCATAGCCTATATTTATTAATCTTATAGTCATAATTACCTCCTATTACTCAATATTCTGAACTTGTTCTCTTATTTTTTCTATTTCAGCTTTTATCATTACCACATTGCTGGAAATATAAATATCATTTGCTTTAGACCCTATTGTATTAGTTTCTCTATTCATTTCTTGAATTAGGAAGTCTAATTTTCTACCTACAGCATCATCTTCATTTACAATGGATTTAAATTGGTTTATATGACTTTTTAACCTTACTATTTCCTCATTTATATTACATTTATCTGCAAAGATCGCTACTTCTTGTGCAAGTCTGTCTTCGTCTATTTTGAAATCCTTATCTAATAATTCTTCTAACCTTTCTCTTAACCTTTCTTTATAGTCTTGGACAACATTTGGAGACCTTAATTCTATTTCATCTACTAGTTTTTCAATCTCAAGTAATTTCAAAAGCATATCATCCTTAATAGCTTCTCCTTCCAAGATCTTCATATTTAGTATATTGTCAAGTGCAATATCCAAGGCTTCTTTTAAGGAAGACCAAAGTAGACCTTCGTCTAATTCTTTTTTCTCCGTCCTAATTACTTCTGGCAAGCCTAAAATATTATAAAGTTTTACATGGTCATCTAAATTTAACTCCTTTGACAAGTCTTCTAAAATCTCCTTATAAGCCTTTGCCAAAGGAATATCTACTTTTAAATCTATGGCCGATTCATTAATATACTCTAAATTTACATAAACGTCAACCTTACCTCTGCTAATTCTTTCCTTCACCGACTTCTTAATCTTCTCTTCTAAAAAATTTATATGACGAGGCATTTTGACTACTATATCACCATATCTATGATTAACTGATTTTATCTCTATTATAATATTAAATAATTCATTTGCAAATTCTCCTCTGCCATATCCAGTCATACTTTTTAACATAATATTCACCTCAATATTTTAACTGTTATAATTGATTATATATTTAAAAATAATAATAGGCTATAGTTTATTACAAAATATTAATATAATTATTTATTATTTTTTCATTTAATGTTATACTTTTAGTATTGTAAATAAGCATTGGAGGAATTCTTATGTCATTTGATGGTATTGTAACCAGATCTGTCGTTGCAGAACTAAGCAATGTTCTAATTGATGGTAGGGTTGATAAGATCTACCAGCAAGAAAAAGATGAAATCTTAATCCATATACACAATAAAGGCACTAACTACAAATTGATAATATCAGCTAGTAGCAATAATCCTAGACTATACCTAACAGAATTTAGTAAAAGTAACCCAACAGAACCACCAATGTTTTGTATGCTACTTAGAAAGCATCTAATAGGTGGAGTTATATTAAATATCGAACAATTTAACTTAGATAGGATAGTTTTTATAGATATTTCTGCCAAGGATGAATTAGGCCAACCTAGTAAAAAAAGACTTATTGTTGAGATTATGGGAAAATATAGTAACATCATTTTAGTTGATCATAATACTTATAAGGTTATTGACTCTATAAAACGAGTTCATGGAGATATGAGTAGAGTAAGACAAATACTGCCGGGAATCATATATGAATATCCGCCCCATGAAGACAAAATCAATCCTTTAGATAGTACTAAGGATTATTTTTTCAAAAAAATGGATTTGTCAAATAAAAACCTGCCATGTTTTAAATTCTTCTATTTTAATTATTTAGGGTTAAGCCCCTTAATCAGCAGAGAAATCTGCTTTGATGCTAATATAGATATAGATAGAACCATTGGCAGTTTATATGCTTCCGATAAAGAGGCTTTATATGAGTCATTTAATAATCTCGTTGAAAAAGTTTCAAATAATGAATTTAAGCCTAATTATATTTTATCAAATAATGAAAACGAAATAATGGCTTTCCATGCATTGGATATAAATCAACTTGGAAGTAGAAAAAAAATATATTCTGAATCAATATCTGAGATCCTTGATAGATACTACCATAGGAAAGATATTGTAGATAGAATTAGTCAAAAATCCCAATCCATTAGAAAAACTATCCAAGTAAAATTAGATAGAACTATAAAGAAGTTAGCAAAGCAAAAGGAAGAATTATTAGAAAGTCAAGATAGGGAAAAATACAAAGTTTACGCAGATTTAATCTCAGCTAATCTATATAGAATCCCTAAGGGTATAGATAGCATTGAGCTTGAAAATTTCTATGATGAAAATATGAATAAGATTAAAATACCTTTAGATATAAAATTATCACCTGTAGCCAATGCTCAGAGGTATTACAAAAAATATTCTAAGTTAAAAAATGCCCAAGCGCTATTACAAAAGCAAATTCCAGAAACGGAAAAGGAAATTTTATACTTGGAAAATGTTTTAATGAGTATTGATAATTCCACAGAAGTGGAAGAACTTGATGAAATAAAAGAGGAGTTAATTAAAGAAGGATATGTTAAAGGCAATACTAAGAAAAAGAAAAAACAGCCTGCCATATCAAAACCCTATCATTATATTTCTTCTGATGGCTTTAATATCTATGTAGGAAAAAATAATAGACAAAATGATTACTTAACATTAAAATTTTCAAAGAAAAATGATCTTTGGCTGCATGTACAAAAAATGCCAGGTAGTCATGTAATTATTGAAAGTTTAGGAGAAGAAATACCTGCTACAACTTTAGAAGAAGCTGCAAGCTTGGCTGCATATTATAGTAAAGGAAAAAACTCTAATAATGTTCCAGTTGATTACACGGAAAGAAAAAATGTTAAGAAACCTAGTAATGCAAAAGCAGGTATGGTAATATACGAAAATTTTAAAACAATATATGTAAATCCCTCAGATGAAATACTTAATAGAATTAAGAAGGTAGAATATTAACTACCTTCTTAATTCCGTTATATATACCCTATCCATATTATCAGTTTCCTTAAAATTGACTTTTACATTTTCAATTTTCGATGTAGGTACATTTTTACCTACATAATCTGGTCTAATTGGTAATTCCCTATGGCCCCTATCTATTAGTACTGCCAATTGAACTTTAGCAGGTCTGCCCTTGTCTACTAAGGCATCTAAGGCAGCTCTCACTGTTCTACCTGTGTATATTACATCATCTACAAGGACAATAGTTTTGCCAGTTATATCCTCATTAAAATCTTCATTAATTACTGGTTGTTCACTTATTTCTGTTAAGTCATCTCTATATAGGGTAATGTCCAGTGAATAGACAGGCACCTTTTCACCCTCTATTTCTTCAATTTTTTTTGCCAATCTCTCTGCAAAAGGACACCCTCTAGTTTTAATCCCAACTAATATTATGTTATCAATCCCTTTATTCCTTTCAATTATTTCATTTGCAATTCGAGTAGTAGCCCTTTGTATTGCCTTTTCGTCTAAAATTACTGCCTTAATATTCATAATATCCCTACTTCCTTTTATTTTCTAATATTCCTATAATATTCTTAAAATAAAGAGGTAAATCAGTTTTAAACTCCATATACTCCTTGGTTGAAGGATGAATAAAACCTAGTTTATATGCGTGGAGCATCTGCTTATCTAAACCAAACTCATTTTTTCCTTTTGAATAGATAGGATCCCCTACTATGGGGTAATTGATATAGGCCATATGTACCCTAATCTGATGTGTTCTTCCTGTTTCTAAGCTTACTTCCAATAAGGTGTAATTATCATACCTGTCCAATACCTTATAATGAGTTATGGCTTCCTTGCTATTTTTATTAACTACAGCCATTTTTTTTCTATCCTTTGGATGCCTGCCAATTGGCGCATCTATGGTACCTTCATCATTCTTCAATATACCATGGACTAAGCAAATATAATTTCTCTTAATTCGTCTATTCTTTAATTCCTCTGATAAAAATCTATGGGCACTATCATTTTTGGCCACAACTAATAAGCCTGAAGTATCCTTGTCTAACCTATGAACTATACCAGGCCTTATAATACCGTTAATAGATGATAAGGTATCAATATGAAATAGTAGGCCATTTACTAAAGTACCAGAGTAATTACCAGGTGCAGGGTGGACAACCATATCTTGAGGTTTATTTATGATTACTAGGTCCTGATCTTGAAACACAATGTCTAGTGGTATATCTTCCGGTATAATCTCTAATCTTTTTGGCTTAGGAAACTCTATTTTAATATAATCCCCTTCATTTACAGTGTAACTTGCCTTTACATGCTTTTCGTTAACCAGTACTAGTCCTTCCTTAATCAATTTCTGTACAAAGGACCTAGACACTTCATCTATTTCTCTAGCTATGTAAGAATCTAATCTTTCTCCATCATCTTCATCTACATAGATTTCAATAATATTCATTAAATCCTCCTAAATTTCATGCTTATTTAGCAAAACTAAAACTAAAATAAATAAAGTACTTACAACTATAAATATATCTGCCACATTAAACACAGGAAATTCATAGGCATTAAATAGCCTAAAGCTTAAAAAATCTACTACATAACCTAACCTTACCCTATCGATGAAATTTCCAATGGCTCCTCCTAATAGCATGGCCAAGGAAATTTTCAAAATTATATTTAGTTTATTGTAGTTTTTCAACATAAATAATACAATAGCTATAATAACTATTATTGATATTATAATAAATATCCATTTCCTATTTTGTAAAATCCCAAAGGCTGCCCCAAAATTTTCTACATATACTAGCCTAAAGAAATTAGGAATAATCGTAATTACTCCCCCATCCTTTAAAGTATTTATTGCCCACATCTTTGTAACCTGATCTAATATAACTATAGCTGCAGTTAAAATGAATACCAAATCAATTCCTCCTAGTCCCAAAATATATTTAATATTTTATATTATTATCATGTTATTATCAATAGGATGAAACTTAAGAAACCTTCTGGAAAACCAGAAGGCTATTTTATTGTTTCATCATAATATTCTTGAGAAATATTTTCTACTTCTTCTACTCCGTCTCCTCCATCATGACCCTCTTCATCATCAACGCCTAGATTATCACCAGTATGAAAGGAAGGATCATCTTTAACATAGTTATATTGATGAACTGCCTGATAGGCATCTTCTCTATCGAATATAACCAGGTCTTCCTTAGTATCACCAAAGGATGTGCCCTCTTCTTCATCAATAGGCACAAAAGTCCTTCTATCCATTTCGTTGTTGGCTAAAATAGCTAGGCCATCAGAACATTCTTTACAGGTCTTTACATAGGGAATAATATCTAACCTGTCTTCAGGAATTTTTTTACCACATTCTTTACATATTCCGTACTTGTTATTAGATATATCGTCTAGTGAAGCATCTATTTCTAACAAAGTGGTTTTCATCCTATTTTTAAAACCATTATCCTGTTCCATCATGAAGAGCTCTGTTCCACTATCTGCAGGATGATTATCATAATTAGAAAGTTCACTTAAATAAACATCCATGGATCCGTACTCTTCCATATTATTCATATTGTTTAAGGTTTTAAATAATCTCTTTTTTTCATCCAACAATCTTTTTCTAAAATATTTTAATTTATTTTTATCCATTTTTTTACCTCCGTATGGTTATATATAGCTACATCTTGTTAGATAATATAACCAGGACAGAGGCAAAGATTTCATCTTATTAGATAACATAATTTTACATTATTTCATTAAATAAATTTTCAAATTCATTAAAGTTTAAAGATTGACACCCATCGGATAAGGCTTCATCTGGATTAGGATGAATTTCTACAATGATTCCATCGGCATTTAAAGCCTTTGCTGCTTTTGAAGCTGGAAGAACCAATTCCCTTCTTCCTGTCCCATGGGATGGATCTACAAAAACTGGATAATCTGATATTTCTTTCAAAATTGGAATACTCATTAAATCAAGAGTGTTCCTAGTATAATCTTCAAAGGTCCTAATTCCCCTTTCACACAGGATAATTTTTTCGTTACCTTCTAACCTGATATATTCTGCTGCCATGATCCATTCTTTTATTGTGGCACTCATGCCCCTTTTTAGCATTACGGGCTTATTTGTTTTGCCTACTTCCTTTAACAAGGAGAAGTTTTGCATATTTCTAGAGCCAATTTGAATTATATCTATATAATCATAGGCCATTTCTATATCCCTAGGATCCATTATTTCAGAAATAAATTTAAGCTTATATTTTGATTTTATTTCAGCCATCATCTTTAATCCTTCTAATCCCATTCCCTGAAAGGATTTAGGACTAGTCCTAGGCTTAAAGGCCCCACCCCTAATTATTTTTACACCAAGCTTTGAAAGAAGGGCCCCAGTATTTTCCATTTGGTCTCTGTTTTCAATGGCACAGGGTCCTGCTATAATGGTAAAACTTCCATCTCCTATAATTATTTCCTCATCTATTTTAATGTTCTTTGTCATTTCTCTTCCTCCAACTTAATTCCCTATAATGAAAAAGAGGCTATTATGCCCCTAGATGATCAACTTCTTCAATATTATGATCCAAATCTTTCATAATTCCTACACCATTTTTCTTATGTTGATCAACTTCTTTAATATCATCACCTTTGACAAATAGCTCTTCATCATCCTCTTTATTAATCTTTTCCTCAAAATTGCTATAAAACTCTTCTAAAGAAATTAATTGAGCCTTAATAAAGGACTCGTATCTGGTCTTAAAAATATAAATTTCTCTCTTTAGATTTTCATATTCAGTCATTATTTTACTTACCTCATCAAGGGCTTCGTTGATCTTATTTTTTGCAGTTATTTCTGCATCCTCAATGATTAGCTCTGCCTTTTTTCTAGCAGAACTAGTTACCTCGTCTGCTGTGCTTTGGGCTATTACTAGGGTGCTTTTAAGGGTTTCTTCTAGGTTATTATACTGCCTAATTTGATCATTTAAAATACTAATTTTATCTTTTAGCTCAATATTTTCCTTGTACAGTTTTTCATAATCTTCATTGATAGAATCTAAGTAGGCATCCACTTCTTTGGTTTTATACCCAACCAATGATTTCTTAAATTCCTTATTTTGAATATCTAAAGGCGTTATCATTTGTCTCACTCCATTTACAATATTAATTTAATATAAGCTATTATCCTACCTTTTTTACTTACCCCTTCAACAGAGTGAAGAATTGATCGTCCATATCCTCTAACTGATATTATATCACCTTCAGTCAATTCCTTTGAGCTTTTATCTATAGGTTCCCAGTTTACTTTTACGTACCCAGATTTAATTAAATCTAAACTATCTTGTCTAGTTAAATTGTAGGCTGCACTTATATATACATCAAGCCTATAGGAAGATAAGGTTTTCTTTATTTCCTTATAGGTTATTTCTGGTTCTTCTAATTGGCTACAGGTAACCTCCTCTATGGAAACCTTCCTATTACCTATTTTCTCCAAATTAAGCAATATAAATTCACTAATTTCTTCTTTTAATATAATATCAGTATGAGTTTCATGAACTAAGATATCTCCTACTTTAGATCTTTTTATCCCTAACCCCAAAATAGCACCTAAATAATCCTTATGAGTCAGTCCTTCTATATGTCCTTTTATCCTTAAATAAGTTAAGTATTCTGGAACAATGCTGGCATCTAAATAACTGGGAAAAATAACCATGATTTTTCTTTCAGCAGAGGAACCCCCCCCTGCTTCAAGATAATCTATTTCCATAAACCTATTTAATATGGATTTAGCTAAATATCTTTCATATGGATCGAAAAAATCTGTAGCTTCAGTTACATGGTTATTAATTACAATTTCTATTTTGTCTATAACTTTTCTCATATCTAGGACTTTTTCTTTGTCCTTTATATGAGCAGTATAAATATCCCTATTAATCTTCATAGTATCTCCTATAATAATATGGCTCTAGCCAGGGTATCGATTATTCTAAGAATTAAAATTGCTACCAATGGAGAAAAGTCAAACATACCAGTATTTATACCCAGCTTATAAATCAATTCCCTAGAGGGCCAGAGGACTGGCTCTGTCATTTCATATACAAGTTTAGAAATAAGAGACCTATTCCCAATATTTAGAAATGAAATAACGATTCTGACTAAGATTAGTATTTCAATTATGTATATTAATTTGTTGATGGACCAATACAGTAACGACATTTCCATACACTTCCTAACTTATTGCCAATTAAATATTCCCCTACTTGCTAAATCATCTTTTAAACCATCGATTTCAACATTTTTGGGAGCAAATATAAAAATATCAGTAGTAACTTTTTGAATATTACCTTCCATTGCGTAGAGTCCTCCACTAATAAAGTGGAAAATTTGTTTCTTTAAGTTAAGTTCTGTTTCTTCAAGATTAACGATTACAGTTTTTCTAGCTTTTAAATCATCGATTATCTTAGGTGCATCTTCATAGGTAAGGGGTTCATGGACTACAATCTTCATATTACTATTAGTATGGATATTTACGATTTTATTATTAAATTTTTTCATGGTTGTAGGGACTTCCATTTCATAGTCCTCATTCTCTTCTAGCTCTTCATACCTTTCTTCATCCTCTAAATCCTGAATCCCAATAAAATACTTTACTTTGTCCATAAAGTTACTCATTATATCCCTCCTAGTAATTTCTTTTACCAAAGATTGAAGATCCAATTCTCACCATATTGGAACCTTCTTCAATGGCTATTTCATAATCATTAGACATTCCCATAGATAAATAATCCATGTATATACCTTCGTATTTTCTGCCCTTTATATCTTCCTTTAGTTTGTAAAGGCTTCTAAAAACATTCCTTAATAAGGCCTTATCCTCTGTATAAGGGGCTATGGTCATCAAGCCTCTTACCCTAATGTTGGTAAATTCTAATATGTCTTCTATAAAATATAAGACCTCATCTAACCTTAATCCAAATTTACTCTCTTCTTCTGCTACATTAACTTGTAATAAGACATCTGTAATTATGTCATTATTCTTAGATCTTTTATCTAATTCTTTAGCTAAGGAGAGCCTATCTAAAGAATGAATTAGTTTTGTTTTCCCTAGGATATATTTCACCTTATTAGTCTGTAGGTGACCTATCATATGGAAATCGACTTTATTACCTATGAGGTTGTATTTTTCAACAATTTCATTAGTTCTATTCTCGCCAATACTAGTTATTCCTGCATCAATAGCCTCATTAATCCTCTGAACATCCACTGTTTTAGTGACTGCTATAAGTTGGACTTCATCACCTTCTCTACCAGATTTTATTAATGCCTTCTCTATATTTTTTTTTATGGTTAAAATATTTGTTTCAATACTGATTTTTATCCCCTCCGTTGTCAATTTAATATTTGTCCTTCTTTAATATTATTTGTATTTACAAATATTTCATCAAATAAGGTAATTGTTTTTACTAGTTCATCTTTAATCTTTATATTACCCTTATTATCGCCTATATCAACATAGGTATAATTGCTATCTTCTCCGATAATATTAACAGGCCTAAATTTAACTATTCCACTTTTATCCTTTATGTAGACTCCCTTAACTGAATCATTTTCTACAATTGCCTTGGTAGGGATTTTATACCCTTCTTTTTTACTTTTAATAATCTGTATATGGGAAACTCTTAAATCATAGAATTCATGTAGCATTGTATTAAATTTTGCAACTATTACTCCCTTTTCATCTGTTTCATTTATTGCAATAATTCTTCCCCTTATTTCATGCTTGTCCTTACCTAGGATAACAGTAATTGAGTTACCTACTTCAAAGTCTTCGACTTCCTTCATATTCTCTACTTTCATTGCCATATACCATTCAAAATTATCTATTATTTTGCATATTGGCATATTCAAAGTTACATTTACATTATCTTTATTTTTTTCATTGGTTTTACTCTTTAAGACTAGCTTATCATAGGTATAGTTATCAAAATCCTTTGGTAAAAAGATTTCCTCATATCCATCTATCTGAAAAGAGACAATTCCTCCATGGGGAGAATAATATTTTATATTATTGTTTTCCAAAATTGAAAGTATTTCTTCCTTTTTACCCTCTAATTTCTCTAAACTTTGTCCAACTAAGGTATTGGTAAAAGGCATGCCTTCAGATTTTTCATGATATAAGGCTAATTGCTCTTTTAATAAATAGATTTCTTGAAAATTTCCTGTACTTATATTGTTTTGAATTTCATCTACTAAGGATACTTTCAAATCTTCTATTTTAGTCTTTTCGTCTAAGATAATTTTTGCTTCATTTTGAGTCTTCTTTAAAGCATCAATAGAGCTTTCTACCAGTTCTAATTCCTGAATTAAATGAGAATTTTCATCATTTGATTTTACTATGGCAATTTCCTGCCCTGCTGGTAATCTATCTCCTTCAGTAGTAATTCTTTCTAATTGGCCTACATTCTTTGATTTAACTACAGTTTCATTTTTTATTAGGAAGCCTTGTGCAGAAATAGTATCTATTAAAGTCCCTTTTTCTGGTAATACTGTTTTTGAATTATTCGCTAAAATAGAGGGTACAGATCTAAAGAGGATAAATATAAATATTGATGATATTATTATACCTCTAAATAGCTTTCTCCTCTTTTTCTGTTTTTTTATTCTTTCGTAAGCCATTAATTTTCACCCTTCTAAGCTTTACTTAAAAGAAATTACCATATTTACGAACCAATTTGAATTTTAATATATTATCTATTTTAAAGAGCTTAATTTCGTCCTTATAGGTAACCATTAAGATTTGCTTTTCCTTCAGTTTTGCTCCCAATAATATACCATTATATTTTTTATTTTCTTTTGTTACAACTTTTATTTCATCGCCAGCCTTAACCCTTAGTCCATCTAATAGAAATTCTTTTAAATCTGCTTCATTCAAGTGTTCTTCAGTAACTACTTTTTTATCTATGAAGATTATATTATTCTTTAAATATAATTTTTCTTTCAGTATTGTAAATATATATCCAAATATACTTGCAATGAATAATAGTATCAAAATAGTCGTTATAAAATCTAGCAAATCAACACCTCCAACAGTTCTATAGTCATAGTATAACATAATTAAGCAGGGTTTTGTATAACTTTAATTAAGCAAAATATAGTGATTTGGTACCTTTTTTATTTTTCCTAAGTTCTACTAAACTTTCCTTTCTATAAGAATTTAATAATTCCCTTGATTTTTCTCATAAGCCAGTCTCCTATGGACGTCATCACAATATTTATTCCATTTCTCTTGGAAGCCTTCCCTTGGAAGGATACATTTTATTAAATCTTTTGCTGAGTAAACACTTCTAATTTTACTATCTTTAACATTAATTCTATAAGCCTCCCAATCTAGTTGGTCCTTTTCCTATACTGTAGGAATATACTCATATCCTTGCTCAACTAAATAACAGGTTCTAGTATGTCCATCGGTCATTATGTCATTCTAATCTATGGAAGAGCCTTTAAAATAGGGTAATCGCTATTTATTTTATAATAGAACATTGATTAATCCAATATCTAATAAAAAAGCTCTTTTTCAGGACTTTATATTTTCCCAAAAAAGAGCCAACAATATTAATAAAAGGGCTTTAAGTTATTTAACTATACCAATGTGTCTCTTCCTGTATAAATCCATATTGCATCCCTTAGAAACTTAGCTGCACCTGGATTATCCTTATCGTAGTATTCTGTAAATCTTTCATCATCAACATACATTTGGGCAAGATTAGCATGGGCTTCTTTATCATAAGTTCCCCAACAGAAAGTTATCCATTGTTTATGCAAGTCTGCAGCTTTTTGAGCCAATGGGCTTGAAGGATCACCAGTTTTAAGTGCTTCATACAAGGTAGATAATACTTCCTCACTTAATTTAGCAAGTTCATCATATTCTTCCTTTGTCATCTTTCTAAAAGCTTCATTTGACCTTTTTAAGGCCTCTTCGCCATATTTTTCCCTTACTTCATCTCCAAATCTCTCTTCGTTTTCCTTAATCAATCTTTCTTTAAAACCTTCAAATTTCTCTTTATCTGACATTTCTATTCCTCCTTCAAGTGCTAATATGGTTTTCTCCACATTAGCTATCAATCTATCTAGTTGAGCTCTTTTTTCTAGGAGACCTAATCGATGTTCTTTTAGTGCAGTTGCAAAATCAAATTCATCAGATCCTACAATTTCCTTTATAGCATTGAGGTTAAAACCTAATTCTCTATAAAACATTATTTGCTGTAAGATATCTACTTCTTTTCTTCCATAAATTCAATATCCTGAGGAGTTGACTCTTGCTGGTTTAAGCAGTCCAATTTCATCATAATATCTTAGAGTTCTAGTACTAACGCCAGCTAGTTTAGCCAATCCTTGCACTGTATACTCCATCTTATCACCTCCTAGATTTAGGATACACCTTAACGTAACGTTAATGTCAAGGGGTGTTTTGAAATAATTTTAATATAGGCTAAAAGTAATCAATAATATCATCTATGAAATTATAAGAGAAATTCAATATTAATTATGTATTTTAAGTCTAGCCATTATTTTTATGTGATTATAAATTTTCAAAAAAAAATGGCCGATTTCAATAATATCAGCCATTTAGAATATAAACAATCGGGATGACAGGATTTGAACCTGCGACCCCAAGTCCCCCAGACTTGTGCGCTACCAAACTGCGCCACATCCCGCCATTAAATTGTATAGTAAAGTTTATTGTTATTTGATTCGCCTATTTACTTGAATAGGGGCAAAATTTCTAACAACCTTGTGATATTATATCAAAATCTTAGGACTTAATCAAGACTATTTACACCATCCTCTAGTAAACTTTTTTATATGAAAAAAGATCTAGACTTGTTGCGGTACTTGTATGGTTAGTCTTCCCTTGCTTCTTTATCTGATATAGTGAATTTACTTAACTAAGTTAATGTTAAACATAAAGATGTATACAAATAGTCAAACCTATCATTTCTATAAAAGATTATGCAAAAAGTTTATTTGTTTTTTATTTTTTCTACTATTTTAATTGGTAATTTTTGGGTATATAATTAGAGCTTAAAGTGGGAAATCCATTTTTACTTTAGATAAATTAAAAGTTTGTGAATAAATAAAATAGGAGGCCAAGAATGAAGTGGTTTAGTAAATTGCCAAAAGATACAAAAGTAGTGTTGATTATTGCAACTATACTCGTCTTTGTAAGTGGAGCAAGGGCTTTATATGCAATTATCAACCCAGAAAACAGATTAGAAAAAATAAATAATAATTCTCGTTTAAACTTTGTTTCTTTAGACGAGTTCAGAACTTTTGTCATAGAAAAAGAAGTCGCAGATCTAGAATATGATATAGAGAAAGACATCTTTACAGGTTCTTTAAAGGAAGAAGCCAAAATTAAGTATGGAATTACTGGTAGTGGCAGAGTAGCTTTAGGAAACATATCAGAATTAGTAGAGGAAAATCAGATTACAAATGAAGTTATATTAGAAACCATTAATAATTAAGAAAAACTTTTCCTTAAGAAACCTATTAACAGTTTCTTTTCCACAGTGATAACTGTCATCATCTCTTCTCTAGTATATATGAGAATCATCAAACCAATAATAAATTACACTAATCCAAATCAATCTGATTCAAATAAAAAATCATACCAATCCCAAAGTTTAAGTGAAGAAGTAAAGGAAAAAGTAGATTTAGTTAAGTTATCTGATGTAATATGCAAAAAATAAAAGATTAGACAAAGAAGTATCTTTAGATAAAGTTGCAGCAATGACAAGGGGATTTAGTGGTGCAGACTTAGCAAACTTATTAAACGAAGCTGCAATGTTAACTGCATTTAGAGATAAGGATAAAACAAGTATGCAAGAAATAGATGATGCACTCTATAGGATACTAACAAAGGGTGATAAGAAAAAATCCTTTGACCGGTCACAGGATGATACTGAATTAACTGCTTGGCATGAAGCAGGACATGCTATCGTATCTAAACTTGTTACAAAACAAATAGTAAACAAGGTTACCATAATACCTTCAACAAGTGGTGCTGGTGGAATTACCTTTATGGAGCCAAAAGAAGGTAGTTATTATTCTAAAGAAGATCTAGAGAATATGGTAAAAGTCAGCTATGGTGGCAGAGCTGCAGAATATATTCTATTAAGAGACGAAAGCAAAGTAACTACTGGAGCTTCCAATGATATTAAAAAAGCAACTAATATAATAATGGCCATGTTGGGTAGTTATGGTATGAGTGAGAAGTTTGGATTATTGAACTTGGAAAAAATGAGTGGTTTGAATCAAGAATATGTCTTAAAAGAAGCAAAGGAAGTTTCTAATAAATTATATAAGGAAACCATAGGCTTTTTAGAGGAGAATTATGACTTGTTAAAAGAAATGGCAGAAATATTAATAAAAAAGGAGACTTTAGATGAAGAGGAAGTAGATGCTCTGATACTTAAACACAGTTCCAATCAAGTAATAGAAGATAATATAAAAATACCTAATTTTACTGATACAAATGACCCATCTCAAGAAAAGAAAAAACGGGGAATCTCTCAGTTGATACCAGATAAGCTTATACCTGATTTAATAAAAAGAGATAACTTAGCAAAGAAAAAAGAAGATTAGGTTTAGGAACTTAAATAGGATTTTAAAGTCTGGTTAGAGGCTTCAATTTAACTATTTTGCATAGCTCAAATTTAAAAAGGTAGAGATAACTCTACCTTTTATATTATTATACAGATTAATCCGCCACTACCATCATTTATAATCTTTTCTAGGGCCCTTCTTAATTTTTGCCTTGCATCCTCTGGCATTGTGCTTAGTTTTCCTTGTAATTGCTCGTTGACTAGGTCATATAAGGATTTTCCAAATAGATTTGACTGCCAAATCTTTGATGGTTCTCCTTCAAACTCCGATAATAGGTATTGGATTAATTCTTCAGACTGCTTCTCAGTTCCTATTAATGGAGATACTTCAGTGGCTATATCAGCCCGTAGTACATGAAGGGATGGGGCCTTAGCTTTAAGCTTAACACCAAATCTACTGCCTTGTCGATAAATTTCTGGCTCTGCTAGTTCTAATTCTTCTAAACTTGGACTAACTAATCCATAGCCGATTTCTTTTGCTTCAACCAATGCTCTTTCTATTTTGTCGTACTTTCTCTTAGTTTCAGCTAACTTTGAAATTAATCCTAATAGCTGGTAATCTCCCTCTATTGAATAGCCAGTCATATCTTTAAGTACACTATAGAATAAGCCTTCATCTACAACGATTTCTGAGTGGACTACACCTTCACCTAACTTTATTTCAACTAAGTTAACGTTTTTAACCATGTCTAAGTCCTTTAAGGGACTTAAAAATTCTGTAACTTCATTTAATTTTTGTAGTCCCTCTATGGACTCTTTTAATGCGTTTAAAATATTGACTTTGATCCAATGTTTCTTAGGTAGTCCCTCTATCCATTTAGGTAAATTAATAGTAACCTCCTTAACTGGGAACTCATATAAGAGTTTTTCAAATACCTTTTCAATATCCTTTACTTCCATATTTAAACAATCTAATGCTATAACAGATACACCGTATTTGCTCTGTAAGCTTTCTCTTAAGGCAATTGTACTATCTAAATTAGGATGCTTTGAATTTAGAATAATTATAAATGGTTTACCTAGTTCTTTTAGTTCAGATATTACTCTTTCTTCTGCTTTAATATAATTTGATCTGTCTATATCTGTTATTGAACCATCTGTTGTTACTACCAATCCAATGGTTGAGTGGTCTTGGATTACTTTTCTAGTACCTATTTCAGCCGCCTCTTCAAATGGTATCTCTTCGTCATACCAAGGAGTTGTTACCATTCTGGGTACAAAGTTTTCTTCATGTCCTAAGGCACCACTTACTAGATATCCTACGCAATCTACCATCCTTACCTTGAACTTCACATTTTCACCTAAAGTTAATTCCACAGCTTCATTGGGTACAAACTTTGGCTCTGTTGTCATTATTGTTTTTCCAGCACCACTTAGGGGTAATTCATCCTTTGCTCGTTCTCTTTTATGCTTGTTGTCAATATTAGGTAGTACCATTAATTCCATAAATCTTTTTATAAATGTGGATTTTCCTGTTCTAACTGGCCCTACAACACCTGCATAAATATCACCATCTGTTCTTTCTGCTATATCTTTGTATATATCAAATACCTCCACATCTTTCCCCCCTTATGAGTATATTTAATTACAACACTTAACATTATATATATACGTCCCAGGAAATAAATTATTACAAGCTCATAAAAAAAACCTGCTATTTTTAGCAGGTTACCAAGTATTATTTTTATCCTTTATAATATCTTCCAATTCGTTTTTCTTATCCCTAATCATTAAATTTAATACTGAGTTTTTAACGTCCTTACCTTCATATAAAACTCCATAGATTTCTGAAGTAATAGGCATTTCAATATTATATTTTTGGGCTAAATTATATGCTGATTTTGTTGTTCTTATGCCTTCAACAACCATTCCTATCTGTCTAATAGCCTCATCTACCTTTATGCCTTGTCCTATTAAGATTCCAGCCCTCCTATTTCTACTATGCATACTAGTACAAGTAACTATTAAATCACCTATACCTGCAAGGCCAGAAAAGGTGTTAATATTTGCCCCCATTTTCTCACCTAGTCTTGCTATTTCAATAATCCCCCTTGTCATTAAAGCAGCCTTAGTATTATCTCCATAATTTAATCCATCGGATATGCCAGCTCCCAAGGCTATGATATTTTTCAATGCTCCACCTAATTCTACACCAATTACATCTGGATTTGTATATACCCTAAAAGTGGATGTGAAAAAAAGATCTTGAACATATTCTGCTGCCAACTTATCCCTTGAGGCAGAAACTACTGTTGTAGGCATATTTTTAGAAACTTCCTCTGCATGGGAAGGACCTGAGAGAACCACATAGGTGTTTTCTGGTAGAAATTCTTCAACAATTTGTGAAATCCTAAGTAAAGTTTCACTCTCAATTCCCTTAGATACATTAATTATTATCTGATTAGGCTTTATATAAGAATAGGCCTTTGAGAGTACATCCCTAATACCATGGGTGCTCATGGACAAAACTAAGGCCTTCTTGTTGGAAATACTATATTCTAAATCGTTGCTCACTTTTAAATTTGGTGGTAAAACCACATCTGGTAGATATTTGTTGTTGATTCGTGTATTGTTTATTTCTTCAACTTGGTATTTATCCCTTAACCATATGGTCACATCATAACCCTTATTAGCCAGTAATATTCCTAAGGCAGTACCCCAACTACCTCCACCTAATATTCCAATCTGTTCAGTCATATAATTCTCCTCCTACATATTTTTTCCCAATCTGTTTTCCTCACCTCTTAGAAGTCTTTGAATATTTGATCTATGCCTAACTACAGATAAAATTCCTAGAAACCAAATAGTTAAATAAAAGTTCCGATCAATGTTATCTAATAATAATATCATTGCAATAGGGGCAGCAATAGAGGCACATATGGAGCCTAAAGATACATATTTAGTAATTATAATTACGGTAACCCCTACTACTAAACATACTAAACCTATTTTCCAATTAACCATCATTAAAACTCCTAAGGATGTGGCAACACCTTTGCCACCTTTAAAATTTAGGAAGACTGGAAAATTGTGGCCTAGTACTACAAAAATCCCAGCCAATAGCTTTCCATCAAGACCAAGTAATTTATTTCCAATGATGACTGCTATTATACCCTTTAGTATATCTAAAATAAATGTTAAGGCCCCTATCTTCTTCCCCATTACCCTTAAAGCATTGGTGGCCCCAGCATTACCGCTGCCATATTCTCTAATATCAATGTTTTTAGCCATTTTACCTAGGAAATAAGCTGAAGAAAAACAACCTAAGAGATATGATACTATTACTGTTAAGACAACTTTCATACTCTACTCTCCCTTTTGCTTAAATTCAAACAAAATAGGTACTCCAGAAAAACCAAAGTGATTTCTAATTTGGTTTTCTAAATATCGTTCATATGAAAAATGCATCAATTCTCTATTGTTCACAAAGATAACGAACTTTGGAGGTCTAACTGAGACTTGTGTACCGTAGTATATCTTCAACCTCTTTCCTTTATCGCTTGGTGGTTGGTTCATTAGAACTGCTTCATTGATTATATCATTTAATACCCCTGTACTTATTCTTAAGCTATAGTTATTATTTATTATGTTTATAAGCTCTAATAGTCTATTTACTCTTTGGCCAGTTAAAGCTGAAATATATATTATAGGGGCATAAGAAATAAAGCCTAGAACCCTTCTTATCTCCTTTTCAAATTCCAAATGGGTATTAGTTTCTTTCTCAATTAAATCCCATTTATTTACAGCTATTATAATTCCCTTTCCATTATCATGGGCATAGCCTGCTATCTTAGAATCCTGTTCTGTAACTCCTTCAGTAGCATCTATAACTAAAACACAGATATCTGACCTATCAATGGCTGTTAAGGTCCTTACTACTGAATACCTTTCTATATTTTCATATATACTTCTCTTTCTTCTAAGGCCAGCAGTATCTATAAATACATATCTTTCATCCTTATAGTTAAAATATGTATCTATGGCATCTCTAGTTGTCCCAGGTATATTTGTAACTATTACTCTTTCTTCCCCTAGTATTTTATTGATTAAAGATGATTTTCCCACGTTTGGTTTACCAATAAATGAAACCTTAATTATGTCTTCATCATAATCTGTGTCTACATCATCTGGGAAGTTCTTTACTACTTCATCTAAAAGGTCTCCTATACCAAGTCCTTGTTCAGCTGAGATAACTACAGGGTCTCCTAGGCCCAATTCATAAAATTCAAAGATTTCTTGTGGGGTTTTAGGAGTATCGATTTTGTTACATGCTACAACGACTTTCTTTCCAGACCTTCTTAGCATATTTCCAATTTCTTTATCTGTTGGATTTAAACCCTGTAAACCATCCACTACAAATATAATTACATCTGCAGTATCAATGGCTATTTCCACTTGCCTTTTGATATTGGTCATAAAAATCTCTTCATTGTCTGGCTCTAATCCGCCTGTATCTATTACGGTAAAGTATTTACCTAACCATTCGCCTTCCGCGTATATTCTATCTCTAGTTACACCAGGCGTATCTTCTGTTATAGCTATTCTTTTCCCTACAATTTTATTAAATAAAGTGGATTTGCCTACATTAGGCCTTCCTACTATACATACAACAGCTCTGTTCATAATCATCACCTATTTCTTTATTATATCTATTATACTTTTACCCTCAACCTTAGATGGTACAACTTCAATGTTTAATGACTTTGATACATCTTGGAGGGTCAAATCGTCAAGAAATACTTCTTCATCTCTTTTTAGCATTGATCTTGGTATTATTATTTTATCATAATTCCTAAATTCCATTAACTGTTCTACTAAATCTCTTCCAGTAATTAGTCCTGATACTGTAATAGTTTCACCAAAGAACTTATTTGTTATAGGTACTACTTTAAGTTCTAGCCCCGGAAATTTATCACATATTAGTTCTCCAATTTTACACATGAAACTATAAGCTAAGGTACCTGTAGCTATAATATATTTCTTGTTTTGATTTATTGAAGTCTTAATTTTATCTAGTTCCTTAACTACTTCATCTTCAAATAGTCGCATAAGTCCTACACCATTTTCTAATTGTGGAAAACCTTCATATTCTTTATATTTAGGTAAAGGACTATTGGTTAAAGCAAAGAATTCATCTGATGCAAAAACAAATCTAGTGCCTAAAATATTCATAAATTCCTCTTGCTTTTCAGAAATTAATTCCAATAACCCCTTGGCAGTTTCCGCGGTGTAGGGCTTAATTTTTTCTAACTTTTCCCTGTACTTAGTTACACCTACTGGTACAACAGCAACACTTTTAATGGATGGATGAAGTTTGGCCAGATCATTTAAAGTTCTTCTCAATTCTTCTCCATCGTTTACTCCTGGAACCAGTACAATTTGGCAATTAATCTCTAATTTTGCGTCACTAAATCTTTTAAGTATATCATATATCTTTCCAGCATTTTTATTATTTAACATTTTAATTCTTAACTCTGGATTTGTAGTGTGGACACTAACATTAATAGGGGTTAGTTTATAATCGATAATTCTTTGGATTTCATCATCGGTCATATTTGTTAGGGTAATAAAGTTACCTTGCAAGAAAGATAGCCTTGAATCATCATCTTTAAAATATAAGGTTTTCCTCATATTAGGTGGTAATTGGTCAATAAAACAGAAAATACATTTATTTCTACACGATTTAGCCCTATCAATTAAGGGATTTGTAAAAACGATGCCTAAATCCTCATCATAATCCTTTTCTATTTCGTATCGCCATACTTCACCATTCTTCTTTTCTATGGATACTTCAATATATTCATCTGAAATCAAATACTTATAATCGATAATGTCCTTTACTGGCATGTCGTTAATGGATAAGAGTATATCCCCAACCTCAATTCCCACCTCCTCTGCAATACTATCCTCAATTATTTCTTCAATAATATTATTATCTTCTGTATAGTTTTTTAATTCCATATTTACACCTCAATTAATTTTAACATAAGTTTATTCTAATATAATAAAAGCCATATGTAAAGATAAGCCTACAGAATATACTGTAGGCTTAATATTAGTATAATGGATATTTCTTACATAGAGCAATAACTCTATCCTTTATAGCATTTCTATCATTTCCCTCATCCAAGGCCAGGGAGATGATTTCTGCGATTTCATACATATCGTCTTCTTTCATTCCACGGGTAGTCATTGCAGGGGTTCCTATCCTAATTCCACTTGTAACAAGAGGAGATTCTGGATCATAGGGAATTGTGTTCTTGTTAGTTGCTACACCTACTTCTTCTAGAAGCTTCTCTGCTTTCTTTCCAGTTAAACCTTTATTTCTAACATCTATTAATATTAGATGATTATCTGTCCCCCCAGATACTAACCTAAAACCATTTTTAATAAGACCTTCTGACAAAGCTTTAGCATTATTCAAGATCTGTTGTTGGTATACTTTAAAATCATCTTGCAATGCTTCTCCAAAGGCAACTGCCTTAGCAGCAATAATATGCATCAATGGACCACCTTGAATTCCAGGGAAGATAGCCTTGTCAATGGCTTTTGCATATTGTTCTTTACAAAGGATTGCTCCTCCACGAGGTCCTCTTAGGGTTTTGTGAGTCGTAGTAGTTACAAAATCAGCATAGGGAACTGGGTTTGGATGAAGACCTGCTGCAACTAATCCGGCTATATGAGCCATATCCACCATTAAATAAGCTCCTATTTCATCTGCTATTTCTTTAAACTTTTTAAAGTCAATTGTTCTTGGATATGCACTGGCACCTGCAATTATCATCTTAGGTTTTTCCTCTAAGGCTATTCTTCTAACTTCATCATAGTCTATCATTTCAGTTTCCTTATCTACTCCATAGGCAACAAAATTATAATAAGTACCTGAAATATTAACTGGACTTCCATGAGTTAAATGACCGCCTTGTGATAGATTCATGCCTAATACCTTATCGCCAGGTTTTAAAACAGCAAAATATACTCCAAGGTTTGCATTTGAGCCAGAATGAGGCTGAACATTTGCATGTTCTGCTCCAAAAATTTTTTTCAATCTATTACGAGCCAAATCTTCAACCTTATCTACAACTTCACAACCGCCGTAATATCTTTTTCCAGGATATCCTTCAGCATATTTATTAGTTAAATAGCTTCCAGCAGCTTCAAGAACCTGTTGGCTAACAAAGTTTTCAGAGGCAATGAGTTCTATATGTTCTTGTTGCCTTTCTAGTTCCATCTCGATTAAATCCATTACCTCAGGATCATACTTTGATAGATAGGTGAAATTCATTCTCTTATCTCTCCTTTTTCTTCTTTTTAAGTACTTGAATTAAACTGCAAAAAAGTAATATAATGTTAATAAGTACTTTTGTATTATCCATTAACATTATATAGGTATTCTTTCCATTTTACAAGAATATTATTAGAGGGATGTAAATTATGACTTATCTCAAAGACAATGAAAGAGAAGAAGTTAAGAAATTATTAGTTCTAGCTACTTTAGCAGGTCGATTAATGCTCAAATCCGGTGCTGAAACCTACAGGGTTGAAGATACTGTAACTAGAATCTGTCAATCTAGAAAGGAAATTCAATATGTAGACGCCTTTGTCATACCTACAGGTATCTTTATATCCTTAGAATATAAAGGCGAATTAATATCTTATATAAAAAGGGTAAAAACCATATCTATAAACCTAAATAAGATAGCTTTAGTAAATGAGTTTTCACGAAACTTTGTAAATTCGCAAATGTCAATTGATGATGGGATAAAAGAAATTAAAAGGATAAGTAAAATTAATATTTATTCCAATGTTACTAAAGCCTTGTTCGGAGCCATTGCTTCTAGCTTTTTCTGTTTACTATTCCAAGGAACTAAGCTAGATTTTATTAGCTCTTTTATAGTCAGTTTTATAGTGTCCTTTTTAATAAATCATATATCAAGATTGAAAGTCTCCTTTTTTATTGATAAATTCATTGGTTCGGTATTTATCAGTATCCTATCCTATTTTCTCATTAAATTGGGCATAGGTGAAAACCTTGATAAGGTAATAATTGGTGCCATAATGCCATTAGTACCTGGGGTTGCCATTACTAATGCCATTAGGGATACCATGTCTGGAGATTTCATGTCTGGATTATCTAGGGGAATGGAAGCGGTATTTTCTGCCCTTGCCATTGCCTTTGGCGTTGGTATTGTACTCATTTTTTCATAGGAGGCTACTAATATGGAAATAATTAAGCAATTCGTTTTTTCTTTTATGTCTACTATAGGATTTGCAGTTCTTTTTAACTCTCCTAAAAAATCAATTATACACGCAGGACTTGTAGGAGCAATTGGATGGATGTTTTACTATATAAGTTTTATAACTATGGATAGCTATGTAGCTTCCACTTTTTTTGGTGCTTTGACTGTAGGCCTATTGGGAGAATTTTTAGCTAGAAAAAACAAAAAGCCAGCGACCTTATATATTACCGCAGGTATAATCCCTTTGGTACCAGGTGCTGGCGCATATTATACAATGTTGTATTTAATTGAAAACAATTTTTCCCAGGCTGCCACCAAAGGAGTAGAAACTTTATTTATCGCAGCAGCAATATCCATGGGTATTATCATATCTTCATTATTCTCTAGATCCATAAAACGGGTAAGGCAAAAGGATTAACATTATTTTGTATACTTAATCATTGTTTCAACTAGTTGATTTAGTGCTTCTTCCTCAGATTGGCCTTCTAAATATTCATGGATACAATTTTTCATATAGTTTTGCAATATTAATCCTCCAACACTATTTAGCGCTGCTCTAGCAGCTGCTACTTGAATTAATATATCCCCGCAGAATTTTTCTTCTTCTACCATCTTCTGTATTCCCTTTATCTGCCCCTCAACTCTTCTCAATCTTTTAATAACGGCCTGTCTATCTATCAATACTTCCACCCCTTATTTAAGAATTTTTGCTTGTTAAAGAATTTTTGTCATTTTTACAATATCATCTTCTTTTTCTGCTATTTTTTTATCTACAATTTTTACTATTAAATAACCAAAAGCCATAAATACTAGACCAATTAAGAAGCTTAAAGGTTCATAGTAATCTATACCTCGACTTTTTAATAGGGTCATCCCCATTAAAATACCAAATATTAACAAACCGAATGGAATCATATATACAACCATAGTATATTTTAGTATATTTTTAGTCTCTCCTTTTAGTTCAACAAGATCCCCAACTTTAGCATTTAAAGTATTTGGAATAATAACTATATGACTAGGAGTATCACAACCACTACAGGTTTTACATCCTCCGCCACAACCAGAAATTCTTCTAACTTCAACTTCTACTTTATTTTTATCTACCTTTCTAATAAGTCCTACTTGTTCCATATCACACCTCCTGTAATCCAATATCTTTAATTACTTCAGAAGCTAATATTAGACCTACAACTGAAGGAACAAAGCCTATACTACCAGGCACGGCCTTCCTAAGGCTTTCCTTCTCTAGATTAACAGGCTTTGGTACCTCTTCAGACCAAACTACCTTTAAATCCTTCACATTTCTCTTTCTTAATTCACTTCTCATTACCTTAGCTAAAGGACAAACTTTAGTAGAATAAATATCTCCTACTTTAAACATCGTTGGATTAAGTTTATTTCCTGCTCCCATGGAACTTATAATAGGAATATTTCTATTTTTACATTCTACGATTAAATCTATCTTCGCAGATATCATATCTATGGCATCTATTACATAATTATATTTATGAGAAAGTAGAAGGTCTTTAGTTTCTGAACTGTATTTTTCTTTAAAAGTAGTTACTTTTAAGCTTGGATTTATGTCTAATATCCTTTCCTTCATAACGTCTACTTTAGGAAGTCCTATAGTCTTGCTTGTAGCATGGATTTGCCTATTTATATTTGTTATATCTATTATATCATAATCTATTAGAAAAATGTTACCAATTCCTGTTCTTACCAATGCCTCTACTGCAAAAGAACCTACACCACCAATTCCAAAGACTGCAACAGTTGAATTTGCAAGTCTTTTCATGGCCTCTTTGCCAAGGAGTAATTCTGATCTTAAAAAGGGATTAGTCATATAATTCTCCTTCCAATTATCTTACTCTATATCAAGTTTTATATGAACTTCTTTTAATTGGTCATCAGACACAGTAGTAGGGGCATTAGTCATTAGGCATGTGGCAGATTGAGTTTTAGGAAATGCTATTACATCTCTTATATTTGATGTATTTGTTAATAGCATTATTAATCTATCGAATCCATAGGCTATACCACCATGAGGAGGAGCGCCATATTTAAAGGCTTCTATTAGGAAACCAAACTTTTCCATTGCTTCTTCTTCAGTAAATCCAAGGGCCTTAAACATTCTTTTTTGAAGGTCTGAATTGTTGATCCTAATGCTACCTCCACCCATTTCTTCTCCATTGATTACAATATCATAAGCTTTTGCCCTAACTTTTTCAGGATGAGTTTCAAGTAGATCTATATCTTCATCCATTGGATGGGTGAAAGGATGGTGTTTAGCAACATACCTATTTTCTTCTTCATCATATTCAAACAATGGAAACTCAGTAATCCATACTAATTTTAATTCTTCTGGGTCCAAAATCTCTAACCTTCTTGCAACTTCATTTCTCAAATTCCCTAAACTATCAAATACTACAGGATCCTTATCTGCTACAAATAAAAGTAGATCTCCCTTATCTCCATTCATTCTAGTTAGAATATTGGATAGTTCTTCTTCCCCAAGGAATTTTGCTATAGGAGAGCTTACGCCTTCATCTGTTATCTTAATCCAGGCTAAGCCCTTAGCTCCATAAGTCTTTGCATATTCTTCTAAAGAAGAAATATCCTTTCTTGTAAATCTATCTCCATATCCCTTAACATTTATACCCCTTACAGATCCATTATTCTCTATGGTCTGGCTAAATACTCTAAAGCCACTATTTTCAACTATATCAGAAATATTAACTAATTCAAATCCAAATCTTAAATCTGGTTTATCTACACCATATCTCTCCATGGCTTCCTTATAGGTCATTCTTCTAATTGGTAATTCAATTTCAATGCCTTTTATTTCTTTAAATATTCTATGGATAAGCTTTTCATTTATAGCCATTACGTCCTCCATATCTACAAAGGACATTTCAATGTCGATTTGTGTAAATTCTGGTTGCCTATTAGCTCTTAAATCCTCGTCTCTAAAACATTTGACTATTTGATAGTATCTGTCCATTCCAGCAATCATAAGGAGCTGTTTCATAATTTGAGGGGACTGAGGTAAGGCATAGAACTCACCAGGATTAACCCTACTTGGTACTAAATAGTCCCTTGCTCCTTCTGGAGTTGGCTTAGTCAACATTGGTGTTTCAACTTCTATGAAGTTATTTTCACTTAGGAAGTCTCTTACTACTTTGGCAGTCTTAGCCCTAACCTTTAATCTCTCCTGCATTGATGGTTTTCTTAAATCTAAATATCTATATTTTAATCTCATAGATTCTGATACATTATCATCATCTTTAATATAGATAGGTGGAGTTTCTGACTCATCTAGTATTCTTAACTCTTCTGCCAAGACTTCTACTTCTCCTGTTGGTATCTCCTTATTTATTGATTGCCTAATTCTGACTTTTCCACGGATAGCCAATACGTACTCTGCCCTCACTTTTTCTGCTTTTGAAAATACCTCATCTGAAACTGTATTATCGAATACTATTTGACATATGCCTGTAGTATCTCTTAAATCAACGAATATAATAGAGCCTAAATTCCTTTCTCTTTGTACCCAGCCCATGAGTACTACTTCTTTTCCAGCATGTTCAGGCCTTAATTCTCCGCACATCATCGTCCTTCTTAAATTACCCATTTTTTCTCCCATATCATTACCTCCTATTATAGTATCCTAAAATATAAAAACCTCCCATCTCTGATATTCAGGGACGAGAGGTTAGCTCGCGGTACCACCCTAATTAGGAATTCCTCACTCATTTAGATAACGCATACTGCGGATAATCTTTCGATTATCTACTCCGAAGTGTCTTCGTTAAATATTAGTGCCGGCTTTCCACCCTCGCCGACTCTCTATAACTAAGGGATTTAACTACTCTTCTTCTTCATAGTAATTAGTATTATGTTGTCAATTATTATAAGATAATTATAAGAAAGTGTCAAGAGAGTAATAGATCCTTTACAACCTTTTCCTTATTTTTAATTTGCTCTTCTATTCTCTCAATATACTCTTTTATATCCCTAAAATTAGGAACCCTTTCTAACCTATTTTCCTCAGGGAAGAACACCTTAGAAACAGCTCCCATACCAGCCCCAATAATAGTTTCCTTTTCTTCCATAATAGCTATATTATAGATACATTCCATATTGGGTTTAGCATAGCCAATATTTTCAAAATTCCCCAGTATTTGCTTCTGCCTATATAGGTAGTATGGTATTAAGCCCATTTCTTTTGAGTACGTAATTGTTTCTTCCAACATATTTCCAATGGTGTCTTGGCTTTCTAAATCATATTCTTCCAATGTATTTATAAATTTTGAACCTCTCTTTATAGAAAGGGTGTGAACAGTTAAGTTTTCTGGATCAAGTTTTTTTATTTCACCTAAGGTTTTTTGAATTTCTATTACACCTTCGCTGGGCAGACCTACAATTAAATCCATATTTATTATTGGAAATCCAATTTCTTTAGCTAAGTTATAAGTTTTTATAATATCTTCTGCACTATGTTGTCTACCTATTAATTTTAGGGTATTATTATTCATAGTTTGTGGATTAATGCTAATCCTATTAATTTTATTTTTATTTAAAACCCTAAGATATTCTTCAGTAATCGTATCTGGCCTTCCAGCTTCTACAGTAAATTCTTTTATGTTTTTCTCGCCAAAGCTATTGTAAACTTCCTGTATTATCTTTTCCAATTCCTTTGGCGGAATAGCTGTTGGTGTACCTCCTCCTATATATACGGTATTTATCTCCATTCCTTCTGTAAGCTTCTTTATAGATTTAATTTCATATATTAGTTTAGACACGTATTCTTCAATATAATTTTTAAATCTACCTAGGGGTAAAGTTGGAAAGGAACAGTATAAACACCTAGTAGGACAAAATGGTATACTTATATATAGGCTAAACCTATGCTTATTTAAGGGGTATATATGGCCTATCTGTCTTTTTCCTATATCTAGTATTAGCTTAGCCTTTGAATCATAAAGTTTATATTCCTCTGTAAGAACCCTTATTATTTCTTTATCCCCTATACCTTTACTTAATAATTCGTGTACAATTTTAACTGGTCTTATGCCAGTTAATATACCCCAAGGTATTTCCCTATCTGTTACCTCTTTTAGGGCATTAAATAAAGATTTTTTTATACCGATTCGTATATCCTTTTCAATAGAATCCCTATAAATCTTTATTAAATCAATATCTTCCTGATATTGACTGATTAAATTATTATCCCTATAAACTTCAGTATTAGAATATAGTTTACCATTTAAATTTTCCAAAGAACTAATGATAGATAAACCATCTTTAGAAAGCTTATCTACATTTTCCAGTAGAATAATTTCTTCCCCTGGAAAGAATACCCTAATCAATTCGAATACATCGTTTTTAACCTCATGATTATTTAATAGGACCTTAATCACTTAATCACCTTAATATTGTATATTATTTAAGAAAGGATTTCCACGTCTTTCCCTACCTATGGTAGATGGAGAGCCGTGTCCTGGAAATATCTTTGTTTCATCTGGATATACCATTAGTTTGTCCTTAATTGATTTTATAAGAGTATCAAAATCTCCCCCATATAGATCTGATCTTCCTATGGATCCTGCAAACAAAGTATCACCTGTTATTAAATTATCTTGAATTTCCAAACAGATGCCACCTAAAGTGTGGCCAGGTGTATGGATTACTTTAGCTTTTTCGTTGCCAAATTCTATTATGTCCCCTTCTTTCAATATAATATCAGGTTCCACCTCTACTTTACCCATAAGCATTTGAGAGGAAAGATTTTTATTAGCATCTTTTAGCATTTCAGCATCAGCTTCATGAATGGCTATTTTAGCATTTAATGCTTCTTTTAATCCCTTCAAGCCCCCTATATGGTCTCCATGACCATGGGTTAGTACTAAATATTTAATACTTAAGTCATTTTCTTTAACAAACTCTAATATGTCATCTACATCTCCACCTGGGTCTACTATTATACCTTCTTTTTTATCTTCACAATATACAATATAGCAATTAACTGCATATACTCCTGCTTGAACTCTAATCAATTTCAATTATATCACCTCTAAAATACTTTTTTACTATCTAGTAATATGGTTACGGGACCATCGTTTACTAAATTTACTTTCATATCAGCACCAAATATTCCTTTTTCTGTTTTTATACCCATTGCAATACATTTGTCTATAAACTTAAGATACATATCTTCTGCAATATCTGGCGGAGCTGAATCCGTAAAACTTGGTCTTTTCCCCTTTCGTACATCTCCATAAAGGGTAAATTGAGAAACCACCAATAAATCTCCCTTGATATCCATTAAAGATAGGTTCATCTTCTCGTTTTCATCTTCAAATATCCTAAGACCAGTTACCTTATTAACTAAATAATCTAAATCTGTCATATTATCTTCTTTTCCTACTCCTAGTAGGACTAACAATCCCTTTCCTATTTCTCCCACAATTTTACCATCTACTTTTACTGAAGCTTGTGAAACCCTTTGTATAACTGCTCTCAAACAACTCACTCCTTATGCTGTAACTCTATATACATCCATTACGTTTTTAATCTTTCTAATTTTTTTGATTACTTCTCTTAGTTCTTCTATATCCTTAATTTCAAGTAATAGGTTAATAAATACTACCTTATTTCTTGATGTCCTAGCATTTAAAGAGATAACCGTTAAATTAGCGTCTGTTATTCTTTGAGTAATATCAGCTAAAAGTCCTGCCCTGTCTGTTGCCTTAATCTGTATTTCCGCTTGGTAAGATACTTTCTTATCGAAATCCCATTCCACTTCTATAAATCTTTCTGTATCATCTGATATTATATTTGGACAATCAGCCCTGTGGACTGATACTCCCCTTCCTCTAGTAATATATCCTACTATTTCATCACCTGGAACTGGATTACAACATTTAGAAAACCTTATTTTAATGTTATCAATGCCTTTTATACGAACTCCTTGGTGATGTCTAGGTTTTTTATATGGGAACTGTTGAATTTTGCTTTCTGTTATAGATTTTTCGTCTTCAATCTCATAAAATTCATTATATTGAGCCCTCAATTTATTAATAACTTGATTTAAATTTAGACTTCCATATCCTAAGGCTGCGTATAAATCATCTATAGAATTTATACTTGCTTTATCTGCAATATTTTTGAGCCATTCATCTTTTAATATTTCAGAAGGCTTATACCCCAGTCTTTTTAGTTCCTTCTCTAATAAATCCTTGCCCTTTACAATATTTGTGTCTCTTTCTTTAACTTTAAACCATTGCTTAATTTTGGTTTTGGCCTGGGTGCTTTTTACTATCTTTAGCCAGTCCCTACTAGGACCATTGCTATTGGCAGAAGTAATTATCTCTACTATATTTCCGTTTTTAAGTCTGTAGTTTAATGGTACGATTCTACCATCTACCTTAGCTCCAACACATTTATTCCCCACTTCAGTATGGACTCTATAGGCAAAATCTATAGGTGTTGAGCCATCTGGAAGGTTAATTACATCACCTCTAGGTGTAAATACGAAAACTTCATCGGTGAAAAAGTCGATTTTTAAAGTCTCCATAAAATCTCTAGGATCATTTAACTCTGACTGCCACTCCAATAGTTGTCTTAGCCATGTAAGTTTTTCATCAAAGTTATCGGTTTTCGTTCTACCCTCTTTATACTTCCAATGGGCAGCAATTCCATATTCAGCAGTCCTGTGCATTTCCCATGTACGGATTTGAACCTCAAATATTTCACCTTTAGGCCCTATTACAGTAGTGTGTATTGATTGATACATATTTGGCTTAGGCATGGCAATATAGTCTTTAAATCTACCTGGTATAGGTTTCCAAAGATTATGAACAATTCCTAATACTTCGTAGCAGTCTTTTATATCATCAACTATTATTCTAATAGCTGTTAAGTCAAATATTTGGTCAAAGGCTTTTCCTTGATGAACCATCTTTTTGTAAATACTGTAAAAGTTCTTAGGCCTTCCACTTATATCATATTTTATTTTTACTTCATCTAATTTATTGCTTAAGGTTTTAATTATATCTTTAATATATTCTTCTCTTTCTTGCCTTCTCTTTGAAACCCTATCTACTAGATCATAGTAATTTACAGGATCTAAATATCTTAGAGAAAGGTCCTCTAACTCCCATTTAATTGTGGAAATCCCTAATCTATGGGCTAGGGGGGCATAGATTTCTAAAGTTTCTAAAGCCTTTTCCTTCCTCTTTTCATCGCTCATATATTCAAGGGTTCTCATATTATGAAGCCTATCAGCTAATTTTACAATAATTACCCTTATATCATTAGCCATAGCTAAGACCATTTTTCTGAGATTTTCAGCTTGGTTTTCCTGTTTTGTTTTATATTTCAATTTTTTAAGTTTTGTTACGCCTTCTACTAAGTTTGCTATTTCAACACCAAATTTTTCAGCAATTTCTTCGTATGTGATATCTGTATCTTCTATGACATCATGCAGAAGACCTGCAACAATAGTATCAGTATCCATATTCAAATCAGCCAAAATCATAGCAACATTAACTGGATGGATGAAATATTTCTCACCAGAATTTCTCTTTTGGCCTTCATGGGCTGATTCGGCAAAATGATATGCATCTATAATTAAACTTAAATCAGCTCTAGGATTATATTGTTCAATTTTAGATACCAATTTCTCTAACATAGGATTCACCTTTTCAAATTATAATATTAATGCTAATTAATAATATTTACCCAATTCAATAACAAATTACCAATTTGAAACCTACTTATTAAATCTATAGCTTTGAATAATTAATTGAAGACTTGTATTACCATTATATTCATTGATGGATGGATAGTAGAGGATGTCTATTATTATATCATTATTGACACCTCTATATAACTTATGAAGTTCATCTTCACCATATATTTCAGATACTCTTCTTTCAAAGCTCATAACATCTCCAAAGATTAGTCCTTCCATAGTTATACCCTTGTTATTTAATAGTATTAGTTTTAAAGTATTCCTGTTGGAACCCAATACAAACCCACGGCTCAATTTCAAGTTTTTTTCCCCAAATATGGGTTTCTCGTTGCCCTTTCCAAAGGGCTCCAATAGCTTTAATTCATCAATTAATCTAAAACTTATATATTCTAAAGGAAGTTGCATATCAATATATACCTTAGGTATCAAATCATCATTAGACAGACTTGCGTTATCATTTAACCTATTACGTAGTTCATATACATTATCCTCTTCTAAAGATAAACCTGCAGCCATTGGATGTCCACCAAACTTCTGCAATATATCCTTGCATTTAGAAAGTTCTTCAAATATATTATATTCCTCAATAGACCTTCCTGAGCCTTTAACCCCCTCTTTTCCTTGAGTTAATACAATAGTTGGTCTATAATATCTCTCTTTAACCCGTCCTGCTATAATTCCTGCCACTGATTCATTTATGCTAGGTTCATAGATAACTAATACCCTATCATTTTTAAGCTCTGTACTATCTATAATATTGATTATCTTTTCTACTCCTTCTTCAGTAAGCTTTTTTCTTTCATCGTTTAATTCCCTAAGCTCCCTTGCAAGAGATTTAGCTTCTTCTTCGTCCGTTGATAATAGGAGTTCTAAGGCCTTAATTGCAGAATCTAACCTACCTGATGCATTGATACTTGGCCCAATTATAAAGCCAACATGATATACACCTAGTTTTTTGTTATCTATTCCCGTTTCCTTAATCAAGGCCTTCAATCCAATATTTTCAGTCTTATTTAATAAATCTAAACCATTTTTTACAATAATCCTATTTTCCCCTATTAAATCAACTACATCGCAAATGGTAGCTATGGCTACGTATTCTATAAAGGGATATGCAAGAGTTTTTTCGTAATTAAATATGGAATATAGTCTTTCTATTAGCTTATAGGCAACAGCTGCACCACAAAGATATTTAAATGGATAATTGCAATCTTCCTGTTTTGGATTTATAACAGCATCTGCCTTTGTATATAAAATTTTTTTATCTCCAGTTTTTTCATCTATCATATAAGGTATATCATGATGATCAGTAACGATTACGGTTAAACCTAATTTTTTTGCTATTTCTATAGGTTCTATGGCTGCAATCCCATTGTCACAAGTAATTATAGTATCTATTCCATCCTTCTTAGCTTGTTCAACTATTTGATTATTAATACCATATCCTTCGTTTACCCTGTCTGGAATTACATAATCAACTAAACCACCACATTTTTTTAATCCCTGGTATAGGATATAAATAGACATTACTCCATCTACATCGAAATCTCCAACTATTCTAATTTTTTTCTTGTTAAGAATTTTATCCTTTATTATATCAGCGCCTATATTTAAGTCCTTCATCAAAGAAGGGTTATGTAATTTATCTAAATTGGGATTTAAAAAATTATCTATTGTTACATAATCTGTTATACCTCTATTTACTAATAATTTTGCCAAGAATTCAGATATCCTAAACGTCTTTGATATACTTCTATAATCACCTTTTCTGTTTTTAATAAACCATTTCTCCAACAGCTTCACTCCATTGCATATATTTAGACTCACTAATTAGTATTTAAATTCTACCATTTTATTTGATATAATTCTAGTTTTTGTTACAATTTTATTGTTTTTTTGTATGATGTGCTTACTAAATAAAAGATGGTGGTAAACCACCATCTAACTAAATTTATTTGATTATATCACATTATCAATTAAGAGAAAAGATTTTAGGCCATATTTATTCCTATTATCCCCCCTATTATTCCCATAACTATGGATATAATCAATCTTGAAAATAAGTATACATCCACTACTAAAGGTTTCAAAAAAAGGATGTTTATTAAGAGTAGTATCAAATAATAGCAAAGGCCTAACAATCCTCCGTTTATCCATCCTTTTTCTTTCACCATAACAGCTACATAGGCACTTCCAGCAGTAATGCTGATAATCATAACTATAGTATTTAATAGATTCATTTTACTTTCGCTAAGGTTAGTATAGGTTAACAGAATTGAAGAAATAAGGATTAATATTGCTGTGATAATAAATGCTAATACCAAACCTTTTAATAAATATGTGATTTTACCTAAACTTTTTGTTTTCATTTAATTCCCTCCTCAAACTTATACTTCCTTAGTTTAATTTATTTGAGGAAGTTCATATTTATTACATAAAAAAGCTTCCATTATATCTGGAAGCTATTTATCACCTTCATTATTATCTTCTTCAGTTTTTGAGTCTTCAACTTTGCTTTCATCTTTCTTGTTCTTAGACTCATTTTTCTTAACTACTGAGCCAACGGCCCATCTTGTCATTTCTAATTTTGTCTTAGCACTACCTACTTCAAGGGTAATATAATCATCCTTAGCTTTGATGATTTTACCACGAATTCCACCTATCGTAATTACTTCATCCCCTACTCCAAGCTTGCTCCTCATTTCATTGATTTGAGCCTCTTTTTTCTTTTGAGGTCTAATAACTAAGAAATAAAAAATAGCCAAAAATCCTATTGTTATAATTAATGGTTGAAATTGTTGTGCATTCATACAACTACCTCCTTTTCTAAATAATATTATATATGATTTTTAAAATAAATCATCTATTTTTTATCATAATAGCCATATTTTTTATAAAACTCATCTTTATACTCTAATAGTCTATCTTCTTTTATAGCCTTTCTAATGTTCTCCATTAGTTTAATTAAGAAATATAGATTATGAATTGTAGTAAGTCTTGCTCCTAGTATTTCATTTACATTAAATAGGTGGCGAATATATGCCCTTGAGTAGTTAGTACAAGTATAACAATCACACTCAGGATCTAGTTTTGAAAAGTCCTTAGAATATTTTGCATTTCTAATCACTAATTTACCATGGGAAGTAAGAACAGTCCCATTTCTAGCAACCCTAGTAGGTAATACACAATCAGCCATATCTACGCCCCTTATCACTGCTTCAAACAAATAGTCAGGTGTGCCTACCCCCATTAAATATCTTGGTTTATTCTTAGGTAATAGAGGGGTAGTGTAATCTAATACTTCGCACATTAACTCAGTAGGTTCACCTACACTCAAGCCTCCTATAGCATAGCCTGGGAAATCTAAATCCACTAAATCCTTTGCACTTTGCTCCCTTAAATCCCTAAACATACTACCTTGGACTATGCCAAACAATCCTTGCTTATCCCAGTTCTTATGATATTCTTTACATCGTTTTGCCCATCTAGTTGTTCTTTCCATAGATTCCTTGGCGTATTCATAGCTGCAGGGATAGGGTGTACATTCGTCGAAACACATGATTATATCTGATCCTAGGGCGTTTTGTATTTCAATCGATTTTTCCGGGCTTATAAAATGAGTTGATCCATCTATATGGGATTTAAACTCAACACCTTCCTCCTTTATCTTTCTTAAATTACCTAAACTAAAGACTTGAAAGCCACCGCTATCTGTTAGTATAGGTCCATGCCAATTCATAAATTTGTGGAGTCCACCAGCCTCTTTAATTAACTCATGACCAGGCCTTAAATATAAATGATAGGTGTTACTAAGTATAATTTGAGCTCCTAGGTCCCTAACTTCCTCAGGGGTCATAGCCTTAACAGTTGCCCTTGTACCTACTGGCATAAAAATTGGGGTTTCAACTACCCCATGGGGTGTATATAACTTGCCAAGTCTAGCCTTACAATCCTTCGCTTCCTTTAACAGTTCAAACTTTATAGCCATAAACTTCCTCCTATTATTTTATCAGCATAGCATCTCCAAAACTAAAAAATCTATATTTTTCCTTTACAGCCTCCTTATAAGCATTTAGGACAATTTCTCTAGTTGAAAATGCGCTAACCAGCATTAACAATGTAGATTCAGGTAGATGAAAATTGGTGATCAATCTATCTACTATTTTAAATTTGTAACCTGGATAAATAAATATATCTGTCCATCCAGAACAAGCCTTTATAAATCCATTTTCATTTGCCACCGTTTCTAAAGTTCTTATACTTGTGGTTCCGACAGATATGATTTTACCACCATTTGCTCTAGTTGAGTTAATGATATCTGCTGCTTCTTCAGAAATGCTGAAATATTCCGAATGCATGTGGTGGTCTAATATATTTTCTACTTTTACTGGCCTAAAGGTTCCTAGGCCGACGTGCAGTGTAATATAGGCAATCTTGACTCCTTTATCCTCTATACTTTTCAATAGGTCTTTTGTAAAATGTAAACCTGCAGTTGGAGCTGCTGCAGAACCTTTATTCTTTGCATAAACGGTTTGATACCTTTCTTTATCTTCTAAGGTTTCAGCTATATATGGTGGCAAGGGCATTTCACCCAATTGGTCCAATATTTCTTCAAAGATACCTCCATAGGAAAACCTTATTAACCTAGTTCCTTCTTCTCCAATTGATAATACTTGTCCCTTTAATATTCCATTGCCAAACTCTACTGTTACCCCTGGTCTGACCTTTTTCCCAGGCCTAACTAGGGTTTCCCAAGTATCATTTTCCAACCTTTTTAGTAGTAAAATTTCAATTATTTCCTCTTTACCTACCCTATTACCATAGAGTCTAGCTGGTATTACCCTTGTATCATTTAATACTAAACAATCTCCTGGGTTTAAATAATCTATTATATCTTTAAATCTTTTGTGTTCTATATCACCACTATTTTTATCTAAAACTAATAGTCTAGAATCCGCCCTATTTGCTAAAGGGGATTGAGCAATTAGTTCCTCTGGTAAATCAAAATAAAAATCTTGTCTTTTCATTAGAAAACATCTACTCCTGTATAATAATATTTTAATATTTCTTCAAAAGTATAACCATATTCTGCCATCTTTTTTGCACCATATTGGCTCATTCCAACTCCATGGCCATATCCACTACCTTCAATTACCAGTTCTTCTCCTGAAATTAAAGAGCTTTGTTGAAAATTTCTTATTCTGTCATTCCCTGTTGCCCTAACAACTGCACTTCTAGTAACAGTTCTTCTATTATTGCCATCAATAATTTGGGCTTTGCTAATATCTATAACTTTTGGTTCTAATGAGTTACCATCTAATACATAAGCATAATTTACTGTATTTGAAGTACTATCCTTTATACGAAACCAGGCACTTTTTAAAGTTGTAGTACCTATAATATTTCTAAACCTTTCTCCTGTAATTATTTCTTCTCCAAGACTTCCTATTAGTTTTACATTTTTCACCTTGTTAGTAGATGTGGTCTCTATAATTTCAATGTTTTGCAATTCTCCAATATTTATTCCTGCTCCTATTATTTTTTCATTTAAATCTGATAGTTTAATACTAAAACTCCAGTTATTATGAGGAGAATCCAATGAAAAATGGTCTTCTACAGATTTTAGGTATGGAATACTACCACCCCAAACATTTGAACTATCCTCTGTATATCCACTACTTGTAGAATGATATATAGCCTCTATGACTTCTCCCTCATAATAAATTAAGACACCCATAGTTTCATCTACTGCTTGATTTGTACTTGATCTTTCGTATATGTAACCAGCATATGCTTGACAATGGGTAGTATCACATAGGTTAAATCCTTCTTGAGCATGTTTATTTATATTATGCATAGCAAAAGACCTAGAAGCAACTGCTTGGGCCTTTAGGGCTTCCATAGGTGAAGTATAAGACATTTCCCTTGGTACTACACCATATAAGTAATCTTCTAAATAAACATGATTTATAACTATAAGTTCACCGTCATTAATAAATAATCTTATATACCCCCTATAAGAATCTTTTTCAACTGTAATTATTGGTTCTTCTAAATTATTGGGGCCTATAATTAAGCTTCCATCGCTAGGTAAAGAATATAAAATATTATTTGCAGAGTCCATTAAATCTATATGTCCATTATTGGGCATAGCTTTAATAGATGTATCTTCAATAGAAAATAAGGGATTTTCTTTATCTTCTTTGTCATAGATAATAAAACCATTTGTACTAGTTAAATTAACATAATCATTTTGTACTAATGGCCTAGTTAATTTTACATCTATATAGTAGTCAATAGTTTCTCCATAAGCCTTATCTACGGGAATAAATCCTAAAGTGAGTATAAAAATTATAAGTATACTAATTAGCCTTTTCATAAGTTTGCCCTCCTATGATTTATCAGTATGTGGAATTTTAAAATGTTCATAGGCTTTCTTAGTTACAATTCTTCCCCTTGGAGTCCTATTGATAAAACCAATTTGCAACAAATAAGGCTCATAAACATCCTCAATAGTTCCCCTTTCTTCTCCAGTAGCAGCAGCTAGAGTATCTATGCCTACTGGGCCACCATCAAAGTTTTCAATAATATTCATTATTAATTTTCTATCTACATTATCTAAACCTAAATCATCAATTTCTAAAATTTCTAAGCCTTTTTTAGCCATTTCCCAAGTTATAACACCTTGTCCCAAAACTTGAGCATAGTCTCTGACTCTTTTTAAAAGTCTATTGGCTATTCTAGGTGTACCTCTAGATCTTTTGGCTACCTCTATGGCAGCATTTTCTTCAATTTTTATACCTAGTATATTTGCAGATCTTTTTATAATTTGCTTGAGGCTTTCTATATCATATAATTCCAAGTTTAGCATTACTCCAAACCTATCCCTAAGGGGAGATGTTAGTAGTCCTGCCCTTGTTGTTGCACCAATTAAAGTGAATTTAGACAAATCAAGCCTTATTGACCTGGCAGAAGGTCCTTTTCCTATAATAATATCTAAGGCAAAATCTTCCATAGCAGGATATAAAATTTCCTCTACAGTCCTATTGATACGATGGATTTCATCTATAAATAACACATCATCTTCACCAAGATTGGTTAATATACTAGCTAAATCTCCAGGCCTTTCAATGGCTGGTCCAGACGTAATTCTAATATTAACTCCCATTTCATTAGCTATTATATTGGCTAAGGTGGTCTTGCCTAACCCAGGAGGCCCATATAAGAGAACATGGTCTAAGGCTTCCTTTCTTCCCTTGGCAGCTTGTATAAATATGCTTAATTTTTCTTTGACTTTTTCTTGACCTATGTACTCACTTAGCCATTTTGGCCTAAGAGTTGGCTCACTTTCTAAATCTTCATCTCTAGTTTCCCTAGAGACTATTCTATCGTCATAGTTTTCCATTAATTAACACCCTCTTAATTTTTTGATAATCTCTTTAGTGCTTCCCTTATAATATCTTCCACATTTAATTTAGAAATATCAATATTTTTAATTACCTTTTCAACCTCTAACTTTGTATAGCCTAGTGACATTAGTCCATTTAACGCTTCAAGATAGGTGTTAGGGTTGCTATCAGCTATATCCGCCATATCTTCGATTTCTATATTTTTATCAATTTTATCCTTTAACTCTACTATGATTCTCTCTGCAGTTTTCTTTCCTATGCCAGGAGCCTTACAAAGAATTTCAATATCCCTACTTATAATAGCCTTCTTTATTTGATAAGTTGTAAGGGTAGATAGTATTCCTAAAGCGATTTTGGGTCCTATTTTTGATACCAATAATAAAAGCCTGAACATATCAAGTTCATCTTCAGAAGTAAAACCATATAGATATAAGCCATCTTCCCTAACATTTAAATATGTATAGAAAACAATATTTTTCATACCGTATTCAACATCTGCCATAGATTTTGTGGAAGTATGAATTTTATAACCGATATTATTATTCTGTAATACTACATAATCCTCTTTAATGTTTACTACATCGCCAATAATAAACTCAAACAATGTCTTCACCCTTTATTTCATTTTAAAGTTATCTTTGAATTTCAATGACAGTCCATGGCATATGGCTACTGCCAAGGCATCCGCTACATCATCAGGTTTAGGTTTCTCTTTTAAGTTAAGTAATACTCTTACCATTTCCTGTACCTGTTCTTTTTCAGCCCTTCCATAGCCTACTACAGCCTGTTTAATTTGCAGAGGTGTGTACTCATAAACTTCTAGACCCTTGTTAACAGCTGCTAATATTTCTACACCCCTAGCCTGTCCAACTAAAATAGCAGTTTTAACATTTTTATTAAAAAATAATTCTTCTACTGCCAAATCAACAGGCTTATATTCATCAATTAATTCTATTAATCTATCGTATATTATTTTTATCCTTTCAGGAAAAGTTTTACTTGCATCTGTTCTTATACAACCATAATCTATAGCTTTTAATTTATTTCCATTTACCTCTAATATACTATATCCTACTATGGCAATTCCTGGGTCTATTCCTAAAATAATCATACTTGTCCCCCTTTCTAGTATAACCTCTATTATAATATATTTCAAACAAAAAACTAAGTTAGATATCCTAACTCAGTTAACTAATAAAGTTTTCAAGTATTTCTGTTAGTTCCTCTTCACTATCAACTCTAATTCCTTCGATTAATTTTTCCTGATCAATCTCCATTAATAGGGAAATAGGATAATCTTCAAATATTGTCTCTAGGATTTTCTCCCCAGATTCCCCTATTTTAAATATGGCAATCTTGCCATTCTTTTCTCCAATAATATAATGGTTTTCACATAAGTGGTTCTTTGTGATTCCTATGGTTATCTTATTTGCAGAGAATGATATTAGTTTTCTATCTGGATGGTTGTCTTCCAGGAAATAGGTTAATTCATCTCTTGTCATATTGATATAGTCAGAATTTACTGGATTTGACTTAGTTATTACATGGTCACAAGTAGTATAGTATATCCTTTCTTCCATAAGTGTGTTTGGAGAAATTCTTATTTCTTCTTTTAGGATTTCAAAATCCTCGTCCATCTCTAGATCAATTTCCTTGTCTAGTTGGCTGATTCTACTTTGTTCAATTTTTCTTCCTATTATCTGGTAACCTAAAATAAAACTAGTTAAAAACAAGATTGATGAGAAAATAAAAACTGGTAAAAATTTATTTTTTTTCATAAATATCCCTCCAGAATACTATCTAGAGGGATATTTTAACCAAATTTCCATTTTTTATACGTTTTTTAATAATTAAAGTAGTATAATTCCCCAAAACTACATACTTATAACTTTTTTAGTTAATGTAAGCTTGTAATCAAGAAAAAACTTAAATCATCTATATCTTTTCAAGACCCTATCATTTAGGCCATACCAATAAGCTTCTTTATAAAGTTTAAATCCACTTTTGAGAACCACCTTGACTACTTCATTATATATATAATTTAGTTCTTCCAATGTCAATAAACTATAGTCTTCTTTTATGCTATAAGTTTTTAAATTGTAATCTATAGTAAGCTGTTTATCTAAATACCTGTTTAAACTCAATATTTTACCTTTTAATATATTTTCGCAGTATTTTATAATATGATTTTGAAGATCTTTACTTTTATTCTCTATCTCGTCTAGTTTTTGTTCTATTAATTCCCGAATTCTTTTTGCCTGTTTATTATTTAAATCAAAATGATAAAGATAATTTTTCTTATATAAGTCATCTAAAGGTATATTCTCTAGAGCCACCTTTTCTAAAACATTTGCCCAATTATTATTAAAGTAGCCATTTCTATATCCTTCTAGATAAATATAAAGCTCTAGCCTATGAATATCTTCATGAATTAGTTGTCCAAGATTTAGACTAATTAAATGGTTATTATTTTTTTGTTTCAACCGCCTGCTAATATGTTTTTTAATATGGTATGTAGATATGTATTTAGGACATATATTTTTAATATTGTCTTCTATATCAAATAAATTTAGGAGGATATGTATGGAGTTAATATCATTTTTATATAGAAATTTATGTATTAAACCATTATAAATATTAAATGCACCTTTTTTTGCTACTCCCATACCTATACCTCCTTTTCTAGGAATTGTTGACAAACATAATATAAATTAAACATAAACATTATAAAATAAAAATAAAATAATTTGACAGTTTTATTTATTATACTACATTTTTCACCATAAAAGATTAAGAAAAAATAATAGCTTTTCTACAAAATTTTAACATTTATTCATGGCTTGTTAAAATCCTTATTATATCACTGTAGCTAGTGTTTTTCTTTATTTCATATACTCCATATCGTAGTATACGTGAATAACCATTGGATCTTGCATATTCCTTAAATTCTTCAACGCTATCTATTAGTCCTAAATCTAATAAATTGTTGGCTATATCACTTAATTTTTCACCCTTTTTTACAACTAGCTTTATTGGCTTGTCCTCTTCAGGCCCATCTTCAGCATTAGCTATAGCTTCTTCCTTCTCATCTTCCATATTCCCAGTATTATACTCATGGGTAGGCCCTAGATCATTATCTACTTCCTTATCTTCATTACTCTTTATATTTAGGCTTTCTTTTAAGCTTACCATTCCCAAGGCTTTTGCTTTTTCTATAATTATATCATCACTTAATTCTACATATTTCGTCACCGGGAAAAATGAATATAAAGTACTAGAAATTACAATGCCTATTCCTATACCCATTATTAAATATAAAATTTTATTTCTCTTTTCCATATCCTTCCTCCTCTAGTAAACAAATTCTAAATAAATTATTCCATGTTCTCTATCTACTGTATAAGAATATCTCCTTAATTTTACCCTGCTGAAAACTTCATAGGCTATAGATTCTATCATATCTGTTAAATATATATCCTCATCTATATTATCTATTTTTAATAATAGATTTGACTTTTTATTTAAAATGGCATTTTTTATCCTATATTCTAACTCATTTTTACTATAGACTACTAGGTTATTATAAATAAAATAATTATATTTTTTTCCATTGGCAGGAGGGTAGTTTTCCCTATTCCAACTATGGGTTTTAGAAATCTCATCGTCATTTAAATTAAAAAAATTATATCTAATTATGTCTCTTCCATCCTCTGTTACTGGATCATCCCAAGTTGGATCTATATGGTAATATTCATTGTCTAATTTCACTAAATTCCAAGCATGGTTTTCCCCCTTAGAATGACCTATTACAATCATGGATTCTATTCCTAAACCATCTAATAGATATTTCATCGCCTTTGCATAACCTTCACATACTCCTACTCCTAGTTTTAAAATGCCATAGGATGTGTAGGATTCAGGGGGAAGAGACTTTCCTTCCATTAGTCTAGTATCATATCTGGAATTATTTATTATATAATCATGGACTGCTAGTACCTTTTCATAATCAGTCATTTCTCCTGATATATGGTTGATTATAAAATTGTCCCTTACTTCCTTGATTGCTTTTTGATGTTCTTTTATTTCTTTCTTTGATTTGGAGTAATAGATAGTCAACTTACCAAAACGATATTCTGCACCATTATAGTACATAATTTGGGGATTTTCATATACTATTTGGTCTAAAATATTAAATATGTCCTCAGCCTTCATTAGGATAGATAAATCTTTAAACTCTACTTCATTGTCCCCTTCTAATAGGGCTCTTTCGATTTTTGAATATATTTTAGTTTTATCAAAAGTTATCTCTTCTACTGTTTCATATATTTTTTTGCTTAGGGTATTTTCAATAGTAATGAAATCATTATCCTTAAGTAAAATTATGGAAAAAACTATTGCAATTAGAATGGTCTCTATTATTAATATTTTGATTAATCTTTTCACCGCTTCACCTCTCTCTTACATAATAGTATATAATAAATAATATGAAACTCCAAAAGAAAAAAACTTCTAACCAAACAAAAAAACCTTGTAATCAATACAAGGTTTAAAAATTCTAAGCTATATCTCTAGAGCGAATATGCCTTCCATTTCATCATTATAGGCTTCAATAGTATCTAGAATGAAATAGGTAATTTTTAGATTTAAGGATAATGCAAAATTTAAATCGTTTTTCATGCTCTGTCTTAGTAAATACTCATCTACAACTTCGTTAATATATTTTTTTATTTTTTTCTTTAAGCCAATACTATGTGCATCCAATATGTTTAAATCATCTACATTAATAACGTTTTTCTTGAAATCATGTTTTGGAGCCATATCATTTAGTTGAGATTCATATTTTATATGTTTTATCATATTCTCTGAAAAAGTCCATCTAAGTGCATGGGGTAAACACACATAATCACTTAAGTAATGTGAAATTATGCCTATTTTTTTACTTAAGAGTTTTATAGCCAACGGATCTAAGATTTTGTTAAATTCAATATATCTACTAATAAAAATTACTCTCATAATCTCCTTGGCAATGTAGTTTAAACTTTCATCCTTATAATGTCTAATAAATCTAAACTGCGGCAATATGTCTGGGCATATAGAACCCCATAATAGCTTGTCCTTATCTAGTTTTATGCCGTAAATCTTGTCAACATTGTTGTATATTTCTGTTGCAATAATTTTATGAGTATCTGAGAAAATTTGAAACACCCCTTTAAAAATAATACCTTAGTTGATATTAATATAAATAGATTGCAAAGTCAACATAAAATAAATATAAATTCTGTAATAATTTGCCTTAATTTTCTTTCAATACTTCTTTTAAGTAATTATCGTATATGGAAAAATCTCTCTCACTAAAGAGTACAAACTTGACTTGTCGTGGAAAGTCCTCTTCTTCTATAAAGTCTAATACTGCCTTGACAGCTACTTTCACTGCTTTTTCAATAGGGTACCCATATGCTCCTGTAGAAATGGAAGGAAAGGCAACACTGTCCAAATTATACTCCTTAGCCAATTTTAATGAGTTATAATATGCATTATATAATAATTCTTCTTCTCCTGATTTACCATCCTTATATATAGGGCCAACGGTATGGATTACATATTTACAGGGCAGATTGCCACCGACGGTAATTCTTGCTTCTCCCGTTGGACAGCCCCCGATTTTTTTACATTGTTCTAGAATAATCCTTCCACCTGCCCTATGAATAGCACCATCTACCCCTCCTCCACCTAGTAGAGTATTATTGGCAGCATTAACTATGGCTTCAACCTTTACTTTAGTAATATCACCCTGTACAACATTGATCTCTGTATCTTGATATCTGTACATAAAATCACCTCTTATTTAATACAATACTTTTTCTAAACTTACCCAAATATCTTCAGTTTCGAATCCCTTTCTCCATGAAGCAACACCAGCTAAATCGTATTTATGAACTAGGGAAGCCTTTGCCTCCAAAGAATTAGAATCTTCTATCCATATTTTATAGGTGACGTCATCCTTTTCAAGTTGACCATAAAATTGTAATATGTTTTCATCCCATATTAATTCTATATTGTTTTCTTCAATAAATCTATTGGCCCTTTCCATAGATAAGGCTTGTGAAGATAGCTTCCCATCCTTTTCAATCCATAATCTTGTATAAAAAGGCACTCCTAGGACTAATTTATCATTTGGTACATATCTAAGAACACCCAAAATACTATTCTCTACCCATGGATATTCTGCAACGGAACCAGCCACAGGACTACTGGCCCAGTGTTGATCGTAGGCCATTAACATCATGTAGTCCACAACTTTTGATAATCTTTCCCTATCATAACATAGAGACCAATTTTCTGAAGTTGATATGCCTGTTACATCCATAGATACCATCATACCTGTATCTTTAAAAACAGGATAAAGTTCCCTTACAAATTGAGTTAAATAATCCCTAGTCTTTAAATGGATATTCTCAAAATCAATATTTATGCCTTGAAATCCATAGTCTATATAAATGTCTAGGATATCGTTTATTAGTTTTTCCCTTTTACTACTTTTGCTTAATAGTTCATGGGTTAAATCTGGATCAAAACTATTATCTATTAAGGGCCAGACTTCATATCCATATTCTAGATATTTATTGGCATAGTCCTTATTCCCTTTATCAACAATATTTCCATGTTCATTTGTGATGGAAAACCAAGTTGGGGATATTACATTAACTCCTGGAATAAGCCCTATATTATTTGTATTTTTTACTTTGCTGTAGGTATAATCCCATGTAAGATTTATTATTCTTCTATCTTTCTTTACTTCATCATTATTTATTTTTACCTTAAATATATCCTTGTCATAATTTACTTTTATGAATTTTTTCTCTATAAAACCAGGTACTCCATCTAATGTTCTAACCTTATACCATTGTTCATATTCTCCATAAATATTAACTAAGGTACCTATGGAAAGTTCACTATAGATTATTGGAGCCTTTATGCTTAAATCAGTCCTAATAACAGCCTTATCTAGAATGACTTCACCTTTTAAATAATGATAATCGGTAAAGTCTAATACTACTGCATTGGTGTTTTCAAAATAATTGATGTCAACACGATAGTTCCTCAATAAGATATCTATGGGAATATAAACTTTTTTGTTAAATTCAGTAATTACGTTATCTGTTATAAATTCCTTGCTATTGACAGTGGCCACTTGTTCATCTAATCTATACCTTAATACTTTTTCTTCATTTGTAATTATTAGGGTCTCTTCCTTTTCATCATAAAAAATATCTTGGTCAATATAGTGTTTTACTATGGGGAGAGAAAAGTATAATACATTTTCATTGAAGATTACTGGATCTATGCTATCAACAAGTTCATCTTCCACAATTAAATATAGTTCATCATAAAAAGTAATTACTTCAGTATTTGGCCTATATTTTTCCACATAAAAGTAGAGTCCTATAGCCCCTGTTATAATTAAGAATACTAATATTAATATGACCGATTTTTTAAACATAATGTCCCCCTATTTATCTATTATAATTGCTTTTCTTTATTATAATAGATAAATAGGTTTTATACAAATATAATTGACTTTGGTAAATTATAGTAGGAATATGTCCTGGTCTTTACAAGATGAGATTATATCTTCTGTCCAAACTGAAGCTTGAACTTCCCCTATATGTTTTTTCTCTAAGAAAAACATACATATCCTGGATTGGCCAATTCCTCCGCCTACAGTATATGGTAATTCGCCATTTAATAATTGCTTATGATATTCTAAACTCTTCCTGTCTTCAGCATTAGCAATTTTAAGCTGTTCTTCTAAGGCCTTTTCATCTACCCTAATTCCCATACTAGATAATTCAAAGGCAGAATTAATAATTGGATTCCAAAAGATAATATCTCCATTTAAATTCCAATCATCATAATCAGGTGATCTAGGACTATGGGGTTTGCCTGAAGCCAATGGATGGCCTATTTTAGATACAAATACTGCACCATACTCCTTTGCAATTTTATCTTCCCTTTCTTCCGGACTCAAGTCTGGATATAAATCTTCTAATTCCTGGCTTGTAATGAACTTTATTTTTTCAGGTAATTTTTTCTTGAAGGTATTTGGATATAAGTCATCTAAATATCTTTCTGTATCCTTAAATACTTCATAAATATCCTCCACAATATTTACCAAGTATTCATAGTTTCTATCTTCTTTTTTTATTACCTTTTCCCAATCCCATTGGTCTACATATATTGAATGGGTTGAATCTAGAATCTCATCAGGTCTTATGGCATCCATATCTGCATAAATACCTTCGCCTATTTCAAATCCATACCATTTTAATGCGAATCTTTTCCATTTAGCCAAAGATTGTACTATTTCGATTCTTTTGTTGTATTTTCTCATTTCAAAAGAAACTGGTTTTTCTACACCTGAAAGATTATCATTAAGTCCACTCTCTGGTTTAACGAATAATGGGGCGGAAACCCTTATTAAATTAAGTTTTTCGCCTAAACTTCTTTCAAAATAGTCTTTTATTGACTTAATGGCAATTTGCGTCTCTTTCACAGTAAATTTTGTCATAGCAATTTCCTCCTACTTATTATTAGTTTCTTATTTACAATAAAAAAACCTTTCATCCATTTAAGGACGAAAGGTAAATTCCGCGGTGCCACCTTAGTTAGCATAAGCTCACTCAAATAAAGTACGGATTGTATAGTAACTACATTACAATCGATACCCTATAGTCCATAACGGGCTATTCCCGTCTAAGCCTACTCTCTCAGGATTTCGGTTAGATGCTCTAGAATGTTCTTCATTCATTAACTAGTATCGGATTCCCACCACCGCCGACTCTCTGAAACATCGTCAATGAACTACTCTTTCTATCATCGCTTAATATTAAATTATTAATAGTATAAAATATTAAAGGGTTAAAGTCAAGGTAAATTTTTTTATTTTTTGTATGTAAGCCTACTATACAGAAAAAAATGCCTTCAGTTATATACTGAAAGCATTTTTATTAACGTACCCTGGAGGATTCGAACCCCCGGCCTTCTGATCCGTAGTCAGACGCTCTATCCAACTGAGCTAAGGGTACATATAAGTGGTGTGAATATGTGTTTGTTGTGTTAGGATATAAAAAGCGGGTGAAGGGAATCGAACCCTCGCAACCAGCTTGGAAGGCTGGGGCTCTACCACTGAGCTACACCCGCATATTATGTGGATAGAATGAAATAAAGTACCCAAAAGGGTACTTTACAATACTTTTCCCTTACGGGTAAATTTATGGAGCGGAAGACGAGATTCGAACTCGCGACCCTCGCCTTGGCAAGGCGATGCTCTACCACTGAGCCACTTCCGCATATTATGAATGGAGGAGACTGGATTCGAACCAGTGAAAGCAACAGCTAACGGATTTACAGTCCGTCCCCTTTAGCCTCTTGGGTACTCCTCCCTATTATTTTGAGTCCAAAAGGGACTTCTATACTACAAATTAATTAATGGAGCTGGAAGGGACTTCTATACTACAAATTAATTAATGGAGCTGGCGAGAGGACTTGAACCCCCAACCTACTGATTACAAGTCAGTTGCTCTGCCAATTGAGCTACGCCAGCATATTTGGCGACCTGGAAGGGACTCGAACCCTCGACCTCCAGCGTGACAGG